>SAMEA104404097__coassemble_1650_pt1 | contig 17844 bp, 17 predicted proteins | sample SAMEA104404097__metabat2_low_PE_002 | metagenome-assembled genome bin SAMEA104404097 (sample SAMEA104404097) | Balaenoptera acutorostrata | reverse complement strand
CGATTTGCAGATGAATTCGTACTGAAGGGATGGGCTCACTACTGATATGAAGGAAAAGGGAATCTCACTTACAGCATTCAGCGACATCGAGGATATAAGGAAGGCAATCAAGCTCTTTCCAGAGTGCCGCTTCGAGCTATCATACAACCTGACGGAGGAAAGGCTTCGGGATGTGCTTCCAATAGTCGAGGGAAGAATCGCCTCAATCCACAGCCTCTGTCCAAGGAGGGAGTATTTCCCGAACTTCGCAACTGAAGACCAAGCTACCTTATCCTGGTCTCGAGATGAGCTTCTTGAGGATGCAGAGCTTGCATCTCGACTCGGTGCATCATTCATGGTACTTCATCCAGGATATCTCACTGACAGCCTTGTCCCATCGGATTCAGAGAGCCGCATATCCATGATGGAAAGGGAATTCAGCCGCTATGTCCTTCCAGGGACCAAGTCGATCGCAAGAAGGGACTACATCCATACCCCAGAGTACAGGAAGGCCTTCAATACGATGAAAGGCAACATAGAGAGGATATCGCAGGAAGTGAAGGAGTATGGAGTGACGCTTGCAATCGAGAACCTGAATCCTCGAAGCGGCTATATGCTGATACATCCAGATGAGATAGTAGAGCTATCGAGGATGGATGGAATCCACTTCACCATAGACATAGGACATCTCTGGATCACTACGGAGCTATATGGAATCGACTTCCTCTCGGCTCTTGGAAGAATACTTGCAACAGGCAAGGTCGTCACAACACACCTCCATTCCAACATCACAGACGGAAGGAAGATGACCTATGAAGACAGCCACCAGAGCATCGACAGGAACAACCTTCCATGGAAGGAAGCCATCCATATGATAGAGGAAACAGATGCAAACCTCATCATAGAGGCCAAGGAGGATCCGATACACAACCTGGAGATACTATTCGACTATTGCTGATTTCATCATCCCATTTGCTGTACAATGGAGCGAAAAGGAGATTCACCATGAAAGTGAAGAAGACAGCAAGGAACATATTGATCATGATCATATTCCTTTCCATCTGTTTTGCAGTAGGAATTGGACTAGGAGTGGCTCTCGCCTATCTAGGAGGCGGGGACTTCAGCCTGAAAGGCATCATAGTCATGCTGCTTCTTGCTCTTGCAGCCTACTTCCTGAACATAGTGCTGCATGAAGCAGGACATCTACTGATGGGTCTTCTTACAGGCTACAGGTTCCTCTCCTTCAGGATCTTCTCCTGGATACTCATCAGGGACGAGAACGGAAGATACCATATGAACTCGTTCAACATCCCGGGAACGCTTGGACAATGCCTCCTGATTCCTCCAGAGCTCGATGAGAATGGGCATATGCCTTACGTACTGTACAACCTTGGTGGAATCATGGTGAACTTCATCATCGCTTCTGTTTCGGCAGCAATCTTCTTCCTGACACCCATTTCCGGAACAGCTAGGATTTTCATCGCCCTTCTTGGCTTTGTCGGACTCTTCATCGGAATCGAGAATGCAATTCCACTCGGAGCGCTTGGAATCAACAACGATGGGGCCAACATGGTAAGCCTATCCAAAAGCCCGAGAGTCGTGAAGGCTCTCTGGAAGCAGCTCATGATAAACGCATACCAGACTCAGGGATACCTCTTCCAGCAGATGCCGGAAGAGTTCTTCGAGATGCCTACAATCGAGGAGATGAGCGACAGGCTCATCTCAGCTGAAGCTGTATTCATCGAGAACAGGGATATGGAGACCATGGACCATGAGAAGACACTGGATACCCTGGATTTCCTGCTGGATACAGCTGGGATCGACATGATTGATATCTACAGGGTGACTCTTGAAAGCGACAGGATCCTTGTAAGGCTTCTTCTTGGAATGCCGGTTACAGTCGAGAAGAGCTTTAAAAAGAGTCTCAGGCAGTTCTCCGTATTACCAAATGTACTTGTAACACGCTACGCTGTTGCAAGGCTCGTCGACGGAGACCTGAAGGAATCACAGAAGCTGAGGAAGCAGTTCGATGCTGTCATCAGGAAGTATCCATTCAGATGCGATAAGCTCACACTTCCAAGATACATGAGCGAGATCGACAAGAGAGTCAACCAGTAAAAAAGCCAAATGGAAAAGCCAGACTCAACGGAGAGGAGAGCCTGGCTATCAAAAAGGGGGATATCTCAAGAACAGGGAATGCTGACAGCACTCTCTGTAGATGGCCTCTTTGGGATAGATGACATAACCGGAAAAGCTTCCATGTAGATTCCAGACAAGTAGAGAAAGGTTGGAAGAGCATCTCAGTATGAGGACATCTACCCTACAGGAACATTATACCACCGATATCTCATCTCATGTTGTCTTTTCGAGAAAGGTCCAGAGGCACTGAAACACATGAAGGTAAGAGCAGTCCAGTCAACAGCACATCCGTCGACTCCCCTTGGGCGAACCTCAATGCCACGATCTGCAAATGCCTTCATTCCATGCCCCCTACTACCAGTTATGCCCATGTCGCGGCATTGAAAAGGGGCGTATCTCTACGCCCCTGGAATTATCAGTTGTCCAAACCCTACTTGATTGGGAACATCTTAGCAAGATATGCCTCGAATACTTCACTCATGTTGATACCGGACTTTACTTCCTTACCGAACATTGTGTATCCGTCTCCGCCAGCAGCCATGAAGTCGTTTGTTGCAACAAGGTATGTCTTGTCCATCTCGACCTTCTCGCCGTTAGGAAGAATGACTCTCTTGATTCTCTGACCTGGCTCAGCATTCTTGGAGTATACAACCTTGGCATCTGTCTGAGCGTAGCTACCTGATGGATCAGGAAGAGCTCTGTAACCATGCTCGAGTGCTGCGTAGATGTCTGCGCCGGAAATCTCACATGTGATGACTGAGTTGTTGAATGGAAGAACGTTGAATACATCACCGCGTGTTACGATACCTGCATCGATGGATGCACGGATACCACCACCGTTTGTGATTGTAAGGTCTGCACCACCAGCTTCTGTCATTGCTTCACAGAGGAGCTTGGAGAGGTTTGTCTTTCTGGATCTTACGTCGGCTCTTTCACCGTCGAGTCTCTGGTCGAGCTCTGCTACAGGTACGCTCATGAGCTCATCAACCTTTGCGTTCACTGCGTCGATGTATGCATCAACTTCAGGATCGTTAGGGATGGCTGTGATTCTGAAACCTGTGAGGTCTGCGATCATGTCGACAAGCTCGCTGTCCTCTGGATGGAGAACATCATCCTGTGTGATGAGGTAGGAATACTCGGAAACAGCCTTGCCGTCTCTTACGTTGATCTCTACAACACCAACATTCTTCATGTGCTCACCAGCAGAAACGATGAGAGTACCGTTTACGCGAAGTGCATCCTCGCCGCCAAGAACTGTATGGCTGTGACCATCGATGAAGAGGTCGATGCCGTCGATGTTCTCGCAGATCCACTCGGATGTGATGTCGGACTCCTCGTCAACACCGATATGACCAAGAACAACTACGTAGTCAACGAGCTCGTGAGCCATGTCGATAGCGTACTGTGCATTCTGGACAACCATGTCAGACATGAAGTCTACACCTTCTGTGTTCTTTGGATGGGACTTTACCTTTGTCTCAGGAGTTGTAAGACCGATTACAGCAACTCTGAAGCCATTGAAGTTGTATACCTGGTATGGCTGGAAGAGAAGGTAGCCGTTCTCGTCTGTGCAGTTAGCGCAGAGAACCCTGAGGTCGGAATTCTTTTCAGCGTAGTCAGCAAGTGCGAGGAGGTTGTCAAGTCCGTAATTGAACTCGTGGTTGCCTGGGCAGATTGCATCGTAGCCGACCTGGATGAGAAGCTCACCAACTGTCTCGCCGTTGAAAAGGTTGGCGAAGTTTGTTCCATGGATTGTATCACCTGCATCGAGTACAAGGAGATTGTCTGTGATGGAACGAGCTGTGTTGAGCATTGTTGAAAGCTTGGAGTAGCCAATGTAGTCGTCTACTCTAGCATGTACGTCGTTTGTATGAACGATGAAGAGATCGAAGTTGTCGTCTCCCTTGTCATTCTTTACAACTTCCTTGACACCGTAAGGATATACGATCTCAACATCCTCGAGAGGTGTTGCAGCAATCTCTTCTACTGGTGCCTCTTCTACAGGAGCTACCTCTGGCTCTGGTGTAGGTTCAGCTTCTGGAGCTGGTGCAGGAACAGGAGCAGGTGCTGGTGCTGGAGCTGGTGCTGCAGGAACCTCTACTGCTGCTACTGTCTTAATCTCTGGAGTAGCCTCTACCTTTGCTGTTGTACAGCCGGACAGTGAAAATACCATCAATGCTACTACGAGAAAAATCGATAGTGTCTTTGAAAAACGCTTCACGTGTTTCCTCCTCTTTGCGCTTATTGAATTCAAAGCGAATCCTTTGCCTATGTAGATAATATAACACAGGGACATGTAAAAAGGTAACAAAAAAAGATTGGCAAGGGAGCAATTAAATGGATGAAACATGTTTTTGCCAACTTATATAAGATATTGGGATGGAATAAGCGGTTGAGGAATGGGACTTCAGGCGGTATAGCCGGGAAGAATGAGGGGAAAACAGGTTGACCAAAGGTAATGGGTTCCAGGCGAATCAAGGCATTGCAATGAGGCAAGCAAGTGGAAAATCCAGGGAAGAAGTCAAATAAAAAACCTGCGCATATTTCAGCACAGGCTTTCCTTGAACCCAATAAGGATCATTACATGAGATCTCTTGGCTTTCTTGCAGTATTGCCAGTCTTCTCGCAGTAAGCAACGTGACGAAGCTTTCCATTCTCGAAAACACTCTTCATCTTGATAGAGCCGCCCCATCTGCTTGTGAGAACCATTGAGGAACGAGCCTTAGCGTTCTTAGAAACATTACCTGCCATATATCTATATCCTCCGCGTAGTATTAGACAAAATCTTCAGTTATATTACAAAAACAAGTGGAATTTGTCAAACAGTAAGTTTGTATCACGTAATGAATTCAAGAATCAATAGCTTTGCATCAGATACTATCAAATTCGTAGAACTTCCAATTAACATGAATACCTTGTCATAATACTCGTTTTCAAGACTTTTATCTATAGGTATCTTAATATATTGCATGCAATTACAGCCGAATCTATAAAATATTTGAAATATTTTGCAGAAAGTACTTGAAACTATATGGGGATTTCAACTATATTAGTCGTGTTGCGGTTGAAAGGCTGCTTCAACAAATGCCTCCTTAGCTCAGCTGGCCAGAGCACGTGATTTGTAATCTCGGGGTCGTTGGTTCGAATCCGACAGGGGGCTTAAGAAAACCACTTAGATCTTCTAGGTGGTTTTTCTTTTTTCCATATCCCTAGCATCTTCCACTCCAGGACACGATAGATACGCAAGCTATCTGGAATGAATCTTCCCCACCATTTCCCCTTATATGGCAAACCTCATTCTTTTATCTTGAAAAACAAATATGGAAAATTTTTCTCAAAGGTACTTGCACTACTTTGATAATTTCTGTATATTAGCTGTGTTGCAGATGAAAGCTGCTACAGCAAATGCCTCCTTAGCTCAGCTGGCCAGAGCACGTGATTTGTAATCTCGGGGTCGTTGGTTCGAATCCGACAGGGGGCTTAAGAAAACCACTTAGATCTTCTAGGTGGTTTTTCTTTTCCATATGAAATCATATAGGTAGAGCTCCCAGAACCTTCAGGGAGCTCTATCTGTATGTACTATCTGAGCAGAAGACTACCGGGATCTGACAGATATTCCTTCATGATCTCGAGCGACCTATGGAAATAGAGTCCATCTGCAATCCTCTCATCCACAGTGAAGGACAGTGGTATGTACGGGATGAGCTCGTAGCTTCCATCCTCATGCCATTGAGGCTTTACACTCTTCTTTCCAATCAGGACGAAGATCGATGTCGTTCCCCAGTTAGTCAGGTGATGGTAGTTTGCGCTCATTTCTATCGACCCAAGATTCGATATGAATACTGAGCAGTGACTCGGGTCAAGGTCCTGAAGCGAATCGGGAAGCCTGTCAATCCTATCAAGATACCTCAGGATCCTTCCCGTCAACTTCACCATTGCATTGGGAACCTTGGTGAAGAATCCAAGTGGATCCCTCACATCCCTTCCACTCCTGTCCCTCTTAAGCGGATACACTTCCTTGATATACTTCTCATGTACCTGTGATAGCACTGCCCTACCACCCTCGGGATCGTACTTCGAGAAGATGATCACCTCATCCGATTCATCACCGAAGAACCTCTTCGCCACAAAGGCTGAAGAGATCTCGTTACGCTGGTAATAGCGGGCATTCTTCACATACCTGTTGAGTTTCGGCCTCAGCTCTATCGTCTTCGAGAGTGCTGCAATGAAGAGCTGCAGATAGGTGATCCTCACCATCGCATCCCCCGATGCATTCTGCTCCTTCAGGAATGCATCTATCGGCCGCGCATCGATATCGACTGTGAGAACAGCCTCGTTCTCACACCTCTCTCCCATTATGTTGGCAAGTACTACATGCATGCCATCCACATTACGTATCAGGCTTGCATCCCTCCTGTCGCCATGTCGTTTCCTTTTCCTTTCCATGCATCCATTATTTGTGCATTTCCTCCAACTTTCAATACATAATCAGCCTATTGCATAGATTTAGAGAGGTTTTCCAGTACAAAATCGATGTCTTACATAAAAAGGGGCTCGTCCTGATGGACGAACCCCTAGAAGGAACATGAAAACCGATTCTCAGGCTCTTACCTTACTTCAAACTCGAATCTATCTGTCCAGGTCCTGCCTGCAGCATCCTCGAGAGTAACGTCGATTGGAATGATGGTTCCGGATGGAATGCTGTCTCCAACTACGAATCTCATACCTCTCACGGTACCTGTGCTGCCAGCTGGAAGTCTCCTGAAGTATGCAGTCTCGTTGAGGAACTTGATTCCCTTCTCAGGAGAAGAGAGAGTTACCTTGATGCTGTCGTCACCATAGTTTCCAAGATTCTCCACCTCGAAGCTGAGGCTTACCTGTGTTGCCTTTGGAATCTGTGTATAAGGTGCGATCGACTGGTTACTGCATTCGAGCTCGACATAGACACTCTCGAAATCACCGCCGTTTCCCCTGACATCGTACTCGATGGTATCCTTGGAGATGAACTCTCCTGTGCTGTTCTCATGCCATCCGAGATAGTAGCGGCCATCTGCATCGACAAGCTCCGGAACAGGGACGGTATCACCGGACTGCACATCGCCGATGAATGTCTCGATTCCTGCCTCCTTGGCTGTGAAACCGACGCCTGTCTCCCAGACTGCATAGAGCTCATGGTCTGTAAGAGGCATCAGGATCGTCTCACCAGGCTGGTAGAGGATCTCATCCGGTGTGATTCCCCAGCCTGCAAGTCTTCCAAAGAGTGTCGTATCTACCTTCAAGTCGCTCTGGAGAGGAAGTCTTACGCTGGTTCCCGGCTTCAGTGAGAAGCTGGATGAATAGTCGTATCTATGGTTGCTTCCCTTGGAGGAGAGTGAAATCGAGAGACTTGGCCTGTAATATGGGCTTATGTCATAGAGCCACTGAGCCTCCTCGATCCTCCTTTCCTCGTCCGGATCGTTGACGATCAGGGCAAGCAGCTCATCAGTCTGCTCTCTTGTGACATTGAGCTGACTGAGCTTACGCATCTCATCACGTGCCTCGTTGTACAACTTGGCATTGTTCTTCTTCAATGCACCCGACATATTGCCCTGTGCAGTTGTCCATTCCTTATCAAGCTTCTTCTGGAAGGACTCGTAAGAGGACATGGCTCCCTTGAGGTCTCCCTCTTCGCATTTAGCGGCAAAATCCCTGTATTGGTCTGTTGCACTTGCAGCAGGCAGAGCAGAAAGACATAACATCAATGCCAATAGCAATGTAATTGTTCTCTTCATTTTCGCTTTCATATCGCTTTCTCCTGTCTTATGCATATATAATCGCAATACTTTGTGAAGTTTCCGTGTGGTGAATATGGCTTATCAAAGAAAGAGCTGTGTGATTTGCCCCATTTTGTGACAACCCTGTGAATATATTGAATATATATGAAGGCACATCTTTTCCACTATTGTCACATTGACCGTAAAAACGTATTGACAACATATTCACTATGACTACAATCGGAATCGCTATGAGTCAGAAGCTGAAGAAGAATCACGATCTGGGGACTGCCCCATTATTTCCATTGGCCATGAAACTGGCCATTCCAACTGCCCTTGCACAGGCTGTAAATGTCCTATATGCAATCATCGACAGGATGTTCATCGGACACATTGCAGGAGTCGGTGACCTTGCACTTGCTGGAGTTGGAGTAGCAGCTCCGATCACTACACTGATCTCCTCCTTTGCAGTCCTCATCGGACTCGGCGGCGCTCCTATCATGGCAATGAAATCAGGTCACAACGAACCGGAACAGGCAAAGGGAGTACTCTCTGCTGCATTCAACATGCTGATAATAGAGGCACTCATCCTGACTCCATTCTTCATATTTACCAGGAATAGTCTCCTATGGTCCTTCGGAGCATCGGCAGAGACATTCCAGTATGCAGAGAGCTATCTGTTCTGGTATACGCTCGGAACTCCGTTTGCAATCCTGGCAACCGGTCTCAACAGCTATCTGATCAATCAGGGAAAGAGCAAGGAGGGAATGATCACCGTTCTCTCCGGTGCAGTACTGAACATAATACTCGACCCGGTATTCATCTTCGTCCTGGATCTCGGAGTAAGAGGTGGAGCAATCGCCACAATCATCTCCCAGGCAGCATCGGCAGCATTGACCATCCTGTTCCTCAGGAGCAGGAACACTCCTATTAGGCTTGAGTTCCACATGATAAGGAAGAAGACTCTTCCACTTGTGAAGAAGATGATACTCTTCGGACTATCGCCATTCATAATCATAAGTACGGACTCGATCCTGATGATCATCCTCAACATGATGCTCCAGAAGTACGGAGGACCTGGAGAAGGCGACCTGCTGATAACATGCTCTACAATCATCCAGAGCTTCCACCTCCTGGTGATGAATCCTATCGGAGGCATCACAGGTGGATGCCAGGGTATGATTTCCTTCAACTATGGAGCCGGAAACTCAGAGAGAGTAAGGAAGGGAGTACTTACAGTACAGTGCATTGCAACTGCATATACAGTAATAATGACCCTCGCCACCATCTTCCTCGGAAGGCACTTCATCTCACTCTTCACTGGGGAAGGTGCAATCATAGAGAAGGCTGTGGGACTGATGCTCGTATTCGAATGCATGATCATCCCACTCTCCTTCCAGTACAACAATGTGGATTGCTTCACGGCAATGGGACAGGTGAAATACTCGCTTCCACTCTCGCTTCTGAGGAAGACCATCTTCCTGTTAGCTACAGTCCTTCTTCCGATGATTACCAAGAAGGCAGAGACAGCCTTCCTTGCAGAGCCTATCTGTGATATCACTGCAGCAGCTGTCTCATCATTCCTCATCTGGACGAGGATCGGCAGCATATTGAAGAAGCGTGAAGAGGAAGGCCTAGCCTTCTGACCCCTCCTGCAGGTCAGGCCTGAGGTTTGCAGTCTGGCCAAGGTATACATGCCTTGGCTCCTTTCTTCTCGCATGGTTTATGACGACCATCACCCTGATCACTCTCGGCATGGCTCCGTAGATCTCAGCCTCCTTCACACAGAAGAGAGGAACAGTGGAGCCCTTTCCGCCTGCGCGGAATGCAGCAGCTGCATTGCGGCTCCTGAGGTCGTCTGTCTGGCTGAAGATGATGAAGGCAACATCCTCATCTGTAATATCATTCTCCTCGTAGAGCCTGTCCATGAGGATCTTCACATCCCTGTCGATGCTGGCAACTCCATCGAAGTCTGTATCGATGGCGCCCCTGATTGCGTAGATTGATTCCATAATGACCTAAACTCCTATTGTAACTCCCTCGACCAGAAGTATCCTGAATGTATCGAGTACGAGGGACAGTACCAGCATCGCTGCAGTCCTCAGGAGTGTAAGCAATACCGGCTTGAGGCACAGCACCCTGCTTCTTATGGTAAGCAGGACCGATGCAATGAGTATCCATATGCCGAACAGTATCATCGTCCAGGCAAGCACATGGCTTGTCACAGTAACCAGTGTAAAGAAGCTCTCGGTTACCGGCAGATAGGAACTGAGTCCGAAGAGCAGGACAAAGAATATGTATAGCGCAAGCAGATAGCTATGTGCACGGGACGAGAATTCAACTACTCTTCTATAGTTCAGCATACTCTGATATTAACATCCAATGAGGAAAAATCCAACTTTGCATTGTCGAATCTTGCAAAGAGAGTATCTGTACTCCTTATGGATATATCTTCATCTTCGAACCTGTTCGAGAGACTCATGAAGGATGGCGAGAGCACATCATCCGAGAGATTCCATACAAGGCCGTAGGTATCGACTGTCGGACTCTGACCAAGAAGTGCTGGAAAGAAGGATACCTCCGTATCTATATCCGCATGGAAATCCGATTCCCTGAAGGATACCATGTAGTCAACCCTTGTCTTCCAGATGCGTGGTGGCCTGTACTTGATGAAGGATGAGAATATCGAGAGTGTATGGTCGATCCTTCCCTCCCCGCCTCCGAGAAGATCGTATTCCTCGTCATCCCTGAGGCTCATCAGGGCCAATTCGAAATCCGACTCATCCTTGTCACGGGACGATACATGCATACCGCTCTTCCTCAGCACCTCGCTGTACCTTGTGGAATCGAGGTCCCCAACTACGATATCTGGAGTGAGACCAAGCTTCACCGCGAGGTCATAGCCGCTGTCTGCAGCGATTATGCTCCTGTATATCGAGGTATCCAATCCCAAGAGATCCTCAGGTCCACTTCCTCCAATGAGGATCAGACTTCTTCCTGCCATCATTTCTCCTTGCCAACGGGGCTCATTGCCCTTAATATCCTTATATATAGATTCTAGCAAATAACTTTCCTAGGAGGCAACATTATGGAAATACGAGATGACAGATTCGCCCGTTACGGCTTCAGGAGTGCTGACATACTTCTGCCGAAGAAGGACCTGGATGCCGAGAAATGGGCAGTGGTTGCATGCGACCAGTACACATCCGAACGTGACTACTGGAAGGCTGTGGAGGATTTCACAGAAGGTTCCCCTTCCACCCTCAATCTCATATTTCCGGAATGCTATCTGGAAGAGCCTGGGAAGGAGGAGAGGATCCAGAGCATAAACGAGATGATGGAGGGATACCTCGAGGACGAAGTGCTCGATGAGTACAGGGATTCCTTCATCCTGGTAGAGAGAACCACAGAGTCCGGAACAAGATATGGCCTGATGGCTGCACTGGACCTCGAGCGCTACGACTACTCGAAGGATTCCGTCTCACTGATCAGGGCAACAGAAGGAACGATCCTTGACAGGATTCCACCAAGAAAGGAGATCCGCAGGAACGCATCGCTTGAGCTTCCTCACATCATGGTCCTCATTTCCGACAGGGAAAGGGCAATCATCGAACCACTCAGGGACAGGAAGGATGAGCTTCAGCTCGTCTACGACACAGACCTGATGATGAATGGCGGACACATCAGGGGATACCTCGTCAACAGCGAAAGCGACGTTGAGGGAATACTTGATGGATTCGGGAATCTCTATGAGAAGCTCGATCCCGAGAATCCACTTCTCTTTGCAATGGGAGATGGAAACCATTCCCTCGCAACTGCAAAGTCCTGCTGGGAGGACCTGAAGAAGACCCTTACAGAAGAGGAAAGGGAGAACCATCCTGCAAGATTCGCTCTCGTTGAGCTCGAGAACATCTACGACGAGGGACTCATGTTCGAACCTATCCACAGGGTATTCTTCAACGTGAAGTGGCATGACTTCCAGGATGAGCTGATGAAGAACTCGATCTCAGTACATCTGCATAGGGTTGCAGATACCGACGAGATCGTAAGGTCAATCAACAACAGCAGGAAGCAGGAATTCGGTCTCATCAACGAGAACGGATACTATACAGTCGAGCTTACAAAGCCATCTGCATTCCTTGCTGCCGGTACAATCCAGAACGTGATCGACAGCCTCGTCAGGGATGGCAAGTGTGGAATCGACTACATCCATGGAATCGATGTGACAGAAGAGCTTGGAAGAAAGCCAGGCAACATTGGTGTGATACTCCCGGATGTTTCAAAGGATACATTCTTCGAGTCGATCCTGAAGGACAAGGCATTCCCAAGAAAGACCTTCAGCATCGGACACGCAAACGAGAAACGTTTCTATATGGAAGCAAGAAAGATAAGATAAGTGCAATATATATGGCCTGGACTACAAATCCAGGCCATTGTTTTGACTATTCAGCCAATCAGCTCTGAAGCATCGAAATCGCCCTGTCGAAGGATCCTGTAAGGCTTCTCGACAAAGCTCACGAGAGTCGATGGTCTACCACCATGCACTTCCGGATCCCTTACGATGAAGTCGACAAGCTCATCGAACACAGGCCTGATGTCATCAAAGGAGAGAAGACTCTGCTCTCCGGAGAAATTCACAGAAGTCGAATAGAGAGGTCCTGTAAGAGGAAGAAGCTCCATCAGGAATGGGTCTGATGGTACACGGACTGCATGAGTCGAACCATCCGGAGCTCTCAATATGGCAGTAAGGGCAGCTGGCCATACATCGCAGAGGATCTCGGGAACCTCAAGGTCTGTCTTCTTCAGGTCCTCGAGGGAGATGAGGGTTATGAAGCTCTTGTTCTGGGGTCTACGCTTGATTTCATAGAGTCTGGAGGCCATCTCCTCGCTTGCCGCAGCCTGGAGTCCATAGATGGTATCACAAGGAAAGACTCCTGCCTTGCCATCTGCAATCAACTCGGCGACTCTCCTTACGGAATCACCATTGCTCTTCTCGATAATCTCTGCGCTCATCCTCTTTCCTCCTCCTTCTCAGATGACTCATCAGCATGCATATTCCGACATAGAGCAGGGAGAATGAGAGCGATATGAGCAGAAGATATGACATAGAAATGCCCTTGAAGCCTTCCTGTGTCACAGGTTCAGGCTCCCTCTCGACTTTCCTCTGTGGAATTTCATCTGAAAAACGATATATAACCTCGTCCTTGGAAGGCATTTTCCCTGCATTTTCGCTCAGTTCAGCCTGAAGATTCTCCCTGAGCACTTCCAATTCAGCCTCTTTCTTGTCGTTCTGGTACTGCAGACTCTCATATTCGGCTCTCAATGCATGGTTAACCACTATCCCTGTTGGGGATAGGATGAGAGTCGAGATGCTCAGCACTACAACGAAAATACATAATGCAACAATAAATTTCGTTCTTGTCATCGTATTCTTGTATAGTTTATAATGTAATTTGATATTCATAGCAAGTATCATTAAGTTTTTGGAGGCAAGCTATGTCAAAACCATCAAGCAACCTGAAGGTAATCCTTTCGAGTGTTGTGATATCTGCCTTGGTGTTGGGAATATTTGCGGTCGTTTTCCTTATGTACCTCGTACCAAGCTACCAGATCACCAATGAACAGATCTACAGTGTACTGATCAAGCTCTTCCCAATCATAATTGGCCTAGTACTCATACAGATAGGCATCGTGGTCGGCAAGAGGAATGACGATGATTTCCAGGATCAGATTGACAAGCTAACGCCAAATTCCTATGACAGCCCACTCTACAAGGCTCCTAAGGACGATCCGATGATGAAGGGAGACCTCGACCCTGCAAGATTCAATCTCGAGGGAACTGCAAGTCCTGAAAGGATCAGGGAGGTCGTAAAGGAAGTTCCAGTCGAGACAGTGAAGGAAGTAATAAAGGAAATCCCTGTCGAGGTAGTGAAGGAAGTCCAGGTACCTGTCGAGAAGATCGTAGAGGTCGAGAGAGAGGTTCCAATCGAGGTGAAGGTTCCATTCGAAGTCGTGAAGGAAGTCACCGTAGAGAAGGAGGTTCCAGTACAGGTTACCGTAGAGGTCGAGAAGGAAGTAATAAAGGAAGTTCCTGTAGAGGTAATCAAGGAAGTCCAGGTTCCAGTCGAGATCGTCAAGGAAGTCGTAAAGGAAGTCGAGGTTCCTGTTGAGGTCATCAAGGAAGTTCCTGTCGAGACCGTAAGGGAGGTCGAGGTTCCTGTCGAGGTTGTCCGCGAGGTCCCAGTTGAGATCGTAAGGGAAACCGTAAGGGAAGTTGAAGTTCCTGTAGAGGTCATAAAGGAAGTAGTCAGGGAAGTACCTGTAGAAGTCGTAAAGGAAGTTGTAAGGGAAGTACCGGTAGAGGTAGTCAAGGAAGTTGTCAGGGAAGTTCCTGTAGAGGTCTTCAAGACTGTCGAGGTTCCTACACCAAATACAGTGGAAGTACCTGAGGAAGCACTCAAGGCAGCAGATCCTCTTACAAGAGCCGCACTCTCAGCAGCAGTCGAGACAAGAGTACTTGGACTTGAGGATGTAGTTGCAGAGGAGGCCAAGATAGCATCCGAGCTTGGATACGACCTTACAGTAGTCGGAATGAAGAAGACAGACCTCGTAACACCGGAGGCCATCAACGAGATCTTCAGGGAAGAGACACTTACCTTCGAGGAAGATGACAAGCTCTTCGTCGTCCTTCCTCTCTACAACAAGGCAGAGGCAGAATCTGCACTTTCCATGGTAGGAGAGATCCACGCAGCTGAGTACAAGTCAGGAAGCGTAGAGAAGTTCATCTCCAACATCTCCCGCCAGGTAAGGTAATATCATACACCTCCATCAGAGCCAGTTCTTCGGAGCTGGCTTCTTTCATGCCTTGAGAGGCCAGAATATCGCCATAGGGCACTTTATATTGCCTTCCCCTATCATTTCACATCCAAAGGGAACTGAAGGCTTCAAGGCATAGAAAATCCCTCTCGAACGAGAGGGATGAAAAAGGATCTGGAATACCATCAATCCTTAAGTGGGATATCGAAGCTCATGCGGTCACGGGTCAGCACTGTATTCTCGAATACTGCCCTTGCCTCCTCACCGAGGACCTTGAGCTCTGAGTTGCTGTAGCGAGGGGAATAATGCTGCAGGCAGAGTGTTCCTACATGACCATCCCTTGCAACCATTCCAGCCTGACGCGCTGTCATATGCTTCTTCTCGCTTGCTGTCTCGACAAGAGCGTGCTCGAACATGCCTTCACAGAAGAGGATATCCGAATCATGTACGTAATCTGCTATCTCAGGGAAGTAGAGGGTATCGGTTACATAGCTGAACTTCCTTCCTTCCCTAGGCCTACCCATGATGTCCTCTGGAGTCACTACAGTACCATCTTCAAGGGTTACAGACTCACCTCTCTGGATCCTGCCCCACATCGGTCCCTTTGGAACTCCAAGCTCGATTGCCCTATCAGGATGGAACTCACCCTTGCGAGGCTTCTCGATGAGGCTGTAGCCAAAGCACTGCTTTGTATGGTCAAGCTCAAAGCACTGTACAGTGAACTCTTCCTCCTCATATATGATTCCAGGCTCTACAGGACGTACGATGATATCGTAGTTGATGTACATGTCGAGGATCCTTCTTGTCTCATCGACATATTCCTTGAGTCTCTTCGGTCCATATATGTAAAGTGGTTCAGTACGGTCAACCTGACTTGAGAGCATGAGCATGCCAGGAAGTCCTGTAACATGGTCTGCATGCATGTGGGAGATGAAGATTGCATTGATCTTCTTCCACTTCAGGTTGAGCATCTTCAATGAGACCTGTGTTCCCTCTCCACAATCGAAGAGGAACAGGTCTCCATCACGACGAACTAATGCTGATGTAAGAAATCGGCCTGGAAGTGGCATCATGCCGCTTGTGCCGAGGGAAAACACTTCTAGATTCACAAGTCAGATTCTACTTGGTTTGGGCTATCTAGTAAACTAGCACTTGAGTATATCGAGAACTTCCGCACTCTCGAGATGCCTGAGGCTTATGTATAGCGACATCAGCGATACACCGAAGAGAAGCAGGAGCATCAGGGCAATCGGAAGAACAGGGATTACGACCTCGAAGGAAACGAGGTAGGATCCAAGCGCTGCAAGGTTGCTGGACTCCAGTGCAGACAGGATATATGGAATAAGAGCAGAAAGACCCAATCCCAGTACAAGGCCAAAGAGCAATGATACAAGGACAGTAAAGGATGTAAGGAGGAAATACATCTTCCTTATTGCCCTTCCCTCAAGTCCCATCATCCTGAGTGTTCCTATATCCACCTTGTCGCGCTCTGTATACTCATACGCGATGTTCTGTGAAAAGAAGGCTGCCAGGATAGCAAGAAGCGCAAATATCACATAGAGGACTGCCGATGAGAACTCCACATTGGAATACATGGAGCTGTAGAGACGCCTGTAGCTGAAGCCCCTATGTCCTTCCATATCGAGTTCCTCGAGACGGGAATCAATACTCGATGGGTCATCGAGGATGAGCTCCGTATACTCACGCCCACTTATTCCCATATTGTCGATATATACAGTAGCCTCGTCGAATTCCCTATATCCGGTTGAATAGAGAGCTGAGACCGTCACGAGAAGAGGCCTTGTCCTGTTCTTCTCCTCTTCGTAGACAAGGAGCGAGAACCTGTCGCCAAGAGTAACTCCAAGCTCTTCGGCAGTGGACTCTGAAATGACGATTGAATTCATATTCGCCCTCTCGCCATATTCAATGCGGAGGAGCCTTTCCCTTTCCGGTGTGAAATAGGAATCGAAGTCGACAGCCTTCAGGGTGAATGCAGTCGAGGAATCCTCACTCATCGCAAGTGCCGTAGCCTCCTTATATACATGTGCTGTCTCATCATCCCTCCCGCTTTCATAGAATCCATCCACACGTATGTCGCCGGACCCTACATGTCGCATTATGAGGTCCAGTGCATCCGTCATGCTCGTGATGAATGTCAGGCTGAAGACAAGAAGCAGTGATACGAGTACCAGCAGAAGCGCAGGTACCAGATAGGAAACGACATACTTCACTCCCTTTCCACTGCCAAGCTTCCTCTTCATGTATATGTCAGGAATGAAGCTCTTCAAGCACTCCTCCCTTGAGTTCGTATACTCTATCTGCCTTGCGGGCAAGTTCCATGTCATGGGTCACCAACAGCAGGGCCCTATCTCCAGTCTTCGGGACAGAGAGGATCAGCTCCTCTGTCTCCCTCCTGCTCTGCTCGTCGAGAGAGCCAGTCGGTTCATCTGCAAAGATGAGCTTTGCTCCTGTTGAGAGAGCTCTTGCAATTGCAATTCTTTCCCTTTCACCACCTGAGAGCTCTGATGGCCTATGGTCCTTCCTCTCTCCAAGTCCTACCTTCTGAAGAAGCTCAAGCGCCCTGGACTTGGCTTCCTTTTTCGAAACTCCATTGATCAGAAGAGGCATCTCCACGTTCTCAAGTGCTGAGAAATCCTCGAGGAGCATCGAATTCTGGAATACGAATCCAAGGTATGTCCTTCTCATCTCCTCGATATCCTTCCTGGAGAGAGTGTCTGTATCCCTATCTCCATAGTAGACCTTGCCCGATGTCTTGCTGTCCAGGAGTGCTGCAAGATTCAGAAGCGTACTCTTTCCGCTTCCACTCTTACCGATTATTGCAACACTCTCACCGGAATATATCGTCAGGTTCACACCCTTCAGGATCTCAAGCTCATCGGAGTATCTCCTGTAGGTCTTTCTCAGCTCTTCGAGTTCAAGTATCTCATTCATTTCTTATCACCTCCAGAAGTTCAAGCTTCCTTTCCCTACCAAGCCTGAGGAGTGCTATGATGACAGTTCCTGCTGTCATCAATGCTGCAACCAGCAGGAATGCATTCCAGTTGAATGCAGGATTGAATGGTGTGTGGTAGCTCTGAGAGAGGAATCTTCCTGCAATATGGATGGTTGCAAGGGATAATGATGCTCCAAGCACCAG
>SAMEA104404097__coassemble_1466_pt1 | contig 19520 bp, 19 predicted proteins | sample SAMEA104404097__metabat2_low_PE_002 | metagenome-assembled genome bin SAMEA104404097 (sample SAMEA104404097) | Balaenoptera acutorostrata | reverse complement strand
GCGACATTTCCGCCTCCGACAATCAGGGCCTTCTTCTTTTCTATGTCCATGAAGAATGGGAAGTATGCCATTATATCTCTCCTTTCAGGGCTTCCATATGGTAGTGGTTGCCAGAGCGCTCAAGTCTTACATTGAAGACCTTCTCAATGATACCGGACTCGTAGATCTCATCTGGATTTCCTGATTTTCTTACCTGGCCTTTTTCCATTACCAGGAGGAAGTCTGCATTCTCGAGTGCAAGTGGCAGGTCGTGAAGAACCATGACTACGGTCTTTCCTTCATCCTTCAGCTTCTTCGCACTCTCCATTACAGCTAGCTGATGCTCTGGGTCGAGGTATGTAGTCGGCTCATCCATGAAGATGGTTCCTGTATCCTGTGCCAGTGCCATCGCAAGATATACCTTCTGCCTCTCTCCTCCAGAGAGGTCTGTCATCATGCGTTTCGATAGCTCCTCACATCCTGTCCTTGCCATGGAATCTCTTACAATCTTCCTGTCTTCATTGCTGTATCTTCTTGGCCAGCCAAGGTAGGGGAATCTTCCATGAAGCACCATCTTCTCAGCTGTTATGCCTGGAACATTCCGCGACTGTGATAGGTAGGATGCCTTTCTTGCAATCTCCTTGAGGGATAGCTCGTTCCTATCCCTGCCATCCATGAGGATGGTTCCCTCTGTATGGTCGATAAGTCCAAGGATTGCCTTGATGAGTGTACTCTTGCCAGAGCCATTAGGTCCTGTTATTGCAGTGATGCTTCCGTCTTCAAATGATGCATTGATGTCATTCAGTGCCTTCCTATCACCATAGAAAGCGTTGAGGTGCTTGATTTCAATCATGGGCTCTGCCTCGCTTCCTGAGTAGGTATATGAAGAATGGTCCACCGATCAAGGCCATGAGGATTCCAACCGGCAATTCAAATGGAGCGAATGCAAGCCTCGATAGCAAATCAGATCCCATGAGTAGTATTGCACCTCCCAGGGATGATGTGATGATGAGTGGTCCGCTTTCCTCTCCGACGAACTCTCTCATGATATGTGGAACAATCAGTCCTACAAAGCCGATGAGGCCTGAAAAGCTGATTGCAGATCCTGCCATCGCAGCAGCGAGTGCAAGAAACAGCATCCTGAGCTGCTTGGCAGGAAGTCCAAGAGTCCTGGACTCATCCATACCAAGCTGGAGGATATCCATTTCGTTATGGAGCATGAGGGAAATAAGCAGTGCAATGATTATTATCGGAGCTGCAGGAAAGAGATCCTTCATCGATATTCCGGAAAGCCCTCCAATGCGGAAATCCGAGTAGCCGCTGAGTGCATCAGGAACGAAAGTGAGGACTGTGTCGATTCCTGCTGAGAATATTGCAGAGACTGCAACGCCTGCAAGCACAAGTCCCATCCTCGATGAGGATGTACGCTCTCCAATGCTGAGTACCAGAAGTGCTCCTAGGAAAGCTCCAATAAGGGATGCAAGCGGAACAAGCATCACAGCTTCAGGAAAGATGGCTGCAAAGATTGCAACGGCTAGTCCCGCTCCCGAGTTCACTCCTATAGTGCTAGGGGATGCAAGGGAGTTTGCCAGGACGCTCTGGATCATCGCACCGCTTGCTCCAAGTGCGCAGCCAGCAAGGATTCCTGCAAGGGTCCTGGGAATACGGGCAAACTGCAGGATCCTCGAGTCTGCAGTCTGTATTCCATTTGATATATCCCCGATAGCCTTCACGATGTTGATTCTCTCGGCGCCAAGTGAGAGGCTGAGTATTGCAAGAAGCAGGAGTGTGATGATGAGGACAGGGTAGAGAAGTTTCCTGTTTCTATTCATAGAGAATCCTTGCAAGCTTTGTATAGCTTTCTGCCCATCTGGCATTCGGCTTCATGTTGTAGAGATCCTGCGGGAGCATCACGAATCTTCCTTCCTTGACTGCCGTGAGTCCTTCCCATGCAGGATTTGACAGGAGTGCCTTCTCAAGTGCTGCCTGAGCTTTCTCGGGAGTCGATGACTGCAATACTCCGAATATCCAGTCAGGATCTTCCTTGATGATCGTTTCCATGCTTAGGTTCTCAAGAAGCTGCGAGTTGCTGTCTGCGATGTTGATGCACCCTAGGTCCTTCAGCATTACACCAAGGATGGACTTCTCGCTGTTCTTGACTCTTACTCCAGATGAGGATGCCCTGACATACAGTACTCTTGGATGTGAGCCATCCTGCATTGCTCTTGCTGCTTCGATCTCGTCTCTTAGAGCCAAGCCGTACTTCTCGTAGTTTTCCTTATGGCCCGTGATGTCCGTGCAGATATCGAGCATATTGAGGTAATCCTCGAATGTACTTACATCGAAGTAGAGTACAGGTATTCCCATCTTCTCGAATGTATCCATCAGTGCAACATCGGCTGATGTCTTTGAGCTTGCTATCACAAGGTCCGGATTTGATGCAAGAATCTTCTCGAGGTTTGGCTGACGGACAGATCCGATGCTGATTACATCATCACTTAGCTCGAGGTCGAACTGAGTCCATGTATCTTCAGCAGCAGATACTATTGATTCCCTGCCTCCTGCGAGGCACCATACATCTGCAAAGGAGCCTATCATTATAGATACCCTTTCAGGACTCTCTATTGCAACTTCACGTCCCAGGTCATCGATATATGTATTGCCTTCTGCAGGTGATGTAGTTTCTGTGCTGCCGTTTGCATATATTGGGATTGCAATCAGAAGTATTGCCATGATGGCGAATGCCAATCTCTTGAAGTTCATCCATATTCCTTTGATGGGGAAATCCAGACGGTATTTCCCCTATAGTGCCAATATCACTATAGCCACTATTCTTGATAATTTCTAATTATAGTTTATTATATGTCAATAAATCATATTTATGGAGAACTTCATGCTGGATGCACGCATACATACCTTCCTCACACTCTATGAAGAGATGAACTACTCCCGTACTGCTGAAAGGCTGAATATGACTCAGCCGGGAGTGAGCCAGCACATAAGGAAGATAGAGGAGTACTATGGCGTGAAGCTCTTCACCTATGAGGGACGGGTACTTGAAAGGACAGCGGAGGCTGAGATACTGAAGCGTCATCTCGATTCGATGCTTGTCGAGGAGAAGGCCATCTTCGAGAAGTTCTCTCACGGAAAGGGACTGCATCTCAGGGTGGGAGCAACCAAGACGATAGGGGAATTCGTACTGGTTCCGGATGTGAAGAGATTCCTTCAGGATGAGGAGCACACTCTTGAGTTCGTCATAGACAATACTGCGACACTCCTGAAGCTTCTCGAGGATGGGAAGCTGGACTTCGCTGTGATAGAGGGAGTCATCGACAAGTCACGCTATGGCTGGAGACTCTACAAGAACGAGAGCTTCGTGGGAATATGCTCGAAGGAGCATAGGTTTGCAGGAAGGCGTGTATCGATTGAAGAGGTGTTCAGGGAATCACTCATAATCCGCGAGAACGGATCGGGAACAAGGAAGATCCTCGAGAGGGCCTTGGCGGACAGGGGATATTCCATTGATGATTTCAGGCGCGTTGCCACGCTTGGGAACTTCTCGGTGATCATGGAGATGGTAGGGCAGGGCAACTCCATAACCTTTGCCTACCAGCCCATTGCAGAGCAGAGGGAGAATCTCACGACCTTCAAGGTGAAGGGAATGGATATCGAAGGGGAATTCACCTTCGTCTACTGCAATGAGGATATAGCCGAGGAGAAGATAGGGCAATTCTTTGGAACTTTCTGAATTTTCTTCACTATTCCCATAGACAGCTTTAAGCTAATCATATAAGCAATAGTTATAAGGAATCTGTATGAAACTATTCAAAGAGACACTGATCGTATTCTCATTATGCTATATTGGCAGGATCATAAGCAGCCTTCTGCCATTTACGTTTCCGGAAGCTCTGATAGCACTCTTCCTGTTGTTGCTTCTCCTTGCCACCAAGGTGATCAAGGAGGATGACATCGAGATCCTCTCGGGATTCTTCCTTGCGAACATGGCATTCTTCTTCGTGCCGGCAACCGTAAAGGTAATAGACAGCCTCGATATACTCCTCTCTGCAATCTGGCCGATTGCCATAATATCGATTGTCTCCACTCTCATAACATTCCTAGCTGCCGCCAAGGCCGTGGACTTTACCGAGTACCTTATTCATAGGAAGAAGGGTGGAAATGAAGGTAAGGAGGTCGAGGCATGAGAGAGATGATCATAGGAACACCACTCTTTGGAATCATACTTACCCTGATTTCATGGGAGATCGGAATGTGGATCAACAGGAAGACCAGGATGGCACTCTTCAATCCACTGATGATTGCAGTCATCCTGATCGGTGGCGTGCTTCTTGCTTTCGATATCCCGTTCTCCGTATACAACGAGGGCGCTGCATTCATAAACATGTTCATGGCTCCGATTACCTGTCTTCTTGCAGTCTCCATCTGGAGACAGAGAAAGGTCGTGAAGGAACACTTCCTTTCCATCCTGATGGGAACGCTTGCAGGCTCGGTCACCTCCATCACGGTCATCTTCCTGATGGCCAACATGTTCGGCCTTGATGATACCCTGAAGTTCTCACTTCTATCAAAGAGTGTGACAACTCCTATCGCTCTGGCTATCACAGAGAGTCTTGGAGGAATAGGATCGATTACAGTTGCATCCCTGATCTTCACCGGAATCCTCGGCAATATGCTTGCTCCTGTATTGATGAAGCTCTTCAGGGTAAAGTCCAGGATTGCAGGAGGAGTTGCCATCGGAACAGCTTCCCACGTAATCGGGACAAGCCGCGCACTCGAGATGGGAGAGGATATGGGAGCACTTTCCTCGATTGCCCTCTCGTTCAGCGGAATCATAACCGCAATCCTCTGTCTCCTGGTATTCTGACCGGGACATTCGGTCAATATGAAGGCACGTCGTCTCCGGCGTGCCTTGCTGCTCTTTCTAGAATGTAGCCCTTCCTGAAATCACCCTATCGAAGTATTCCTTCCAGTAGCTCATGTCTCTTGTTGGCAGGAAGTACTTCTCATACTCAGTGCCGCTTACATGGCGCATTCGTCTGAGACCGTTGTTGAGGTGTCCTGCTATGATGGCTGGGATTGCATCTACATCCTGACGCTTGATTGCATCGATGATTACCTCGTGGTCATGGACGATATCCGGATACTTCAGCGTACCTACGAAGTCCAGCATCCTGAATCTTACGTATTCGATATCGCTCTGGATGGAATTCCAGATGTATGGGCATCTCATCTTCCTGAAGAAGAACTCGTGAAGTTCAGAATCGAGCTGGTAGAACTCCTTGCTGTTGACCTTCTCAGCCGATACTGTGATCTTCTGCTTCCTGATGTTGTGCTCGAGATCCTCGATCTCAAGTGGGCTTGGTCCCATCTTCATGTAATCCCTGATGATGTTGGTTTCTATGACGGACCTGTTGTAGACGATCTGGCAGATTGCATCGAGATCCAGCTGTGTTGCCCTGGAGCCCCTGTATGGAATCACATCGATGAGTCCTACATCCTGGAGTCGATGGAATGCGGCTCTTACAGGTGGTCTTGTGACAGAGAACCTTTCACAGATTTCAGCTTCACTTATCTTTTCACCCGGCTTTATCACCAGGCTGATGATGTCTTTCTTGAGTTCTTCGAAGATTGTTGTACTTACGTCAGCCATAAACTTATCCCTTTGACAGCAAGGCACCTGCCTGGAGAGAGGAGCCTTGTCTCTTTCCTGCATTATAAGCTATAAGTGTATGTTTTCGCGAGTACAAAATATCACTTTTGTCCAGTTTGTATCGAAATATGCAGATTGTATCAGTTTGCGAAACCTTTCTGCATTGCGTTTACATTCTCTGCACTTCCGGATACAACAATCGAGTCGTTCTCGTACATCACGGAGTCAGGGCGGATGGTTGCGTTCGCCTTTCCGTTGTGGATGATGGCAATTACGTTTACAGCGTACTTGTGCCTGAGGTCTGTCTCGAGGATTGTCTTTCCATCGAGCTTTGCAGGGACGTTGAACTGCATGATGAAGAAGTCGTCTGAAAGTGGGATGACATCCTCTGTAAAGTCGTTGATAAGCTTGAGACCAAGCCTGTTGGCTGTCTCGACCTCCGGATATACTACCTCGGCTCCGATCTTCTGGAGGATTCTTGCATGCTCTGAGTTGTTTGCCTTGGAGATTACCCTGTTGACTCCGCAGGAGATTGCATCCATGGATGCGAGGATGTTTGCCTCGAGATCCTTTCCGATACCGATGACGCATACATCTGATTCTGCAACTCCTGCCTCCATGAGGCTTTCGTAGCTGATTGTCTCGATATGGCAGAGACGTGCGTTTGTGCTTGAAAGTGAACGGATCTTGGCCATGTCGTTGTCGATGCATATTACATCCTTGCCAGCTTCAAGAAGCTTCCTGGCGACGGACATGCCGAAGCGTCCAAGTCCGATTACTGCAAATGTGTTTCTCTTGTTTCTCATTTTCTACTCCTATTGAGCTGGATCAGCCGATGCTGATTACCTCGTCGGGATATGTGACGTACTTCTCCCTTGAGTGTGTGGATGTGATGATGGATATGATTCCGACTCTTCCCGTGAACATTACGAGGATGATCACGAGCTTGCCTATTACTGTAAGTCCACCTGTGATTCCCATGCTGAGTCCGACCGTTGCGAATGCAGAGACTACCTCGAAAAGTATCTGCAGGAATCCTGCATCCTCTGTGATCGTGAGTATCAGGGTTGCTGTAAGACAGAGGTTCAGTGCCATGGAAAGAAGTGAGAATGCCTGCTTCTCGCTTTCCTGGCTGATTCTCCTGCCGAATACCTTCGCCTCTCCATTTCGGAATGTCCTGATACCTGTTGCAAGGACAGCGAAGAATGTAGTTGTCTTGATACCACCACCGGTGGATCCAGGGGATGCTCCGATGAACATCAGGATTATCATGACGAGGGCTGTAGCGCTTGTGATGTTGGTGAGGTCCGAAGCGAAGAATCCTGCAGTCCTTGTACTGATGGAGTGGAAGAGGGATATGAGCCAGCTTTCCCCTTCAGTGAACTTCAGGAGCACTGTTCCAAGGAAGATGAGTACGATTGTCGTACTTATTACGATCTTGGAGTGGAGTGCAAGATGCTTTCTTCTCTTGTACTTGATTATGTCGTAGTAGACGAAGTAGCCAAGTCCTCCAAGGACAATGAGTCCTCCGATCGTGAGACATACCACAGGATTGGTGTTGTAGCCTACGAGGGAATTCGAGAACAGGTCGAAGCCTGCATTGTTGTATGCAGAGATCGAATGGAATATGGCCTTGTGGAGTGCTTCAGCAAGGGGATAGTCCTTGATGAACTGCGTCAGGAGCAGAAGTGCCCCGAGCCCTTCAAGGATGAATGTCGAAAGTAGGGTAAACTGTACGACCTTCTTGATCTTTACCGATGCAGAGAATCCGAGAGATTCCCGTAGCAGAGTACGAGAGTACATTCCCGATTTCGAGATGGTAGAGAGGAAGAATACGACTATTACTGCAAAGCCCAGACCTCCTATCTGGAAGAGCAGCATGATCACATTCTGTCCGAAGAGCGTGAATACCTCAGAAATGTCTACAGGCGTAAGTCCGGTTACACAGATGGCGCTGGTCGAGACGAACAGGCAGTCGAGTGCACTTACAGGTTTTGCCTGGCTGACCGGCAATAGCAGAAGCAGGAAGCCAGCAAGAATGAGTGCACCGAAGCCAAGTACCATCGCGAATCCGGAAGGAAGGCCTTTCTTCAGCTTTTTCATAACAGGAAAGCATTATATTGCAAAAAGATTTTCCTGTCACGGGTGTAGCGGAGCTTATTGGATAAATGGGTGCAAATAGTATATCAAGGGCATGGATTTACGTATGTAAGTCATTGCTATATATAAAGATACACCATGGGGAAGCCATGGTGTATGCAATATGTGATTTGGACTATGAATATTAAGATTTCCTTATACCGTAATCGCCTATTCCAAATAGTTGTCGAAAAGGCGCTCAACTGTCCTATTTCCTGTACTTTGTATCCTCAAGTGGGAGTTTGTCGCGTTTCCTTCCATCCAGCCTCAGATATGCATTCCTGATGGCTGGAGCTGTTGGGATTGCGCAGAGCTCTCCGACACCCTTTGCTCCGTATGAGGAGATTGTCTTTCCTTCAGCGTGGACTGTCTTTGTGACGATGGTTGGAATCTCATTTGCCCTGAAGAGTCCGAGCGTTCCATACTTCGATTTCACGTAGCCGTTCTCCTGTATGAAGTTCTCCCTGAGGGCATAGCCCATACCTGTGACGACTCCGCCTTCGATCTGTCCTTCGATTGCCTGACGGTTGATTACGGTTCCTGCATCGCATGCAGCTACGATCTTCTCAAGCTTTCCCTCCTCATCGAGAACTGCAAGCTGAGCCGAGTATGAATAGGCAAGGTGGCTTACAGGATGGACTTTCTGGGAATCGAGTGGATCCGTTGGTGGGGCAAACTCCCTGTAGAATTCCTCGCCCTCGAGCTCCTCGAGTGTCTTTCCACTCTCGAGCGCTTCCTTCAATGCAAGGGAAGCAAGCTTTACAGCCTCTCCTGTGAAAGCTGTCTGACGGGATGCTGTGGAAGTTCCGGAGTCTGGAGTCCTTTCCGTGTCCGGTTCCTCGACTGTGAAGATGTATGGGGAAAGTCCTGTCGTCTCGACTGCAATCTGGAGTGCGACTGTCTTGAAGCCCTGTCCCATGCATGCAGCGGATGTCCTGATATGTACCTTTCCATTCTCTACTGATACTATGCAGCGTCCGGTATCTGGAAGTCCCATACCGATTCCCGCATTCTTGAAGCAGCAGGCAATTCCTGCTCTCCTGAAGTTTGCATAGTAGTCATCCTTGATTTCCTCGAGACATTCGATGATTGCTGTGTCAGGTCCTGCTATCTGGCCATTTGGAAGTACATCCCCAGGCCTTACTGCGTTGATCCTCCTGATCTCGTATGGATCGAGTCCTACCATCGGAGCAACCTCGTCGAGTGCACATTCCATTGCAAAGCAGGACTGTGTGACTCCGAATCCCCTGAAGGCACCTGCCGGTACATTGTTCGTGTATACTGCCCTTCCCCTTACAAGGAGGTGCTGGTAGTTGTAAGGTCCTCCTGCGTGAGTGCAGGCTCTCTGCAATACAGGTCCTCCAAGGGATGCATATGCACCTGTATCTGCAAGGATATCCTCGATCAGGGCCATTATCCTTCCGTCCCTGCTGAGTCCCAGCTTCAGCTTCATCGTCATTGGATGACGCTTTGGATGGATGCTGAGGCTCTCCTGACGCGTAAGCCTTACCTTTACAGGTCTCTGGAGTACGAATGCAGCAAGAGCGGCATGATGCTGGACCGACATATCCTCCTTGCCGCCGAAGCCTCCACCTACAAGAGCTGATGTTATATGTACCTTCTCCTTCGGAAGGCCGAGAACCCTTGCGCATTCCCTCTGCTCATCGTAGATGCTCTGGCTGGATGTATACATTCTTACGCCACCGTTCATGTCCGGCAGTGCTACAGCACATTCCGGTTCCATGAAGGCGTGCTCGGTAAATGGAGTGGAGTAGGTCTTCTCGAAGACGATGTCAGCCTTCTTCATGAAGTACTCGGCCTTACCTCTCACTATATGGTCTTCCCTGTAGAGGTTTGTCTTCTCCCATGAGTGGACGATCTGCTCGTCCTTCAGGGCCTCTTCCGGAGTGAAGACTCCACCAAGGTCCTCAGCCTCTACCTTTACAAGCTTCTTCAGCTCATCGAGTGCATACCTGTCGTAGGATGCGATGAGAAGGATCGCATCTCCTATATAGCTTGTAGTCATGCCTTCGCCATACAGTACAGGCCAGTCTTCCGTGATATGTCCATGCAGGTTGTGTGGGACATCCTCGGCTCTTATGATTCCGGAGCACCTGAGGTCCTTCTCGAGTTCCGTTGTATCGATCCTGATGATCCTTGCCTTTGGATATGGAGTTCTCAGTGCAGAGACATACAGCATTCCCTCGATCTCGATGTCGTCCGTGTAGACGCCTGTTCCGAGAGCCTTCTCGAATGCATCGATTCTCCTGAATCTCTGTCCGACCTTTCCCTCTTCAGGGTTGTTCTCGACTGGGATGTCGTTCCTGAAGTAGTGGGCTGCCATGAGGATTGCATCCTCGATCTTGATGTAGCCTGTGCATCTGCAGATATTTCCGCGGATTGCCTTCTTCACATCCTCTCTTGTCGGTTCCGGATTCTGGTCGATGAGAGCCTTTGCGCACATGATCATGCCCGGGATGCAGAATCCACACTGGACGGCTCCGCACTCGGCAAAGCAGAAGGAGAACACTTCCTTCTCCCTTTCCGAGAGTCCCTCGATCGTTATTACGCTCTTTCCTTCCATCCTGGATGTCTTCTGGACACAGGACTTTGTTGCCTTGCCGTCGATTATGACGGTACATGTTCCACATGCACCTTCGGCGCATCCATTCTTAGTACCTGTAAGTCCAAGCTCGTACCTGATGAAATCGAGCAGCTTCATGTCCTTATCGGTAGTTACAGTCTTTCCATTCACTGAAAACTGCATAAGTGAACTCCTTGAAATATGATTTCAGTGAGCCGCTTAGCTTCTGCCTGGCGTGACAGCGGTCTGTGTTACCCACATTTCAATTCTGTATCCTTAAGGGACTCATGTCAATTGAGGCAGCTGAATTTTCAGCTACTTTATGTGGAAATCTACATCTATGCCTATCTCCTTACAAGGGAAGCCATTATACTTGGAAAAGATAGTATGGTCTGTATGATATAACATATTACAGATGTTGCACTTTGTTGCGATTGCGGAATTACGGAAAAACAGATAGCATCCTTGAGGTTTTCCACCATGTGGATGGAATTTCTGAGTACAATCGAGCTTAAAAGCTGTTGCGTAATGTTGCATTTGCGGCAGACTAGGTTTAGAATCCCTTATAGCGTCGTATGACGTATGAAAAAACACAGAAATACCAAAAATATGTTATTCCACAAATGCAGTGCAATCTGCTATTGTTGTGGAGAAAAAAGGAGAGGACAATGAAGAAGGCAATCGCAACTCCAAATGCACCAGCAGCTATCGGCCCATACTCACAGGCTATCGAGGCAGGCAATACAGTATATGTATCCGGTCAGCTTCCAATCGTTCCTGCAACAGGTGCTTTCCCATCAGAGGACATCAAGGACCAGACAAGGGCATCCCTTACAAACGTAAAGGCAATCCTTGAGGAGAATGGCATGGACATGTCCAATGTAGTCAAGACAACAGTACTTCTCAGCGACATCGCAGATTTCGCTGACATGAACGGTGTATATGCCCAGTTCTTCTCCGAACCATACCCAGCACGTGCAGCGTTCCAGGTTGCAGCGCTTCCAAAGGGCGCCAAGGTTGAAATCGAGGTTGTCGCAGTAAAGTGACTTTGATAGGCCGGAGTTCATCTCCGGTTTTATTTTGCCTTGTCGTGGGCTTGGTAGAACCAAAAGTTGTTGCATTCTGTTGCAAACATGGTATTCTTATACTGGAAGTCGATAGATGCCAGTATAAAGCAGATATATATCCAGGAGGATTAAAGTGGATAGCAAGTTGATCGTAATCGCAATCGGTGGAAACTCCCTGATTGAGGATAGCAAGAACGTTACATTCGAATCTCAGTTCGAAGCAGCAAGAAAGACCAGCGCAAACATTGCAAAGCTCGTAGCAGCTGGACATAGGGTTGTCATTGCCCATGGAAACGGACCACAGGTTGGTTTCATCCTCAGAAGATCCGAGATTGCAAAGGATGTTCTCCACACAGTTCCTCTTCTTGGATGCGTAGCAGATACACAGGGCTCCATCGGCTACCAGCTCCAGAACTCCCTCTACAACGAGTTCAGGAAGCTCGGAATCGAGAAGGATGTCGTTACAATCGTATCCCAGGTTCTCGTAGATGAGAACGACCCTTCATTCCACAACCCAACAAAGCCAATCGGAACATTCATGACAGAGGCTGAGGCAATGGAGAGAAAGGAGAAGGATGGCTGGGATGTAATGGAAGATGCAGGTAGAGGATACCGCCGTGTAGTCGCTTCTCCAAAGCCACAGGCCATCATCGAGCTCAATACACTCAAGTCACTCCTCAACGCTGGACAGGTTGTCATCGCAGGTGGTGGCGGCGGACTTCCTGTAGTCAGGAAGGAAGACGGTACACTCGAGGGAAGGGATGCAGTAATCGACAAGGACCTTGCAGCTGCAATCATGGCAAAGTCCCTCAATGCAGATGTATTCCTCATCTCCACAGCAGTTCCTAAGGTATGCATCAACTTCGGTAAGCCAAACCAGCAGGCTCTCGATGTGATCTCTACAGCAGATGCACACAAGTACATGGGAGAGGGCCACTTCGCACCAGGATCGATGCTTCCTAAGGTACAGGCCATCACAGACTATGTAGAGACAACAGGCGGACTCGGAATCATCACAGATCCTGACCACCTCAAGGAAGCTCTCGAGGGAACTGAGGGAACAAGAATCGTAAAGTGATTGCTTTCCTGCGGAAACAATAATACTATTTGAACAGGGGCCTGTAGAGTCTAAGCTCTATGGGCCTTCTTTCAAGGGGGTAACATGTCAGTTCTTGTCGTCTGCCTTTCTCCGGCCCTGCAGTCAACCTATGATTTCACCTCATTCAATGTGGATGAAGTGAACCGTGCCTCATCCCATACACTCCACGCTTCCGGCAAGGGAGTGAATGTATCGAGGGTCCTTTCCTCGATCGGACTTGAGAATACCTCCCTTACGGTTCTCGGAGGAGATAGGACTGAGGAATATCTCAGATACTGCAGGGATGAAGGTGTGGACCTGATCTATGTGGACACGCATACCTCCATCAGGACATGCACTACCATAATCGACAATGCAAGGCATCAGAGTACAGAACTTGTCGAGGAAGCTCCAATGGTGACTCCCGATGTGGAGGATAGGCTATTAGAGCTCTATTCATCCGAGATATCGAAGCACGATGCAGTTGTCATCACAGGTTCTGTTCCAAGTGGATTCTCCAACGATGTCTTTGCAAGGATGACCCATATAGCATCTGAGAAGGGAAGGATGGTCATCCTCGATATCCGTGGAGAGCTGCTGAAGAGGGCCCTACTGGAGAAGCCGACTATCATGAAGCCGAACATCGCCGAGTTCATGGAGACCTTCTATCCGGACCTGAAGGTGCTCGAGCATGATGATACAGACGAGCTCTTCCGTCTTGTCGAGGAGAAGAGTGCCTACATATATAGGGAATATGGAACGCGTGTAATAATCACACGTGGTGACAGGTCTACCTGGGCATACGATGGCGAGAGACTTCTCGATGTTTCCATCGATGAGGAATTCGATGGTCCTATCGTGAATACTGTAGGTTGCGGAGATACCTTCACTGCGATATTCCTATTCCATCTGATCCTTGGCTACAGCTACGAGGTTGCGATTACACGCGGTATGGTGGCTGCATCGAAGAGAGCCCACAGGAAGGATCTGCTCTAGGAAATCCAACCAGTTGTGATTTCAGATATATTACAATCTTCGTGGAATGCCTAAGTATTAGAGGCATTCTTCATATTCATGGAAAAATATCTATAAAACTTTATCTTTTGGCTTGACGGAGGATGGAATAGTGCTATTCTGAGTCTGTCATAAGGACTGACAGAGATTGGTTCCTATGGCAGGGGAAGTTGTATATAGCATGTCCATGGAGGAGAAGCGTGACCATAACAGACACCTTGTGACGGAAGCGGCATTGGAGCTGTTTCTCGAGCGTGGAGTCGACAGTGTCACCACAAGAGATGTAGCCGAGAAGAGCGGACTCACTGAGAGGTCCGTATATCGCTATTTCTACTCCCGTTCCGATCTTGTGCTTGCAACTACCTTCCTTTTCTGGGATCGCCTTAGAGCGAGAGTCGAACTTCTGGAGTCCGACGCAGAGTACCAGAAGATGAGTGGAATCGAGCAGGTCTCATTCCTCTTCGACTTCTATTCCTCGATGTTCATCGACAATCCAAACGACGTAAGGTTCATCCTCGGAGCTGAGATGACCCTGGCCCGTGAATCCGTACTCGTCGAGATGGCGGATAGGCCACCGGGAAGATTCGAGGATGATACACCGCTAGCAAATGCAATCAGGACAGGACTGGCAGATGGTACTGTTTCCAGGGACGCTGATGTAAGGGACCTCTACTACATGTACTACGATGCGGTTCTTGGAACCATGCAGCGCCATGTTCTCGAGCCTATTTCAGAAGAGGAGAAAGTGGAACTCCTGAGGAGGATGAGGCATCTATGTGCCATGTTCATCTCGGCTCTCAGGGGAATCATATGATGAATGTATAATATCGGAAGATATTAGGGAGTATATTGAATGAAAGCATGTATAGCAGTAGCCGGAAAGGGAGGAGTCGGCAAGACTTCCATTTCCGCAATGATCGTAAGACAGCTTGTAAAGGACCATCCGGATTCAAGGATCCTTGCAATCGATGCAGACCCAGCTATCGGACTTGAGACAAGTCTCGGGGTAAACGTCTCGATCACAGTTGACGACATCCGCAAGGAGATCGTAGCAGCTGGAGAGGGCGACAAGGACAAGAAGAAGGCAATCGAGCTTCTCGGACAGTCCAGGTACAGACTTCTCGATGCAATGGTCGAGGAGGAGGGATTTGCCTTCCTTGCAATCGGAAGACCGGAAGCATCCGGATGCTACTGCAGCGTAAACGGATACCTCAGGGAAATCATCAGTGCATGGAGCCAGAACTTCGACTACGTTGTAATCGATGGAGAGGCAGGTGTCGAGCAGATCAACAGGAGAGTGATGGAGAAGGTAACACATCTCATCCTCATTACCGATCCATGTGCAAGGGGCATGAAGGTAATCCACACCATCAAGGACGTAGCTGAGGAGCTCGTGATGTTCCAGAAGTGCGGTGCCATCATCAACAGGTTCAACGATGAGAACCTCAAGCAGTATCTCGACCTCGATGGAATCGATGTACTTTCCTACATTCCGGACGATCCTGAGCTGGCTCTTGCCGACGTACAGGGAAAGACCGTAATGGAGCTTCCGGATTCCTGCATCCTTGCAAAGGGTGTAAGACATGCACTTTCTGAACTCGGAATCGAATAATGAACTATAGGGGTAAATGAATGAAAGACCTTAAACATCTCATCTACTTTGAGAGTCTCCTCCAGGATGCACACAACGACCTGGTCAGACAGGCACAGGATGAAGGGGACGTATGCGTAGGCTACACCTGCTATCACATGCCTGAGGTACTTCTCAACCTGGACAGGGCCTTCTCGGTACGTCTTCGCGCACCAAGGACAGGTTCCATGGATATTGCGACATACTACATGTCCAATGCACTCTGCGAGTACGCTCGTGCTCTTCTCGAGAGAGCTCTTGAAGGCGGCTACAAGTTCCTCGACTGCATGGCAGGAGTCGATGTATGCGAATGCATGAACAGGTCCATGGAGAACATGGAACTCAACGGTGCTGCCGACGAGAACAAGAAGGGATTCTTCTGGTGCAATCTCGATTCTCCTTGCCATGACAACGAGGATGCAGTCGACCATGTAGTCGAGCAGGTTACAAGAAAGGTACTGAATCCACTTCATGAGAACTATGGAATCGACATCTCGGAGGATGCAATCCTCAAGGCAGTCGAGGAGCATAACGAGGTATGCAGACTCATCACAGAGATCGGGGACTACAGGAAGGACCTGAATCCTAGGATCACAGGATATGAGTTCCATATCATCACACTCTGCTCATACGTCTGTCCAAAGCGCCTCATCCTTCCTTATCTCAGGGAGACAGCTGAGGAACTGAAGACACGTGAGCCGGATCCAAAGCCAAGATTCAGGACAAGAGTCGTAGTAGTCGGATCCGAGATCGACGACCCAGACCTCATCCAGCTGATCGAGGACAGCGGTGCAATGGTAGTTGCCGACAGGTTCTGCTATGGATCGATCCCTGGACGTCAGGAAATCGTACTCGATACATCTGAAGGACACGAGTCCTATGTCAGACAGGTTGTAAGGGATACACTCCACACTACACTCTGCGTAAGACATGTAGAGCAGAAGAAGGTCCAGTACAGACTCGATACTGCAAAGAGACTCTACGATGAGTACCATGCAGATGGAATCATCTACGAGCAGATGAAGTTCTGCACCTACTGGTCCTACGAGAGGGCACTTGCCTCCTACGTAATGCAGGATGAGTACGGTGTACCTACACTTTCAATCGACCGCCCTTACATGTCCAGGACATCCGGACAGCTGAGGACAAGAATCCAGGCATTCGTCGAGAGACTCGAGATCAAGAAGATCAAGGCTAAGAAGGAGCAGAAGAATGTATAATCCAAAGACAGGAAAGGGACTTGGAAACCTCTACCGTGGTGACATGAGATGTACAACACGCAGGGAGTGGAAGGGTTTCAAGGACACGATGTATGATTATTTCCAGTGGCTTGGCCTACTTGGAATGCTTGGAAAGACACTTTTTCCAGTCCTTCCCCAGCTTTTCAAGGCTCTGAAGAGATATCGCTGGATGGTTTCCTACCTTACGACTCCAGCATTTGTCGACAGGCATACAATCGGCATGAGAGGCTATGAGCTGAGATATGTCCACAAGCAGTTCGGAGCAGTTCTCCAGAACTCTGCAAGGATGATCAAGGAGCTCCTCGAGAGAGACGAGAACCTCAATCCAAAGTCAAAGAGGGCAGCTAAGCTCAGGGCAAAGACCGTAGTATTCGACGAGATGATGCCAATCCAGATCATGAACGGTTTCCCAACACTCAAGGGACTTCCAATCCAGATGGTTCCTATCTTCCTTGCAGGAGAGGTAGACCAGCAGGCTAACATGTACTACATCGATGCTATCGAGCACTTCGGACTTGCACCGGACGTATGTCCACTTCCAGCTTCCGAATCCGGATGCTGCGTAGTAGACGACTATCCTAAGATCGGTGCTGCATACATCGGTTCCACAATGCCATGTGATGGATCGGTTGCTACAAACATGTACTCAGAGAGATACTTCAAGCTTCCAACATATACAATCGCTCCTCCACAGCGCTTCAACGAGCCTGAGGTACAGGACTATGCAGTGAAGAACCTCTGGGGAGCTGTAGAGTTCATCGAGAAGCAGTTTGACGTGAAGTTCGACTGGGATTCCTTCTGGGAAGGCGTAAGACGCTACAACACAGAGACCAAGTACATGCTTGAGAAGTGGGACGTGAACTGCACACCATATCCACAGATCGGTGGAGCGGCTCTTGCACTTCACAGGGAATACGAGATGCAGATCGCTTCCTCCCTCGACCCTAAGATGGCAAAGTACGACGAGAAGGTCTGCAAGATCATGCAGAAGGGATACGAGCACGACAGGAAGAATGATATCAAGCCTCGTCACAAGGCAATCGTATGGTCCTGCCCAGCTCACTACTATTCCAACTTCACATACTGGGCTCAGAACTGCTGGGGCATCAAGACTGTAGTAGATATGGAATGCATGCTTTCCTACCACTTCTATGATGAGCACGACAAGAAGAAGGTTCTCGTAGACATGGCCAAGGGCTATGAGAGAATGACAATGAGATCACACTCCAACGGTGGTTACATCAATGCTCTTGATGAATGCTGGAAGATGTGTGAGAAGTTCGATGCCAACATCGTCTTCATGTACAACCACGTATCCTGCAAGAACTTCGCAGGTCTCCAGGGACTTTTCGAGGATCAGGCAAGAGAGCGCGGTATCCATCTCATCTGGGTTGAACATGACCTCATGGATCCTAGGACAGTTTCAAGAAAGGCAATGCGCGACCGCGTAAACCGCTACATGACAACTGTATTCAGGGAAGAGCCACTCGACCCAACACTCGTCGACTACGACGACGATCTAACTTGGTAAAGTAAAGGAGAAACGAAATGAAATATTACGGCGGATGCGATGTTGGATCCACATATACAAAGTGCGTCATTCTCGACGAGAACGGAAAGATGGCAGCAAATACTACAATCAGAAGCAAGATCAATGCAGCTGTTTCCTCTGAGGAGGCCCTGAAGGAAGTCTGCGCTCAGATCCCTGAGCTCGGAACACCTGATAAGCTTGCATACCTCGTCGGTACAGGTTACGGAAGAAACAAGGTAGCTCAGGCTGCCGAGAACATCTCCGAGATCTCCTGCCACGCAATGGGAGTACACGTAACAGATCCTTCAATCCGTTCCATCATCGATATCGGTGGACAGGACGTAAAGGGTATTGCAGTAGATGTTGACGGAACAGTAAAGAACTTCGCAATGAACGACAAGTGCGCAGCCGGTACAGGCAGATTCTTCGAGGCTATGGCACATGCATTCGAGGTAACACTTCCTGAGTTCAGTAAGCTTTCCCTCCAGGCAAAGAACGTGATTCCTATCACAGCTCAGTGCACAGTATTCGCTGAGTCCGAGGTAATCACACTCGTAGGAGAGGGTAAGCCAATGGATGAGATCGCAGCTGGAATCGAGATGGCTGTTGCCAAGAGATGCTTCATCATGGCCAAGAAGGCTGGTGCTACAACATCCGTTACCCTTACAGGAGGATGCGCAAAGAACGATGGACTCAAGAAGGCTATCGAGCAGGTATTGAAGCTCAAGGTTGTAGAGCTTTCTACAGACCCTCAGCTCATGGGTGCCCTCGGTGCAGCAGAGTATGCTCGCCAGAAGGGACAGGATAAGGAGTGATTATGGCCTGGTACTGGATCGTATTAATTGTAGTTGCAGTTCTCTTTGCTCTTACATTCATCGTTTACATCACCAATGCTGACATGAAGCTTGTACAGTTCATGTACAACAAGTACCTGAAGTACCATGACTCATTGGATAAGGAAGAGAAGATCTGATGGCACTGTTCGACCAGATGATTCACGAGACTCTTGATCTCCTTGCACCGCTTGGCGCAAGGAGATACGGTTTCAATCCTGAGAAGTGCGCGAAGGAAGGTGACCCGAACGACCTCATCCTGAAGCGTGACATGGCATACGAGCTTGGGGAGGGATCCTTTTCCTCAACAAGCCTCACGGCCATCACGCAGGATAAGGATATCGTAAGGGAAGATGGAATCTACGTCATCGGCAAGGAACTCAAGGACATTGCCGCTGACGGACCTTTTGCTCGTGTAACGGTCATCAGGACTGATGATATCTATCAGAAAGGTGACCAGGCTGCCTACAATCTCATAAAGAGCCTGGAAGTACAGAAATTCAGGGTTACTCCATCAGGCTACATGGTTCGTGCATCTGCTATGAACAACCGTGAACAGGTAAGGGTAAGTAAGAAGGCCTTGAAGAAGGGACTCTCTTTCGAGGAAGTCGGTAACCTCCTCATCAAGAGCTATCATGTGAATCCTAGGGTAGAGGCAGTTGAAGTATACTTCATTACACTGCCTGAAGCTCCATACAACGAGCTTGATGAGATTGCAGAGAAGCTTGAGAAGGTTGTAAAGACCCTGAACCATGC
>SAMEA104404097__coassemble_1422_pt1 | contig 20019 bp, 21 predicted proteins | sample SAMEA104404097__metabat2_low_PE_002 | metagenome-assembled genome bin SAMEA104404097 (sample SAMEA104404097) | Balaenoptera acutorostrata | reverse complement strand
TTCCATACCATCATGGATTTTAGGCTTGAACTCATTACCTTTTTATTGCTAATATACAGGTACTGTGCCTTGTGGCGCAGAATTTCCGCCCGTATGGGTGAGATATAGTGTAGGGATCGGATGGAACTTAGTTTTTCCACCCACGCGTAATGGAGGATTACTATGGCAGTAGTAACCATGAAGAGCCTGCTTGAGTCAGGCGTACATTTCGGACATCAGACAAAGAGATGGAATCCGAAGATGGCTCGTTTCATCTTCACAGAGAGAAACGGCATTCATATCATCGACCTTCAGAAGACAAGTGCTTGCATCGTTGAAGCTTACGAGGCAGTTAGAGCACAGGTCCAGAACGGTAAGTCAATCCTTTTCGTAGGAACAAAGAAGCAGGCACAGCAGGCTATCGAGGAAGAGGCCAAGAGATGCGGCATGCCTTACGTTTCCAACAGATGGCTCGGTGGTATGCTCACAAACTTCGCAACAATCAAGAAGAGCATCGCTAAGCTCAAGAAGATCGAGAGAATGGAAGCTGATGGTACAATCGAGAGCCTCACAAAGAAGGAAGTTGCACTTCTCGCTAAGCAGAAGGCAAAGCTCGAGAAGAACATCGGTGGTATCAAGGACATGAAGGAGCTTCCAGGCGCACTCTTCATCATCGATACAAAGAAGGAAGCAACAGCAGTTGCAGAGGCTAAGAGACTTGGCATCCCTGTAATCGCAGTTGTCGACACAAACTGTGACCCAACAAACATTGATTTCCCAATTCCAGGTAACGACGACGCTATCAGGGCAATCAGCCTTTTCGTAGAGATCATCGCTAACGCAGTTATCGATGCAGACTCCGAGGCTGGCATCCAGATCATCGAGAGCCTCGATGAGGAAGAGGTTGCTCCAGCAGAGGAAGTCAAGGAAGAGGTTATCGAGGATTTCGAGAACTACGTTCCAGCTGAGAACGAAGACAAGGAGTGATCAATATGGCAATTAGTGCAGCAGACGTTAAGAAGCTCAGAGACCTTACAGGTGCTGGCATGATGGACTGCAAGAAGGCTCTTGTTCAGGCAGACGGCGATTTCGCTGGTGCTGAGAAGATCCTCAAGGAGATGGGCCTTGCAGCAGTAGCAAAGAGACAGGACAGAGCAACAGAGAACGGTAGGGTTTTCGTCAAGTCCAACGGTAAGAAGGCAGTTCTTCTTTCCCTTTCCTGCGAGACTGACTTCGTTGCTAAGAACGACGACTTCAAGAAGCTCGGCGAGGACATGTGTGACGTAATCCTCGAGAAGGGTTACACAGATGTAAACGATGAGCTCAGAGGCATGGTCGACGGTCTCATCGCAATCATCAAGGAGAACATGAACATTGCCAAGATGCTCGTTGTAGACGTAAACGACTACGCAGCAACATACATCCACGGAGATGGTGCAGTTGCAGTACTCGTAAACATGTCCACAGACAAGGCAGAGATCTTCGAGAACGAGGATGTCAAGGAGCTCGCTCATGACCTCGCTCTCCACGTAGCAGCTTTCAAGCCACAGTACCTCACAGACAAGGATGTCTCCAAGGAGTACGAGGAGGAGCAGCTTTCAATCTTCAGGACTCAGGTTGCAGGCGACGAGAAGCTCGCTGCTAAGCCAGAGAAGGTAAGAGAGGGCATCATCCGCGGTAAGCTTTCCAAGCTCTACAAGGAAATCTGCTTCGCAGACCAGGCATTCGTCAAGGACGATTCCAAGTCTGTAGCTCAGATCTGCAAGGAGACAGGTAAGAAGTACGGTGCAGAACTTCACGTAGCTTCCTACAATATCTTCATCGCTGGTGTAAACTGATATAAGGAGGGCACAAATGCTTTCAATCGTACTGGAAAATTGTGAAGAAAGAATGCAGAAGTGCATCCAGGCCCTCGATCACGAGTATCAGGGCCTCAGAACAGGCAGGGCAAATGCTTCTCTCTTCGAGAAGCTCTCTGTCGACTACTACGGAGCACCTACTCCATTGAATCAGGTTGCATCCATCTCCGTTCCAGAGGCTAGACTCGTTGTAATCCAGCCATGGGACAAGAGCGTTCTTCCACTCATCGAGAAGGCTATCCAGAAGTCCGAGCTTGGTCTCAACCCAAACAACGACGGAAAGCTCATCAGAATCAACTTCCCTACTCTCACAGAGCAGAGAAGAAAGGAGCTCGCAAAGAGTTCCAAGCAGACTGCTGAGAATTCAAAGGTAGCTGTAAGAAACGTCAGACGTGACGCCATCGACGAGCTCAAGAAGCTTGAGAAGGACAGCGAAATCTCCGAGGACGAGCTCAAGGTAGCTGAGGACAAGGTCCAGAAGCTTACCGACAAGGCAATTGCAGAAGTTGTCAAGCTCGCTGAGGCTAAAGAAAAGGAGATCATGGAAATATGATCGTCAGCTCCCATTCCGTCAAAAGGATGGGAGCAATTTTTAAACTTGATAAATACGCAATGCAAGGAACTCATCTATGGCAAAGGAATTGACACATCTCGGAATCATCATGGACGGAAACGGCCGCTGGGCAACCAGGAAGGGACTGCCTAGGACAGCTGGACATCTTGAAGGACTCAAGGCACTCAAGAAGGTCATAAGAGGCTGCATTGCAAACAATATAAGATATCTCACACTCTACTGCTTCTCGACAGAGAACTGGAAGAGACCGAAGGCTGAGGTGAACTACCTCATGGCACTCTTCACAAACAAGATCTATTCCGAGATGAGGGCAATGGACGACATGGGAGTTGCAGTGAGATTCCTCGGCAACAGGAACGGACTTCCTGAAGAGGCACTGAAGAACCTGGACAAGGCGATCGAGGAATCTGCAGGCAACGACACACTTACAGTACAGCTTGCAATCAACTACGGCGGCTACGATGAGATCTGCAGGTCTGTCAACAGTCTAATTGAAGAAGGCTACACAGAAATTACACCTGAACTCATCAGAAGCAAGTTTGACAATCCAGATATACCTGTTGTAGACTTTATTGCCAGGAGCGCTGGAGAATACAGGCTTTCCAACTTCCTTTTATTCGACTCGGCATATGCGGAATTCGGCTTTTATGATAGACTATGGCCAGAGTGGGACGAAAGCATGGTAGATCTCGTAAAGCAGGACTACCTGAATAGAACACGTCGTTACGGAGGTTTGGTTTGACATCCTTTCAGAAAAGAATAACAACTGCAGTAATTGCGCTGCCTCTATTATTCACCATCATCTTCTTTCTGCCACAGATGAATCATCTGGCATTCGCAATAGTCATATTCCTTGCTGCACTCTTTGCAACCCAGGAAATGAATGACATGTGCGGCAGGAAGGGAAAGGTATCGAGGGTAACATACCTTGCACCTCTTCTACCTATCACCCAGTACATCCTTCTCTACAATGCGAAGGACACATCACTCACCTTCTATCTCTTCATCCTGCTTTCGGCAATCGTTCTGCTGATCCAGATCTTCAAGGGAGCGAAGGACAACTTCGATTCATCCATCGACGTAGCTGCAAGATCGAGCCTGGTCCTGATCTATCCAGGTCTTCTTTCGACCTTCCTCATAGACCTACTCTACCTACCTGATGCATCAGCATACATCCTGCTGTTCCTTGCACTGATCTTCGGTTCCGACAGCTTCGCCTACTTCACAGGAAAGGCATTCGGAAAGAACAACAAGGGCATCTTCAAGGTAAGTCCAAACAAGAGCATTGCAGGCTTCATCGGAGGAACTGTACTTCCTGGAATCGTTGGAATGTGTGCATACTTCATCTGGCCTGAAATCTTCACCTTCGGTGCATTCGGAGGATTCATCCTCGGTTTCATCGTTGCAGCATTCGGATCCCTTGGTGACCTTCTCGAAAGTACAATCAAGAGATCTGCAGACATGAAGGACTCCGGTGTGATCATCCCGGGAAGAGGCGGAATCCTCGATTCCATCGATTCCATCCTGATCGGCTGCCCATTCTTCATTATCATACTTCATATCATGGGGGTTGCATGAGAGATATAATCATTCTCGGTGCAACAGGTTCAATCGGAACCACATGCCTTAACGCAATACGGGAGCATCAGCTCCCGCTTTTTGTTAAAGGTGTAGTTGCATCTTCTTCTAAAGAGCTAATCGACATAGCAGACGAGTTTGGATGTCCATACTTCCATACAAAGGGAAGGGAATCCAATGAACTGAGAAGCTTCCTTTCCGGAATCAAGGCAGATATCGTCCTGAACGGCATAGCAGGATCGGATGGACTTGAGGCGACACTCATGTCCCTTGACCTTGGATTCGATGTTGCGCTTGCAAACAAGGAATCTGTGGTGCTCGGAGGCGAGTACCTCTTCGACTATGCAAGGGAAAGGGATTGCAGGATAATCCCGGTCGACAGCGAGCACAGCTGCCTATACAATCTCCTGAAGGCACATGAGGATGTAGAGAGACTCATCATCACGGCATCCGGCGGTCCTTTCTACGAAAGGAAGGATACATCCAATGTCACCTTGGAGGAGGCTCTGAACCATCCAACATGGAAGATGGGAAGGAAGATCACAATCGACAGTGCAACCCTTGCAAACAAGGGACTCGAGGTCATCGAGGCAGGATATCTCTTTGGCTACGATGCAGACCATATCGACGTTACAGTGCATAGGCAGTCTGTAGTACATTCAATGGTCCAGCTCCGCAACGGCGCATACTACGCCCAGCTCACTCCTCCTGACATGACTCTTCCGATAATCGGAGCACTCAGCGACGGCAAGGTAGACCTCAGGAACATCGTAAAGCCATTGGACCTCACAAGGCTCACCCTTACATTCGGTCCATGGACAAGGGAGCAGTTTCCTCTTCTCGGAGCCGCATACGATGCACTCAGGAAGAGAAAGGGCTACCCTATCCTATTCAACATGTCCAATGAAGTTGCAGTACATGCATTCCTGGATGACAAGATAGCTTTCGACGACATCTCGAGGATCGTCCTTGAATGCATGGAATCAGATGAGTTCGGAGTTGATGTCAGGAATTTCGAAGATACAAGACGCCTCATGAAGAAGGCAGCAGACATGGCAGATGAGCTTCTCGGAAATATTGTCGATACTCATTAAGTACGGTCTAGGCCTGATCCTCATTGGGCTTGTCGTCTTCATACATGAACTTGGACACTTCTTCGTAGCAAGGCTCCTGAAGGTTGATGTCGAATGTCTTTCCTATGGGATGGGGCCGAAGATCTGGTCCTACCAGGGAAAGAGGACGGAGTATGCAATATCCCTTCTTCCTTTCGGTGGCTACTGCAGGATGAAGGGATCGGTTGACCTTACCCGCGCCCTGCACGACGAGAAGGATTCCATAGAGAAGTCCGAGAAGGGTTCATACTTCTCTGCCAATGCGCTTACAAGGCTTCTCATATATGCAGCAGGACCGGTAATGAACTTCCTTCTTGCAGTCATCCTGCTTGCAATGGCATCGGGACTTCCTGTCGAGAGGATCTCGAATCCTGCAATCGTCACACCGATCAGCGAGTATCCAGAGGTATTCAATGTTGACATCCGGCAGGATGCAATAGAGAAAGGTGATAGGATCCTCACGCTCAACGGCAAGGATGTAAGGGATTACCAGGATTTCACACGTCATCTTCCAAAGGATGGGTCGAGTGCTGATGTAACTGTCCTGAGAGACGGAGAGATTCTTCCACTGACGCTGACACCGACTGCGTTGGACGATGGATACTCCTATGGCCTCACGCTCATGCAGAAGCCTGTCATAGCAATCCCAGACGATGATATGCTTATGGATGGAGACCTCATCACCCATGTAGATGGAATACCTGTAGAGACGACATTGGACTTCAATTCGCTTGTCGAGATCGGTTCCACTCTCAGGATCGAGAGGGAGAACGGGGATGTCCTCTTCTATGAGATAGGTAATGTATCCCCTCTTCCGTTTGCATGGAAGAGCGATATAGTGAAGAGTGCTGACGACATTGGAGTGAAGGGCCCACTTGTACATGGAATACAGAGGGCATCGGAATACTTCGTCACTACCCTGAAGGCCCTGGGAGCACTCGTCACATTCAACTTCGACGATGCAAGAGACATCATCGTAGGACCGATGAAGGCAAGCTACTCGATTTCAGACATATCCGTAAAGGCATTCACTGTAAGCCATCAGAGTGGATTGAGGAGCCTTGCATACCTCCTCTCGATCGTATCGATCTCACTCTGCGTAGGAAACGTACTTCCGATTCCTACATTCGACGGTGGAGGAATGCTCATATCACTTGTCGAGATGATAAAGGGCTCCAACCTGAAGCCAAGGATGTATGTACTGCTGCAGATATTCGGAATGGTCTGTGCATTGGCAATAATCATATACATGTATTCGCTCGATGCCGTAACGCTGCTGAAGAAGATCTGGTAGCTGTCGGCAATCAGATAACGCCGGGATTCTTCCCGGCGTCTTTCCTTATCTATATCCTGTTTCTTGTGTACTGTCCATCCTCATCAAGGAACCACCACTCTACATACCTACCCGACAGATACTCATCCGTATACTTCCTGTCGATCATGCGGGAGATGGCGGTTGCAGGAGGTTCATTCCAATGCCTGTAAGCCCATCTCGTAACGACTCTGACAGTCCATAGGAGGTTCACAGCCATGAATATGGATAGAACTACCAGGGCCTTGTGCCAGAAGCGTCCTGTAAGCTTCTCGAATGCCTTGTCGATATATGGAACCAGCTTGCCGAATCCAAGGCCCAGACAGCCCCACAATATGCTCATGTTGAGGTCTGTGAGTCCCAGTACATTCATGAACTTGTCAGAATAGTCCCATGCCCTCATGCCGCAGTACCTCAGGATCATGTAGCCGCATAGGAACTCGACTACAGCTCCACCAAGGGCAAACGTGAAGAACCTTGTCCAGTTGCCCTTCCCTTCCAGCAGGATGGAGCCTATATAGCATCCGGCAAATCCGAAACCATAGATGATGCAGAATGGCCCCCATATCGTTATTACATGGGATTCCCAATGACCATCACCAAGCAAGGTCCATACGCCTTCCATAAGGACACCAAGTATGGAACCTATGACGAATAGCCAGAATACATTGGCATATCTGATGCGAGACCTGTTTTCTTCGACTGTGATTGCTTTTTCCATACTGGAAATATAACAGCAAAAGGCAAAGAAGAAGACCGGTTTCCCGGCCTTTCCATAGAAGCAACATATAACTTCATCATTTCTTCTTCGAAGGATCCTTAGGGGATTCGATGAAGAGGTTCTTATCCTGTGAGATGGACTCGAAGGATGTGATGTCTCCGTTGTAACCGACGAAGATGGTTCCTGTCTTACCGTTCCTGTTCTTGGCGATCAGAAGCTTGGAGGACTGGATCCTGTTGCGTCCCTTGCTGTCGGCTATGAGCTTTGCCTGGTCCTCTTCGGAAAGTTCCGAAAGGTTCTTTCTCCTGTGGATGAACATTACGAGGTCGGCATCCTGCTCGATGGAGCCGGAGTCTCTCAGGTTGTTCAGCTGCGGCTCGTTATCCTCGGAGTCTCTTGATACCTGACAGAGTACAACTACAGGGATCTTGAGCTCTCTTGCCAGCTGCTTCATTGCCTTGGATACGTAACCAACCTGCTCATGCTTAGGTGTGTTTGGACTTAGTCCGGACTCGATGAGTCCAATATAGTCGATGAAGAGGATATCTATATCACATTCACGCTTGAGCATCCTTGCACGTGTGCGCAGGTCTGCAAGCTTCATGTTCGGCTCGTCTACAAGATAGAAGGAGCTGTTGTAGATATTCTCTGCAGTGTTCTCAATATCGTTCAGATCTTCCTGAGTCAGCGTTGTTCCCAAGAGGATTCTAGAAAGATCTACCTTGCTGGTACAGGCCAGCAGTCTCTGAAGAATCTGCTTTGCAGGCATTTCCAGAGAGAAGAATGCTACCTTGTAGTTCTTATGCAGCATGTTTCTTATTACGGATACGGCAAACGCAGTCTTTCCGATGGAAGGACGTGCAGCGATGATGATGTAGTCGCTGTTGTTGAAGCCGCCGTTGGTGAAGTTGTCAAGAAGATGGAAACCTGTTTCGATGTTCTTGTTCTCGAAGTCTCCGTCAGCCTTGGCAATGATCTCGTCTAGAACTTCATTGATATGGGTGGATGCCTTGTAGCTGTCAACGGATTCCATCTTTGATGTAAGGGATACATCTCCAAGGTTGTGTGCACAGTCGTCAAGCAGCTGTGTGATATCCATTGATTCATCGAAGGCATAGGAGCCGTAGTCAGCTGCAAGCCTTATGAGATTGCGTCTGAGAGAGGCTTCCTTGATGATCTGAGCATATGCCTCGACATTGCTGAAGATCGAATAGCTGTCTGTAATCGATGATACATACTGTACTCCGCCGGCCTTCTCCAGTAGATTCTTCTCTGAAAGGTACTTTACAAGGGTGATCTGGTCTACAGCAACCTTGTTCTCCCCCTTCATCGCATCGATGGCGGAATAGATTACAGCATTCTGAGGATGATAAAAACAGGAGGCATCGATGACTTGGGATACCTTGTCATATGCCTCCTTGTGGGAAATGAGGACACTGAGCACAGATTTTTCCGCTTCATCGTTGTGAGGTGGTACTCTTCTCAATTGCTCAGTGTTTGCCATTAGTTCTCCTCTGCTACTGCTGGAGCTTCCTCTGCAACCTCGACTTCAGCCTCTGCCTCTGCCTGTGCTGCTGCCTCTGCTGCTGCCTGAGCCTCAGCCTCTGCCTTAGCTGCCTCAGCTGCTGCCTTCTCCTCAGCCTTTACCTGAGCCTCGGACTTGACGACAAGCTTGATTGTGGAGGACTCATTCTCATAGAGGTGAACGAGAACGTGGTAGGAACCAACCATCTTCATTTCGTGGGAAGCAACCTCGATCTTCTTTCTCTCGATCTCGAAACCGAGCTTAGCGAGCTCGTCCTGGACCATTACGTTTGTAACGGAACCGAAGAGCTTACCGCTGTCACCAGCTGGAACAACGAGCTCGAGTGTGAGTGCATCAAGCTTCTCCTTGAGGGACTTTGCTGCATCTCTCTTCTCCTGCTTTCTCTTCTCGATAGCTGCTGCCCTGGAAGCGAAAACTGCTGCGTTTGTCTTGTTGAAGAGAACTGCTGCACCTGTTGGGAGGAGGTAGTTTCTAGCGTAACCGTCCTTAACTACTCTTACGTCTCCCTCTTCACCGAGATTGACTACATCCTGTGTAAGAATGATCTTCATCTTTTTTCTCCTTATCTTCGAAGTTCGAAGAATGATTCAATGGCTCCGATTATAGGTAGGCCAAGAATCACTATGAAATTTAACCCTGGCATCATTATCGATACGGCTGCTATGAACATGAACATGCCGAAGCCTGTCACATTCCTGCCCCTGCTTCTCAGGCGGTAGAGAACTACCGAGAATCCCTGTATTGCATAGACGATCGCCATGCATAGTGCTGCGTTGAATAGAGCTACCGTAACAGCATACGGAAATGAAACAAACCGGTCCAGGAGGACCAGGGCCCATGAGCCCAGCAGAATCCATATCATCCATCCCTTCAACTCGAGATGTGACACGGAATCCTCAAAGCCGATTTCTCTTGAATGCAGACTTCTCTCGGAAAGAAAGAAGTTCACACAGATGAGGAGAAGTATCGCAGGCAGTACGATGGAAAGGATGGTAAGGAAGAACACCTCGTTGAATGCTTCAACGAAAGCCGGCCCTACAGCCTCTACATCGACTATCAGCGAAAGCATCGCCTCAAACACATTCTCGTATTGGGACCTGACTCCCTCGAGAAGTGCCGGATCATGCTCTAGCAACAGGAAGTAGATGAGGCAGAACAGGATGGAGGGAACCATTGAAAGCGCAAGGCGCTTCTGCCAGTCCAGTCTCCTGTTCAGTATCCAGATGATGCCCGCCGCTAACAGCGACAGGGGAATATACATTTGTAATGCAAAAAGCATCAAACCGACGTCCTTGCCGAAAGCTTCGATGAAGTTTCCGGAATGCCAGATATTGATGCCCGTTGCCAGTATCATGACAATGAATGGAACAAGTCCGACATCAGTGCCACGACGACCGGCGAAAATGAGAAGAGGAATCAGAAAGAATGGTTCCCCAATACCTATCCTATACAGCAGGTATGAAAATGCCGTAACAAGAATGAGTTCCACAAGTGGACCCATGTCATGTCTTCTTTCTTCAGTCCTCTCTTCCATTTGTCTATCGATCACTTCTTCTCAAAAGGGAGGTAAGCGAGTACTCTTGCTCTCTTGATCTCTCTGTTGAGTGCTCTCTGATGCTTTGCACATGTACCAGTGATTCTTGCTGGGAGGATCTTGCCTCTCTCTGTTACATATCTTCTGAGCATCTCAGGGTTCTTGTAATCTGCTGGAGCTGCACCCTGGCAGAACTTACAGACCTTCTTCTTGAAAGAATTCTTTCTTCCACCCATCTTTCTTTCCTTGAAAGATGACTTGTCCATTTCGTTGAAATCCTTATCTTCACGCATTTTTCTACTCCTAAAATCTAGAATGGGATGACATCGTCATCAAATGTCTCCGGTCCGCCGTTCATCTGTTCATCGATTGCTGCGGACTGTGGAGGTACGTTCCTCTGAACGTTGTTCATGTTACCGGACTGGCCATAGCTGCTGTTGGAGCGGCTGTAGGAACCATTGTTGTTCTGGTATCCGCCATTGCCGTTCTGATAGCCGTTGTTCTGGTATCCACCGTTGCTGTTCTGGTAGTTGCCTGACTGTCTCTGGTAACCACCATTTCCCTGGTATCCACCATCCTGGCCATTTCTGGAACCACCACCGATAAGAGTAATGCTGTTGACATATACCTGGACTCTGCTTCTGGTCTGACCATCCTGCTCCCAGCGGTCCTGTCTGAGCTCGCCGTTGATTGCAACCTGCTTGCCCTTCTCAAGATACTGGTTGATGCCTTCAGCTGCCTTACCGAAATAGACACAATCGATGAAACTTGTCTCATCTGTGCGAGATCCGTCAGCAGACCTGCGAACCCTGTTCACAGCGATGCTGAAATTCAGGATAGCCATACCACCCTGTGTATATCTGAGATCTCCCTCTCTGGTAAGTCTGCCTGTAAGGGCGACCATATTCAAATCTGCATTTGCCATCAGCTTTCCCCTTTTATCGTATGTTGGTATCTATTATCAGATGTTTGCCGGATTGACGAACAGGTACTTGAGAACGAGTGTGTTCAACTGGAATTTTCTGCTGATTGGCTTGATAGCCTGTGTATCAACATCAAGTTCGAAATAGACGTAGTGTCCCTTGTCCTGCTTTGCGATTGTATATGCGAGTGTTCTTACTCCCATATCGTCCTGCTTGGTGATTGTAGCACCAGCTTCTGCGAGGGTTGCATTAACGAATGCGAGGCCCTCCTTCATCTTGTCCTCATCAGAATTCAAGATGACGGTGAACTCATAATGTGCGATCATGAATTCCTCCTTGTGGTCTTGTGATTTTCTCTAAATCCTTCGATCCGGACTCAAGCCCGGATAAAGAGGCTTATACAATATACCAATTTCCCTGTATAGGGTCAATCGGAAAACCAAAGTATTATCACACTCTTTTCCATATTTTGAAAGAATTTAGACAGGTGCCGCCTTATCCCTGCAGATAATATAGCCCACATTGTCGGCTATTGATTCAAGTTTAATCGATTTTCGGTGAAAAAAAAGTGGCAAGAGCGGTCAGTTGCGTTAAAATACATACATGTTCGATTTTCATGCACATTACGGATCAGATAATGACAATGCACTTGTAAACATCCTCACCGAAGAGCAGTGGGGATATGTAAAGGACCTGAAATACGTCGCTGTAGGACTGCTGCCATGGCACGATGAGAATGTACCTGGAAGGATCAGGAAGGTCCTTGAGGAGAACCCTCATGCCCTTGTAGGAGAGATAGGACTTGACAGGAGGATGGAGGAATACGACTACCAGAGACAGGTATTCCACGAGATGCTCGAGATAGCAAGGGACCTTAAGCGCCCTGTAATCATACACAGCGTAGGAACGACAGAGGAATGCCTCAATATCCTGAAGGATATGGGCATAGAGTATGCAATCTTCCATTCCTACGGATCCTCCTATGAACTGGCAAAAAAGATAGTCGATGCAGGCTACGACATCTCGCTCAACAGGAGATGCTTCCACATAAGGGACTATGACAGGATCAGGCAGCTGCCATACCTACTCGAGACAGACCTCGAGACAGGGCCTAGACAGAAACTGGAAATACAGGATATATATTCTCGTCTGGCAACAGCATATCAGGTAGACAGGAAGAGAGATATATGGAAAGACAGTTTCTGAGGATCTCGAGATTCATCGGAGAGGATAACGTAGAGCTTCTTCACGGGAAGAAGGTGGCACTTGTAGGACTTGGAGCAGTCGGAGGATATTGCCTCGAGGCTCTTGTACGTTCGGGAGTCGGTAGGTTCACGCTTGTGGATTTCGACACTGTAAGCGAGACGAACCTCAACAGGCAGATACTTGCACTGCATTCCACACTGGACAGGCCGAAGTCATCGGTTGCAGTCGAGAGAGCGCTGGATATCAACCCGAAGCTCGAAGTGAAGGAGATGAATGTCTTTGCAGACTCGAGCAACCACGCAGAGATCTTCGAGGGAGCCGACCTTGTGATAGACTGCATAGATTCGCTGAATCCTAAGCTATCGCTCCTTGAAGATGCCTACAAGGCCGGAATTCCTGTGATATCATCCATGGGAGCAGCCCTGAGAAGGGACCCAGGACTGATAAGGATAGCAGATGTATTCGATACATGGGGATGCCCTCTTGCACGACAGGTCCGTTCAGGACTCAGGAGAAGAGGTGTCGGCAATGGAATCGACTGCGTCTTCTCCCCCGAGAAGGTTGAGTACGAATACAGGGACCCCGAGAGCGATGAGGAAGTCGAATTCAACGAGGTCATCCTGGACAGGGGAAGGAAGAGAGTGGTCCTTGGATCGCTTCCAACCGTAACGGCAATATTCGGAGAGATGATGGCGCACCTTGCGCTGACCAAGCTGTTGCCGGAAGACAGCCTGCTCGGAAAGGCCGAGTGGAATCCAAAGACAAGATGACGAAGAGCCTTCATTCCCGATAGTGGAGATGAAGGCATTTTATTGTGGTAACATCCTACCTTCAGTGGTAGAATTCCAGTCATGTTGAATATTGGCGATAAGGCACCGGAGTTCACACTTCCAGACAAGGATGGTGTACTCCATAGTTTGAGTGATTTCCGCGGACAGAAGGTAATACTCTACTTCTACCCTAAGGACAACACTCCAGGCTGTACGGCACAGGCCTGCTCGTACAGGGACAATGCAGACTTCTACAGGGAAAGGAATGCAGTGATCATCGGCATCTCCAAGGACAGCCCTGAAAGTCACAGGAAATTCATCGAGAAGTTCGGACTCAACTTCCTTCTTCTCTCAGACGTCGAGAAGACAGCCATCCAGGCCTACGGCGTATGGCAGGAGAAGAAGAACTATGGAAAGGTCTCCATGGGAGTTGTAAGGACAACGGTCATCATCGATGAGGAAGGCAACATCCTTCGCTACAACGGAAAGGTAAAGGCCAAGGAAGACGCTGAGAAGAACAGGGAATTCGTCTAGAAGGCCTGACAGAATCCAAACTTTCGGAACTGGTTATATAGGAGGTCTCCATGAAGAGATTTATATGGCCAGTTCTTTTTTCATTCCTGATGCTCTCCTGCACATCCGAAGTGTGCGAGCTCAGGATAACCGCGAGAGCCACCAACGGCATCAATGATTTCACCTATTATTCCTGTGTCCTCGAACAGGATGGCACGATCCTGGAGACAGGAAGCCGGGATGGGACATTCGAGTTCCTGGACATCCACGAAGGTCCGATCGCAATCACCATGAACGCATACTCGGAGGAAAGCCAGACGGAGTTCATAGGGTCAGCAGAGATGGTTGCATCGGGAGGACTCAATGAATTGGAGATATTCCTCACACCACGAGAGCCCCTTGAGAAGGACATGGTACTCCACTTCCCCGAAAGCAGCGGTTCCTATGCAACGCTTACAGTGGAGGGAACGGAAACGGTCCTGATGAAGGATGTGCCCATAAGGAACTCGAGGATGGACCTCACTGCCCTATCATTCGGAAGATACAGGATTACGGTCACAACCGAGGAGAATGGGAAGACGAGGAAATCAAGCTACAGCTTCACCTGCTCTGACAACACACCGGAGGAGCTCATATTCCTGAGGGACGATGACGATGAGAGGAGGAATGGGAATGTAACCTTCGACTTCTTCGACATCTCCTCCTCCCCAATCGAAGGAAGGATAAGCCTTGAGGACATGAACGACAGGCTGGTTCTCGAGATACAGATCCTGAAGACCAAGGCCGATGTGAATGAGGATGACCTGGAATTCCTATGGTACAGGAACGGAAACTACATAAGCACAGGAAGGAGGCTTGAGATCGAGAAGTGCAGCGAAGTCGTCAGGTTCGACTGCGTGATGAAATCGAGATATCTCGGCTCCTACGGATCCGAGAGCCTCAACATATCGATTTCGAGATGAGAAGGCAAAGAAATACCACCGGCATGAACAACCGGTGGTAACCTGTGAATTGATTGCAAGAGAAAAGATTACTTTTTCTTGTGTCTGTTCATTCTGAGTCTCTTCTTTCTCTTATGAGTTGCAATCTTATGCTTCTTCTTTTTTCTTCCGCAAGGCACAGTGATGCTCCTTATCCATATGGATTTAATATTGTAATTACCGTTACATTATTGAGGTTTTATACGCTTTGAGTCAAGTATCTACACGAATTTTTTTACATATTCGAATCAGAAACACATAATACGGGCTATATCCTAGGGAAGTGGAAAGCTCTATCTGACTACAGGCCCGTAACTTAGGTCGTTTTATGCAGAAAACGGTATTTTTACAGGTTTTTGCAAAACTTTCAGAAATTATGAGCATTCCGCCATCTTTTATACTATTATGTAATAGGGAGGGTCCAATTCTGAAGATACTGATTCTTGGTTTCGGCAATCATGCATCGGGGGCAGATGCGGCCGAATACTATCGAAGCTACAATCATGAAGTACATCTCTACGAGTCCCGTCCTCGTGCATCCTTCGGATCCATGCCGCTGAGGCTCGAGGAGGAAGGTGTGTTCCTTCATTTCGAGGATATCGATGTGAAGACAATACCTCAATACGACCTCGTAGTTAAGAATCCCGCCACTCCGGTAGCATTTCCTGCACAGAAGAAGGCAAAGCGCATCACGAACGACTTTGCAGCCCTTCTGACCAATCCCGACGTTGCAGGGATGAAGAAGATAGTGATCGTAGGAAACAAGGGAAAGACACTTCTTGCTTCCGCAGTATGTCACGCTCTCAACGAGATGGGAGCTCATGCCCAGATGTGCGGAGTGATTGGAATGTCCGGCTACCATCTGCTGAAGGACATCAAGGAGAAAGGTCCTGGATGCTACACTCACCTCGTACTCGAGATGGCCTCCTGGCAGATCACCGATACAGCCAATGCACTTCATGGACAGTGGCCGAAGCTGGACCTCGTCATCATGACATCGAAGGCAAATGCACAGAGGCTGGACAAGAGGGAGAACTACAGGATCTTTGGACCATGGGTCGACAAGGCCATAATCGACAGGGATGCCAGAGCTACATTCCTGAGGGAGACAGGATTCAACAAGAAGAAGCTCTTCCTCTCCCCTTCCGTATTCAATCCAATGAAGAATGCAACACCTCATGAGTCTGCATTCGATGTACTGAAGGCTCTTGGATACCACAAGTCGGAGATAGCCGAAGCCCTTTCGACATACAAGGGAATTCCCCACAGGATGGAACAGGTAGCGCTGAAGGACAACATCCTATATATAAACGACTCCGCATCAATCCTCCCCGAGTCAGTTGCATATGCAGTGAAGACGATGGGACAGGCATCGATCCATCTCATAATGGGAGGAACAGAAAGGGGAAACACAGAGCTTGGCTCCCTTTCAATTCCGATCAAGATGGCAACCTCGATCACGCTCCTATCGGGAAGCTTCACGGAAAAGATAATATCCATCCTGGAAAAGAAGGATGTACCCTACTCCGGGCCATTCGAGAACATGGAAGATGCAGTTGCAAATGCAAGGGAGAAGGCCAAGGAGTTCCTGGAGAGGAATGGGAATACCCAGATCATAATCCTATCCCCAGGGGCTAGCGGCTATGAATACTTCCAGAATGAATTCAACAGGGGAAACATCTTCAAGAGGATCGTAAAGGAAATGGATTGAAGATCAGGCGAGATGATTCAGGTGGAATCCAATTGATAAGAGAAATCGGGCTCCTTTCAGGGAACCCGATCTTCTTCTGTACTGAATTATCTTATCAGCCAACGTTGCCGTTGATGTACTTCTCGACCTTGAGGTGCTTTCCACCGAAGCCGAGCTTCTTGCCATCAACACAGACATATCCGTCGATTGTATGCATTGGCATATCGAAGAAATGGTCTGCCTTGAGGTAGGTTGTGATCTTCTCGACTGGCTCCTGGTTGTCGAACTCGAAAACTGTTCCGACCTCGAAGTCGTCAGCGAAGATGAGCTCGCAAGTTGAGTGGTTCTCATCGTCTGCATCAGCTGCTGCAAGAAGCATACCGTAGCTCTTTACACCTCTGAAGTTAGCTGGCTTGAGGTTGGAGACAAGAACGATGTTCCTGTTCATGAGCTCTTCCTTCTTGTAGTAAGGTACGATTGAGGAAACGATTGTCCTCTGCTCCTCCTCACCTGCATCGAGCTTGAGGATGTAGAGCTTATCTCCACCTGGGTGCTGCTCGCACTCTACGATCTTAGCTGCCTTGAGGATGACCTTCTTTGCGAAAGCCTCTGTGAGTGTGAGCTCTTCGTTCTGATTGTTGTTCATATTCTTCTCTTCCTTGTTAGGCTTCTTTGCCTTCTTGTTCTCTTTCTTTTCCTTTCTCTCTTCCTGGGAACCAGCGTAGCGCTCCTTGAGCTCTGCTACCCTCTTGTCCTCAAGCTTCTGGAACAGCAGCTCGAGGGACTTGACGACTACTTCGCCTTCAGCCTTTCCGGTTGCATCCCACTTGAGTCCTTCCTTGCCGATGAAGGAGAGGATCTTCTCTCCGGTTGTTGGGCAGTATGGTGTGAGCATGATTGCAAGGTCACGGATCAGGTAGTAGAGAGTTCCGAGGATGCTCATTGCCTTCTCAGGATCCTCTGTCCTTGCCTTCCATGGCTCGGATGACTGGAATGCCCTGTTACCGATGTCGCTGAGCTCGAAGATTCCGTGGATTGCATCTCTCTCGTCAGCTCTCTCGAGAGCCTCTGTGATCTCAGCTTCCTTCTTGACGATCTCAGCCCAGAGCTCCTCGTCGAGCTTCCAGTTCTCGAGCTTTCCATCATAGAACCTTGTGATGAAGGAGAGTGTCCTGTTTACGAGGTTGGAGAGGTTGCCGATGAGTTCCTTGTTGATCTTGTCCTGGAAGTCCTTCCATGTGAATGTGAAGTCTGACTTCTCAGGTCTGTTGTAGAACATGTAGAATCTCCATGCATCTGCTGGGATTCCTGTCTCCTGTACATCGTTACCGAATACACCTACTCCCCTACTCTTGCTGAACTTGCCATCCTCGTAGTTGAGGTACTCTGTCGAGGACATGTGGTGGAGCATTGTCCACTTCTCGCCGGAAGCGAGGAGAGTCGATGGGAAGATTACGGTGTGGAAAGGAATGTTGTCCTTGCCGATGAACTGGAAGAGCTCTGTATTCTCAGGGTCTCTCCACCAGTACTCCCAGTTCTCTGTAGCGTTTGCTGTGATTGAGATGTATCCGATCGGTGCATCGAACCATACGTAGAATACCTTGTCCTCGAATCCTTCCTTAGGAACTGGGATACCCCACTTGAGGTCTCTTGTGATGCATCTCTCCTGGAGACCGTCGCGGATCCAGGAGTTTGTGATCTGGATGGCGTTCTTTGCCCAGAAACCTTCGACGGATGCCTTGTCCATGTACTTCTGGAGAAGTGGAAGTGCCTTTGGAAGGTTGATGTAGAGGTGCTTCGTAGTCCTTACCTCAGGAGTTGTACCGCATACTGAGCACTTAGGAGCTACGAGCTCTGTTGGCTCGAGAAGCTTGCCGCAGTCGTCGCACTGGTCACCCTTTGCATTCTCGGATCCGCAATGTGGGCAGGTACCCTTTACATAGCGGTCGGCAAGGAATCTCTGGCAGTGTGGGCAGTAGAGCTGGCTCATCTCACGCTCTGTGATGTAGCCGTTCTTCTCTACTTCCTTGAAGATGTGCTGGACGATCTCAGTCTGGAGAGGTGTTGAAGTCCTTCCGAAGTAATCGAAATCGATGTTGAACCACTTGTAGATGTCGCTGTGGATCTTATGGTACTTATCGCAGAGTTCACGAGGTGTTACACCTTCCTGGAGAGCTCTGGTCTCTGTTGCCGTACCGTATTCATCGGTACCGCAGATATAAAGGGTTTCGTAACCGCGTGAACGGCAGAAACGTGCAAATACGTCAGCTGAGAGAACCTGTGTGAGGTTTCCGAGATGAGGTACGTTATTGCAATATGGAAGTGCTGAAGTGACAAGTCTCTTTTTCAATTCCGACTCCTAATAATGATTTCATTATATAAAGGGACAATGTATCCCTTAGGTAGTATATCCAAATGAGTGACTGGATTCAATGCAGTTCTAACTTCCGAATAGGGCGGAAACGTGCATTTTATGTAATAATCAAGAAAATTTCGATAATGGTTTGGATATTTCTGTATTCCTTGTTATCTTTCCTATATGGAAAATGAAGAAAGACCAGAAATGAGACCTAGAAGGCGAATGAATGTCGCTCCTAAGTTCATCATCACGATTCTCGTATCGTTCGTTGTAATCATTGCAGCACTCACGAGTTTCTTTGTCGTAGACCAGACAGAAAGCGCTGTAATCTTGAGGTTCGGCAAGTACAACCGAGTAGTAGGCCCAGGCCTTCAGATGAAGATTCCTTTCGGCATCGAGAGGAACGTCAACATCCAGACACAGGTAGTCCAGACTCTTACATTCGGCTACAGGAGCGTAGATCCTTCAAGGGGTGCTCTCACAGGCTCCCAGATGAAGAAGAGCGAATCGCAGATGCTGACGGGTGACCTCAACATCGTAGATGTGGAGTGGATCGTCCAGTACATCATATCCGATCCTATCGCATGGATCAGGAGTGTCGAGAACAAGGAGACCACAATCCGCGACATCTCACAGTCCGTCATGAACCAGCTCGTAGGAGACCTTCCTATCCTTGCCATCATGACAAACCAGAGATCCCAGATCGAGATCGATGCACAGCAGATGATGCAGGAGATCTTCGACAGATACAACTTCGGTATCCAGATCGTAACAGTAAAGCTCCAGAACATCGTTCCACCGGAGGGACCTGTACAGGATGCATTCGAGGACGTCAACAAGGCCATCCAGGACATGAACAGGCTCATCAACGAAGGTAAGGAGTACTACAACGCTGAGATTCCTGCCGCACAGGGTGAGGCTGAGAAGATCGTACTCCAGGCAAAGGGATACGCATCAGAGAGAGTAAACAACGCAAAGGGTGATACAGCCAGATTCACATCCATGCTCCAGGAGTATGAGAGAAGCGAGGAGATCACAGGAAGAAGACTCTACATCGAGACTATGGAGGATATCCTCACAGAGGGAACAGGCAAGCTCACACTTGTCGATGCCGACCTGGACAATTTCCTTCCATTCGGTAACGTAATCAACAACGCGGAGGTGGCAAGATGAAGAAGACAGTTACAACAATAGTGGTTATCGCAGCCCTCCTCGTAGTATTCCTGATGCTCGGACCTTTCTATTCACTGCAGGAAGGTGAGCTCGCAGTAATCACAAGATTCGGTAAGATCGTAGACGTAAACGAGGAGCCGGGCCTTGCATTCAAGATGCCTGTAATCGACAACGTCGTAAAGTATTCATC
>SAMEA104404097__coassemble_1392_pt1 | contig 20280 bp, 17 predicted proteins | sample SAMEA104404097__metabat2_low_PE_002 | metagenome-assembled genome bin SAMEA104404097 (sample SAMEA104404097) | Balaenoptera acutorostrata | reverse complement strand
GAGGAGATCCTCGACTATATCGACGAGAACATAGAGAAGGACATAACGATCGGAGAGGTTGCAGAGAAGACAAGCAAGAGTACATCGACTATTACGCACAAGGTAAAGGAGACGATGGGATTCTCGTTCAAGGACCTACTGATCGAGAAGAAGCTGCTGCATTTCGAGGCACTCATCAAGAAGGATCCGGACATGCCGATACAGGAGGCTTCAGCTCTTGTGGGATATTCCGATCCTCTCTACTTCTCGCGTCTCTACAGGAAGAAGCGAGGGAACACTCCGTCATCCTTCCAGAACGACATAAGGAAATCACAGGAACTCGACAGATACGACGAGATGATGGAAAAGAAACAGGGCTAGGCCAAAGGAGCGACTATGCAGCTTGATATAATGCTGTGCTTCCAGGGAATCGGTTCAACCGTACTGGATTCCATTGCCAACGCACTCTCATTCTTCGGAGAGGAAGTTGCAATGATACTTATCGTAACAATGATCTATTGGTGCATTTCCAAGCGAAAGGGTTTCATAATACTCTTCAATATGCTATCGGCAATGACGGTCATGAATACATTGAAGGCCATCTTCAGGGTTCCACGCCCATTCCAGAGATACCCCGAGCTCATCAAGGGACAGAGGGTCGAGACAGCTACTGGCTACTCATTCCCATCAGGGCATTCCACAGGATCGGCTGTATTCTACTCATCCCTCTCTGTCTTCTTCAAGAAGGCATGGGTCATGATTCCAAGCATCATCCTGCTTATAGGAGTACCGCTTTCCAGACTGTACCTTGGAGTGCATTGGCCACTCGATGTTGCAGTTGGCATGGTACTTGGACTGAGTGCAACAGCATTCCTATCCCCGGTCTTCGACAGGCTCTACACATACGACAGGAAGAACCGCCTGATGTGGATCATCGGCTGGATTGCGGCAATTCCTGCAACTCTTGGAATAATCCTTCTTCAGATGAAGGCCATCAACGAGACAGCATACTCGGACCTCACGAAGATGCTCCTGCTGATCTCAGCGGGACTCATAGGCCTGGTACTCGAGGATAGGTTCGTCGGCTTCACGACCGATGGAACTACAAAGGAGAAGGTCCTGAGGTTCCTCTTCGGTACTATCGGAGTCATCCTCATCCAGCTCATCAAGGTACTGCTTCCAGGATCCCTCTACTACGTCGGCACATTCTTCAGATATGCACTCGTAGGACTATGGATAACATTCCTGATGCCATACCTATCGGTAAGACTACATATCATGCATACAGAAAAGGAAAACAGGATATAATGCAGATTTCAAGGAAGGCGATGACGGAATACGTCATCACGGCAATCTCGACGGTTGCCACAATAGTAATGCTCAAGTTCCTCCCATCACAGCTGATGTTCGTTGGAGGAGCAGTCAAGTCGAAATGGTTTCTTGCACTTCTAGCCGCAACACCAGCTCTCATGACCTACATAGTCACAGAGTCGAAGAAGGGAGAGATGCTCTCCACTGCCTACCTCGCTATTGCAGAGGTAGCAGTCGTACTCCTCGTACTTCACAACAAGGGAATCTACACACCGAACTTCGATGTCATCGGGATGGGTGTCATCTCGATACTCTTCATTGCAGAGGCAATACACCTGCATAAGGACAATCCTATGGGATCATCCTGCTGCCTCAACTTCAAATGGGTAACCGATGTCGATAGATGGAAGGCTCTGCAGAAGAAAGGATCCCTCCTGGTATTTTTGGAGGGAATCCTGCTTTCAGCGATGACTGTACTGCTGGCATTCGGTGTACTTGGACTGAGCGTAGTAATCCCGACGATGGTCATAACCATCTACATCATGGCCTTCTACCTGATGAAGAGCTCAAAATAGGTCCATGGTATCCTGGACAACAGACAGATGCTTGGGATAGCCGGTATGGTTGTCCCTGTAGAGCTTCTTCATGAAACGCCAGAACTCATGCTCATCGTAGAGGTTCTCCCTGCAGAGTCTCTGGAAGAGACGACCACATATCAGGGCATCATCAAGCGCCATATGCGCATCATATGTCCATCCAAGGTCGGAAGCCAGGGAAGTGAGCCTGTAGCTTGGAAGGCCTGGCCATATCTTCCTCGAGAGTGTCAGGGTATCGTAGTAGTCGACCTCTATTCCACCAAGTCCCCAGCTTTCTGCACTTGCCTTCAATACATACATATCGAAAGGAGCGTTATGTGCTACAAGCGGCATTCCGGTTCCTATGAAGGACCTGATGTCATTCCAGATCTCAGGAAGAGTCGGTGCGTTTGCGATGTCGATCGGATCCAGATGATGAACAGCTGTACATACAGGATCGAAGACAAGGCTTTTTGGCCTTATCAGTGAATAGTATCTATCCAGCACTTCACCATCCTGGTTGAAGCGCACAAGACCGATTGCGCAGGCACTGTCCTTCGTCTGCGCAGCGGTTTCAAAATCAATTGCTATATATTGCATCAATGCCTATTCTTGCCTTTTTCCAGCATGATATCAAGGATTGTCTTGTCTGTCTGCTGCATTCCCTCGTGGGAAATACGGCTTAGATGGATGATTGACTCAAGAGCATCGGCTCCAACGATACCACTTTCCTCATTGCAGGACTTGCCCTTCATGGCAAGATGTACTGCAACGGATGCTCCGATGAGGGATGAGTAGATCTTGAGAGCGCAGGTACGCTTGGCTCCATCGCAGATGATTCCTGTAAGGTTTCCAACCATGTTGTTGATGGTATCGTTCATCTGACCGAGGTCTGCACCAAGAAGATATGCCCATGCTGTCGCTGTTCCGATTGCTGCTGTGAAAGCACCACAGAGTGCGGAAAGCCTTGATTTCCTGTTTGTAAGTACAAGTCCTACAGTCTCGGAGATTGCAACTGCTGTAAGCATCTCATCGCGAGACTTCTTGAGGAACTCTGCAACGATGGCAACCGGTACTGTAACTGTGATTCCCTGGTTTCCGCTTCCGCTGTTTATCATGACAGGGCGAACCGATCCAGCCATCCTGGCATCCGCTCCAGCTGCAGCCATTGCAGCACCCTTCCTCATTGCCTTGTCCAGTGTATTGATGTTGTGGATCTCTCCTGACATCGTCTTACCGACAGAGAGTCCCCAATCGGATTCGATTCCTGCATATGCAATGCAGAGGTTCGTATCCACAGCCCTGTAGAGAAGTTCCTTCAGCTCGTCATCGATATGCTCTGCAAAGTCCACGATGTCTGAAAGTGTCATCTCATCGAGGAAATCCTGGTTGAGCTCTGTGGAACATTCATCCTGGAAGAGGTTTCCGATCTCAAGTACCTCACCATTTCTCATGAGACGTGAGAACCTGTCATGCTCGTTCTCGATCGATACGAAGGAGTTGTCATTGTCGCCGTATGCCTTGACGGCTATGTATAGGGCAGGAACATTGGATGCAAGCTTTACATCAACCTCGATCTTCTGAGCCTCCTCCCTTTCCCTATCTGTTACAAGAGACAGTACATTGAGTCCATTCTGGCTGTTGCCGACTGCCAGGCCAAGAGAGACAGCTGCCTGTATTCCACTGAGCTCACTGTTTGGAATGGAAACTCCCATGGCATTCTTCATCATATCCCTGGATACATATACATCTGCTCTACAGACTGGCCCTCCAACGAGGTCACGGGCTTTAGCTCCAGCAAGTGCTGCACATGCTGGTTCTGTACATCCCAGCGCTTCTCTGATCTCACTGAAGAACAGGTCCTTCAGGTCTTCCTTGTTATACATAAAAACAACCTCGCTAATTAAACTATCAACAGTATAACACCAAAAACAAAGGGCCGCTGTCAACAACGGCCCTCAAAAGTCTGAATATGATATTATCTATCGAATCCAACGTTGATACGTACGGAGACAGCATCGAGACCATAGTCACCGAGCTTCTCTCCGAACTCCTGCCAGTAGTACGCAACGTCGACCTTGATGATGGCAAGGTCAAGGCCAGCTCCTACAGACCAGTAGCCCTGGTTGAGTCCACCTCTGATGTCGAGGAAGGAAAGGAGTCTGATCTCAGCACCGAGCTTCACATGCTCCATGAGTGACCTTGCTGTGAAGTTCTCATCAGTGAAGCAACCTATGATATCTACGAAGTCAGCTACGAATGTTGGCTTGAAGAATGCATTGTCCCACTTGAAGCCAAGACCGAAGTCGAGAGTCCATGGAGTGGAGATCTTGAAGTCCCCGCCCTTGAAGGCTGTGGTCCAGTTAGGATAGAAGCTGTTGATGTTGTCATAGGCCTTCATGTTGTATGATCCGAGGATGTTCCTTCCTACGAGACCGACACTGAACCATGAGTTGCCGAAGTTGATGCCGACATCGAATGGATATGCAACACCTGCTGCAACCGGAAGCTTCTCAAGGAAGAATGTGGCAGGATCCACTGCAGTTCCATTAGGATCTGAAGGTGGCTGGACTACATCGAGAATATCTGTTGCTCCGATAGCTGCAGAGTAAGCCTTGAATGTAGGACGGAAGTTTGCACCGGCATCAATCCAGAAGCTGTCGCCGATCTTGAACCTGAGTCCAAGACCTACGTTTGCAGTTACGTTGAGCTCATCGAAGAGTGTGGAGTCGATACCACCCATACCGGTCGCGAAAGTATGTACGGAATCATCTACGTTTACGCCGATGGCGAAACCTGCAAAGTCAAATGCAACGCGTGCGTTTACATCGAGTATCTTACCTCTACCGGACTTGATCATGCCGAGAAGAGGCTCGATGGCATCTGTCAATGCGTTTGGGTCCCCGGAATTCTGAGCTTCAATGAGTGAATCTACAAGGCTCTTTCCGGATTCACCAGGATTGAGCATATCGTACGGATGGTAGAGAGTGACTTCAGCACTTGGAAGAAGCACTGTACCACGCTTTGCAAGTCCTGCTGGGTTCAGGAAGAATGCATCTGCCCTACCTGGGAAGGCGATACCTGCACCACCCATTGCCTTTGCCCTTGCAGTCAGAGGCATATTGTACTCTGAAACAACCTCGAGAGCGTAACTCTTTTCAGGGTCTACCTTGTTGACGTCAGCAGCAGAAACCATAGGAATAATCATCAAAGCCAAAAGGCAAACTGTAATAATCTTCTTCATTCTCATCCCCCTCATCATTTGCTCTCACACATTGGTTCAACATAAAGATGCTTATCGAGATCCATGAGCACGTAGTTCAGGTCGGTATCTCCGATGACACTGGAAATGGAGCTGAGGTCTGTAAAGACGACCATCTTGTTCACTGTATCTAAAGCTGTCCTGAAGTACTGCCTGTAACCATCGTTCACCGGCATTGCAGGATCGAAGATGTCCCTGCCTCCGATCAGGCACATTGCAAGATCGGCAAACTTCTGTTCATCGATATTCCTGAGACCTTCATAGCCTTCAGGAAGGATGACATCGACATCTTCGGTTGTAGGAGCAGAGATCCATGGGTTCACTGCTGCGAAGTCCATGATCAGGTCCCTGACGTTCGTTGCCCAACCTGAAGTATCCATTGGAGCCATGTACTCTTTCCCGTGATACTTACCGCTGCTGAGGATTTCCACAAATGCCTTGTAGTAGTCATCACCTTCACTGAATACTGTAGCTACTGCATACTGTGTGAGACCTGCAAATGTCTTGAAATCGTTGAACTCACGGGAGTTGAGATATTCATTTGTGCTGTCGTAGACAGGCTTTACAGTAAATTCAGTATCATTCACATCGGTAAACCTGAGCTTTACCTTGCCGGCAACCATGTTTGCATAGTTCTCATAGCTCATCTTGTGGAAGCCAAGGCCATTCTTGGTCTCTGCGAAGTTGCTGTCGGCAAGTACGCTCTGGACTGCCTTGTATGCAACGTTGATGTATGTCTGGGCCTCAGATGGAAGCTTGAATCCAGGAATCTGGGAACCGTCAGCAGCAACATCCCTTGCAAGAGACCTTGGTGCAGGCTCTGTTTCGCTACCCATTCCGGAAACAAGTGCACCTACGAGTGTATTGGGATTGAACTTGCTTGCCTCTGAAAGAGCGGAGGAAACTGTGAAGAGGTTGTTTGCGTCAGTAAGTACTTCCTGAGGAACCTCTCCGTTCTTCATTGCCTCTGAATTCTTGGCAACTGTCTCAACGAAGCTGTTCACAAGCTGCAGTGTAACGACATCAGCCTGAGTTACAGTATCAGGATTGCTTGAGATGGCCTCAAGGCTTTCACTTACATTCTTCAGGGAATCCTTTACTGCCGGTGGAATCTCCGAGCCCTGTGGAAGCTGATCGGAAACCTGCTGGAGTGCACTCTTCATGATGATGGCTGTACCCTTTGCAGCCTCCTTGACGGAAGCATCCGTTACAGGCTCCTTCATCTGCTTGATGAGTTCAGCCTTCTTCTCCTCATTCTTGATTGAATTTCCGATATTCTTGATTGTCTGATCCTTGGACTTCATAGGTGGAAGTACAGCCTCCACTTCGCCCTCGACCTCTACGGCAACATCAAGACCTGTGATTGTCACCTTCGTAACGACCTTACCCTCTGTATTGGTCTCAGCCTTGAGGGAAACATTCTCAGTGACAGATACTGATTCTCCACCAACCACAGGCTTCGGGATGATGTCCTCTACAGAGAGCTGTGTATCCTTGACGACATTGTCGACATCCGATGTATCAGAACCGAGTACATTCTGCCCCATCTTCCCCATATAGCCAGCGAGCTTGGCTCTTCCATCAGGATCACATCCTGTAAAGGAGAACAGCATCATGACTGCCAAGAGGATAGTAAGTATACGTTTCATGCAAGAACCTCCTTGCTTGTTCCTATATATTTCTACTTGTTGACTCATTTGAAATTATGGTTCAGTTTTCACTTAAGGGCAAGTGAATAAACCTTTCTTCAACACACAAACTACACAAAACCGTTGAACATATATGGCTTTGTGCATAGATAGCCGGCATATCATGCCAATACTCCGAAAAAACATACACAAATGTACATCTGTCATGACATAAGTCCTGCAGAAGCCTCCATATATATAGGATACGTCTGCATTCCCTATATACCGAGGGTGAAATACACCCTTCCACTACTTTAGATTAAGTTGTATAGTCATCATAAGCATGCGGCATTCGTATAAAGGCTATTACACGAGCTTCCCAAGCTCGATATCGGGGTTCGATTCACCGATGCCGCTTATCCATATCATGCCTTCTTTTCCATATACAGACTAGAGTTACACATAAACGACACATTTGCAACTCTTGACGGCACAGCCTTCTATCAATTATATTTGTCCTATATCAAACCGCACGTACGTGCAAAGGAATCAAGCCAAAGTGGACGCAGGCCCCGGCAATAAACATCTAGAGAATGAAGACCAGGATGTACCTTTAAGTACATTCGGCAGAAAGGTTCTACCTTGTCTGCTCCTCTGAAATGTGGACAGAAACCGCATTTTCACAACTGAACTATAAAGAGGAGATTCTTAAGACAATGGTATCCATACCCAAACAGTTATTGATACAGGCAATACTGATACTCGTAAACGCATTCTTTGCGGCAACTGAGATTGCCGTGATATCACTCAATACAAACAAGCTCAGGAAGCAGGCTGAGGAAGGCGACAGGACAGCATCAATGCTGCTCAACATGTCCGAGAATCCTGCAGGCTTCCTTTCAACGATCCAGATCGGCATCACGATTGCCGGATTCCTTGGTTCCGCCTTCGCTGCAAACACACTTGCAGACAGGCTGGCACAGTCACTCCAGGCAACGGGAATCGGACTGAGCTACGCAACGCTCAACAACATTTCCGTCGTAATCATCACGATCATACTGTCGTTCTTCACACTCATCTTCGGTGAACTTGTACCGAAGCGTGTAGCACAGCAGAAACCGGAGTTCGTTGCCCGCATGGCATGCAAGGTAATCAGGTTCCTTGCAATAGTCATGAAGCCTTTCATCTGGCTTCTCACTGCCTGCACGAACGGAGTGCTTGCACTCCTGAGACTCAAGACAGATGGAGACGATGAACAGGTTACAGAGGATGACATCAGGCTCATGGTAGATGCCGGCGGTGAATCCGGTTCCATCGAGGAAGATGAGCAGGAATGGATCCAGAATGTATTCGAGTTCAACGATACAACCGTATCCGAGGTCATGATCCGTCCAAGCGAGATGGTAGCGGTGCAGGAATCCATGCACAATGCAGAGATACTTGCCATAATCAAGGAATCAGGCAGGTCCAGGCTCCCTGTATACGGTGAGGACATCAACGACATCAAGGGAATCCTCAATACAAGGGACTTCCTCATGAATCTCACAGACGACAACATGAAGTCGATTTCAGAGATGATGAGACCTGCATACCTCGTTCCTGAGACAATCCACGCAGACAAGCTCTTCTCGGAGATGCAGCAGAAGAAGCAGCACCTTGCAATCGTAATCGATGAGTATGGACAGACATCCGGACTCATCACTCTCGAGGACCTCCTCGAGGAGATCGTAGGAAACATCTACGATGAGTTCGATGAGGAGGAGGATGCAGAGATCTCCAAGGTCGGCGACAATCTCTGGAAGGTTTCCGGCTCCCTCTCGATCGACGACCTCAACGAGGCACTGGGAACAGCCCTTGACCAGGATGAACTCGATTTCGATACAATCGGCGGACTTGTATACTCCCAGCTTACAGAGATTCCAAAGGATGGAACAACTCTAGACTGCGAGGCATATGGACTCCATATACATGTAACGAAGGTCGAGGACAGGAGAATCAGCGAGGCAATGGTATCTGTTATACCACCTGCAATCGAAGAGGATGAGACAGATGAGAAGGAACACTTCCGCCTCCTTCCGATGAAGAAGGAAAAGGAAGAGGAAAAGTAGGAAGGAAGCAGGACACATATCCTGCTGCAGCCTATATCCTATATATGATATGGCAGCAGTCTACTCTACAAGCTGCAGCACAAGCCCTCGGACAAGCGTCTTGAGGGCTTTTTCCATATCCTCAACCTCATTGTCGTGCAGGAGGATATATACAAGTGCCCTGAATGCGGAACTGAAGGATTCGATATCATCCTCGTCGTCGATCGAGAAGATTGCAAACAGCTCGCTAAGTCCCTTCATCTCGCCAACGCTATGGAGGCGTCTCTCGCTCACTGGCAGCTTGCGGGTTATGAGCTCAAGCTGGTCATGCTCAAGGAAGCGGAAGATCCCCCGCCTGTATATGCTCATGAGTACGGAATGGAACACTTCGGTAAGCGATGTGACGATGTGGTTCTCATCGAGTTCCTGCAGCATGCCGAAGTACCTCTCCTCCTCTTCCTTCTCGAATGTATCGAGTACATCGAGGAACAGGTGTTCCTTCGATGGATAGAAGAGGTAGAAGGTTCCCTTCGGGATGTTCACCATCTTCACAAGGTCATCCACCGTCGTCCTCTTGATTCCATATCTGGCCAGACAGTATTCAGCGGCAGAACGCAGATCGGTCCTTATGTTATCTCTTTCTTCAGATGTATACACTTTTGGCATTTTTAACCCTTTATTTGACTATTCCAGTCCATATAGTCAGTAAAACACGGTTTTTCTGGGAAAACAAGCCTAAATTGGGGTTCAAAAGGACTTTTATTCTTTGACTGGAAGCATTTTGGGTCTTACACTTCTAAGTGTAGATAAAAAAACCAAGGAGATTTTAAAAATGTCTGCAGTAGTACTCAAGAACATTTGCAAGATTTACGATGGCGGCGTAAAGGCAGTCGATAACGTAAACATCAACATTGAAGACCAGGAATTCGTAGTTCTCGTAGGACCTTCAGGATGTGGTAAGTCCACTACCCTCAGAATGGTCGCAGGACTCGAGGATATCTCATCAGGTGAGCTCTATATCGATGGAAAGCTCGTAAACGACGTTCCTCCAAAGGATAGAGATATCGCAATGGTATTCCAGAACTATGCCCTTTACCCACACATGACTGTATACGATAACATGGCATTCGGCCTCAAGATCAGGAAGTTCCCTAAGGACAAGATCGACGAGAGAGTTAGAGAGGCTGCAAAGATCCTCGACATCGAGATGCTCCTCGAGAGAAAGCCAAAGGCTCTTTCCGGTGGTCAGAGACAGAGAGTTGCTGTTGGTAGAGCTATCGTAAGAAAGCCAAAGGTATTCCTCTTCGACGAGCCACTTTCAAACCTCGACGCTAAGCTCAGAGTACAGATGAGAGCAGAGATCTCCGGTCTCCACCACAGACTCAAGGCTACAATGATCTACGTAACCCACGACCAGATCGAGGCTCTTACAATGGCTGACAAGATCGTCGTAATGAAGCTTGGTGTCATCCAGCAGATCGGTGGACCACTCGAGCTCTACAACGAGCCAGACAACAAGTTCGTAGCTGGATTCATCGGCAACCCTCCAATGAACTTCATCAACATGACAGTCAAGACTGAAGGCGACAAGACATATGTCGACGAAGGTTCCTTCAGACTCGAGGTCACTCCAGCTCAGGCTAAGTTCCTCAAGCCATACGTTGGCAAGGATGTTACATTCGGTATCAGACCAGAAGACGTCGAGTACACACATACACCAATCGACGGCAAGACAATCAACGGTAAGGTTTCCATCGTTGAGCCACTCGGTTCCGAGACTCAGGTTCACGTTGCTACAACCAAGGCTTCCGTTGTCGGTAAGATCGAGCCAACAGTTGTCCCTACACCGGACGAGAAGGTTTCCCTCGTTGTTTCCATGGAGAAGGCAAGATTCTTCGACGCAGAGACAGAGGCAAGAATCCGCTAATCGCCTAGAAGCGCAATACAAGGTCAGTTCTCCGGAGCTGACCTTTTTTTTCTGTGCTAAAGAATACCCTGCTCATCGAAGCAGGGCATATATCATTCCTGGTAGTCTTCCCTGTCACCGGTTATGAAGTAATCACACATACTGCCACCGGAGGCAATCGACTCCTTCCTATGGAGAACTCCATGCTGTAGGGATATCATTACAGAATCCAGGTCGCAGAACAGAGGCATCAGCTCCAGCGTATCCATGCTCTTCATGAATGAGCATACAGGACACCTGGTGATCCTGTAGTAGCATGCTCCCTCATAAGGCTGACCTACGAAGTCCACCTTGAATGAATCGGGATACTTCCTCTCCATCTCCGGCGTATACCACCTGTAGTACTTCACGATGTTCCTTTTGTTCTCCGCCTTCCCCTTCGGAGTGTTGAGGTCTGTTCTTGCAAAGAACCATTTCACATGGTAGAGAGCTCTCTTCATCATGAGGGCAACAGTCTCTGGAGGAATCCTCTTCTCCGATGCAATGTAAGGTGCCATGAAGGCAAGTGCGAAAAGCTGGTTGTAGGCCATTGGGTTTCCAGGTCCCATATCCGGACACTTCTGGACAATCTCCCTGTAGACCTTATCGCTGCGCTTCATGATCTCGTCTGCATAGGCCTTGTCGTAGTTCTCTACGATGACCTTCTTCATCGAGCTTCTGAAAAGCCGATAGTAGAATCCGTTGTATTTCATATCTACATCCCTATGACAACAGATTCCATCCAAAATGTTGAAACGTCAAACAAAAAGCGGACCTAAGTCCGCCATTTACATCAAATCGGTAGATATACTATCTGAAGAGCTTGTCGTATACGACGTTCAGTGCCTTGTCCTTCTCGGAATCCTTGATACCGTACATTACGGAAACCTCGGAAGAGCCGAAGTTGATGAATTCAGGCTTGATGCCGTTCTCCCTGAGAGCTGTAAGGGCATTGAAGTATGCATCCCCATCAGGAATCTCGGTTCCAACCAGTCCAAGCACTGCAAGTTCCTTCTCGACCTCTACGTAATCCAGGTCGAATTCGCTCTTGAGTCTATCGCACATTGCCTCGAGGATATTGTCCCCTGCATTCTTGCTGTCGAAGTACCATACTACGGAATCAACTGCAGTAAGCGTGTAGATAGGCTTAACTCCGAAGATATGGAGCATTGTGAGAAGTGCATGCTTTGTTCCATGCTTCTTGAAGAGCATCAGGCGCCTGAGCTGAATCCTACTGAGTCCTCCCCTAACGGAAACGCCCGAAAGGTGGTTGCTTCCGGAATGGGGAACGATGAGTGTTCCCTTGTCCTCCGGCCTGTTGGTATTCCTGATGTTGATTGGAATGCCTGTATCTACGATCGGTGCGATTGCCTCCTCATGGAATACGGATGCACCGAAATCGGAGAGCTCCCTTACTTCCCTGTAGTTCATTATGTCGATTACCTTGGCATCGGCAATCTTCTGAGGGTTTGCAGCGAAGATACCGGAGACATCAGTCCAGTTCTCATACATGTCAGCCCCGACGGACCTTGCAACGACAGAACCTGTGATATCGGATCCACCACGTGTGAATGTCTTGATCAGTCCTTCATCGGTCGATCCGTAGAAACCAGGAAGTACGTAGCAGAGCTCCTCGTCATCGAGTCTCATCCTGAGCTGGTCATAGCTCAGTGGATTTACAGTACCGTCAGCATTGATGAAGAGGAATCCATCCACATCGACGAACTCCCAGCCGAGGAAACGGCTGATTACGAATGCCGAGAGATACTCGCCGCGGGATGCTGCGTAGTCCGCTCCCCTGCCGGCATCGATCTTGCATCTTACATCATCGAGCATAACCTGGATTGGACGTGGTTCAAGCTTCAGGTCGTTGGCAATGCCCATGAACCTGGCTTCAATCTTCTCATATACAGGCTTGCAGCTCTTTCCATCTCTAACCATCTGGTTGCATGCGTAGAGAAGGTCTGTAATCTTCTCGTCTTCAGGAGACCTCTTGCCTGGAGCTGAAACTATGATGATCCTTCTTTCCGGATCAGAATCGAGTATAGCCTTAACCTTTCTTATCTGGTTGGCATCAGCAACGCTGGAGCCTCCGAACTTGCATACTGTCATATACAATACCTCTTCCAATAAACCTTTCCTCCAATTGTATATTCATTCGCACTTCATCGCAAGAAGTGTATTCTGCAATGTATTCCCAATCCATCCCTCTTATTCCATATTGTCCAAAATGACATGAAGTGATGCATATCCCCTGTCCAAAAGGCTATCCAAGGCGGTTATCGCAACTGCACATTATGCATATTCACTGTATAAAAACGGGTAAAATAGCGAATTAGCAAAAAAATCATGAATATTCGATGAATATTGTTGACATATTTATGCATAAGGTTTATACCTAGACTCATCAAAAGGAAAAAGGAAAGGCAATATGAAAAAGTTTGGTTTATTCATCACTATCTTCGCAGTCGCAGCTACACTCGCATTCGCAGGTGGAGCATCAGAGAAAACAGAATACGTCTTCGGAGCAGACGCTACATGGCCTCCATTCGAGTTCATCGACGACAACGGAAACCTCACAGGTTTCGATGTTGAACTCGTAGAGCTCATCGGAGAGAAGGTCAACATGAACTTCGTAGCAAAGAACATCCCTTGGGATACGATCTTCGCAGGTCTCCTCAATGGCCAGTATGATGGCGTAGCATCCGGAGTTACAGTGACAGAAGAGAGAAAGAAGACTATCGACTTCTCCACAGTATATGCACAGGTCGGTCAGGTAGTGGTTGTCCCTAAGGACAGCACAATCACAGGCATCCAGGATCTCGAAGGCAAGAAGGTTGGTGTCCAGATCGGAACAACAGGCGACTTCGCTCTCGATGACTACAACACAGATACAAGGAAGTACGATGATATCGGACTTGCAATCGAGGACATGCTCAACGGCAACCTTACAGCTGTAGTATGTGACTCCCTCATCGCAAACAGCTTCGTACTCAAGAACGAGAAGTACTCTTCCCTCATCAAGATCGTAGGCGAGAAGTTCACAACTGAAGACTACGCAATCGGAGTAAAGAAGGGCAACACAGAACTGCTCGAGAAGATCAACGAAGGTCTTGCAATCGCAGAGGCAGACGGTTCCCTCCAGGCTCTCAAGGAAAAGTGGGGTCTCGTCTGATAGACAGAACCTAGACGGTTGATTATGTTGATACCGAGGCCAGAATGCCTGGCTTCGGTATTTCTACGCTTATATATAAGGATACAGCAATATGGATATGGATCAGGACAATTTCACCAGACAGCTAGAAGAGGAAAGGCTGAAGAAGGAAGTATTGATGCAGAAGGTCATCTCAGTAGACCCTAATGCACCACCAAAGGAAACTCCAGTCATCAAGATGACAGACGGACCGCTCATCCCTAAGAAGGGCGAGCGTCACGTAATGGATTCATGGAAGATCACATTCGGTCTGTCGATACTCCTCATGGCATACCTCCTGATCTTCCAGGGAGACATCTACAGGGATATCTTCGTAACATGTATCAAGGGAGCTCCTGTTACATTCGAGATCACGATCTCGGCAATCCTCGGTGCAGTTCTCATCGGTACGCTCACAGGTCTCGGCTCCGTTTCCAAGAACAGGATAATCAATATGATTTCCGGAATCTACGTAGAGCTCATCCGTGGAATCCCACTTCTCGTACAGCTCATCTTCATCTACTTCGCTCTCGGATCCCTGATTCACGTCGAAGGCATGATTGCGGCAATCATAGCACTTGCAATCTGCTTCGGAGCCTACATGGGAGAGATCGTAAGAGCAGGTATCCAGGCAATCCCTAAGGGACAGATGGAAGCGGCTACTGCACTTGGAATGTCCAGGACACAGGCATTTGTCTATGTAATCCTTCCACAGACATTCAAGGTAATCCTTCCTGCTATCGGAAACGAGTTCATCTCCATGCTCAAGGATTCATCCCTTGTATCCACTCTCGCCATCTCAGATATCCTGAGACGCGGAAGGGAATACATCTCAAGGACATTCCTTTCCCTTGAGACAATGCTCATGGTAGCGCTGATCTACCTTATCATCACACTCGTACTATCTAGACTGGTAGGACTACTTGAAGAGAGGCTCCATAAGAATGGCTAAGATTGAAGTTAAGAACCTTGTTAAGGATTACAATGCAAACGGCAAGACGATTCACGCTGTAAAGGGTGCATCCATCACAGTCAACGACGGTGAGGTTGTTGTCATCATCGGACCATCAGGCTCCGGCAAGTCCACACTCCTCAGGAGCGTCAACAGGCTCGAGGAGGCAACTGGCGGTCAGATCCTGATCGACGGAGTCGATGTAAACGATCCGAAGACAGACATCAGGCTGATGCGTGAGAAGGTAGGAATGGTATTCCAGTCCTTCAACCTCTTTCCTCACCTATCTGTAATCGACAACATCACCATCGGACCTGTAAAGGTAAAGAAGATGGACAAGAAGGCAGCTAGGGATCTTGGAATGGAACTCCTCAGGAAGGTAGGACTCGAGGACAAGGCAGAAGTTCATCCGAACGAGCTATCCGGCGGTCAGCAGCAGAGAGTTGCAATTGCACGTGCTCTTGCAATGCAGCCTGAGGCAATGCTCTTCGATGAGCCGACTTCTGCACTCGATCCGGAGATGATCAAGGAAGTACTTGATGTAATGCTCTCCCTTGCAAAGGATGGCATGACCATGCTTCTCGTAACACACGAGATGGGATTTGCAAAGGCAGCAGCCGACAAGGTCATCTTCATGGACAAGGGCGAGGTGATCGAGGAAGGAAAGCCAGAGGATATCTTCACACATCCGAAGAACCCAAGGACACAGGACTTCCTGAACCACATCCTGTAACAACAAGAATAAACCAATAGCTATATCCGAGGGCTTCCAGTGAAAGCCCTCTTTCATTTACACTTTACCTATGAAAATCGCAGTACTCGACGCATATGCACTCAATCCAGGAGACCTTTCATGGTCTTGGCTGAAGGAATTCGGAAACGCAGACATCTACGACAGCTCCACACAGGAGGAAGTAATCGAGAGGTCCAGGGGCAAGGATGCCATCATCATAAACAAGATCGTAATCGGAAGGGATGAACTGGACCAGCTTCCTGAGCTGAAGTACATCGGAGTCAGCGCAACCGGCTACAATGTCGTAGACATAGAGGAATGCAGGAAGCGTGGAATAACAGTCACGAACATCCCAGCATACAGCACGGACAGTGTAGCTGAGCTTGTATTTGCACTTCTTCTCGAGTATTCCAGAAGGACAGCCCACCATGAGAACAGGGTTCGTCATGGTGCATGGGAACATAGTCCAATCTTCACATTCTGGGACTATCCTCAGATGGAACTCTCCGGCAAGACCTTCGGTATCATAGGAATGGGCTCGATCGGTCGGAAGGTTGCTAAGATCGCCGACGCGTTCGACATGAAGGTAATCTACTCATCCCGCACCGAGAAGGAAGACCTGAAGGCAAGAGGATATGAGTATGTGTCACGGGAGGAGCTCTTCAGGAGAGCCGACATAATATCGCTGCATACTCCAATGACAGCGGACACCGACAGGATGATCAATCGCGATTCCCTATCGCTCATGAAGGATAGCGCAATCCTCATCAACACTTCCCGAGGCGGACTTGTCGACGAGGATGCCCTCTACGAAGCACTCAGCGAGAAGAGGATTGCAGCAGCACTTGTGGATGTACTTGCAGTTGAGCCTCCAAGAAATGGCAACAGGCTTCTTACCTTGGACAACTTCTTTGCTACTCCCCACATCGCATGGGCTACAAGGGAAGCACGCTCCAGACTGATGGATATCCTATATTACAACCTCAAGGCATTTGCAGACGGCTCTCCAATCAACAGAATCGTCTGACACCCTTCTCGCGATATTCCATTTCTGATATATTCGTAGGAATGGATAAGTCATTGAATAGGAAATTCCTGCATTTCGTTCTCCCTTCCATGCTGGCTATGGCCTTCAGTGGAATATATTCAATCATCGATGGAATCTTTGTCGGCAACTTTCTCGGTACTGCCGGCATTGCTGCCATAAACATTGCTTACCCATTACAGGCACTCGTCATGTCCCTAGGTACAGGAATAGGACTTGGTGGCGGCATCATGATAAGCATCGCCGAAGGAAAGGGAGATATGGAGAAGAAGAGGAAGTATCTTGGTACGACACTTCTTCTCCTGCTCTTCGCAACCATCTTCATCGACCTTGTACTCTACCCACTCCATCCATTCATCATGAAGTTCCTTGCAGCGGAGGAGACTCTCTATCCACTCTCGCTTGAGTACCTGAAACCACTCCTGTTATTCTGCTTCGTGCAGCTCTTCGGGACAGGACTTATACCTATCATCCGAAACTACGGAGGAGCAACCTACTCGATGGTCGGCATGATCACAGGATTCGTGATGAACATCTTCCTCGACTGGGTACTCATTGCAAAGATCCCTCTCGGCATGACAGGTGCAGCGCTTGCTACCCTTCTTGGTCAGCTCTCTGCACTCCTTGTGAACGCAAGCTTCTTCCTGACACATAGGGGAATCCTTAAGTCTGCACTCTTCAAGCCGGCAAGGGAGATCTATACCAAGGTCCTCCATACTGCACTCTCACCATTCGGTGAGACCATCAATCCAAACATAACACTCCTGATCATGAACTACTTCATCCTCAAGTCAGGTGGCATCATAAGCTCCTCCACCTACGGAGTAGTATGCTTTGTATACTTTGTAGGACTACTCTTCATACAGGGAATAGGACAGGGAGCACAGCCTCTTGTATCGATGTACCATGGTGGAAACGAGACTGAGAAGAAGAGGCATATCGTAAGGCTCATGTACATCACATCCATGCTCCTCTACGTAGCAATGGCCTTCGGCCTCTACTTCTCAAGGGACTTCATCCCATTCCTCTTCGGAGCTGAACCTGAGGTTGCAGAGATGTATCGTCATGTAATCCTCTACTTCATCGTCTCCCTTGGCATATTTGCATTCGTGCAGATCGACATTGCAGATAGATATGCTTCCGGCAAGACACATTCATCATCCCTGATGATCTATGCACAGAACATATTCTCATTCATCTATGCACTCATATTCACAAGCCTGATGGGAATCGAAGGTGCTTGGCTTGTCCAGATTGCAGCTCTCGGCTCTGTATTCATCATCCAGCTCATCTACAGGAAACTCGGTCGTTGAGACAAAAAGATGTGGTAGGAGAACGATGGCACTTATAAGGAGCCTCCTACCACTAAATGAACTATGGGAGTTGTTTGCTATAGCATGTTAGCTATTGCTAACATCATAGTATTATAACTTCGTTACAATTGCAAGTACTATTTATGAAATTCGTCAAACATTTCCAGAAGGCATATATTCCACCCCTCAAGGCAGAAAAGAGCGGTAGGAGAACGATGGCACTTAAAAGGAGCCTCCTACCGCGAATGAACTATGGGAGTTGTATTGATAGTATGTTAGCTATCGCTAACTAGAATATAACAGTGTTCCATCTCTTTTGCAATAGGAATCCAGCATTTTCCAGGCCAAATATTCCATCTTCATGCCATACAGGGAATTGTTGGATCGATAGAGACGAAAAATGGGACTCGACGAGTCCCAAAGAGATACAAGATTTTTCGTATGGGGTATTGTGTCATTTCTGACTTATCCTAAGTTACCATGCCCACAAGTAGTTGTAATGTAGATAATGAGTGGTTATCTTCATACAATTCCATCGTGACGGATATCTGCACGGTCGGCAACCATATGCTCCTTCATCTCACGTAGGAAGCCATTGTAGTAATATGCAGCAATTGCAACCGTACATAGGTCGGCAAGAGGCTGAGCAAGGACTACACCCCATAGTCCGATGAGATGTGGAAGGATCAGTACTATAGGAATGAAGAATACTCCCTGCCTGCAGATTGCCAAAATCGTAGCCTTTCCAGGGCTTGCAGTACTCTGAAGTCCTACATCGGTGACTATTATGAAGCCAAGCGTGGAGAACACGAGGCACTGCAGTCTTATGGCAATGGTTCCAGTCCTGACTACCTCTGCATCATCCAGGCTGAAGAGCCTTATTACATCCGGTGCGATGACAAGGAGGATCACGGAGAAGATCACCATCAGGAGAGATCCGAAATTGACTGTGAATCTCGTTGCGTCGATTACCCTGTCGAACTTCCTTGCTCCATAGTTGAATGAGACAACCGGCTGGTATCCATGCCCAAGTCCCAGCATGCAGGAATACAGTAGGAACATGACCCTTGCAGCAATGGAGACAGCAGCAACTACGGGATCGCCGAACATGGCAGCCATTACATTTAGTGCAATGGTACTGGAAGAGGAAAGCCCCTGACGAGCCATCGTAGGAAGACCTGTGTACATGATATGCCCATATACAGTCGGTCTCATGCTTATCTTGCCGAATGAAAGTCCCAAGGTACTTCTACCTGACAGGAAGAGTCCAAAGAGGATGCTGAAAGCGACGACCTGTCCGATAAGTGTTGCAATGCCTGCACCGAATGTTCCCCATTCCAAGTAGATGATGAATACCGGGTCGAGTGCTATGTTGACTGTCATGCCGGTAGCAAGACCAATGAGGCCATACTTTGCCTTGCCTACACTTCTGAAGTAGTTGGTAAGTATGAAGGACTGGCACATCAATGGGGATGCAAGCATTATGAAGGAAGCATAAGGCTTGGCATATGGAAGGATGGTCTCCGTAGCTCCAAGCACCTTCAGGATAGGAGTCAGGAAGAGCAGCCCCAACAGTCCAAGCACTGTGGAGAGCACCAGGCCCAGGAAGAAACCTGATGATGCATAGACATCGGCATCATCCTTGCGCTTACCTCCAAGAAGATGGGATGCAACCGTACCGGCTCCCATACCGATTGAGAATCCAATTGCCTGGATTACCGCCATTACGGAAAAGCATATTCCGACAGCTCCCATTGCGCTTGTCCCAAGCTGGGATACGAACAATGTGTCTGCTATGCTGTAGATGGATGAAATCAACATCGAGATTACAGTTGGAACTGCAAGGCGAAGTACAAGTCGTCTTACCGGTGTCTCGGTCATCACCTTAAAATGCTGTTCATCTCTCTCTGTCTCTTCGTCCATATGAAACCCTATGTATAGTTGTCATTATACCCTATCGCGTAAAATGTAGTGTGCAAATTATATGAAGTGAAGTCTATCAGTTAAGAGGGGAACTGAGAAGAGCCAGAAGGTCTTCCCTGATATACTCTGAAAGTGTACTTCTCTCCACAACGGATGATATGGAGATGGTGGAGAACCTTACGCCCTCAAGAAGGGAAGCAAGAGCCGCGAATCCATTGGTTTCGAGACTGTCCGTGAAGATACGGCATTCCCTAACGGTTCCGTTCTCGACGAAGAGGAGGATCTCGACAAGTCCCCAGTCGAACCTATGCTCGAACTTCACATTGTACTCAGG
>SAMEA104404097__coassemble_1144_pt1 | contig 23127 bp, 21 predicted proteins | sample SAMEA104404097__metabat2_low_PE_002 | metagenome-assembled genome bin SAMEA104404097 (sample SAMEA104404097) | Balaenoptera acutorostrata | reverse complement strand
CCAGACCTTGCATTCCTGATGGCCTTCAATAGAGCTGTGCTCTTTGCAAGCCTTGCAATCTGAGCGAGAACCATTACATGCTCTGAAGGATTTGCAGCGGAACCGAGAACCAGGAAGTAGATTCCTGTCCTGGAACCATCGGCTGAACCGAAGTCGATATCCTTCTCGCCGACACCAAGTGCAACTACTGTCTCCTTGATGGAATCGAGCTTTGCATGTGGAATTGCAATTCCGTTCTCAAGTCCTGTAGAACAGAGTGCCTCCCTATCGAAGACTGCCTTCCTGATGGAAGCCTCCTCATCCTCGTCGCAACCATACTCGGAAACGAATCTTGAGATGAGATCGTCAAGCACGGACTGCTTGTCATCTCCCTTTATTGGATAGAAACAAAATTCTCTCTTAAGTGCTTCTGTAAGACCCATCAAAAATCCTCCTCGAACATTCTCCAGATATCATCTGAATCCTTTACTACCATGACAGGGCAAGGACTTGTCCTGAGCATCCTGTCATTCTCGGATGTAAGCTCCTCCCTTCTGCTCCTGATGACGTTTACAGGACCGAGGACAAGAAGGTCGATCTCCTTCTCCTTGATGTAGTCCATGACTACGGAGTGGGGAGCTCCCTCGAGCTTCTCCGTGATGATCTCGATTCCCTTCTGGTCAGCGAGCTTCCTTGCATGTCTCAGATGTCTCTCGGCATCGGCCTTGAGGTCTGCAAGATACTCGTTCTTCTCTGCATCGATGAAGATGCGGCTCTTTACAAGATCTCCAAGTGCCTTGCTGTTGATGACATAAAGGGCATGGAGACGGGATCCTGTACTCTTGGCCAACTGGATTGCATACATCAAGGCACACATGGAGCCTTCGGAACCATCCAGATATACGAGCATGTCATAGAACGGCGCGTTACTCATGCATTTTCCTCCTTCTTCTCTTCCTCCATCCTTTCCATCCTATCCTTTACGACCTTCAGGAGAATGAAGGATTCCCTCTCGATCTCCTCGATTCTCGAAAGAAGGTACTTGCAGGTCTCCTCCTTGTCTGGAATGACAAGCTTCTCGAGAGCATTTACCTTTCGGATGGTCTTCTTTACCTCTTTTGCCAATCTCATGATGGAAACCTTCAACTCCGCCATGCGGCCCATCAGCTGAAGGGCCTCCATGTACTTGTTGATTGCAACTTCACTGAGCATGCTGGTTCCTTCAGGTGAGAAGAACGGACCATTGCCGGAAAAGGTGGTATCAACCTTAGGTAATGTTACACCCATGACCTTCCTTGACTTGAGGTCTATGGATGTAGTGATATTAACAGCTCCTGCGAGATTTGCAATCCTTAATCTGCCCATCTGCAGGATTGCGTCCTGCAATGCACGCTCTGCCTCGAGAAGTGACCTCTCTACCCTGTTCTGATAATCGACAGCCTGGTCGACCAGCGTGAGGAGCTCTGAAACCAGGATGCTCCTCTTCTGGTCAAGTAGGTCATAGCCGAGGCGGGAGAATGCAAGATCCTCCTTCAGCTTCATCAGATTGCTTCTTGTAGGTGCTAGACTTGTATCCATATATCAACCCTTGTAGTGAGCCTGGATCTCCTCTTCTGTGAGGCGAGATAGCTCTTCAGCCGGAAGTATGGAAAGTGCTTCCCAGCCAAGTTCAAGTGTCTCTTCGATAGACCTGTCCTCGTCATAGCGCTGACCGACGAACTTCTTCTCGAAGAACTCTCCGAATTCAAGATACCTGTGGTCGGTTTCAGTCAGCTCCTCCTCACCGATTACGGAAGCAAGGTTCCTTACATCCTTTACATGGGAGTAGGAAGCGAAGAGCTGGTTCGAAAGGTGTGGATGGTCATCTCTTGTCATACCTTCACCGATACCGTCCTTCATGAGACGGGAAAGGGATGGAAGACAGTTGATTGGTGGGTAGATTCCCCTACCATGCATATCCCTGTCGAATACGATCTGACCTTCAGTGATGTATCCTGTAAGGTCCGGAATTGGATGTGAGATATCATCGTTAGGCATTGTCAGGATAGGAAGCTGTGTGATCGAGCCTGGCTTTCCAGCAATCTTTCCGGATCTCTCGTAGAGCTCGGCAAGGTTGGAGTAGAGATAGCCAGGATATCCCTTCCTGGATGGAATCTCACCACGGAGTGTGGAGATCTCCCTGAGGGATTCACAGTAGTTTGCCATATCCGTCATGATGACGAGTACCTGCTTTCCAAGGTCGAATGCAAGATGCTCTGCAAGTGTGAGAGCAGTTCTAGGGGTGATTGTCCTCTCGATGGATGGATCGTCTGCAAGGGAGAGGAACAAGGCTACGTTGTCAAGTACTCCAGTCTCCTCGAAGGAGTCGATGAAGAACTTTGCAACGTCGTACTTTACACCCATTGCAGCGAATACGATTGCGAAATCGCTCTTGCCACCACGGACCTTTGCCTGACGTGCAATCTGGGCTGCAAGCTGGTTGTGCTCAAGTCCGTTGCCGGAGAAGATAGGAAGCTTCTGTCCCTGGATCAGGGTTGTCATTCCGTCGATTACGGAGATTCCTGTCTGGATGAAGTCCCTTGGATACTCTCTTGCAGTTGGATTGATAGGAACGCCGTTTACATCACGCTCTGCATATGCAGATGGAAGACGACCTCCATCACGAGGCTTGCCGAGACCGTTCATTACCCTGCCAAGCATCCTCTCGGAAACACCGAGAGTGAGAGGTTCACCAAGGAATCTCATGCTTGTGTTTGGAAGGGAAAGTCCATCTGTTCCCTCGAATACCTGTACACATACTGCATCGTCGGAAGTATCGAGAACCTGACCGGAACGGATCTCTCCGTCTGCGGTGCGGATCTCGACAAGCTCACCATATCCAACCGGATGGGTATGCTTCATATATAGAAGTGGTCCATCGATACGGCTTGCTCCCCTGTATTCCCTTCCCGAGAGCAGGCCCCTGTCGATGGTCTTCAGAAGATTGTCATTAGTTTTCATCATACAAGGATCCTAGCTGCATGATCGACCTCTCAAGCTTGATCGAAAGCTTGTCGATGTCATCTGCATGTTCATTTGCGATATTGAATCTCATCCTGGAGATCTCCTGGACAACGGAAAGTCTCCTGATCTTCACCATTGGAACTCCCTTGTTGATTGCCTCCTGTCCAAGATCGTAGTAATGCAGGATGATCTCGAGCATCTTGATCTGCTTTGGAACAGAGCAGTACCTGTCGATGAGGTCGAAGGCATTCTGCTGCAGGAATGCAGTCTTGAAGAGGGAACATACCTCGATGATGAAGTTCTGGGAATCCGGAAGTGCATCAGGGCCGACGAGCTTTACGATCTGCTGAAGCCTGACTTCCTTCTGCAGGAGTTCCATGATCCTCTGCCTGTTGTGTGCCCAGAGGTCATTGCTTTCGCGTCCCCACCATGGAGATACCTCGTCGACATACTCACTGTAGGAATCAAGCCATGAGATTGCAGGATAGTGCCTTGAGGAAGCAAGCGCCCTATCGAGTCCCCAGAAGCAACGAACGAATCTCTTGGTATGCTGGGTTACAGGCTCGGAGAAGTCACCTCCTGGAGGGGAGACAGCTCCGATTACGGAAACTGAACCTTCGTTTCCACTGAGGCTCATCATATGACCTGCCCTCTCGTAGAACTGTGCGATACGGGTTGGGAGATAGGCTGGGAATCCTTCCTCGGCCGGCATCTCCTCCATTCTTCCAGAAAGCTCCCTGAGAGCCTCTGCCCAACGGGATGTACTGTCGGCCATGATAGCTACATTGTAGCCCATGTCCCTGTAGTACTCGGCCATTGTGATTCCTGTATAGATGGATGCCTCACGTGCAGATACAGGCATGTTGGATGTATTTGCGATGAGGATTGTCCTATGCATGAGGGACTGACCTGTCCTAGGATCCACGAGGTGTGGGAACTCCCTGAGAACGTCAGTCATCTCGTTTCCTCTCTCTCCGCATCCGATGTAGACGATGATATCTGCATCACACCACTGTGCAATTGCATGCTGTGTCATTGTCTTTCCTGTTCCGAATCCACCTGGGATTGCAACAGTACCACCCTTTGCAAGTGGGAAGAGGGAATCGATTACCCTGAGTCCTGTGATGAGAGGCTTGTCGAGGCTCATCCTGTTCCTGACAGGTCTTGGCACACGGATTGGCCAATACTGTGTCATGGTGAGCTTCCTCTGCTCGCCACTCTCGTTTCCGATAGTTGCGATCTCCTCTGTAACTGTATAGTCTCCTTCCGCAGCAATGGTGAGAATGCTCCATTCTCCCTTCACTGTAGGAGGAACCATTATCTTATGGTCGACCCTGTCGGTCTCCTCGACACTTCCGATGATCGTTCCTGCACTGACTGTCTCACCAGCTGCAAGAAGAGGCTTGAAGTGCCACTTCTTCTCGTGGGAAACGGCATTTGCCGAGATTCCACGTTCGATGAAATCACCACTGAGAGCCCTAAGGTCCTCAAGTGGACGCTGGATTCCATCATAGATGTTTCCAATGAGTCCAGGTGCCAATTCTACAGAAAGGCTCATGTTGGAGCCATAGACGTTGTCTCCAGGAGCGATTCCTGTTGCGTCCTCGTAGACCTGTACTGTAGCCTGGTCGCCATTGAGCTTTACGATCTCGCCGACGATTCCAAGTTCACCTACATGTACAAGTTCCATCATCATGGCATCCGTAATTCCACTGACCTGGAGAACCGGACCATTGACTCTCTTGACTCTACCTACTATTCTGCCTTGCATTTTCTTCCTGTACTATCTTTCTGATCTCTCTCATGTAACGTCTCTTGCGTACTGAAAGAAGATTGTCATAACGGACGAAGCCGTCTTCAGATGAAACGACTACACCAAGCTCCCCGACAAGTTTCCTGTCGGCCTTGAGCTCGATGGTGGCGCCTGTCTTCCTGTAGATGAGATCCGATGCCTCTTTCAGCATCTTCTCGTCTACAGGACATTCCTTGGAGGATGATACAACTGCAGATTCCAGATCGAGACCGATTGCAGCCTCAACGATCCAGCCTACTATTGCATTCCTGATGGAACCATCCTCCACCATCTGGTCGATCCTGCGGTCGACTCTCTCCATGATGAGCTGGTAGGAAGCATCGATGTTCTTCAGTTCACTGAGCCTGTCGATGTTGCGCTTGGCACTCTCTTCCTTGAGCTCCAGCTGGCGTATCCTGAATTCTGCTGTACGTCTCTCATCCTCGAGAGCTCTTACAACATCCTCCTTGCCCTGCCTGATGATGTCTTCAGCATCAAGCTTCGCCTTCTGGATGATATCGTCGGCCCTCCTCTCTGCATCCTCCAGGATGCCGGAAATGAGAGCATTTTCCTTTTCAATCATATGGATACTCCTATGGCTTCGTTGACAAGTTCCCTCAGGTCACGGTTGAACTTCCCACCCTTGGATGGGATTTCGACTACCAGAGGGAACGACTCGGAGAACAGATACCTGTCCACCGTTTCCCGAATGAGGTCGGCTGTCTCCTCAGTTATGATGATGACACCGTATTCTTTCCTCTCGAGAACCTTCTGCCAGGCGGAAATCGCCTCATCGCGTGTATGGACGACTTCCCCTGAGACTCCGACAATGGAAAAGCCGAGAACGGTGTCATCGTCGCCGATGACATAATATTCCACTATCTATCAGACCTTACCGAGAATCATGAGTGCTGTGATGAATCCGAATACTACGAGACCCTCAGCAAGACCGATGAAGATGAGAGCGTTGGATGCAATCTCTGGCTTCTCGGAGATAGCGCCCATTGCTGCAGAACCTACTGTTGAGATAGCCCAACCAGCTGCCATGGCACCAAAGCCAAATGCAACTGCAGCTGCGATACAGATCCAAGCTGCGTTGTAATCCACTGGATCTGCGACAGCTTCAGCGGCAGCATAGATTGTTGGAGATGCAACAAAAGCTGTAGCAACGAGAAGAGCGACTGTTAGAGCGATCGACTTTGCGATCTTTCCTTTGAATTCAATTGCGGTCATTTTAGACCCTCCCATTAAATTATCAGACGGCCTTTCTGGATCCGCTCAGTCCAATTGGAGTATAAGCGATACCATGACCGGTGAAGTACTTTGTGAAGAACTCGTAGTAGTTGAGTCTGAGGCTGTTGATTCCAGCAGAGAGACCTTCAAGTACAGTTACGAGTACGTTGCCCAGGATGATGATGACTATTCCGAATGCAGGACCAGTCATTGCAGCCATATCCTGGAAGGCTGTCATAAGAGATACGTGTGCGATACCGAGACCTGCAACACGCATGAATGAAAGAGTGTTGGCAAGGAAACCGGAGAAGATCTCGAGCATCTGGATGATGAACTCCATGAGAGTATCGATCAGGAGCTGACCAACTGCCTTCTTCTCTACATGTCTTCCGTGGAGGATGTAATGTAGTGGTTCCTTGAGGATTGTCAGTACGATAGGCACGAGGATTACAGGGAAGAACCATGGAGCTGTTGGGAACTCCTTGTAGTTCGAAGCGACGAATCCAAAGCCGAACCATATGCCGCAGGCATAGAGAACGCCACCGACAAGTCCATTCTTATCAAATACAAGTTCGAAATATCTCTTTTTCCTGAATAGGTTTATCCAGTTGAGAATGAGACCGGTAGAAATTACCCCGATACCGAACTTGATGGTGATTCCAAGTATGTCATAGATATCCTGTACAAGGCCTGTACCACCGTGACCGTTTACGACTGCATGGTAGTTGAACCAGATTGCAGGGATCCATGAATAGCCGAAGCATGAACCGAAGAGAAGTCCTCCGATCATGGAGGCAGGTCCAAGGTACATCAGGAGTGAACAGAGATATCTCGAGATCAGTCCATCCTTTGCCAGTGGATGCTTCTTGTACCAGTTCTTTCCGATGATTCCTACCAGGAGGAGTGCAAAGCCCTGTCCAAGGTCTGCGAACATCAGCATGAACATCAGGAAGTAGGCAATTGCAGTGAATGGAGTTGGGTTGATCGAACCGTACTCTGGAACTGCATAGTTGTTTACAAGATGCTCGAATGGTGCAAGGAACTTAGGGGAAGACATTGCTGAAGGGATCTTGTCGCGCTCGATTGTCTCGGCCTCTCTCTCCTCGATGACGCATCTGCCTCTTGTGGATGTCCTGATTACATCGGCAACCACCTCGTACTCATCCTCTGGAACCCATCCGGAGAAGAGTGTCGTATTCCTTGTATAGGAGAAGAATGACTCGACATGGATCGAAAGCTCGTAGAGACGGACCTGCTTCCAGTAGCCGACAAGCTCATCCTTCTTCTCGATGATCTTTCCTGTTACATCGTTTCCGAGAGCCTCAAGCTGGCTGTTCTCGTCATCGAGCTTCTTCCTGAGAGCCTCTGTTGCAATCTTGAGGGCCTTTGCCTGGGCAGCCTTCTCTGCACTTTCAGTCCAGTTGAACTTTCCATACACCTCGTCAGCTCTTGCACGGTCTCTCTTGAATGTGAGACATATGATATCATCACCATCCACAACGGCAACACCACCAAGGGTGGACATCCTCTGGAGGAAATCGTCCCTCCTCTGCTCTACCTGGCCGACACGGAGGTCAAGGTACTCGCCCTTACCCTCGTTTACGTACTTCAGGAGCTCAGACTCCGAGAGAATGCGCTGATTCAGGTTCTTCTGCTGATCCTTCAGCTTCTGCATTCCCATAGAAAGGCTGTCGATGTACTTCCTGATCCTGCGGGCATCGAGCTTGCCGACTGAATCGATATCCTCACCCTCCAGGGATGGAGTTGGGATATGTGCCTGTCTCAGAAGCACCTCGATCCTGGACCTGAGGTCCCTGAGACCGTCCTGTGTATCGTTTGCCTTGTGAGTCTTCAGTCTCTCATCGCTCTTCTCACCGAATTCATCGATGCGGACGAAATCCATGACTCCCTTCTCGAGAAGGTGTCTTACGACATTGTCCCTGTCTTCATCCAATACTACCGCAGTGAGCATCTTCATTCTGCGGGTAAACATGTTCATACAAGCTCCTCCCTTATCCTCTTTTCATTCCATCCATAGTACTTGGCACTGAGAATCGCCCTGATCAGTGCATTCTCATCCTTGTATATGAAGAGGTAGGCCAGGACGACACCGATGGTAAATGGATTTCCGGTGAGGATCCTGGAGAATTCCTTTCTTCTTGTCAAGTTGAGATAATCTTCCATCTGGATGATATGGCGTGCATTCTCATCACGTGATGTAAGCTCATCATCGTTCTTCCTTACATCCGCAAGGGACTCCAGAAGAGTCGGATACTTTCTCTTTACGATATTCCTTACAGCTTCAAGTGGATCCGAGAGTTTCAGTACCCTCTTCTCCTTCATCTCGCTGTATACATACCCAAATGGAATCAGTACATTGCTGAGTTCTGCAATGGAAACGTTGACATAGTAGTAGTAATAGCGGATGAACAGCAGGATGTTCTTCAGGTCGCAGTCGACCATGTAGATCCTATGGGCAACCATCCTGTCCTCAGAGGAAAGATGGGACATCGCTGCAAATACGCGCCTGAACCACTCATGGTCAAGGGCAATCTCGAGGTCGAACATTCCATGCTGGGAGATATCCTCGAAGGAGAATGACCTGAAGACACCGATGTATGGAGTGTTCGAGACAGCATCAAGCACACCCTTGTAGTCGGTTGCGTTGATTATCCTGTCGTAGTTGATGTCGTGTACGATCCTTTCCTTGTAGAGATAGCCGCTCCTGTAGCTGATCTGATGTTCCCTCACTACATTGGAGAACCAGAGTCTCAATGCATTCTTCAGGTTGTCAAGCTCCACCTTCTCAAGCACTACATCGACGAAATCCCCCTTCCTACCCTTCAGGTAGTGGGCAATCTCATGATGTGTCTCGATCTCCTCTTCAAGAAGTGCAAGCTCCACCATCTGCATGTCGCCTGTCATGTCATAGGCGTCGGCAAGTCCCTTGTGTCTTGTATTCCTCAATACTCCCAGGAGCTCCACCATTGATGGCGCCTTGATCATCTCATCCACGTAGGATGAATACTTCATGAGACCGATCCTGGCCCTGAGCTTTCCATTGATAAATGCGTAATCGCTGACTTTTCCCATGATCAGGCCCCTAGGAGCAGATCCACGATCCTGGAGACGGAACCATCGAGAACCTCATCGGATACCCTGTTCTTTCCGAGCTTGATGTCCTGCCTTTCCTCTTCATAAGCTGCAAGCCTCTCCTTGAGGAGAGCATCGGCTTCAGTAAAGAGCCTGTCGTTCTCAGCTCTCTGCCTCTCGACTGCCTTGATCATCATGTCCTTCCTCTCGCTCTGAGCCTTGTAGACAATCTCCCTGGCCTGCTTCTCTGCGTTGTCGACAATGGCAACTGCATTGTCCTCTACTTCAAGAATATCATCAATTATATCGCTATGCATATTCAGCACCTCAGCTTCTGTATTTTTATCTGCCTAAAACGTCATCTTGTCAATACGGAATCAATGATTTTGGTCCAGTAGTCAGAACCTTGCAGTTTCCATACAGCAAGAGAATCAGGCCGTACCGGTGAAATGATTGAAAAGTCAGCTAGGTTACTTCGGTAATAGTTGGCTTCCATCCAACTCACATGATGGACCCAGATACATTATATCAACTTTCACAAAGTGCTTAAAGACATAGAATCAATTTGTAAACCAGATTGACTATTGTCAGACAACTCACATTATTTTCCCTAATATGTTTCCATCTTCCCTCTTGCCCCATATAATGTACATGGGAGTCACGAAGATGGAAGACAGAAAGAGAATAGGAATCATATTGCTCATCATTGCAATCCTCATCACAGGATGCACTGCAAGGCAGGAGGCAGCAGTCCTCGAGGACCCTGCAGTGGAGAGCATCCAGAGACCGCAGTACCAGAAGGACCAGAGCCTATACATTGCAATGGATGCAGAGCTTGGAGATTCCTTCAACCCATTTGCCTCCTCCACAAGAGGAGAGGAGACGATCCTCTCCCTGATCTTCACATCCCCTCTCAAGGCAAATGCAGATGGAGAGCTGATTCCATGGAATGGAAACATCCTGTCGGGAAGGAATGCAGACGGAAGCATCAGCTACATCATAACGATCGATGAGAACCAGTTCTTCACGGACGGTACCCCGATAGACATCGACGACTACCTTTATTCCCTATATGTAAAGGCAGACCCGACATATACCGGACCAGATCCGATCTACAATGAGGATATCCGTGGAATCAGGAGCTACTACTACGACGATGAGAACTGGGAAGAGGACATCGGGAAACTGGATATCTACCTGGAGAGCAACTACAGCCAGAAGAACATATCGCAGGAAGACTACATCGATTTCCTGCTCTCGACGGATATGGACGGACTCCTTCATACCAGGACCTTAGATGAATGGAAAGCCCTTCTCATCGAAGATGGATGGAGGTCCGAAGTCGAGAAGGCCGAAACCGAAGAGGAACTCATCGAGGCGATTGCTCTCTACGAATATGCCGAGAACATGGAAGGCCATGATCCAAAGTCCTGGTACAGGGACAATCTCGAGAGAGCCTACATCAAGAGGAATCTCAGGAGAGAGAGCCATGTGGAATCGATTTCCGGCATAGAGAGGCTAAGCTCGTATATGGCAAGGATCACGCTCGACAGCGTCAATCCGGATACAGTCGACAGGCTCAACTGCTACATGGTTCCTTCCCACTGCTATGGAGAGTTCGAGAAGGGACATCTTGAAGAGGTTCTCTCAAGGGACATTCCACTAGGATCAGGCCCATACATCTTCTACGCCGAGTACGAGGACAGGATCGTACTCAAGGCGAACAACAACTACAGGGAGGGAATACCGAACATAGGTTCAGTAGTATTCCAGGTAATGGATGAGGAAAGGATCATGGATTCCCTTCATGAAGGCTCGGTCGACATCGGACTTCTCAGGGGAAAGGCCGAACATCTTAAAAACCCATCAGGCAACATAAGATGCACCCTGGTTCCACAGGGAGGCTATCCTTCCATATTCATAAGCAGCAGGCTTGAGATGGACGACAGGACAAGCCTCTACGATACAATCAGGAAGGTCGTGAAGTTCCTCCCGCTCTCCCCTGTTGACAAGAAGGTTGAGGCTCCTGTGAATCCCAATCTTCCGGAGTACCCTGCATCTATAGTTCACAGGAGACTTCCGGAAGGGAAGACCACAGTTGCAGGAAGGAATGAGATTCCAGTCCTCATCGAGGAGTCCCTCTGCTGCGACAACATGCAGAAGTTCATCAAGGACCTCAGGACAGAGATGAACCTCAATGGAAACACCCTGAAGGAATGCTACAGGACAAGGGAAGAGATCGAGGAGATGATGAGCAAGGGCCTTGCCGATGCATGCATCATCATGTCGGAGGGAACACTGTCAGAGAAGATGGACATGTACCACTCCAAGGGAAGATGCAACATCCAGGATATAGACGACCCAATGCTTGATGAGATTCTCGAGAACCTCCTATCTGAACCATCGCTTGATGAGAGGAGAAAGCTTACGGGTATGCTTTCAGAGCGCATCACAGAGGAAGCTCTTGAGGTGCCTCTCTACCAGAACAGGGCAATCATCGCCTACAACACGGACAATCTCGACATGGAAAGCATTCCGGAGGTATCTACAGCCTCATGGACATTCCTCTCCACCATCTGGAGTCTCAGGAAGAGATGACAATGCAAGGCAGTACATCAATGGAAAATCCCGATGACATCCTTGAACTTGATGCTCTCAAGGTCGTCTTTCCATCCCGGGACAGGGAAGATGTTGCAGTCGAGAATGCAACTCTCAGATTGCAGGAAGGAAGGATTCTCGGCCTTGTAGGGGAATCGGGATCGGGAAAGAGCGTAACGAGCCTCTCAATCCTTGGGCTAAACGACAGGGCAATCTCCAGTGGCTCCATCCTATTCAGGAAGAAGGATGGCTCCATAGTCGATATCCTCAGGACACCGGAGCAGGAACTCGAGATGCTGAGGGGATCCGAGATTGCCATGATCTTCCAGGAACCGGGATTGGCACTCAATCCAGTGCTCAGGATCGGAAGGCAGCTAGAGAAGGTGATCAGGCTCCATGACAGGAGCATGAAAAGATATGACAGGAAGCGAAAGACAGTGGAACTCTTGAGGAAAGCTGGATTCAGGGACCCAGAGAGGATCTGCAGGATGTTTCCCCACGAGCTCTCAGGCGGCATGAAGCAGAGAGTCGTCATTGCAATGGCAATTTCATCAAGCCCTTCCCTGATCCTTGCAGATGAACCGACAACAGCACTGGATGAGACGATACAGGATGAGATACTCGACCTCCTTGCTGCATTGGTAAGGGAGAACGGTGTCTCGATGATACTCATCTCCCATAATCTTGAAGTCATCTCCAGGATGGCAGACAGCATTGCAATAATGAAGAAGGGCTTGATAGTAGAGGAAGGCCTCAAGGATGAGATCCTCTCAGATCCAATCCATCCATATACCAGGAAGCTCCTCGAGATGGCAGGGAACATGGAAGAGATCATCCATGAAAAGAGGTTTACGCCTGAGGAGGAATACATCCACTCATCAGAGTACGGATACATAACCTCAACGCATAGAATCCTCAGGAGGTCCAGATGACAGAGCCGATTCTCAAGGTTGAGCATCTCAGCAGGCACTTCGGCAATCTGAAGGCTGTCGATGATGTATCCTTCGAGATAATGAAGGGCGAGACATTTGCCCTTGTCGGTGAATCCGGATCCGGCAAGACCACAATCGGAAGGACAATACTGAGACTTACAGAGGCAGATGAAGGAAGAGTCCTATTCGATGGAAGGGATCTCCTTTCCATGAAGGAAAGGGAGCTGAGGAGAATCAGGCCACAGGTCCAGATGATCTTCCAGGATCCCTACTCCTCCCTCGATCCACTCTGCAGGATCGGAAAGACACTGAAGGAAGCAGTCCATGAGCACCACATCACATCAAGGTCCGACGAGGATGGATATGTAAAGGGCATCATGGAAGAATGTGGGCTGAGCCGTGACATGTATGACAAGTTCCCTGATGATTTCTCAGGTGGGGAGAGACAGAGGATTGCAATTGCCAGGGCCATGGCACTGAAGCCAAGGCTGATAATTGCCGATGAGCCCGTTTCGGCACTCGATGTATCGGTCGAGGCCCAGATACTCTCCCTGATGATGGAACTCAAGAAGGAGAGGAGACTCTCCTACCTGTTCATCAGCCACGACATGAATGTCATAAGACTCATCTCCGACAGGATTGGAGTCATGTATCATGGAAAGCTTGTAGAGGTAGCTGAGAAAGAAGAGCTTCTCGAAAACCCAATGCATCCATATACAAGACTGCTGCTGAAGCTCGATGCCAGGATCTCAGATGACATCGATATTGATGACGACCATCCGGGTTGTCCATTCTACAGCCGCTGTCCAGGAAGAATGGACATCTGCAGAGAGAGAATGCCCGAGGAGAGGAATCTCGACGGGCATAGGGTTCTCTGTCATCTAGTCTAGCGTTCCTGCTTCAGGAGCATCCTGTAGAGTACAGGAAATGCAATCAGGTTGATGACGATGCTCCAAAGCATTACCGGAACATATCCAAGCCTCCTATCCAACATATATGGAAGGAAACAGAGGAGTACATCGAGAAGCGCAAGTGCCATGCCGACCATGCTGTGCATGTTCTTCTTCACGGCCTCGACAGGTTCCGACCATGTAAGATAAGGTCTACGGGAATCCACAAGCAGTCCCATTGCAGATACAGTGAGGTTGAATGCAGCAAGAAGAGGAATGGAAAGGAGAAAGGCATCCATCTCTGTCCTGAACATCAGGCTGAATGCTGCCATCATGAGAAGACCTGCAGGGATTTCAACGACCATATGGAAGAGAAGCTTTGCATCGACTCTTTCCTTCATCCTGAGGGGAAGCGTACCAAAGAGCTCGCTGACCTTGCCTTCCCTGGAAAAGGATGTTGAAGAGACAGCAGATATACCGGATGAGAACATCATCACGAGAAGTGGCATGGTATTCCTCATCGTAGGGCTCAGGAGTTCGTCGAATATTTCCATCAGGTCCCCTGCTATTCCCATGATTGCCCATAAGACGATGATGATCAGAGGAATGAAAACCTCCCCTGCTATCTCGAATAGGATTCCATCACTCTGCCTTACACCCTGGTATTCCATTGAAACGAGGGTCCTGATCCTTCCGCTCTTCCTATACACCACCTTTCCAAGCCTATCTGAAGAGACTGTCCTTTCAGCAAGATTGAATCGCCTGACCGACAGGTACATAAACAGTGCGGTGAAAGGAAGGAGTATCAGGGCCGTACCGAACAAAGGCAGTCCACTGATATACATCCTCGCAGATGAACCTACAGCCAATGCAATGGCTTCATCCATCACATCGGGATTCATTCCATACTTCATGACGATGAACATGAAGACGATTGTGCATGCTACATAAAGTGGCTTACGGAGCTTTCGGGGAATCACGATTGCAAAGCAGGATATGAAGGATGCTGTGAATGCAGAGAGTACAGGAGCAAGTACGGCAATTCCAAGATACCAGCTTGCACCGGCCCTGCACATCAGGGCACCCGAGACTGCAAGGGGAACAATCAGCAGAAGCGTAAATACCGACGTGTACTCAAATAGGACCAATGATCTGGAAAGCATCACATCCCGTCTTGAAACAGGAAGCGAGAAAAGCATATCCAGGTCCTTGCCGGTTACATACAGGTCCACCGCTTCCGAAAAGAGAAAGGACAGACAGCCGATGAGACTGTATAGGCATCCAAGAAAAACCGCCTTATGAAGATCTGTAACTACAAGAACAGTGAACATGGAGAAGAATCCAAGACCGAATACAAGAAGCATATAGACTGCAAGTATCATCATGATGACCTTGAGAGCCTTGCTGTCCTTCCTGGACTTCAACTTGAATATTCCGAGGATTCCACCATGCCCCCTATTGTAGGCTTTGCTGAGACGGAGGATCATATCATTTCTCCGTAATCGAGAGGAAGAAATCCTCGAGCGAGCTCTGTCCCCTGAGTTCATCAGGAGACCCTTCTGCAATCAGGTGGCCATGGTCTATGATTCCTACCTTGTCGCAGACATCCTCTGCAACCTCGAGTACATGGGTCGAGAAGAATACGGACCTTCCCTCCGACGCTATCTCATGCATTATGTCCTTCACGATCCTTGCACCCTTCGGGTCGAGTCCTACAAGGGGCTCGTCAAGTACAAGGATTTCCGGCTTATGCAGGAGCGCTGCGATGAGGGAGAGTTTCTGCTTCATTCCATGGCTGTAGGAAGAGATCCTCTTTCCAAGGGCACCGGTCAGTTCAAAGAGCTCTGCATAGCGCTCGATGATGTTCCTTCTCTCATCCTCGCCTACTCCAAATACATCTGCAATGAAATTGAGATGGTCTATTCCCTTCATGTTCTGGTAGAACACGGATTCATCCGGGACATATCCAAGTATCCTCTTGGCCTCGACTGGATTCTCCTTCAGGGAAATGCCACCAAGGAAGATCTCCCCTTCCTGCAGTTCCATTATCCCGGAAAGGAGCTTTATGGTTGTACTCTTACCAGCTCCATTCGGCCCGAGGAATCCATAGACTTCCCCTTTTGCAACATCGAGCGAAAGCGAAGAGACAGCTTTCTGTCCCTTCGCATAGCTGTGACTTACATTCCTTATACTGAGATTCGGGTCACTCATTGCTGTCTTTTCCTTTATTCCTATGACGGACGGCCATCGTAAGGATGTATTCAATCTCTCCATTCAGGCTCCTGAAATCATCGGAGGCCATCTTCATGAGCTTGTCATAAAGATCCTTCGACATCCTTAGAGGTACCTGTTTCCTACTCTTTTCGTCCATCAATCAATTCCTATCAATATACTGAGCCTGAATTGACTACAGGCTGTGCATCCTTGTTTCCGCAGAGGACTACAAGAAGGTTGGATACCATCTGAGCCTTCCTCTCCTCATCGAGGTCCACGACTCCATCTGTCTTGAGCTGCTCAAGAGCCATCTCGACCATGGAGACTGCACCTTCAACGATCTTCTTCCTTGCTGCGATTATGGCAGAAGCCTGCTGTCTCTGAAGCATTGCAGAAGCAATCTCCTCAGCATAGGCAAGCTGGTTGATCCTTACATCGATGATCTCGATTCCAGCCTCCGATACCTTGCCCTGAAGCTCTGCCTTCATCTGCTCTGCTACAAGTGCACTCGAGCCACGGAGAGTGACCTCATCCTCTTCGTTCGTATCATCCCCATCGGACATGCTGTCATATGGATAGAGTCTTGCTACATTGCGGATTATGGAATCAGCCTGGTTGTTGAGGTATGTCCTGTAGTTATCCACTTCGAACACAGCCTTGGTAGGGTCTGCAATCTTCCATACAACTACCGCTCCGACCATGATGGGATTTCCCATCCTGTCGTTTACCTTCTGTATTCCGTTTGCAAATGTCTGTACCTTCAGGGATACAGTCTTTCTTGTCATAGCTGCTGTGGATGAGCCTGTGCTCTTACCAATGGCTATGCTGTTCACCATCTCAGTTGTAGCCTGTGCGGCTGCTGCCTCATTGGCTGAGCCTGTATTGGCAGATACGAATGGATTCACCCACCAGAAACCCGATGAGGAAAGAGTTCCATAGTACTTGCCGAAGAGAATGAATACATATGCCTCATTCGGTCTTACTGTCTTGAGTCCTGCAAGAACCAGTATCGATGCGATGATGCCGACTATGGATGCTATCATACCGACAACCTGCAATGGTCCGAATACATCGTCTGCAACAGTTGATGCAATGGTTACGACAAACAGTGCAGTAAATGCCAGAATCATCAGAATACCGATGAACATCATCATGAAGCCGTTTACAGGCTTCAGTTCCCTTGTCTTGATTTCCTTGTTTTCCATATCAAATACCTTATCCCTTTATTGATATCTTTTTGATATCATCATGATAGAACCAGCTTCCAGGAACAGTCAACTTTCCAGCACCCCGAAAATGAAAAAAAACCATGAAACCTCTAATGAAGTCTCATGGCCGAATATTGGATAAACTATTGGATGCTTACTTGTTTGCTGCAAAGAATGCGCGGATGTTCTGTACACCTACGAGAACCTGAGCCTCTCCATTGCCAGGAACAACCATTGTCGGTGCCTGCATGATACCGAACTTGGTTGCGAGCTCCGGATGCTCTTCAGCGTCAACTACCTCGTAGTCTACACCACTCTTCTCGAGCATCTGCTTTACGATCTTGCAGTTAGGACATGTCTTTGTAGTGAAGAGGAGATTGGACTCGACTTCAACTGGAGCATCTTCCCTGTGCTCGTCGCAGCATGTGCAGCTCTCTTCCCTGATTACACCGTCATGCTTGAGGTGGCTCTTTGCGATATCATAGGTCTTCCTTTCCTTGAACTCCTCGCTCTTACCTGTGTTCCAGTTCTTTACTGGGCGGTAGTAGCCTGTGATCCTTGAATAGACCTCTGCTTCCTTTCCACATACTGGGCACTTGAAGTGCTCACCTGCAATGTAGCCATGGTCTGCACATACTGAGTATGTTGGGCTCATTGTGTAGTAAGGGAGCTCGTAGTTCTCGGCGATCTTCCTTACAAGCTGCATTGCACTCTGCCATGAAGGGAGCTTCTCACCGAGGAAGGCATGGAAGACTGTACCGGATGTGTAGAGAGTCTGGAGCTTGTCCTGGATGTCGAGAGCTGAGAAGATATCCTCTGTGTAGCCTACAGGAAGGTGGGAGGAGTTTGTGTAGTAAGGAGCCTCGTTGTTCCTGCTTGCTGTGATGATGTCAGGCCAGCGCTCTGTATCATGCTTAGCGAAGCGGTAGGTTGTGCTCTCAGCAGGAGTTGCCTCGAGGTTGTAGAGGTCGCCGTACTTCTCCTGGTAGTCGGAAAGCCTGTCTCTCATGTGATTGAGGCATTCCTTTGCAAAGTCCTGTGCCCTTCTGTCTGTGAGGTCGCATCTGAGCCAGTTTGCATTCAGTGCTGTCTCGTTCATACCGACAAGACCGATTGTGGAGAAGTGGTTTGCGAAAGTGCCGAGGTATCTCTTTGTGTAAGGATAGAGTCCTTCACCGAGAAGCTTTGTGATTACCTCTCTCTTGACCTTGAGGGAACGTGCTGCGATGTCCATCATGTGGTCGAGTCTCCTGTAGAAGTCTTCCTTGTCCTTAGCCTGGTAGGCGATTCTTGGGAGGTTGATTGTTACGACACCGATGGAACCTGTGGACTCACCGGAACCGAAGAAACCACCGGACTTCTTCCTGAGCTCCCTGAGGTCGAGGCGGAGTCTGCAGCACATGGACCTTACATCGCTTGGCTCCATGTCGGAGTTGATGTAGTTGGAGAAGTAAGGAGTACCGTACTTGGCTGTCATCTCGAAGAGAAGCTTGTTGTTCTCTGTCTCGGACCAGTCGAAGTCCTTTGTGATGGAGTAAGTAGGGATTGGGTACTGGAAGCCACGGCCGTTTGCATCTCCCTCGATCATGATCTCGATGAATGCCTTGTTGACCATGTCCATTTCCTTCTGGCAGTCGCCATAGGTGAAATCCTGGTCCTTGCCACCGACAATCGCCTTCATGTCCTTCATGTCAGCTGGGCAGACCCAGTCGAGTGTGATGTTTGAGAATGGTGCCTGGGTACCCCATCTGGAAGGAGTGTTGACTCCGTAGACGAAGGACTGGATGCACTGCTTGACATCCTTGTATGAAAGGTTGTCTGCCTTGACAAATGGTGCAAGGTATGTGTCGAATGAGGAGAATGCCTGAGCACCTGCCCACTCGTTCTGGAGGATACCGAGGAAGTTGACCATCTGGTTGCAGAGTGTGGAGAGGTGGCTGGCTGGGGCAGATGTGATCTTGCCTGGGATTCCGCCGAGTCCTTCCTGGATGAGCTGCTTGATGGACCAGCCTGCACAGTAGCCTGTGAGCATGGAAAGGTCGTGGAGATGGATGTCACAGTTCCTGTGAGCGTTTGCGATCTCCTCGTCATATACTTCAGAAAGCCAGTAGTTTGCTGTGATTGCACCGGAGTTGGAAAGGATGAGACCACCAACGGAATATGTAACTGTGGAATTCTCCTTTACCCTCCAGTCGTTGAGCTTGAGGTAGTTGTCTACGACGTTCTTGTAATCAAGATATGTGGAATTGATGTTCCTTGCCTTCTCTCTCTGCTTCCTGTAGAGGATGTAGGACTTGGCAACCTCTCCGTATCCAGCCTCACCGAGAACCTCCTCTACCGAGTCCTGGATTGCCTCAACTGAAATTGTGTTGTCTGAAATCTTCTTCTGGTAGTTTGCTGTTACCTTGAGAGCGATGAAATCGATGATGTCATCGTTATATTTGGTCTCTGTTGCGTCGAAAGCCTTTCTGATTGCTGTGCTGATCTTTGTGATGTCGAATTCGACAACTGCACCGTCACGCTTGATTACGTTATACACTTTGCCTCACTCCTTGCGTAATTCTGTCTGGAATATATCTACGATACTTGCTATGTTCTGGAAAACCGGAGGGACACAGGCCCCTCCATTGGAATCACACTATAACAGTACTTTTTCATTAGCGCAAGGGGTAAACTCAACATAAAGTGGAGGTCTTTTTGACACACGCTATATGTAGTGTATGTCAAGTACTTAGGCGTTATCTCGCAGTTGTACCTTTCCTATGTATTTCTTAAGTAAAGTTATATAACTTCCTATTGTTTGCATATCTACGCTATGGCAGCTGTCGGTGATGGTATTTTCAGATGCTACATAGTTTTGCAGGTAATATTGGGAGCATCCGGAGATCCTCGACGCTATATCGGAGAAACTTTTTTCATCATGGTGTTCCTTCGTCATCGTAGTGCGGAACTCGTACTCCACATGACCTTCCATGAGGTAGTCCATGGAGTCCTCGATTCCTGTAAGGTCGAACTCCGGTCGTCCTATTGTCTCCCCATAGCGCCCAAGGCTGTTCTTTATATCCATTGCAACATAATCTACAATCCCCTCTTCCACCATGCTCCTCAGCATCTCGGGATTGGTTCCGTTTGTATCGAGCTTTACGAGGTACCCAAGCTCCTTGACTTTCCTGGCGAACTCCGGAAGGTCCTTCTGCAGTGTCGGCTCACCTCCTGAGATGACGACACCATCGAGGATGTTCCTGCGCTTCTTCAGGAAATCGAAGATCTCCTCCTCGGGAATCCGAGGATACTCCTCAGGATGGAGGACAAGCCCTCCATTATGGCAATATGGGCAGCGGAAATTGCATCCGCCTGTGAATACTATGCAGGCTACCTTTCCTGGGTAGTCGACTACTGTAAGCTTTGTAAGACCGTGAACTATCATGACTCGAGTATAGCTTTTTTGATTATTGCATTCCACATGAAAGCAGAAATCATTTTTCAAGGCTATGTTTACACCCATGATAGAAGATTCACCTGTAATTCTCTGTGGCTTTCCATCCCCGGCTGAAGACTATCGGGAGGATGGGCTCGATTTCAATGGATACCTTGGCATAAACAGGCCAAGTGTGTATGTACTCCGTGCAAGGGGAGACTCGATGGTCGGAGCGGGAATAATGTCCGACGATGTGATCGTGGTCGACAAGGCAAGGGAAGCTCGCGACGGCTCCATTGTCGTTGCATCGATCGATGGATACTTTACCCTGAAGAGACTTTTCCTGAAGCCTCAGGTACGCCTCCATCCCGAGAATCCAAGATACTCCGACATAATACTCTCGGGACTCGAGGAGCTCGAGATATTCGGGGTCGTTACTGCAATAGTGAGGAAGATGTGATAGGACTCTGCGACTGCAACAGCTTCTACGCATCCTCCGAAGCACTTTTCCGTCCGGACCTGAAGAAGCGCCCGATAGTGGTACTCTCCAACAACGATGGAATCATAGTATCGCTAAATCAGGAGGCAAAGAAGCTTGGACTTCAACGGGGGGATGCATGGTTCAAGGTTTCCGATTGGGCAGAAAAGCGTGGATGCGTACCGTTCTCCTCGAACTATGAGCTTTACCAGAGTCTATCGGACAGGATGATGCAGGAACTGCGGGAGATAACTCCGGAGATAGAGCCCTACTCGATCGACGAGGCATTCTTCACGCCCGAGAAGGATGCAGATGCAGAGCGGCTTGCATACAGGATAATCAGGGATACGGGAATACCGGTATCTGTAGGACTTGGAAGGACAAAGACACTCTCGAAGATTGCAAACCATATCGGAAAGAAGAAGATGAACCATGCATTCGAGATGAGTGAGGATATGGAGGATGAGATCCTCGGGAGAACTCCGGTCGAGGAGATCTGGGGAGTTGGCAGAAGGATTACACTTAAGCTCAACAAGCTTGGAATAAGGACCGCCAGACGCCTTAGGGACCAGAGTGATGATTTCATACTGAAGCACTTCAACGTGACGCTTCTCAGGACAGTCTACGAGCTACGCGGTATAGAGGCATGTTACGAGAGCGACAATGTAGTATCGATGCAGTCCGGTATATCGTTCTCCCATCCGATCTCAGATTACAATGAACTTCTATCGGCTCTTGCAGTGGAAGCAGGAAACCTTTCCCAGAAACTTACAGAGAAGAATGTACTTGCTTCCTCATTTGCATTCGGAATCAGCACAAGCAGGTTCAAGGACAACTATGAGTGTCCATTCCTCTCATTCAGGCTTCCGACTGCAACGAACTACCAGCCAGTCTTCATGAAGATCCTTTCATCCTTCCTCGGAAGGATATACAATCCAGCTGCATCCTATACAACAGGACGATGCTACGCATATGACCTTGTGAAGGAAGAGGACAGGCCTATGGACATGTTCTACGATGAGGAGAGGAACGACAGGAGAATCAAGCTCTCCCATGCTCTCTCGGACATAAGGGTGAAGTATGGAGAGTCGCTGAAGACAGGACTTGATATGGGACTTGAGCAGAAGAACCTGATGAAGAGGGAAAGGAAAAGCCCCTCTTACACCACTAGGTTCGAGGAGCTTCCACTTGTATTCTAGATGACTGCGTCCAGTATTTCCCTTGGGATGGGTACTGGGCGCTTTGTTTCGGTATTCACCGATGCAGCCTTTACGGTAACGACAGCGAGGATATCCTCCCCTCGCCTGATCTCCTGATGGAAGACTACACTGAAATGTCCTGCGACCTCTACTGTAGTCACTACATCGAGTAGGTCATCGAGGAATCCCGGCATCCTGTAGTCGATGTTGATGTTCTTCACGACGAAGATCACCCCGGACTTCTGAAGCTCCCTCTGGGAAAGCTCCGGAAGTGCAGTCCTGAGCAACTCGGTCCTGCCATGCTCGGCAAAATCGAGATACCTTGTATGATAGACGATGCCTTCAGCGTCCGTCTCCGAGAAATAGACTCTTTCCTGATGATGGAATACCTGCATCATACCTCCTCTGGAACGTTAAGCATGGTACGGATGTAATCCTCGTATGTCTCTTCACGTCTGATCTTCAATAGCTTTCCATCGAGCTTCAGATACTCTGCATGTCTCATCTTCGCATTGTAGTTGAAGCCCATTGCGTGTCCATGGGCACCAGTGTCATGGATTACGATGAGGTCACCCCTCTCCATTTCAGGTAGTGCCCTGTCGATTGCAAACTTATCGTTGTTCTCGCAGAGAGAGCCTGTTACATCGTAGACATGGTCCCTTTCCCTGTCCATCTTTCCCGGAACCGAGATGTGATGGTAGGATCCGTAGAGCGCTGGTCTCATCAAGTCTGCCATCGATGCATCAACTCCGACGTAATCCTTATACTTATGGGTTACATGCCTTACCTTTGTGAAAAGATAGCCATAAGGACCTGTGATGGCACGTCCCATCTCGAATGTAAGCTTGAGTGGATCAAGGCCGGATGGAACTACGATCTCATCATAGAGCTCGTGGATTCTTTCACCTAGATATCTGAAGCTTATCCTATCCTCTTCAGGTCTGTATGGAATGCCGACACCGCCACCGAGGTCTACAAAGGAGATCCTAATTCCAAGCTCCCTGTAGATGTCGACTGCAAGTGTGAATACCATCCTTGCTGTCTCTACGATGTACTCGGGATTGAGTTCATTCGATGCAACCATGGTATG
>SAMEA104404097__coassemble_999_pt1 | contig 25144 bp, 21 predicted proteins | sample SAMEA104404097__metabat2_low_PE_002 | metagenome-assembled genome bin SAMEA104404097 (sample SAMEA104404097) | Balaenoptera acutorostrata | reverse complement strand
TAAATGACTGTTCCCTTTGAATCATCAGCTTCAATAAAGTGCAGATCCCCTTCTCTTAGAGCTTCTTCACCTCGCTCGATTCGAGAAAGGGCTCTTACCAATTCCAGTCTCTCACTATCCTGCCTTGCTGTATTCCATACCATCCCACCTCTACATCCAGGATCATTTTCTCCACGCATTCCGATTTCGTCTCCGTAATAGATCGCTGGAGAACCAGGAAGTGTAAACAAGGCAGCAAAAGCCAAATTCACCTTTCTACCATCATCTGTATTATTTGCAACTCTTTCTGTGTCATGGGATCCAATGAGATTATAAGAAGCGAGACGTACACTTCGTCTGTATTTCAATAGTGCTGTAGAGATCATATGCATGAACATCTCAGGACGAGAATCTTTGACAATGCAATCAAGGATTGCTGTTCTTACCTGGTAATTCATCATGATATCCAGCTTCAGACAATCACCTACGAGGCATTCAGCATCACCCCAAGTCTCACCTAGAAGCAGACATTCAGGATGCTCATGCCTTATCATCCTACGGGCTCTTGTCCAAAGTGATCCCTCAACTTCATCAGCAACATCAAGACGCCACCCATCAATACCATATTCTTCAATCCAGTAGCTCATTACACTCAATATGAAATCCTGGACATCAGGATTACCTGTATTGAGTTTAGGCATATAACAGTAATCACCGACGCATTCGTAATTCAGGTCGTCCATATCCAAAGGCCATGAATGTATATAAAACCAATCCCTATAATCAGAATCCTTATGTTCCATGACATCAATGAATGGCTTGAAGTGAATTCCTGTATGGTTGAATACACCGTCAAGCATAACCCTGATTCCATTGTCATGGCATTTGTTCACGAGACATCGAAAATCTTCTTCTGTACCAAAATCCGGATCGATAATGAAATAATCAGTCGTTGCATATTTATGATTGAAATCAGCCTTGAATATAGGATTGAGATAGATACAGCCGACGTTTAGATCTACAAGGTAATCGATATGCTCGATAATTCCTCGGAGATTTCCACCATGGAAGGAATCACGGTCAGGCAAAGAATCCCATTCAACATATTCATGCAATCCCGCATTCCTACCACAGTCTGAAAAACGTTCTGGGAAAATCTGGTAGAAGACAGTTCCCCTAGCCCATTTAGAAATATCATCCGTATCTCCTGTACCAACGGAGGAGAATTCAAAAGAGTAACCGTCGGAAGGTGCCGTTTCGGCTATATCCGTCTCTCCTATATAACAGACAGACTCATCTGTTCCTGTAATACGAAAATAATATTTGATGTATTTTACTTCAGCATTGAACTCAAGTAATGAAATCCACTCCTCATTGAACTTATCTGCAAGACCTTTAGACATGGCCTCTTCATGAAGTTCATTCTGACCTCGATGCCACCAGATCAATTCAACATGACTGACTTCATCTCTAGCACACATTATCCTGATTGCAATATGCTCTCTATCCCTTGGATATATATACTCAGGACTACGTCTATGTCTTAAGGCACTCTTATTGACCATCTAGTTTCTCCTGGAGGAATCTCTTTCCATAAGTTTTACAGAAATCAAGGACTGCTGAGTCAAAGCAGACTTATCTTCAATCTTGTTCATAAGTATGTTTCCTGCCATTTCACCTTGAACGGCAGTATCAATATCCAAGGAAGTAAGCTGTGGTTCTAGATATTCAGCAAGGGGATAATTATCAAAAGTCACTATTCCAAGATCTGATGGAACATTCAAACCAAGTTCATTGGCAGCCTTCAGAATACAATAAGCAGAGATGTTGTCATTTGTAATTACTGCATCACATGACCTTTTACCAAGAAAGTCCAAAGCTGCCTTGTACATTTCATTCCTATCTGAAGAAGTCTCTACAACATAAATACATTCTTCACCTGATATCCTTTCAATGGCTTTCCTGTAACCTTTAACTCTGTATTTATTGAAAAGGTCTGCACCATTTCCACCAAAGAAAGCTATGTGTCCATATCCTTTATCTATGAGGTGATTTACAGCTATTTCAGAGCCCTGACTGTTATTGATGTCGACCCAATCACAATCTACCAGATCGATTGTAGGTTCACCTAAAACTACAAACGGGTACTTCTTCTTATTCAGGAAATCAGCACTCTTCCTATCCAACAGAGATGAAGGAATCACCAAGCCATCCGCCTTATGCTCTAGAAAAAGATTGCGAACAGTCTTCTCTAAACTACCTGATCTCAATCCAGATATAAGAAGGCTATATTCCTTAAGCTGTGTAGATTTCTCTATTCCTGCAATGCTTCTACTGAAAAAGATATTTGAGAATGCAGAATCCTGAGCTGCAACATCCAAAATCAGGGATATAGTGCGACTGCTTCCATTGGCAAGATTCCTTGCTATGCTGTTAGGATGATAATCAAGTTCATCCATAGCTGCAAAAATCCTGTCCTTTGTCTCTTCACTGATTTTCGCATTGCCAGTCATTACCCTTGAAACTGTAGAAGGAGACACCCCTACTTTCTTTGCTATATCATTTATAGTAGCTGCCATAATTATCCTTTATGCAAGCGTTTGAACTAATAATCTCTTTAATTACCTTATATAAGGCTATATGTTATGCAAATTCATGCAACCGCTTGCATGAATATAGATTAACACTCAACTATTAAGCTGTCAAAAGAAATCTAAATAAAAAGAGCTGCTGAAGTATCATTTACTTCAACAACTCTTATAACCATGAATATGATTCAAATGATCAGATGAAGAGCTCTTCGTATTCCTTGCCGATGCTCATGCAGGAGCTTGGCTTTGTGATCATATTGTAGAGCTGCCTTGGAATTGGAAGCTTCCTACCGATCAGTGGCTCGACGACGGAGTCGAACTTAGCAGGATGTGCAGTGGAGACTACGATTGTAGGCTCATCAGCGAAGTATGTCCTTCTTACATACTCACCGCATGCAGTATGTGGACATACTACATAGCCCTGCTCATCATATACTTCCCTTATTGTCTTCCTGATCGTCTCATCGTCGACCGACCAGGAAGAGACATTTGCCTTGAACTCATCATATGTAGTGTAGAGGTCGAAGAGACGCTCCATGTTGGAAGGTGCTCCTACATCCATTGCATTGGCAAGTGTCTGCACCGATGCTCTTGGCTGGTAATCACCGCTCTCGAGATAATCAGGGATTGTCCTGTTTGCATTCACTGCAAGTACGATCCTCTCGATTGGGCATCCCATCTCCTTTGCCCAGTAGGCACCTGTCGAGTTTCCGACGTTTCCCGAAGGAACTATGATGATTGGCTTCCTACCATACTTCGCCTCATAGAGATGACTTGCAAATACATAGTATGCTGCCTGTGGAAGAAGTCTTCCAAGGTTGATGGAGTTTGCAGATGTAAGACCTGTAAGGCTCCTGTCCATGAATGCATCCTTCACCATCTTCTGGCAGTCGTCGAATGAGCCGTCGACCTCGTATGCCTCGATGTTTCCATCAAAGCATGTAAGCTGACGTCTCTGACGCTCAGCAACCCTTCCCTTAGGGAAAAGTACCTTTACGTTGATGTGCTTCCTGTTGTAGAAAGCTGAAGCTACAGCAGATCCGGTATCTCCGGATGTAGCGACAAGGATGGTTACCTCCTCACCTCTTCTCTCGAGAGCCTTCTCCAGGAAGAATGCAAGGAATCTTGCACCGAAGTCCTTGAATGCAGATGTAGGACCATAGAACAGTTCGAGTGTGTCCTTGCCGTCATTTGCATGAAGAGAGATCGGGAAATCGAAAGCGCTCTCGCAGATCTCGAGAAGGTCATCCTCTGACTCATCACCTTCGAAGAAAGGCTTCAGTGCAGTGTATGCTGCATATGCATAGCCCCTTGAAAGTGTGAAATCCTCGCTGAGGGAGGGAATCTCTACTGGAACGAAGAGTCCTCCGTCCGGAGCAAGTCCCTTCAGGATTGCCTCTGTTGCTGTATACCTACGACCTTCACGGTCTCTTGTCGATACGAAATACATATATATACCCCCTTTAGAGTCTGATTCAGATTCTGGATCCGAGATACTGTCCAAGTCTCAGGATGTCGGAGAATACTCCGGCAGCTGTAACTTCCGGTCCAGCTCCAGGTCCCTTGATAACAAGCGGCTGCCTGAAATAGCGCTTGGTTGTGAATGCGATTACATTGTCCGTTCCGTTTGCCTGTGCAAATGGATGGTCCATATCGCAGAGCTCAAGGTCTACCGAGCACTTTCCACCATCGACCTTGCCGACATACCTAAGGCACTTTCCTTCGCTCCTTGCCCTGTTGAGAAGGGAGAGCATATCATCATCCATCTCGGAAAGCCTATCGAGGAACTCATCCTTTGACAGTGTCTTCAGGTTCTCCGGTACGAGAGAGCGTATCTCTATATCGGAAACCTCCACATCGTAGCCGATTTCACGTGCAAGGATTACAGTCTTCCTTGCAACGTCCATACCGGATAGGTCGTCCCTAGGATCCGGCTCTGTATATCCCATCTCCTTTGCGTTCTTCACGAGCTGCGAGAAAGGCATCGATCCATCGTAGTTGGTGAATAGCCATGCAAGGGTTCCTGAAACCATTCCCTCTACCTTGAGGATGGTGTCTCCTGTTTCCCTGAGGTCCTTCAATGTGCATACAATTGGAAGACCTGCTCCTACTGTCGTCTCATAGAGGAACTTGTTGCCTGTCACATAGGATGCATTCATGAGTTCCCTGTAGTATGAATAGCTTGAGGAGAGTGACTTCTTGTTCGGTGTTATGACATGGAAGCCCTTCTCGATGAACTCGAGATACCTGTCTGCAATCTGCTGGCTTGATGTGCAGTCGACGATTGCCTTATGTGGATAGTAGCTTGCACTGATGTGGCTGAGGAAGATCTCATCGTTATAGGCGACAGCGAACTTCTCGAACTGCTCCCTCCATGTGGAAAGGTCTACGCCATCCTCACTTAGAAGCATCTTCTTCGATGTTGCGATTCCACGGATGCGGATATCGAGATCGAAATCCCTCTTGAGCCTCTCGCTTTCCTCGGCAATCTGGTCAAGAAGAGTTCCTCCGATGTTTCCAGGTCCTATGAGTCCAACGGAGAGTGTCTGGTCTGAAAGGAAGAATACGCTGTGAAGAGCCCTGAGTGCCTTGGTGGAATCCTTCTCGCGGATTACAGCTGAGATGTTCCTCTCTCCAGATCCCTGTGCAATTGCCATTACGTTTACCCTGGCTCTTGCAAGAGCTGAGAAGAACTTTCCGGATACTCCGATTGCTCCTGCCATGTCGTCACCGACAGCTGCAAGGATGGCGCAGTCTGCAAGGGTCTCGATCTTCTCGATCATCTTCGAACCAAGCTCTACAGCGAATTCGCTCCTGATGATCTTCTCTGCCTGGACAGACTTGTCCTTAGGAAGAGCGATGGAGATCGAGTACTCGCTCGATGCCTGGGAGATGAAGATTACGGAGATTCCCTCTGAGCGGAGAGATGAGAAGAGTCTGGAGCTGACACCAGGAACTCCTGCCATGCCACCACCTTCGATTGTGATGAGAGAAACATTCCTTACGGTACTGAAAGCCTTGACTCCTCCCTTGAACTCTCTACCGCTTTCTGATGTAACAAGTGTTCCCTCGCTGTCTGGATCCTTCCAGTACCTCAGCCTGATTGGAAGCTTCCTTCCCATTGCAGGGATGAATGCATGAGGATGCACGATAGGTGCTCCGAAGAAGGAGAGCTCAGTTGCCTCACTGTAGCTCATCCTTGCAATTACCTCCGCACCCGGGACATCGCGGATCGATGCTGTGTAGAGAAGGGATCTCATGTTCCAGAATGTAAGTGCAGCTGAGAGATTGGATGCGATCAGGGCTGCTGGATATTCACTCTCCCCTTCAGTCCTCACCCTGCCGGATGCATCGTGCATGATCTCTGTAGGTATTACCAGGTCTCCATATACAAAAACAGCTTTCTTCGAGAACGAAGTGCGAGCTAGAGCCTCATCCACAGAGATGGCCTCACTCTCGATTCCGTTGCTGAGAAAGCTTTCAGATAATATCATTGACAGGAACTGGCTTGTCTTGGAGAGAAGGAAGCGTCTTGCACTGTCGCTTGCCTGACTTAGGAGCGAAACAGCCCTCAGTACATCCTCAACCTCATTGAAGCCCTGGTTGATTGCGTCGATAACCTCACGGTTTGCATTTCCGATTGCATTTTCACTGAGCTCGATCCAGCAGGACCTGCTCTTTTCCAGGAGTGCCCATATCTTCTCGTCCCTGAGTTCTGCCCTGTCGAGCATCGAGACCAGATTCAGTTCTGCTGAACTTACCGGAGAGAGTACATATATCTGGCTCCTCTCCTTTTCCGCTGCGTGCACCTTGAGAAGTTTCTCTATCTCCCTTCTCGTAGAGAGCGCAGCACCTTCTATGGCGTGTACCCTATACATAGTGATTCCCCCTTCTGCTGAAAATCGTTTTCTATTATATACGAAAAAAGCTCCCGTATGGGAGCTCTTTTCTGCATTTGCTGGAAAAGCTTAGATTACCTTCTGAACCTTACCGCTTCTGAGGCAGCGAGTGCAAACCTTGATTGTTCTTGGAGTTCCGTCAATCATTGCCTTGACAGAAACAAGGTTTGGTCTGAAAACTCTCTTCTTGGTAACGCCGATGTGCTGACCGACACCACCAGCCTTCTTTGCCTGACCCTTGCGAGGTACGATAGATCCAGCGACCGTGCCCTTTCCACAAATATCACATCTTCTAGCCATGATTATTTCCACCTTATAATGTAATCAGATCTCATTGTTTGACGCTGAATCGAGGCGTCAACGAATAGACTATACAAAAAGATGGACTCTTTGTAAATACCTACCCGACATTTTAGTTCTGTTTTTGTTCCTTTTCATCTCCAACTCCTGTCTGTATGTGGATTTACCAGAACGCCATAGCCTTGAAGTCCATCGGAAGGCACACTTCCATTAACGGACTTAACATATCACGTAGGCTATACTCCAGGCATAGGTATACCAAATGCCCGAGAGCACACTATAATATATGGCATGAAACTCCTGATACTCACACTCGAAGAAAAGGAAACGATCCAGCTGAGAAAAGACGACACCCTCCACTACAGGACCTATGGAGATGCCTCGATATACATGCTTCCTCCATGCATAGTCCTTGGAGAGGATGGCGACTACGACCAGAAGGTGGAGATTCCGAAGCACTTCACACTGCTTAGGGGAACCATCCGGGCAAACAGGTTCTGCTCCTACATCCCCTTGGAGGAAATGGATGAGATCCACAGGATCCAGGAGGAGCTGAAGCTCCAGAGAATGGATACAGGTCTCTTCACATCCCTTGAGGATGGATGCAGCATCTACTCGACCAGCCTGGAGACGATCAGGATAAAGAACCTTGAGCTGGTAGAACTAGGTGACAACACCTCCAGGACAGTAAGACGCAGGCCACTGAAGAGGTATTGAGACAAAAAAAAAGCTCAGTCGTGAAACTGAGCTATACACCTCATTGGATTCGAACCAATTACCTGCTGCTTAGAAGGCAGCTGCTCTATCCAGATGAGCTAGAGGTGCATCATACCTTTTCGGTACTTCTAGAAAATAGCATGAATGAAGAATATGGTCAATACGTTTTCCCATATGCTTCCCCTGCCATCTGCCGTAACCGGCAAATAAAAAGCTCAGCGATCAAGCTGAGCTATACACCTCATTGGATTCGAACCAATTACCTGCTGCTTAGAAGGCAGCTGCTCTATCCAGATGAGCTAGAGGTGCATCGTACCATTTCGGCACTCAATGAACTTACCACGAATAGAGAATATGGTCAACACCAACGAAGAAGATTTTTCAGATTATTGGAATTGTTTTCCATTTTACATCAGTTCATATATTCCAGTGCCATATTCAGGGCTTGTAATGGTATATCTGTACTGATTTTCAGTCTGGAAGGATGCATATGTATAGCCAAGAGCTATGTAGCCTGAGAAGTTGACGCCACTCTTCTGTCCGATCGGAGTGAAGATTGTCTGCTGGAAGTCATATACAGGCTTACCGCTCATATCGTCATCCACCTTCTGTTCCACATACTGGTCCGAACCATCCCCCTTGTCGATCTCCCCTTCATCCTTACCGAGGAAGGTTGTAACCCCGAGCCTGAAGAGTGGTCTTGTCACGAACGCACCTATCCTCATGGTCATGTGCTCATGAAGTGCAACCCTGTATCCGAAATCGATGTCCAGCGATACATTGTTGTCCAGCTTCAGCGTCTCGCCATCCCTGTTGCTTGTATTGCTTCGTATCTGGTTGAGAGTGATTCCAAGCCCCATGTACCAGGAGAGGTCCGGAGATACGAACTTCCTGAAGGATGGTCCTATGGATGCAAGGACCTGGAATGTAGTGAATCTCGGAACATCGGGAATCTCCTCCTGCAGGACGTTGTTGCCGCTGCCGCTTGTTATGCTTCCATCGTTTGCACCACCGGAAGGTCCGGGAGATGGAGGCGGAGCTGTCTGAGGCTTGTCATCTCCGGCAAATAGCGTCTGGAAGGTGGCAAATGGAACCTGGAAACCAAGACGGAGGTATAGCCCGGATGTCATGTCTCCAAGATATCCATACCCTGTATAGTCAAGTCCGAACTTGTCGGACTGGAATGCAAAGAGGGAATCGGAAGTGCCGGTGGAATTGTACGAGAAGTCATACCCACTGAATATTCCAGCAGATAGCCCAAGGGTGAACATAGCCATGACAACAGCAAGTACGCTCAATCTCCTCTTCATATTATCCATGATACCACATGCCCCCGGAATCAACAAAATCGCGGCGCCTCCATTCGTGTAATATAACAAAGAGAGCCAGTTAAAATTACACCCTAGCCGCAAATACATGTAAAAAAACATCTTTCGATGCAAAAGCACAACAAAAAAGCCCGATATCAACCGGACTTTCTTTACGTTATAGTGTTTTTAAGGTATGTTCTTAGTCGGAACGAAAGGACTCGAACCTTCGATATCCTGCTCCCAAAGCAGGCGCCATAGCCACTAGGCGACGTTCCGAACATGAGAGAGATTACAATATTATGAGATATACGTCAAGACAAAAAGAGAAAATCGAGAAATTATTTTCCATCTATCCCGAAGACATAGAGTTCATTCCACAGGACGACCCATTCAAGTTCCTGGTGACTGTGATACTCTCCGCTTCCAGCACAGACATCAAGGCCTGCAAGGGAGCGGACGAGCTTTTTGAGATAGCGCCGACACCTGCTGGGATTGCATCCATGGAAGTTGCAGAGATCGAGAGGATCATCCACTTCGTCGGTCTTGGCTGGGGAAAGGCAAAGTCGATCAAGGCACTTTCGGAGGTTGCTGCAAGGTCGGGCATTCCCGAGACTCTCGAGGAGCTTACAGCGATTCCCGGAATCGGGGAGAAGACGGCGAACTGCTACCTTGTGAACATACTAGGCAAGCCTGGCGTAATCGTCGATACACACTTTGCACGCACTGCATCGAGACTGGGACTTGTGAAGGCGACCGAGAGGAATGCCATATATAAGGAGATAAAGGCGGACTTCCCTCCAGAGATATGGTCACGTCTTTCCATGACGGTGAATCTGCACGGAAGAACATATTGCACGGCCAGAACTCCAAAATGTTCAGATTGCCCACTCAATTCCCTCTGTCCCTATGGCAGAAAAGCCTCAGTTGTGGAATAATGATGGCATGAAAGACATAGAGTTGCTTGATGAATTCAAGACTGCAAAGCCATGGCTGGATAGGAAGACCATTGTCTTCCTCAGTGATTTCGGAACTGTAGACGGTGCAGTAAGCGCCATGCACGGAGTTGCTGACCAGGTCGAAAGATCACTCAAACTTGAGGATCTCACCCACGAAATTCCACAGTTCAACATCTGGGAAGCATCCTATCGCCTACTCCAGGCAATGACCTACTGGGCAAAGGGAACAGTATTCGTATGTGTTGTCGACCCAGGGGTTGGATCCGAGAGGAAGTCGGTTGCAGTCCTCACAAGGAGCGGACACATCGTAGTGACTCCGGACAATGGAACCCTGACACACATAGCAAGGGAAATCGGGATACTCGAGAGAAGAGAGATCTCCGAAGCTGTCAACAGGCTTGCAGACAGCCAGCGCAGCTATACATTCCATGGCCGTGATGTCTATGCCTACACAGGTGCAAGGCTTGCATCGGGAATCATCGATTTCGACGAGATTGGACCTAAGCTGCCACTTGAGCCTGTCATGCTCAGCGTAGAGGAGGCAAGAATCGAAGGCGACTCCATCATCGGAGCAATCGACATCCTCGACACGAGATACGGTTCCCTCTGGACAAACATCCCTGATACACTCCTGGACAAGGTCGGAGCCAGACATGGAGATACATTCCATGTAGACATCACCTATGAGGGAAGGACAGTCTACGGATATGACATGCTGTATGCAAAGAGCTTCAACGATGTAAGGATGGGTGATGCCCTGATCTACATCAACAGCCTCCTCAATGTAGGTATCGCACTGAATCAGGGATCCTTCAGCGAAGAATATCGCATCGGAACCGGTGAAGGTTGGAAGATCAGGCTTCGCAGGAAGAACTGAAGATAGAGAATCAAAGGGAAACAAGATTTCCAGAAGGATAAGGTTATGGGAAAGAAAAATTCCGTCAACTACGTGAAGATGGTCGTAATCATTGCCATCGGCGCAGCACTCTATGGACTTGGAGGCCTCATCGGCATTCCAATCTTCGCAAACACAACACTCAAGCCAGCAATGGCAATCCTCGCCATGTTTGCAGCAATCTGGGGACCGGTTGTAGGTTTCCTCGTAGGATTCCTCGGACACATGCTTACCGATACATTCGCAGGTTGGGGAGTATGGGTAACATGGGCACTCGGATCCGGACTTGTCGGTCTCATGATCGGTTTCTTCGGAAAGTTCACAAACCACAGGCTCCAGGAAGGCTCCTTTGGTGGTAAGGATATCGGTATCCTCATCGCAGTATCCTTCGTTGCAAACTTCGTAGGCTATCTCGTAAGTGCACTCCTCGACTGCGCACTCTACTCAGAGCCAGCAAACAAGGTATTCATGCAGCAGCTCCTCACAAGCATTCCTAACACAATCATGATTGCTACAATCGGAGTTCTTCTCATTGTCCTCTATGCTAAGAAGATCGCTTCCAGCAAGAACCTCAAGATGGAAGACTGAGCATGATAGAATTCAGCGATTTCTCATTCCGCTATTCCTCACAGGAAAAGCCGACATTGAAGCATATCGATCTCCGCATTGAAGACGGGGAGAAGGTCCTCATAATCGGACCTTCCGGAAGTGGCAAATCCACAATGGGAAATGCCCTTAACGGCCTTATACCTCACTCGGTCGAAGGCAAGATTGAGGGATCGCTGAAAGTCTCGGGAATCGAGACGAAAGACAGCGACATATTCACACTCTCAAGCAAGGTAGGCTCCGTACTCCAGGATACAGACGGTCAGTTCGTTGGCCTCTCAGTTGCCGAAGATATTGCATTCAGCCTGGAAAACCAGGAGATGGAGCAGCAGAGGATGAAGAAGATCGTCCTCGATATGGCAACCATCGTAGAGATGCAGGATTTCCTCAAGGCAAGCCCAGAGCGCCTGTCCGGCGGCCAGAAGCAGAGAGTATCCATAGCAGGAGTCATGGTAGACGATGTCGATATCCTTCTTTTCGATGAACCGCTTGCAAATCTCGACCCGGCAACGGGAGAGATGGCAATCCGTCTGATCGACAGGCTCCACAGGGAGACCGGAAAGACTGTAATCATCATCGAGCATAGGCTCGAGGATGTACTCATCTGTCCAGTGGACAGGATCGTACTTGTCGAGGAAGGAGAGGTAAGACTCAACACAACTTCCGAGGAGATCCTCAGGACCGATGAGCTTGTAAGAGCCGGCATCAGGGAGCCTCTCTACATTTCAGCACTGAAGCAGGCTGGAGTGGATTTCAGGGATACGGATGCTCCGATATCGGACATCGAGACCTTCGACCCTACCCCGTACAGGGAGAATATCCTTTCCTTCATCGAGACACACCGAAACGAGAGAAAGGCAGTGGACACACCGGAGATCCTTGCATTCGATGACGTGACATTCTCATACAATGGCGAGAAGGATGTCCTGAAGCATGTATCCTTTGCAATCCACGAAGGTGAGATGTGCTCGATTCTCGGCAAGAACGGTGCAGGCAAGTCCACCATGGCACAGATCATGATGGGAATCTACAGGCCTGACAGCGGCAACGTAAGGATCAACGGAGAGATTGCAAACGAGGATACGATATCCGCACGCTCAAGGACCATCGGCTATGTAATGCAGAATCCAAACCACATGATCTCCAATGCAATGATCTACGACGAGGTTGCATTCTCACTCAGGAAGAAGGGAATGCCGGAAGATCAGATCAAGGAGAAGGTGATGTCCGTTCTCGAGCTCTGCGGCCTGAGAAGGATGTGGAAATGGCCTATCTCCGCACTTTCCTATGGTCAGAAGAAGAGAATCACCATTGCATCCATTCTCGTAACAGATCCGAAGATCCTCATCCTCGACGAGCCGACAGCTGGTCAGGACTACAGGCACTACACAGCACTAATGAAGTTCCTGAAGGACGTAAACAGGCGTCTCGGTGTTACAATCCTCTTCGTAACCCATGATATGCACCTAGCTCTCGAGTACACAGACCGTGCAATCGTAATGACTGATGGAGAGCTTCTCAGGGACGACGCCATCGAGAAGGTATTCTCAGACAGGGAGCTCATCAGGAAGGCAAACCTGAAGGAGACATCGATCTTCACCATTGCCGAGAAGCTTGATCTCAGCCAGGAGCAGAAGGAAGCCTTCGCATCCACCTTCATGAACAGGGAGGACGATGAGAAGGAAGATATCGACGAGCTTTCAGAGAAGATCTCAGCAAGGTCCGAAATCCACGAGGACGTGAAGAAGTCTACCCGCAAGAGGAAGAGACGTGAGGAGAAGGAGCAGAAGAAGTTCGGCTTCGGACTCAGCTATATAGATATAGACTCACCTATCCACAGGCTTTCGGGAGTTACGAAGTTCTGGGTATTCATAGTGTTCATACTCTTTGCACTCACTACCTTCGACATGAGATTCCTTCTTGGAGGACTTCTTTTCAGCCTCATTGCCATGAAGCTCTCGAACATACCGTTCAGGAGATTCCTTCCATTGATGCTCACGATGCTCGGTGTCGTCACGATAAATGCAGCATTCATATTCCTGTTCTCACCGGACCAGGGAACTGAATACATAGGTTCAAGCACGATCCTCCTGGGATCGCTCGATCATAGGTACCATCTGACTCTCGAGATGCTGATGTATCTCATTGCAGTTGCACTGAAGTACTTCACGATCTTCCCTGTAGCGCTGCTGTTTGTATTCACAACCCATCCATCGGAGTTCGCATCTAGCCTGAACAGGATAAGGATATCGTCCCGCATAAGCTATGCAGTATCCCTCACTCTCAGATACATTCCTGAGCTTACCGAGGATTACCAGCATATCCTTCATGCACAGATGGCACGCGGTGTGGACATATCGAAGAGCGTAAGGCTTACAGAGCGTATCAAGAATGTCTCGAAGATCCTTGGACCTCTTGTACTCTCCTCGATCGACAAGGTCGATGTAATAACCAATGCGATGGTTCTCAGGGGATTCGGCAAGACGAAGAAGAGAACCTGGTACATGAAGCAGAAGATGAAGAAGTCGGACTACTTCGTAATAGTCTTCGTAACGATGCTCATCATCGCAAGCCTCGTATCGAGATTCGCATTCGGCACGATGTTCTACTATCCATTCTAAGTCAGACAGCAGCTTTCGGGCTGCTGTTCTTCATCAAGGACCAAATTGCTGATGCAGGCATTCATCATGACTGCTCATTGATGCCTGATGGGAATAATCAATCGTCACCTGAAGAAGAACGAGCAGCTTCCGTAATGAAAGCTGCTCGAACCTCCTTGAGAATATATGAACTATCTTTCCCCTTTACTGAAGTCTATTCCATCTTCATAGGCAATCTTATCGAAGCCCGACATCATGACAGATGGCTCCCTACCGGATATCCTGAACAGGTGTCGAATCAATGCATAACCCAATCCCATGTATGCAAGAACAGAAACCGAAATCATCAGAATCGCTGTCATATCGCCTCCTTCTACGGACAGGTCCGTATCGTTTCATGGCATCATGATAGACGTAAAATCGAGCTCAGAGAAGCGAAATCAGCCTTTTGGCGCTCAAAATACATCTACCTCAAAACGGTATTAACAATCCCCTGAACCGCATTAAGAGGACATTAGGAAAGGTGGGCAGATTGCTCTGTCCACCCAGAAAAAGCAGGAAGATGTCTCCTACTGGATCTTCCAGCTGGTTGCCAACCTCCTCGAATCGACGAACCTCCTGTAGATTCCATCCTCTGCCATGAGGCTTTCATGGTTTCCCTTCTGGACTATCCTTCCATTGTCCACAACAAGGATCTGGTCTGCAGAAGATACAGTCTTCAGACGATGGGCTATCATGATGATTGTCTTGTCCCTGGTAAGCTCTGAAATGGCTTCCATAAGCTCCTTCTCGTTCTCAGGGTCCACATTCGCTGTCGCTTCATCGAGGATGATAACCGGAGAGTCCTTCATGATTGCGCGGGCAATGGAAAGTCTCTGTCTCTCTCCTCCGGAAAGCGTTCCACCATCCTCCCCTATCACTGTATCGTATCCATTTGGAAGCTTCATGATGAACTCATGGCAGCGGGCCTTCCTGGCAGCTTCGATGACCTTCTCCATCGGAGCTTCAGGCTCACCGAAGCGGATGTTGTTGGCAATGGTATCCCTGAAGAGATATACATTCTGGAATACGAACGAGAAGTTCTTCATCAGCGAATCCATGCTGTAATCCCTGATGTCCCTGCCGCCAAGCGTAACCCTTCCATCCTTCGGATCCCAGAAACGGGACAGAAGATGACAGAGCGTTGTCTTTCCACCGCCCGATGGACCTACGATTGCTGTTGTAGTCATCTCCGGAATGTGTACATCCACATTGTCTATGATTACGCGCTCATCGTAGGCAAAGGTTATGCCTTCAGCATCAATGTCATGAGTCTCCGGTGCTATGTCCTCGCCGTCGATATCCATGGCAGGGACATTAAGTATGGCCTCGGCCTTGTCTATGCAGAGATTGACGATTCTCATCAAGGCTGAGAAGTTGCCGGCCATCTCAAGGCTCTCGAGGATCATGAACGAGCATACGATCATCATGATGGCATTGAGAAGAGTCATCGATCCATTGCAGAAGAAGTAGACGGAAGACAAGGCAATGACGACTCCTATGACCTTTGCTATATATGCCTGGAGAAGCATGTATGGAATCAGCTTGGTCTCAAGATCCTGGTTTGCCCTTACATTGGCATCCACAGCGGCCTCGAGCTTCCTTGCATACTTTCCGGAAAGGTGGTAGGCCTTCACTTCCGCTATTCCCTTGATGTACTCAATAACCCTTTCGACCAGCTCTGCATCGGACTCGGTCTTGATGATGGATTCCTCCTCGGCCTTCCTCTGGAGAAGTGAATTTGCAAGTGAGAACAGGAGAAGCCCTATGAATACCATGAGTCCAATGCGCCAATCGAAGAGGAATACCATGATGGCGATAACCAAGGTAGTGAGTACTCCCTCGGAGACTATGAGAACCACTCGTGTTCCTACATCTGAGAGATTCTCCATGGTATTCGTCGTAGTGCTTGCAATCCTGCCGAGGGAGTTCTCGTTGAAGTATCCCATCGGCATATATCTCATATGCTCGGCTATCTGGATACGCTTCATTGCAGCCTCATCATATCCAGCCTCCGTCTGGAGGATTGTGGAGAAGTACTTGATCGTAGAAGTGCCGATCACCGAAAGGAGCATCAGCCCAAGAGATCCCCAGACCACACTGCTGTCCAATGTACCGTCCAGGATGTTCATGAGGACATAACCAATTGCAGGGATCTTCATTGCAGAGAACAGGGAGGAGAACACTCCCAGGAATATGGACTTATGGAATTTCCTCCTGTTTCCTTCAGAACAGAAGGCAAAGAACTTCATTATCACATCAAACATTTTCAGCACCTCCTTCCTCAAGTCCATCCTTGATGCTTATGTGGCTGTTCCAGAGATTCCTGTACAGGGTAGACTTCTCCAGAAGCTCCTCATGTCTGCCATGGGATTCGATCTGTCCATCATCGACAACCCAGATCTCATCCACATCGGTAATTGTCGAAAGCCTATGGGCTATGACGATCAATGTCTTTCCCTTCACAAGCCTTCCAACGGACTGCTGTATGAGAGCCTCGTTCTCAGGGTCCGTATATGCAGTTGCCTCATCGAGGATTATTATCGGGGCATCCTTCAGCATGGCACGAGCTATCGTGATCCTCTGCTTCTCGCCGCCCGAGAGGTGCGAACCACTGGAGCCGACCATTGTATCGAAGCCGTCTTCAAGGCTCATTATGAAATCGTAGCAGCCGGACTTCCTTGCAGCTTCCTCCACTTCCTGGTCCGTTGCATCAAGGCGTCCCATCCTGATGTTCTCCCTTACCGTATCGTCGAATAGGAATCCATCCTGGGATACATAGGCAAAGAGGCTTTCACATGTCTCCATGCTCATGTCCCTGAGATCCACTCCACCTATCCGGATGCTTCCGGAATCCACATTCCAGAACGATGCGATGAGCTTTGCCATCGTGGACTTTCCACCGCCCGATGGACCTACGATTGCATTGACGGAGCCGGACCTGAATTCAGCGTCCACTCCATGGAGCACTTCCTTGTCGCTGTATCCAAAGTGCACATCCTCAAGCCTGATGCTGTTGTCCTTCGGGTATGCCCTGTCATTTCCAGGTCTTTCGCATTCCCTTGCTGAAAGGATCGATGAAACCTCTCCAAGGACTGTACCAAGCTTGGCCATATCATCCGAGTAGCTCATTATCTGCAGGATTGGAAATATCAGGCCCATTCCAATGATCAGTATCTCGATGAAGCTATCGAGTGGAAGGGAGCCATTTCCATAGAGATATGCACCGATTGGAAGGATTGATACCAGTGTCGCAGGCATTACATTGAGGGCAAAGGTGAAATACAGGTTGCATGTCCTCATCCAGTCTATGTAGCTCTGCGCACCTTCCCTGGCAGCGGCGACGAATCTCTCGTAGCTGCTCCTTGCCTTGCCGAATACCTTTATGACCTCGATTCCACCGATATACTCCACAGCAGTATCATTGAGTTCCTTGGTAGCCTTCACGCACCTTCCATAATGTCCTTCGTATCCGATCATCATCAATGCATAGAACAGCAGTCCTACCGGTACGGTTGCAAGGGAGGCAAGCCCCATCCTCCAGTCGAGGACAAACAGGTAGACAAGCATTCCAAGAACGGCAATCAGGTTTCCTGATACCTCCGGAACTATGTGTGCAAGAGTTGTCTCGACGCTGTCTATCCTCTCGCAGATTATGTTCTTCAGGTCTCCGGACCCCCTTTCCTCGACATCTCCGAGGCTCATCCTCTCGAGCTTCTCAAGAGATGCTCTCCTGATGTCTCCAAGCACACGGAATGTTGCAAGGTGCGATGTCCTTGTAGACAGTCCATGGAAGACAACCCTAAGCAGCCACAGCAGCAACAGCATTCCACCGTCTGCAAGGTAGGCGTTGAAATCCCTGATTCCAGAAAGCATCTTCCCTATCGAAGACGCTATCACAAGATAAGGCATTACCTGACATACCGCTCCAAGCGTTGCAAGCAATACACTGAGGATGTAGGAAGCCTTCTGCTCGCCAGCGAACTCAATCAGACCCTTCATCCCGTCATTTCCTTTCTTCTTATCCATATAGTCCCTCTATATCACTTAGTTAGTTATCGCTAACTTATTTCCATGCAAAAAAAACCACGGGAACACTAGATTCCCATGATCTTCCACCATCCGGCCTCGTAGAAATCAAGGAGTGCATTCGAGCATTCCCTCATCTCCTCCCTCGGCAGGTCCTTTCCTATGAGTTCAAGGAATGTCGTGAACATTCCCTTTGTAAGCAGGCTTTCCAGTTCCCTATGTACAGGATTCATCTCGATTCCTGCCTCCTTCCTCTCATCCACGAAGTCATCGGTTGCAGTTTCATCCATAGATGCAAGAACCTGGGCAAGGTCTGAATAGTCCGTCCCCTCGCTGCATGAGAGGATGAGTCTCATCTTGCTCCTGTGCTCATAGATGTAATCCGTCATGGAATCCACAGCTCTTCGTGTATAGGCGCTCATGTTCACTGCCTGCTCTTCTGGCGAGAGACGGAAGAATTCAATGAGAGTATCACGATACATCTGGATGATATGGGTATAGACATCGTCCACAAGGGCGGCAAAGAGTTCCTTCTTTCCCTTGAAGTGACGATAGAAGGCTCCCGTCGTGACATCGGCATCGGATGCTATCTCCCTGAGGCCTGCGCCCTGGTAGCCCTTCTCGAGAAACTCGTTCTCGGCTGCAATCAATATCCTCTCCAAAGTTCCCTTCTTGTGGTACATATCTCTTCAATCCTATAATGATAACATTGTTACCATAATTGGAGGATACACCCTTCCCTGTAGCTTGAAAAGGAGGGAATCTGGGATTTGCAGAAATCTACAACAGAATGGGCCTATCACTCCAAAAAGTTTCCTGCCAGTTCTTCAGGAAAGCAGGAACGGAGTGGAGGGATGATTCCCTCAGCACGGTAGACATCAAGGTGTGCAGAACTTCTTCCATACCATGTGTAGACATCAGTGTATTGCCTTCCAGCTATTCTTATAGAGCTCTTTTGATGATAGAATCTGAATCATGAAGATACTGGTTGTTGAAGATGATTATGATATCAGGACGCTTCTCGGGTTCCACCTGAGAAACGCAGGCTACACTTACCTCGAGGCAGAGGATGGAAGAGTCGCACTGGAACTCATCAGGAAAGAGGATATAGACCTTGTCATACTCGACCTGATGCTTCCTGAGATAGGAGGCCTCGACATACTGAAGTACATCAGATACGAAAGCCAGAAGAAGAAGCTTCCTGTAATCATCGCATCCGCACTCACTGAGGATGTAGACATCGTTACGGCACTCGAGCTTGGAGCAGACGACTACATCACCAAGCCATTCTCCCCAAGAGTCCTGATAGCCAAGGTAAAGTCAGTCCTCAGGAGAATCGAGAAGGATGAGAAGCCACATGACATGGTCTCCTCCCTTGGCCTTACACTGGACCAGAAGACAAGGACTGCAAGAATCGACGATACCACACTAAGCCTGAAGGTAACGGAGTTCGACCTGCTGTTCACACTTGTCGAATACCCCGAGAAGGTATTCTCGAGGAAGGAACTGATCGAGAACATCAAGGGGACGGAGTATGCAGTGACAGAGAGGTCTGTCGACGTGCAGATAACCGGAATAAGGAAGAAGCTTGGAGAGCTTGGAAGCCATGTACATACAGTATGGGGCATCGGATACAAGTGGTCGGAGGAAGCATGATGCAGAAGAATCTAGGTGCCATAATAGACTCGCTGGAGGACGGGATCTTCCTACTCGACAGGAATGCCATCATCATCTTCGAGAACAAGGCCGGAAAGAACATATTCCGTACATCCACTGAAGGAAGGGACATAAGGAACCTTATTCCATCATCCAGGCTGAAGAAGGCCATAGAGATGCTTACCTCGGGAGACAACTCCACACCGGAGGATTTCAGGATAATCTTCTACAAGTCCCATCTCGGAGAGGAGGCAAGACTCTACGGTAAGGGACGGGAGCAGGTCTTCAACATAAGGATCCGCAACACAGAAGACGGTGAGATGCTCCTGACACTGAAGAACGTAACCAAGGAAGAGCGCCTGAACATGATACGCCAGGACTTCATTGCAAACGCTTCCCACGAGCTCAAGACCCCTCTTACTGCAATCGTCGGATTCTCCGAGACGATAAAGGATGAGAAGCTATCCCCGGAGGAGCTGAAGTTCTTTGCAAACATAATCCACAAGAACTCGACCCACATGGAGCATATCCTCACAGACCTCCTGTTGCTGACAAACCTCGACAGGTCCGAGATCCTTCCGTCGATGGAGAAGATATCCATAAGACGCATCCTCTCGGAGGTCACTTCATACACTCTCTACAAGGCCCAGTCGAAGAACATAGCAATCGAGATAGAGACAACCGACACAGAGATCATCTGCAACGAGTCCCTCATCGTCCAGGCCCTGACAAACCTGGTGATCAATGCGATAAACTACTCTCCGGAGCAGAGCAAGGTGAAGATCCGCACCTACGAGAAGGAGGATAGGCTCTATGTCTCCGTCAAGGATGAAGGATGTGGAATAGACCCACGTGACCAGGTCAGGATATTCGAGAGATTCTACAGGGTGGACAAGGCAAGGTCCCGTGCATCGGGCGGAACAGGACTTGGACTCTCGATCGTAAGACACATAGCGATCCTGCATAACGGAACGATTACCGTCACAAGCTCGCTTGGAGAGGGATCCGAGTTCACACTCAGGCTGCCTAAGAGATGATCATCTGAAGAATGCAATCGATAGGGATGGATAGAGCCTGTCCCAGCTTGCAGTATCAACATTGAACATCACCTTGATGGACATGAAGTCCGTCGTGAGCTCGATACCTGTCATGAACAGTCCATTCGTTCCATCGAAGTGGAAGAGTGAATGGTTCTTCTCTATGTAGCCAAGGCTGATGTACATGTCCCATGTAGGAAGAAGCTGAAGCTGCAGCTCCCCATTGATGCCGAACTCCACCTTTTCAGCTGGATTTCCCTTCCAGTATACGGAAGCCCTTGGTCTCAGGAGATTCAGGTCTCCTCGCTTGGTGAACTCCGGATATCTGAAGGACATGGAGAAGCTCATGGAATCGAGGATGTTGTCCCATCCTACCGACAGGTTTCCATCCACATCGGAGATCTTGACGATCTCATCGATCATGTAGGATGCAGAGAAGAATCCCACCTCCCCTCTTATTGCAACACCTATGGAGAAGTAGTCGTTTCCCTTGAGTGTATCGAAGCGGGAGAAGAATGCATTCTCGATCGCGGAGATTGGACCAAGGATGGTCTTGTTCTCACGGATCGTTGCATTTCCTCCCTTGATCCTCATGCCGATGGATACATATGGAAATGCATATGCCCAGTCTATCTGGATGCCGAGTGCATTGTAGATGTTGTAGGTAACATCGCTGCCCTTGAGCTGACGCTCGGCAAAATATGTACTTGAGGACGCTGTAAGGGAGAGATTCCTCGAGAAGAAGCTGAATGTAAGTTCGCTCTTCAGGTTCTGCAGTCCCGGCATCGGTTCGCTGCCGAAGAGATCGAGGTCCCATGCCTCCGAGAGTATCGCATCGACATAGAATACATGGTCTCCCTCGATGAGAGGCAGTGCGGCAGGATTCAGGAGTGCATCGGAGATGCGTCCCGAATAGGAAGATGAATGCAGAGCCGACTCCCCTATGTTCGCAAGTCCATAGGATACGGCGGCAGAGAGGGACCCTACCGACAGCAGGAGTACCATGAATAATGTCCTTAGCTTTCTTCCCATAGCTTAGATGATAGCAGAAAAGATTCCTTTTGACTTTCTATTTCATCAAAAATACATCTACTTGGTACGCCCTGTCCCTTTATGGTATATAATCATGCTATGTCCACGGTATTCTTCCACATCGACCTCGATGCATTCTTCGCATCCGTAGAGATCCTAGATGACCCAAGCCTCAGATACAAGCCTGTCATCATAGGAAGCCGTGGCATGAGGTCCGTTGCATCGACATGCTCATACGAGGCAAGGAAGTACGGAGTGCATTCTGCAATGCCGATGGCAACTGCACTTAAGCTCTGTCCAGATGCTGTCGTGATCCCTCCGAGAATGAGAAGATACCAGGAAAAGAGCCGGGAGGTGATGGATATGATCCGAGCCTTCGCTCCGGGATTCCTGCAGGTCAGCATCGATGAGGCCTTCCTCGACTACTCCGGGATGGAGAACATACATGGACTTCCGGGAAAGGCGGCAAGGCTCCTGAAGGAATCGATCTACGAGAAGACAGGACTTACCGTATCCATCGGAGTTGCATCATCGAGATTCGTTGCGAAGCTTGCATCGGATTACAGGAAACCGGACGGACTGACGATCGTACCACCTGGAAAGGAATCGATACTCGTCGACCAGATAGGACTTGAAAAGCTCTGGGGAGTCGGCAGCGCAACCCTGGAAAGACTCAGGGCAAGGGGACTCAGGACTCCGGAATCTATAAGGCAGCTTCCCGAGGAGACACTTTCAAGGATGTTTGGAAGGAACCTTGCAGGATTCCTCTTCAAGGCTGTCAGGGGAATCGACCCAGGGATATATCAGGGAGAGGCTAAATCGCATTCGATATCCACAGAGTCCACATATTGGCCAGACATCTACGATTTCGATGCAATCAAGGACATCCTTTTCGGTATGGCCGAAGAACTGCAGTTCAGGTCTCTCGATGAGAAGGTAATAGCAAGGACAGTACAGATAAAGATCCGCTACGGAGACTTCACTACGATAAATGCACAGGCAACCCCTACTGAACCTCTCTATGGAACAAGGGAAATATACAATACGGCATTGAGACTGTTGAAGGAAAAGTACGAACCAAGGGGTGTAAGACTGCTTGGTCTCACCCTAGCTCAGACATACGAAGGCGAAGAGGTCGAGCAGAGAGACCTCTTCTCCGAGCAGGGCGAGAGAGAAAGAAAGCTCGAGAAGATCGTTCTCGAGCTTGGAAAGAAGGGATCCCACCTGGTGAGAGCCCGAAGGTTAACGGAAGCTGAAGTAGAGGACGACAACTACAGCTAGGACTACGCGGTAGACACCGAATCCTGCAAAGTCGTGGTTCCTTACGAAATCCACAAGCTTCCTGATTACGACAAGTGACACGATGAAGGCAACGAATGTACCGATTCCCATGAGTGCCCACTCGGATCCTGTGAAGTTGAATCCGGACTTGAGGAGTCTCAGAAGCGATGCTCCAGCCATTACAGGAAGAGCCATGAAGAACGAGAACTTCGCAGCTACGGTCCTGTCGAATCCAAGGAGGATTCCGCCGAGGATCGTGGAGCCGGAGCGGGAAGTGCCAGGGATGAGTGCAAGCATCTGGAACATGCCGAGCTTGAATGCATCCATGTAGTTCACATCCTCGATCGTATCGATCCTCTTCGGGATCTTCACCTTCCTCTCGAGGATGATATAGAGTACACCGTAGACGAACAGCGTAAATGCAATTACATACCACACCGAGAGCTTCTCATCGATGAGGTCATCGAGAAGCACTCCTGCAATGGCGGCAGGCACTGTAGCGACAAGTACCTTGCCCCAGAGATTGAAGCAGGCGTTGCGCTCCTTCCTGTCCCTCTTGAATGGGGAGAGGGTATTCCAGTAGAGGACAAGGACAGCGAGAATCGAGCCAAGCTGGATGATTACCCAGAATACGCTCTTGAAGGCATCGCTTCCTGATAGGTGAATGAATTCATCAGCAAGGAGCATATGTCCTGTGCTTGATATCGGGAGCCACTCTGTTATTCCCTGGATTATTCCAAGGACTATTACTTTCAACGTTTCCATAGGGAGAAGCTTAACAGAGTATCTTGCCTTTGTTAAGGCGGGTTCGAAGGTTGGAAGGTTGAAAAAAACAGCCAATTCTCATATAACAATAGGTATGTTGAACGTAGTACTTGTAGAACCGGAAATTCCGCAGAACACAGGAAATATCGCAAGAACCTGTGCCGCAACTGGAGCTAGGCTCCACCTTGTGCATCCACTGGGATTCGATATATCTGAAAAGGCAGTTCGACACGCCGGACTGGATTACTGGAAAGACGTAGAGATAATCGAATGGGAGAACGAGGAGGCATTCCTCAAGGCCCATGGAGACGACAGGCTCTTCCTTTTCACCACAAAGGGGAAGCACATCTTCTCAGATGTTCCATACGAGGACGAGGAGGATGTATACCTGCTCTTCGGAAAGGAAAGCAGGGGACTCAGGGAGGAGCTTCTGCTGGAGCATCCTGAAACATCGGTCCGCGTTCCGATGCTTCATGACAGGAGGTCGCTCAACCTATCCAATACGGTGGCAATAGCAGTGTACGAAGTGTTGAGACACAAGGGATATCCCGAGCTCGAGACGGAAGGACAGCTGCACGGAGACATAAAGTGGTAATGTAGGCCGAATGAAAGGATAAGGCCTACCCTACATAAGAATACGAAGATAAATCCCAAGGAGATATATCAGATGATTGATACCAAGGAGCTCAAGAGTCGCTACGACGAGATCAAGAGCAACATCAACAACCGTTACATGAATGTGGATCTCGATTCCATCATTGCAATCCAGGACGAGAGATACGCAGTTCTTCAGGAAACTGAGGCACTCAGGGCAAGGAGGAACGAGACAGCTTCCAAGATGAAGGGCAAGCTCGATCCTGAGACAAGACAGGGCCTCATCGAGGAAGGCAAGAGAATCAAGGGCGAGCTTTCCGAACTCGAGGCCAAGCTTACAGAGCTTGACAGCAGGTTCAACGAGGCAGCAAGGACAATCCCTAACTACGCTTCCCCTAAGGCTCCAATCGGAAAGGAAGACAAGGACAGCCTCGCAATCAAGTTCGTCGGCGAGCCTAAGAAGTTCTCCTTCAAGGCAAAGGACCATGTAGAGCTCGGCGAGAGCCTCGACATCCTCGACTTCGAGTCCGGTGCAAAGGTTTCCGGCCAGAAGTTCTACTACATCAAGAACAAGGCAGTAATCCTCCAGATGGCTCTCGAGAGATATGCAATGGATATCGTAATGAAGCACGGCTTCACACCATTCATCACTCCAGACATCGCCAAGGAGGAGATCCTCAACGGAATCGGCTTCAACCCAAGAGGAGAGGAGAGCAACATCTACACTCTCGAGGGAACAGGTACATGCCTTGTAGGAACAGCTGAGATCACACTCGGTGGCTACTACTCCAACACAATCCTCGACAAGAAGGACCTTCCTATCAAGATGACAGGACTCAGCCACTGCTTCAGAAGAGA
>SAMEA104404097__coassemble_775_pt1 | contig 29505 bp, 25 predicted proteins | sample SAMEA104404097__metabat2_low_PE_002 | metagenome-assembled genome bin SAMEA104404097 (sample SAMEA104404097) | Balaenoptera acutorostrata | reverse complement strand
CTACCCCGAAGGAGGAGCTCAGGGAAAAGAGCATGGAACTCATGCTCGATGAGGGAAAGAGAGTCAATCAGCTGGGAATCGACCTGCTGAACATCCATCCGGGTGCGTACATCGAAGGTGAGAGAATCGATGGCATCAAGCGTACAGCAGCATTTCTGGATGAAGCTCTCGACCAACTTCCGGGAACATTGAGGATCGCACTCGAGAATACTGCAGGAGCTGGAACTGTACTTGGTGACAGGCTTGAGGAGCTCCAGAGTATAATCGAGTACTCAAGGCATAAGGACCAGATCGGAATAACGATCGACACGATGCACATCTTCGGAGCCGGCTACGATGTAAGGAACAACATGACCGGAGTCATGGATGAGGTCATGGAGAGATTCGGAAGAGAGAAGCTCTATGGAATGCACCTCAACGACAGCATGGTAGAGCTTGGTTCCCATAAGGACAGGCATGATTCGATCGGAATCGGAAAGATCGGACTAGAGGCCTTCATGGAACTTGCATCGAGAAGCGACATAGAGGAAAAGCCACTCATCCTCGAAACACCTAACGAGGAAAGGTGGCCTTACGAAATAAGCACGCTGTTAAAGTGCAATCAGGAGAAGGGACGCTAGAATGCGGCCGGCATTGATGAAGGCATCGGTGACGGCCGTTTCCTTTTCATATCCGTATCCGATAGCCTGGGCAGATTCATCCTTGTAGACGACCTCCCCTGTACTGTTGTCGAAGATCGAGAAGTGGGCTTCAACCCTGACTACGAACCTGTCCCCAGCCTTCTCTGTCTCGGCAACGCCGATTCGGATTATGGCAACAGTCTCGTTCACTGAGTCTGAATTGATGTAGTTCTCATATACATCCTCCTCCTCTTCACCACTTCCTGCACTGGAATGAAGTCCAACCTGGCACTCATCCATATAGGCATTGAATGGATCGATGGAAGCGAATTCACTTCTCTCGTTACCTGTCTCGTCATACTCGACGATTATTACATCAAGTCCCCTCTCCTCTGCACTGTCCCTGACATCATATGTCCAGGAGACCGTCTTGGAATCGAGAAGTTCATGAAGTGGATCTGTGAATCCCTCAGGTGCAATTGCATCGATCCTCTCGAGCTTTCCTTCGGAATCACGAAGCGAGAAGGTGATCTCACCGTTTCTCAGGATGTATGGATTTGTTGAATTGAAGTAGTAGTATCCCTTGCTGTCCGTAACTGCATATACATCTATGACCTCCTCCTTTCCAAGCGTATTCCTCATTACATAGGTTCCGCGGATAGGAGCTGCAGTTACGCTAGGTGACAGCAGACCCTTGTCCCTTATCACCCGGATCTCTCCAGATGGTTCGTTCGCTGTCTGCCTTACCTTGAGCTTCAGTGGCTTCAGGTAGTAGATCGCCTCCTCCAGGAGTTCTTCCGGCATGTATTCCGGAATGCTTACATCCCCTTCAAGGGAGATGAGAAGGGCCTCGAGTACATATTCAAACGATGCAAAGTCCCTGTTCTCACGGTATGCAAGGTTTGCATTCTCCAGGGCTTCCTCGATCCTGAGCTCCCTTTCCTTCATCAGAGCCTGTTCCTCGGTCCTGAAGGATTCGTAGGTAGCTGAGTCGAATGTGACGAGGATGAAGTATGCACCATCCCCGGTTATCCTGTTCTCGTAGTATGTCCTGTCGGTAGTTCCATCGAGAGCCTCGATCCTTCCGGTCGTGGAAAGCTCGCGGAAATACAGGTTGTATGCATCGATTCCAAGATCTCCCGAAACCTCCTGCAGGAAGTTCCTTATCGCATCCTGCCTTGCCTCCTCCTCTGTCTTTCCCGTGCCACGGGCAACGAAACCGGTCCTATCACGTCGGATAGGAGGATTGCGTACCCAGGAAGGAAGACCATCGATTTCAGGATTCACGAATTCCTGGAAGGAAGCACAGGATGTAATGGACAGCACCAGACATAGGAATAGAAGGAACCTCTTCAAAGCAATACACCTCCAGACAGTCTCAGCTCCGAGCCTGTTTCGGGATTACCCGTATAGCCGATCCGCCAATAGGCATTCGGCAGGAAATAATGTCCGTATCCGACAGTATATGTAACTCCCGGAAGGAATCCACCTCTTCCGTAACCGAGGAGAGCCTCGACGGAAGCGAATATCTCACCATCCTCAAGCAGTGTGAATGAGGATGAAGTCATCTTGGAAAGGTTTGCATGGGTCTCGAGTCCTATACCTACCTGGAAGATATGCTCACCTTCATTGTAGATGTAGTTCAGGCTGACCCGGGGATCGAAGTATTCCCAGAGAGAGACTGCCCTGAGTCCCAGCGACAGATCTACAGCAGCTCGGGTAAGAGGAGATGAGACGGAAAGGTCCAATGCAACGACCGGTCCCTTCCCGATTCCATATCCTGGATAGAGCTCCCTTCTCATCAAAGGAGAGAGAAGCATACTCTCATCGGGAAGTTCCTCCACAGCTCTCAAGAGAGCCATTCTCCTTCCAGTTCCATCGAATGCATAGTACAGGGATCCCTTTCGGAGATCGCCCTTCGCGGAAACAAGGTTTCCGTATATGGATTCTATGGATGAACCCTCATCCTGCAGGAATCCGGGAAGATAGTAGAAGGCATCCTGGAGCATTCCATAAAGCATCTCACTGTCCCTTGCCACAAAGGACATGGGATAGTCGTCAACGAGTATGGAAAGCTCCATATCCTCCCCGCCTACATCGAAGGATGTTATCTCCACGTCCACATCTCCACGTGGAGTCACAAGGGAGGAAATCATCTCCTCGAGTCCCAGGTCAGGCTCTACGCCATCAGAATATGTGACGGCGGAAAAGAGCATGAATGGAATAAGTGTCACAAGGAGCAGGGCGAGAAGTCGTCTCACTTCTGCATGCTCCAGTAATCTACCATTGCAAGTACAAGACGGTAGGAATTGTAGAGTCCATCAACAGAGAGCCACTCCCTGAGTGAATGGTAGTTGGCACCTCCTGTGAAGAGGTTCGGTGAAGGAACACCGGAGCACTCTGCAAGTCTTGCTCCATCCGTACCGCCCCTGATCAGCTCATCCCTTACAGGAATTCCGATCTTCTCAGCTGCTGCGTAGATGGCCTCCGTTGCCTTAGGTGACTTCTTATTCACCTCAGCCATGTTGTGGTAGCTTACATGTACATCAACATCCACCTCTCCGTGGTAGATGAATGCAATGGACTCGGCAAGCTTCTTCACGCACTCGATCCTCCTCTCGAAGGATGGCATGTCGAAGTCGCGGATATATACCTTTACGTTTGCTGTCACTCCATCACCGTTGAAATCGAGTGGGCAGTAGTAGCCGTATCTTCCATCCGTTGCCTCCGGGCTCTCTGCCTGTGGAAGGGATGTTACAAGAGCGGATGCCATCGTAACAGCGTTGACGAGGATTCCCCTTGCAGATCCGAGGTGGATTGAGTTTCCATGGAATGTTACTGAGACCGTTGCTGCGTTGAAGCACTCTGTCTCTATCTCGCCTTCCGTTCCACCGTCTACTGTGTAGCATGCAACACTCTTCATTCCTTCGTAAGGGAACATGTCCATGCCGGATCCCGTCTCCTCGTCAGGTGTGAAGAATACCTCGATGTCTCCGTGCTTCACCTCTGGATGAGATGTAAGGTATGTAAGCATCTGCATGATTACAGTGACTCCTGCCTTGTCATCAGCACCAAGAAGGGATGTTCCGTCGCTTGTGATGATGTCCGATCCCTTGTAGGACTTGAGAAGAGCGTCTGCAGGAATCACGATTCCATCCTCGAGTACGATGTCATTTCCATCGTAGTTCTCATGGTACTGGGCCTTTACATTGTTTCCGTTTACATCGCTTGCTGTATCGCAATGGGCCATGAAGCCGACTGTAGGTGCATCGACATTGCCCTTCAAGGTTCCCTTTACGACGAACTCCTTGCCGAAGTATGTCTCGAGTCCAAGATCCTCAAGCTCCTTCTTCAGGGCCTTGAGCATGACAACCTGTCCATCGGTTGTAGGTCTCTTCACTCCGCAGAGCTCAGGATCGCTCATTGTATCGAACTGGGTATAGCGGATGAAACGGTCGGTCATCTGCTTCTTTATATCTTTTTCTGTCATATACTTTCCTCCATTACATTGGATTATCGCACAAGAGGCAGGAAAATAGAATTGAGGAAAGGAAAATGACTGTGGATTTCCCGAGAAGTGGAAGCCCATGATACAAGTCAAACAGGGCCAGGGGCCCTGCTTGATACGTCAATACTTCAATAGAGGCTTGACATCGTCCATCACTCCGTAGATTGCAAATACCCCGAGGATTATCGCAACGAGTATAGGCGAGTAGCCAAGTGCAGCATTGGTGCTTATTATCGCAGCTCCCACTGCCCATGCCGCTGCAGGATCGACCGTTACGCTCTCAAGCCAATCCTTGAAGGATCCTATCTCACCATCGGTCTGGTAGTATCCTATTATGTTCATCAATGTGGATGAGAGGACTCCTGCCGCAATTGCACATGCAGAAGCTGCAGATACCTTTCCCCAGAACATCAGGTTCGGAACACATGCGTAGACGATTGCAGCTGTCAGTAGGACGGAAGCCTTCACTACAAGCTTTGTAAGCTCTCGGTAGAACTTCGCCTTCTGCTTTGCAGTCATTCCCCTTGCAATCTCCTCGGCATCCTCGAATACCAGCTCCTCGAGATGCTTGATGTCCTCCCTGACTTGATCGAGGTCCCCTTCCCCTACAAGTCCTTCAGCTGCCTTGAAGACCTCCTCAGTCGTCTCATAGTCGTCTGCATATAGGCAGAACTCAAGGTATTCCCTTCCGTTCTCCTCGGCAAGTGCACGGGACGCAACCTCATCAGGTCTCATTCCACTTTCCAGGATATCCAGGAATTCCGGGTTCTCCTCACCAAGCGCTCTCGTTACATCCTCAAGATAGAGACCGATGAGACGAGAGGATCTCGTGATGAGCACTGCGTCCGATAGTGCTTCAGGACCTGATAGCGACGGCGAACAGGACCAGAGCATCAAAGGCATCAGGAGCAGGACTATGCTCCAGTTGACGATTCTTCTTTCAATTGTCATAACTACCTCCTGTTTCTCATATTGAAAGATCGAGACCAAGCTTCAGGGAGAAGTAGATATCCCTGTAGCATGGAAACCGTTCAGAAAGAAACGAGAGACTCTGGGCTTCAAGCCTAAGTGGATTCTGGAACACGATCTCGGGCTCGACGAGAAGATATCCATAGTTGAAGGTGTAGCCGACATTGAATGACGGAGGATAGATATCCTTCAGCTCCGGGCTGTCCACTCCGAAGAGATGTATCCACGAGATGATATCGGTAGCCATATACAGTCCGATATCCTCCAGGGGATAGAGCCGCAGGGAAGCTGCAGCGTCGATTACCCCGATCTCCTCCTCCAGCGAGAATCCGTAGGAAACTGGAATCTCGAGGCCAACCTGGCCACGACGGATACCGAATGCAAGGGAGATGCGCTTTCCGCTTGCAAAGAAGCTGTCCAGTGCGGACGCATCTAGCGAAAGCGAAAGATGCATGTCCCCTGCAGGTAGCGGCATCAGGATGAGGATGAGGCATAAAAAAAGAAGTCCAGGCTTTCTCATATCTAAAAGCCTAAACTTCCTTCAATCTGCATGTAAGGGGCAAGAACGGTCAGTTTTCCTCGCTGTTGTCCTCTTCCGGCCAACCGAGAGCCTTCCTGAACTCAGCCTCCGATGCTCCGATCCTCTTCGAGGAGAAGAGCCTTGGAGATTCCTCGCCTTCAAGCTTGATGGAAACTCCCATGTGGTACTCGTCCACCTTTCCCATTGAATAGGATTCGATCGATGAGACCTCTGCACTCCAGGAAAGCTTGACGCCTCCGAGATCCGACTTCCTTACATGGAACATCAGCATTCCGTTGGATACGGAAAGGACTCCGGCAACCATCTCGGTTTCCCTAATCATGCCGGCCTTGACGGTGAAGGCTGAATCGTCTCCAAGCCCCTTCCTGACCATCCTGTCCGATATGAAGGCTGTCATGATATAGAAAAGTGCTCCACCTACAACGAGGACCAGAAGAGTCCAGATTGGGATCATGCCTTTCTGCATGGAGCAATATACAAGGTAAAGTATGTCAGCGAGAATCACTGCAATAAGGGATTTGTGCAACATGAAAAGATCTCCTATAAGTGAATCTTTAGTTTTTTCCTCCAAAAAAGCAAGCCACTTTCCAATCTTTCTCCACTAGGAAGGCATAAACAGGAAAAGGAGAATGAAAAGTATGAAGAAATTCATCAGCTGCATCCTGGCAGCACTGGCAATCCTCATGGTCTTCACATCCTGCGCAGAGAGTGAAGACACCGCATCCATGAGAATCGTATTGGACAGGAACACATCCCGTCTCATCGCACCGGCGGACTTCCCTCTCGAGGTGAAGAAGTACAGGATCGATGGTACAGGTCCAAACAATGAGAAGATCAGCATCACCACCGCAAAGTCATCTGCGACACTCGACGGACTCACTATCGGACAATGGACACTCAAGGCAACAGGTCTAAATGAGAAGAACGCCCCTATAGTACAGGGATCCACTACATTCAACCTGTCAGCCTCCAACACGACCTGCACGATCATGCTCGGAGAGCTTGTAGGTCAGGGAAACCTTTCAGTATCCCTCAAATGGGACAAGGCAAGAGTCGTCGCTCCGACAATCACCCTCGAGCTGAAGAAACAAGGGGTTCCGGAGCCAACCCAGCTTCATGCTTCAATGAACGAGCCTCTGGGAACTGCAACTCTCACAGAAGACAAGCTCGCTTCCGGTTCCTACATCCTGATCGGCAAGCTCCACAGCCAGAACGTACTCGTTTCAGGTTTTGTCGAGGCAGTAAGGATCGTAGAGGGAAAGACATCCCATGCAGACATCGAATTCAGCCTCGACATGTTCCCTTCAGCTCCGGGATCGATCCAGCTGATCAACGAGGCAGGCCTTCCTGTATACTGCACGATAAAGGGGCTTACAGACGAGGTATCTGCAGGAGAGCCTAGAAGCATTTCCCTCGAGCCAGAGGATGAGACACTCAAGGAAGTTACAGTGGACTGGTATGTGGATGGTACCTACCAGGCAACAGGCATGAACTACGAGATGACTCCGGAGCCGGGACTTCACAGGCTCGATGCTGTAGCCTATACGGATAAGATCGGTTCCTACGGCTCTACAGGAATGAACTTCTCAGCTGTAGTCAACACGGAGAAGGGAGTTCCGGGAAACAGGTTCTCGGTAGGAGCTTCCAATGGACTCAAGCTCGGTGGCAGCACCCTGGTGCACTTCCTTCCAAATGGAAACTTCCTCCTATTCAGCAAGGCAAACTCCTCCATGCAGCTCTGCGCCATCTCCAGGAGCACAGTCAACGTACTTGCAGAGTGGACAGCTGCAGACTTCGAGTTCCTCAATGGAAATCCAGTCGAATGCCTGTCACGCACACTGGACAGCGACAACATCACCATCATGGTGACTGCAAACAATCCTGCAAAGACATACCACCTCAACTACAACCTCCCGTCAGAGACGATGACATTCGTAGAGGATGACCGTGGTGTTGTTGCAGACATCGGTCCATACCTCAACATGTTCGTAGAGACCTTCAGCACAGACATGGCCTTCTACGATGAAGTGCACGGTACATTCGACTTCATCGGAAAGACAATCGGCTACTTCGACGGAATCTACTTCAGGATGGTAAAGGGCAAGGAAGCCTGCGGAGACTGGTTCTCATATGACTTCACCGACTTCAACGCAAAGTTCATGACATGTGAACCTCATCTCGATTTCAAGAACATGACAGCATTCGCCTCCACATACGACGGAAGGACATACCTCGTAGGAAATGCAGATGCACAGATCTACTACATCCTCAACAAGCCGGATGGAAGGGTCACGACAGGAAATACGAACATCTCGACAACCAAGTACAAGGGACTAGATGAGATGGAGGCAACAAAGGACGACTGGTTCATCCTCAAGGGACCTTCATTCCTCAGCTCCGTAGACTCCAAGACATTTGCAGAGAAGTGCTATCTAAACGAGACAGGACTCGGAGACATCGAATTCAACGATGCAACCGACATGCTGTATGGAATCGACAAGAGTACAGGATCGATCAGCGTCTATACCGTCAATCCTGCTACAGGTGCAATCGCCCTCAAGACAAGCGTCGCACCTAAGGCAACCAATATCGATAGGCTCTGCTTCTCACCGGGAGGATCCTATCTCATTGCATACAACAAGAACAATGGAGACAGCCTGGATATCTTCAGGATCAACACAAACAATTAGAAAGGAGGAATCATTCTATCATTCCAGAGGGGAGACTTCACGAGAGGTCTCCCCTCTCTTATATTCTATATATGGAGGAGGCAACATGAAGAACATACTATGCTACGGGGACTCGAATACATTCGGACACAACCCTGTAACCCATGGAGGAAGGATTCCCTTCGAAGAGAGATGGACAGGAAGGCTTTCGCTGTCGCTCTGGCCGGATGCCAGGATAATGGAAGCAGGACTCTGCTCCAGGACAACAGTATTCGACGACCCATTCCACGAGGATGTGAATGGCCTGAAGGAACTGGGAACTGCAATAAGGTCGGCCCAGCCTCTCGATATGGTTGTCATCATGCTGGGAACCAACGACCTCAAGAACTACTTCCATCTGACTCCAGGCCAGATAGCAAGAGGTGTTGGAATGCTCATAGACAGGGCAAGAGCGCTTACAGATGCAGAGATCCTGGTATTGAGTCCGATAAAGCTTGGAGAGAACATCGCATACTCCGAGTTCGGTGATTCCTTCGACAGCATCTCGCTGAAGAAGAGCCAGATGCTGGGCAATGAGATCAGGAAGGTTGCAGAGGAAAGGAATGTCCATTACCTTGCTGCAGAAGACTACGCAAGTCCATCGGAAGAGGACTCACTTCATATGACAGCCCAGGAGCATGGAAGGCTCGCAGAGGCCATCGAAGCTGAAATCAGGAAGATACTTCACATCGAATGATGCAGGAAAGCACTCCAGACACTCCATCAAGACTGTTGCGTATACATAAACTATGCATTAAGCTTAAGTTAATGTGAACCAGAACACATTAGACAGGAGCATTTATATGAATAGTGATATGCTGGTAAGGATTACCCGCTACTACAGGTCCTTAAACAGACTCAGGGCCATAGGACTTGAGAAGGTCTTTGCACATAACCTTGCAGACGCAGCCGGCGTCAGCGCGGCAATCGTACGAAAGGATTTCTCACAGCTGGAGATCCATGGACAGAAGAGAGGCGGCTACGAGATCCTCGACCTCATCCAGAAACTTGGGGAGATACTCGGAAAGGGAGAGCCTCAGAACGTAATCGTAATAGGATGCGGAAGGATCGGAAAGGCATTGATGCACTATGCAGGCTTCGAGCCCGATGGAATAAGGATCGTTGCAGGATTCGATGCAGACCCTATCGTATATTCCGATGCATCGAACCCAATCCCAGTATATCCAATGAGCAGACTTGAAGAGGTTGTGGAGGCACTGGAGGTAAAGGTTGCAATCATCACAGTACCGGAAGCGGCAACAGCAGACTGCTACCAGAGACTTGTCGATTCCAACATACAGGGAGTCCTGAACTTCAGCCCAGTTACATTGAAGCCACAGGTAATCGATGGACATCTCAAGCCGGTTGTACACAACATCAACATCGCATTGGAGCTCGAGCAGATCTTCTACGAGCTGCAGTATCCAAAGGAAGCGACAGCAAAGGACCAGAACTGACCATACACAGAGAGGCACCTCAACCAGGGGGTGCTTCAATCTTATCCTTGCATCCTCATATCCCATGACTTAGAATCATCAGCAAGGAAAAGAAAGATGATAGGTGAATTCTCAAGGGACATACTCAATTCCTTCCAGGTAAGGAAGAAACGCAAGGATAAGGATGCATTCATAGAGCTTATGAGGACCAGGTTCCCGGAGCTCAGGATAGAGGAGAGCAGGCTTCCCGTACATACGAAGAACATAGTCATAGGAGACCTGGAGACTGCAAAGGTAGTGCTCACTGCACATTATGATACATGCGCAAGGATGCCCGTTCCAAACTTCCTTGCTCCCAGGAACAAGCCTCTTACAATGCTCTATCAGATTGGACTTGGCATTACCCTTGGCCTGCTGATTGGAGGAACGGTTGGCTTTCTATTGGAGATGACACTATATAGATTCCTCGGACGGAACTTCATCACCAGGATCATCGGCTTTGCAATCATAATGTATACATTCCTCTGGCTCATTGTACTGGGACCTGCAAACAGGCATACAGCAAACGACAACACATCCGGAGTGATAACGCTCATCACCCTTCTCGAGGGCATGAGTGAAGAGGAAAGGAAGAAATGCTGCTTCGTATTCTTCGACCTGGAGGAAGCAGGACTCTGGGGTTCCAGGGCCTACAACAGGATGCATAGGGAAGTCATGAAGGATAGGCTCCTCATCAATTTCGACTGCGTATCCGACGGTGAGTACTGCATGGTTGCAGGCAAGGATAAGGCTCTCGATAAGTACGGGAATCTCTTCAGGGAAAGCTTCACGGAAGAGGATGGAATAACACCTCTTGTATATTCACTGAAGAAGGTAATGTACCCATCAGACCAGAACAACTTCCCTACAGGTACTGCTGTTGCATTCTTCAGGAAGCATAAGAGGATCGGGTACTACATGAACAGGATCCACACGAAGAAGGATGTCATATTCGAAGAGAGGAATATAGAGTATCTGGAGAAGTGTATTAGACGACTTGTAGCATCTCTCTAGGTGTGTAACCTAGTCACATCTGCAATAGGTCGAGCAAATGGCCAATCAATGATTTCATCCTCTTATAACTTATTGTCTGACAAATAATTACTGTTCATCTACATAGTCTATTGGAAATTTAAATCTTCCTCTTGCATTCCATGTCCACTAAGTGCATAATATAGCCAAGTTAGCCATAGCTAACACTATACAGCTTAATAGATATAGAGGAGATACAGACATGGAAAACTACAAGATGCCGCTACTTGGCGACCCAGCACCTGCATTCGAAGCAGTAACAACCCAGGGTAAGATCAACTTCCCTGCCGACTATGAGGGAAAGTGGGTGATCCTATTCTCTCATCCTGCCGATTTCACACCGGTATGTACAACAGAATTCATGACATTCGGTTCCATGATCGAGGAATTCAGAGAGATGAATACTGAGCTTGTTGGACTTTCAGTAGACTCACTCTACTCCCATATCGCTTGGCTCAGGAAGATCCAGGAACTTGAGTGGAAGGGCATGAAGAACATCAACGTCACATTCCCTCTCATTGAAGACATCAGGATGGAGGTTTCCTCAAAGTACGGCATGATCCAGCCAGGTCAGAGCAATACACAGGCTGTAAGAGCTGTATTCGTAATCGACCCTAAGGGAATCATCAGGACAATTCTCTACTACCCACTCTCAACTGGAAGGAACTTCGATGAGATCAAGAGAATCGTACTTGCTCTTCAGAAGGCAGATGCAGACAGCTGTGCAACACCTGCAGACTGGAGACCAGGAGATGATGTAATCGTACCTACAGCTGGTTCCTGTGGAACAGCAAAGGAAAGGATGGAGTCAAAGGACGACGAGATGTACTGTCTCGACTGGTTCCTCTGCTTCAAGAAGGAAAAGAGATAAGAGTTCATAATACAGACGTTCATAGACACGAAAAGCGGACCTTCTGGCCCGCTTTTCTGCTTGATGTATAGCAAAGGTCAATAGTTCTCAGTTCTCACTTCAAAGAAGCTCTGGGACCTTGAACATACCGGACAGATTTCTGGAGCCTTGACTCCAACTACCATATGTCCGCATACCCTACACTCCCAGACCGATACTTCGCTCTTCCTGAACACTTCCTTCATCTCGACGTTCTCGAGGAGCTTCCTGTATCTTTCCTCATGGGCTTTCTCGATTGCTGCAACATTCCTGAAGGAAGCAGCCATCTCAGTAAAGCCTTCAGCTTCAGCATCATCAGCCATCCTTGCATACATGTCAGTCCACTCATGGTTCTCGCCTTCTGCTGCGGCTAGGAGATTCTCGGAAGAATTTCCTATTCCACCAAGTTCATCGAACCACATCCTTGCATGTTCCTGCTCGTTCCTGGCAGTCTCGAGGAAGATCTCTGCAAGCTGGTCATAACCTTCTCGCGTTGCGATCTCAGCAAAGTATGTATACTTGTTCCTGGCCTGAGACTCTCCAGCAAAAGCTTCCTGGAGGTTCTTCTCTGTCCTTGTTCCCCTGTAGCTCTTCTTCTGAGCTGCAGCAGGAGCATCCACTCGCCTGAATACCTGAGAGGACTGTCCACAGAGAGGACAGTTGTAATCTGCATCCAACGCACCTTCATGCACATATCCACAGACCTGACATTCCCATCTACCGCTTCCACTCCCTGATTCACCACGATGGAAGATCTCGCTTCTATCCAGATATGCAGTATGCAGCATCTTCTCAGCCATCTCAGAGAGTGGCTTTCCATAGAACTCCTCGTATACCCTGATGATATCTGGATTCTCGTGGCTCTTTCTGATCGTCATCCTCTCATCCTTCGAGTATAGGGCAGCAATACGGGCCTTCCTGACTTCGTCCCTGTCCTTGCTTAAGTCCTTAGGCTGACCGCCACCACCAATGCATCCACCAGGGCAGGTCATAACCTCTACGAAATGATAGTTCCTCTCACCGCTCCTGATAAGTTCGATGAGCTTCTTCGCATTTGCAGTACCATGACATACAGCTATATTCACATCCATTCCGCCAATGGATACTGTAGATTCCCTGATCCCTTCATAACCTCTTACAGGAGTTAGAGATAGAGCATCAATGGGAGCCCTGTTCCCGGTTGCATACTCATAGGCTGTGCGGAGTGCAGCCTCCATTACACCACCAGTATTTCCAAAGATCACTCCAGCACCGGATGCCTCTCCAAGAAGGTTGTCGAAATCGGAATCCTCCAGAGCTTCAAAGGAAATGTTCTCGCTCTTTGCCCAGATGGCAAGCTCACGGGTTGTGATGACATTGTCCATGTCCATCATTCCCTCGATTCCAAGATGCTTGCCGGAATCGCTCATCTCTTCCCTGCGGATCTCGAACTTCTTTGCAGTACATGGTGTGAGAGCTACGTTCACGATCCTCTTCGGATCGATTCCCATCCTGGAGGCAAAATATGTCTTGATTGTCGGTCCCTGCATTCCAATTGGGCTCTTTGCAGTAGAGAGATTCTCCTTCATCTCTGGATAGTACATCTCCACATACTTTACCCAAGCAGGACAGCAGGATGTGAACTGAGGAAGAGGTCTGTTTCCCTTCTCGATTCTCTCGAGAAGTTCACTGGCCTCCTCTACGATCGTAAGGTCTGCAGCAAAGTTGGTATCGAGGACATAATCCACTCCTAGAGCTCTCAGCATTGCTACCATCTTTCCCTGTACAAATGCGCCAGGCTCTATACCGAATTCCTCACCGAGAGCAACTCTTACAGATGGGGAAGTGCTTACGACAACAATCTTATCTGGATCGGCAACTGCATCGCGTACAGCCTGCCACTCATACTTCTCGATGATGGAACCGGTAGGACATACGTTTGCACACTGTCCGCAGTTGATGCAGACAGCAGAATCTGCAGTCTGGCTAAGGGTATATGTACCATGGACTCCTATGGACTCCTCGCATACTCTCCTGCACTGACCGCACTTGATGCATTTCTCTTCTATTCTTTCAATACTTGGATTATCGAGCTCAATTGGAACCCTTACATCCAATGACATGTGTTTCATGCTTATTACCTATAAAATGGATATATGAAAAGGCACTCCTTCAACATAGAGTGCCTGCCGTGCCTTTTCAGCGCGAAATCAATAGTTGGTCTTTCTGACTTCGAAGAAACTCTGGCTTCTCTTACAGACTGGACATACTTCCGGAGCCCTTGTACCGACAACAATGTGTCCACAGATCCTGCACTCCCAGATTGTAATCTCACCCTTCTCGAAGACTCTCTTCATCTCGATGTTCTCGAGGAGCTTCCTGTATCTCTCCTCATGAGCCTTCTCGATTGCACCAACCATCCTGAATCTAGCAGCAAGCTCTGGGAAACCTTCCTCGTCAGCCTCGCGTGCCATCCTGTCATACATGTCTGTCCACTCATGGTTCTCACCTTCAGCTGCAGCTACAAGATTCTCCTCACTCTTACCGATTCCACCAAGTGCATCGAACCAGAGGCGTGCATGCTCCTGCTCGTTTCTTGCTGTGTGGAGGAAGATTTCGGAAAGCTGGTCATAACCTTCGCGGGAAGCAACCTCAGCAAAATATGTGTACTTGTTTCTTGCCTGAGACTCTCCAGCAAAAGCTTCCTGGAGGTTCTTCTCTGTCTTTGTACCAGCGTACCTGCTACCACTCTTTGGAGCTTCCTTCAACTCTTCCTCTACCTTCTCGAAGACAGATGCCGGCTGTCCGCAAAGTGGACATACGAAATCATCAGCAAGAGGTCCCTCGTGTACATAACCGCAAATAGTGCAGCGCCATTTTTCCATAATTCATTTCTCCTATAACGCAATCGAAAAAGCCCTTGCATATCCTTCCCATTGAATACGTTTGAAGGGCGCTCGAAAATGCCATCTAAATTTTTATTGCGAGCATGATAGCATGAAACAGCTATAGTGAAAAATCACCTGAGCCATAATTTCCTAAATGTTTCAACATATGTAACATAGTCACCCAGAATGCTGGTGAATATATACGTATAAGTATATATAGATTAAGTATTATATATCTACAATACAATGAATTGCTTATAGTTTCAAAGGGGTATAACCTCCTTGAAGCTACCCATATTGCGAAGTAATCGTTCCTGAAGCATAATATAGACACGAAATGGCAAGGAAGCTTCACCTAGAAACCGCAGAATGCAACTATGGGCATAAGCAACAGGAAGCATATCCTTTTTTCATTCGTTCCCCCAAGAATAGTTAGTGTCGCAAGGCGGTCCCCTAAAAAAGGACCGCTTTGCTTTACCTTTTAGGGATTCCCTAAAACTCTTTTAGGTATGCACCCTAATATAAATATGCAAATCGTTATACAAACATCATTTGTAAAAAAGACTCCACTCTGAAGTGAAGTCTTTTTACCCCTCTACCCTAAAACCTATTACATGCTTACGGTTCAATGGCAACCTTGATTACATTATCCCTGCGGTTCTCGAAAAGCTCATATGCCTCCTCGATATCTGCCAGGTGATATGTATGGGTAATCAGTGGTGTAGTATCTATCTTCTTCTCAGAGAGAAGCTTCAATATCGCCTTGCTGTCGCAGCCATCCACTCCACCTGCTTTCCAGGTAAGGTTCTTGCCGTACATATCAGGAAGAGGAAGCTCCATAGCCTCGTCATAAAGTGCAATGATCGTGATTATTGCATTAGGGCGTGCAGCCTGCCATGCCATCCTGAAAGTGGCTGGAAGTCCTGCACATTCTATGACTCTGTCAGCTCCACCATGGTCACTATGAGTACGGACGTAATCGAGTGCTTCCTCTGGTGTTACGACGTCTACGTAACCGTAATGCTTCTTCACGAATTCACGTCTGAATGCATCAGGCTCAGATACTATGATCCTCTTTGGATTGAGGAGCTTCACGCACTCCATCGTGCATATTGCAGTAGGACCTGCACCGATGATGAATACAGTGTCTTCCTCTGTGATCTCGGAGATCTTTGCACCCCAGTAACCGGTAGCGAGTATGTCTCCAGTGAAGAGTGCTTCCCTATCACTTACATTCTCTGGGATGATCTCAAGCCCGGAATCTGCAAAAGGTACAAGCACCTTCTCAGACTGTGCTCCATCTATCCTGCAGCCAAGTGCCCAACCACCATGCTCATCAGTGCAGTTGTTGACCCATCCATGCCTGCAGAACCAGCATTCACCACAGAATGTCTCGACAGAGACTGCAACGCGGTCTCCTGGCTTCACAGTCTTTACAGCTGAACCAACCGCTTCTACAACACCTACAAGCTCATGTCCTAGTGTTATGCCCTTCACAGCCCTTGGAACGGATCCATGCTTGATATGCAGGTCTGACGTGCAGATGGAAGAGAGTGTTACTCTTACGATTGCATCAGTTTCCTTCTGAAGCTTTGGCTCCGGCTTCTCACGCATCTCGAAGTGGTTATGGTCGATGTATGTATATGCTTTCATATCAGTCTTCCTTGGCTCTTATCCATGAGAACAGGTACTGCTGGGACAGTGCCTGGTAAGGTGCGAAATACTCAGGCGTCCTACCTGGGTAGTATTCCTTCATTACCTTCTTCATCCATACATCCATCGGAAAGCCTTCCTTCCTCTGGTAGCTGAATATCAGGATGCAGGACGCAACCTTCGGCCCGATTCCCTTGATTGTCTGCAGTGCAGCCATCGCATCATCGAATGGAAGGTCATCGATTTCATACAGAAGGTCTGCCTTCTTCACTGCATCGACGAGGTAGGAAGCCCTGAAACCTGCTCCTATTGCCTTGTAATCGTCCTCTGTGACGTCCTTGAGCTCTTCCTTGGTAGGAAATGAGTAATATCCTGGCTCGACCTCGTGTCCCCACTTCTCGGAGAAACGGTCATAGAGGCCCTTGATCCTCTTGATGTTGTTGTTCTGTGAGAGGATGAAGGAGATTGTAGCGATGAAATGGTCCTGCTTCAGCATCCTGAGCATACCAATCTGGTCCACAGCCTCGGAAAGTATCTCATCCTTGGCTCTTATCTCTCTCATTGCCTTTTCATAGTCATATCCAAGGTCAAAGTAATCATATAGGAATGGATCCTTAGCAGCATCCTCAAGACTTCTTATCCTGTAGACCTTTTCATTGAGAACGGCTGAAAATACTCCGTCCTCCTCTTCCTGCCAGGAGAAGGCCTGGCCTCCCAGCAATATCTCTCTTAGATTTTCCATATCAAGGATTATATTTCAGCTCTGTCTTGAGTGCAAAGTGGTCAGATACACCCAAACCGCTTTCCGGTGTGTACTTTATCGGTATTCCATCCGCATCAGCACCTCCAGGAGGTATGAGAAGCGTTGCAAAGGAGAAATCATAGCCTCGGCCATCGAATGCCATATCTGAAAGGAGTACATGGTCGAAGGTCTTGAAATCCTGCCAATAGCATGAATCCCTGCACTTGTAGGCGCTGTCAAGCGTAGGAGTGTAGTACAGCCCGAAATCCACCCTTTCCATCTCTCCAACAACAGGGAGGACACAGCTGCAACTCCTTTCAGGGTCACAGAATATATCGGAAATGAATGGATCGTCGTTGAAGTCTCCGACAGCTATGGCAAGATGACCGCTTCGGTCCTTCATCAGCTGGTCCAGAAGGATGAACATCTCCCTACGTGAACGGTATCCACCACTTATCCTGCTTCTGGCATGCAGATTGAATACATGTATCCGCTCACCTGACACGCTGAATACCAGCTCCATGATGGGCCTATCTTCCAGAGAGCCATGTATATGAGTCTCAATTGGCCTATATCTACTTATATATCCTACCGTAATCGGAGTGTTATTTTCCAATAAACCGAAATACCTGTATCCATTGCGGTTGAGTCCAGCTTCCAGCATATCCTTCAGCACCTTCTCGGATTCGATCTCCTGAAGGAGTATGATGTCTGCCTCGTACTCTTTCGTTGACAGAATATCCACTGTCTTCCGTATTCTCTGTCGGTATTGGTCAGCCCCGTAGCCCATGGAGGAAATGAAAGGAGCCATCTCATGCCCTGTCTCGACATCGTCATGCATAAGGTACATGTTCCAGGAAAGGATGGTAAGAACCTTCTCCTTCCCTGTCATCTCACAGGAAAGGAGCAAAAAAAATAGAGGAATGATAAAGATTAGTCTCTTCATATTCCTCTAGTTCAGAAAGTGGGGATTCCGGTCAGATATCCTTCCTGTTTGTGATGATCCTCGTTACGATACCGTACTCGAGGGCTTCCTCAGCTGTAAGCCAATGGTCACGCTCTGTATCTGCAGAGACCTTCTCGACACTCTGTCCAGACGCATCGGCGATGAGCTGGTCGAGTGCATGCCTGAGCTCTTCCATCTTCTCAGCCTGGATAGCCATGTCTACTGCAACGCCTCTCATCTGTGAAAGTGGCTGATGGATGAGGTATGTAGCGTGAGGGAGGGAAAGCCTATGCTCCTTGTCTGCTGCAAGATACAACAGTGCTGCAGCGGAAGCTACAAGACCTGCTCCGATTACATATACAGGGCTTTCTACATAGCGGATCATATCGTAGATAGAGAATCCTGAATACACATCACCACCTGGGGAGTTGATGTATACGTAGATAGGCTCGCTGCTCTCAGAATCGAGAACGAGAATCTGCTTGCAGAATGCATCTGCTGTATCCTTGTTGATCTCTCCCGAGATCATTATGCTTCTTGTCTTCAGAAGTTTCTCCGGAAAGGGAACTTCATTCTTCTTCTCTTCGTTTTCCATATCTAGATAAGTAACACAATTTCATCAAAAAGGAAAGTTCCTGTTCTCTTTAATCCTTATTTCACTTAGAATAAGACATATGAAGAGCGCAACCGTTTCAATAATCGGCAGACCATCTGCCGGCAAGAGTACATTAGTCAATACAATATGCGAGATGAAGGTCTCGATCACAAGCAGCACACCTCAGACGACAAGGAACAAGATCAGGGGCATCTACACAGACCAGAGAGGCCAGATCATATTCACAGACACTCCGGGATATCACCTATCAGACAAGGAAGTGAACAGGAGAATGCAGGACGTTACAGTATCTGCACTTTCAGACTCCGACATCATCCTCTATCTCATCGATGGCAGAAGAACACAGGGCACAGAGGAAGAGGCAATTGCAGAGATGGTCAAGAAGACCAAGGTACCGGTTGTCTGCTGCATCAACAAGAAGGATATCCTATCACAGGCCCAGATCGAGGATGCAGAGTTCTTCATCAGGGAACACCTTCCAAACGCACCTATACTCACAGCATCTGCAAAGGATGATGATGGAGTCGACGAGATCCTCATCGAGCTCTTCAAGCTCGCACCGGAGGGAGAGCTGATGTATGACGAGAGTCAGTACACAGACCAGCCTCTTGAGTTCCGCATCTCGGAGATCATCAGGGAGAAGACAATTGCCTCCCTCAAGGAAGAGCTTCCACATGCAATCTTCGTAGAAGTATCCGACATGGAGTACGACGAGGATGCGAAGAAGGTATGGGTAAGAGCATTCATCAACGTAGAGCGTGAAGGACAGAAGGGAATAATCGTCGGAAGAGGCGGAGAGGGAATCAAGAGAATCAGGAAGGAATCCTTCAAGGAAATCAAGAGGATCTTCCCAGGCTCCACACTCGAACTCGACCTCCGTGTAAAGAGTGCTCCCAAGTGGAGGAACAACCAGGTAGTACTCGATAGGATCTTCAGGGACCTCAACAAGTAGGAGACCTCAAGGCAATATAGAGCTCCCGTTTTCGGGAGCTTTTTCATGCTCTCCTACCTTAGTAAGGATTGGTAACCAAGCTGAAGGCACCATTCATGAATGATTTCTGCTCAGGTTGCAGCACTACACCATCGAACGCTTATTCCATACGGTATCTGCATTTAATGTGTAGCAGTAACCATCATCAGGCTTTGTATCGTGTCCAAACAAAGACATCAAGTCAAAGAAAAGAGGTAGAACCGTCAAGCTCTACCTCCAACTATCCTATCATAGATTACGGATGATCTCTGCACGGGTATCCCAGTTCCACGAGTTATCCCAATTATCTGTCTTCACATCGCCAAGTATTACCTTCTGATTGGTCCTCCATCCATAGAAGGCACTGCGGCCGATGTAATTCAAATATGGTGGTAGATTGATCACATCCAATGACTGACAATCCCTGAAGGCCATGCTTCCTATGCTCTGCAGACTTGGATTCAATATGCAGGTCTTGAGGTTGACACATCCGTCGAATACATTGCTTCCAATCTTCACCACTGAATTAGGAAGTGCGATATTCTCAAGCTTGGTACAATAGGAAAAACAGTTCTGACCAAGTTCAGTCACACCATTCTCGATGATGACATCCTGCAGCTTCCTACATTCATTGAAAGCATAGGACCCAATGGTCTTTATGGATTCAGGGATGGTGATCGTCTTGAGATTGTTGCAATGGGAGAATGCGTAGGAGTTGATGTACTCTATTCCCTTCGTCAGCGTTACGTCTTCAAGTGATGGGCACTCAGAGAATGCAGAACTTCCAATAGAGGAGACACTTCCAGGAATCGAGATTGACTTCAAGCCTGCACACTTGGAGAATGCATAGCTTCCAATGGATGTAAGGCCTCTATTGAGCTTGACGTTAACCAGTGAATCACATTCCTTGAATACTGAATCAGAAAGAGTCTTCAAGCTTCTAGGACAGGTGAAATCCTGCAGTGCAGAACATCCCTCGAAAGCCTTATTGCCTATCATGTTCAAACCGGTCTCGATGGTGACATCCTTGAGCCTTGTACAATAGCCGAATGCACTTGCTCCGATCTTTGTAATGGAAGCAGGAATGAAGATTTCCTCCAGGGAATGACAATTGTAGAAAGCGTTATCTTCAATGGAGACAGGACCATAGTCAATGTACACATCATCGAGTGAATAACAATTCTGGAAACATCCCTGAGGGATGCTTTCAAGGTATTCAGGGATACTTATGCTTTCAAGTGAATGGTTATTGTAGAAAGCATACGACTTGATTCTCTTGAGGCTGACAGGGAGATTCATTTCCCTGAGGTTCACACAGGATTCGAAGCAATTGCTTCCGATTTCAGTAAGTGATTCAGGAAGAAGAATGGACTCCAGAGATGTACACTCCAGGAATGCAGAAGAACCTAGGATCTGCAAGCCGTAATTGAACATGACATTCGACAGGTTACTGCATTTCTCAAACGCCCTGGCTCCAATGCTGTATACAGAAGAAGGTATCGTGATCGACTTCAGGGCTGTACAGCCACTGAAGGCATAGTTATTGATGGTCTTCACACCTTCGTTGATGAATACATACTGAAGGGCTGAACAGTTCTGGAAGGCATACTGCGGTATATCTTCCAATGTGGCAGGAAGTGTGATGCTTTCCAGATTGATATCCTGCAGGAAGACGTCATTACCCATCTTGGTGAGGTTCTCATTGAGATATACATCGTCAAGGGAAACGCAGTTTGCAAAAGCGTATGACTTTACCTCCCTGACAGATCCTGGAAGACTTATGGAAGAGAGACCTGATGAATATCTGAAGGCTTCAGCCCCAATTGTCTTTACCCCGTCCTCGATGATTATCGACCTGAGAGCATCACAGTCATAGAATGCCCTGTCGCCAATCATCTCAGCACTTCCCTTGACCCTGAATTCCTTCAGGGAACGGCATTTCTCGAAGGCTGAGTAGCCTATGATGGAATAGTTTGAATTGATGATTGGACTTTCCAGGGTATAACAATTCATGAAACACTCTGCAGGAATGCTTTCGACAGTGGAAGGAATAATTACATCTCTAAGTGATTCAGAGTCCTTGAAGATACCCCTTCCAAGCGTCTTTACACCTTCAGCGATATCAACCTTAACCAGGGAAAGGCATCCCTGGAATGCATAGGCTCCAATTTCCCTTACATTACCTGGAATCATGATGCTTTCAAGACTCGGACAGTATGAAAAGCAGCTGTCCCCGATCATCTCGACTCCCTTTCCTATGATTATGTCAGACAGGGAGGAATTGCTGCTGAATGCATTTGACTTGATTTCCTTGACGCTGTCTGGAATGACAACATAGTTCAGCAAGGGACACTTCGAGAAAGCAGACTCATATATGATTTCAACCCCATCGCCGATCTGGAGATTTGAAAGGGAGCCGCAATCGTAGAATGCACTCGAGCCTATATAGTTTACAGTTGAAGGAATGAATACATCATTCAACATGGAACAGGAAATGAAGCAGTTGTAACCTATCTCCTCAAGCCCCTCGTTGAAAATGACAGATTCGAGTCGCCTGCAATCCCTGAATGCATCGTGAGATATGACCTTGAGAGTTTCGGGAAACTGGACAACCGTAAGATTGTCGCAGTTAGCAAAGGCTCTGTAGTCTATGCCTATGATTGTATATCCGCCAATTTCAGACGGTATCTCAAGATGTGTTTCAGCTCCATTGTATGAATAGATACTGGCAGTCTTCGCCGTCTCATCCTTATCGGTAAGCTCGTAGCTTGCGGCCATCAGAGTCGAACAGATGATAGCAATCGACAGTATGGCAATAATCCTTCTACTGTGTCTTTTCATTATATCCCCTTTTTTCAGCAGAGAATCCACATCCAAGGATGCAGCTCCACCATAAATCACAATAAATAGATTCCCACCTTGAACCTTGCTCCGAAACAAAGCTCAGGAGTCCAGGATGTACTGTTCAAACTGCATCCACAGAATGCCTGTACCTCGGTGTTGAAGTATTTCATTTCGCCACCGAATCCGAATGAGGCAACAGGGATGACACTGACGACATCATCAGAGCCGAGAGTGTACGCTACATCCGTGCTGATACCGTACGAAAGATATGTATAGGTATCCAGGTAATGCATGAAATCCAATCCAACGCTTCCACCTGCATCGATCAGACTGCCGCCATTCTCCGTAAGACGTCCTCCCAGGGAAATCCTTAAGTGGGCATTGGAGAAGAGAGGAGCTCTTGAACGCCAGAAGAATCCAAATGAATATGGATTACCGGTTCTGGTACCATCGATGTTGTATTCAGTGCCTCCTCCAAGGCTCAAGCCCAAATGCTTGGAAGAAGCTGTGTCCAGCCTGATCTTCCGCTCTTCGATGAAGTTAGGCTCGGGAAGTTCATCACTTGTATGCTTCTTCGCCTTCTTGACATTGGCAATATCTGGAACTGCGAGATCCGGGTCAGGAATCAAGCCAAGAGGCTCATATTGTGGCAACATCTCATGTATGTCGAACTTATTCGAAACATAGACCAGTGTAAGATCCATGTTGTTATCGGTAATCGAGAACTCGACGCTCTTGATGTCCTTTGCACTGTACAGGATGGCATCATCTCCGATGGCAAGAGGGTTTATGACCTTTACCTCATCGATGTAGATCCTATATCTATTGTTGACCAGACTTCCCTCGATGTGATAGCTGACAATTACATCATACGCGTTGTCAGACTGTGTAAGGATGGCATGGTATGTATTCAGTACAGGCTCGAGCTCTGTCCATCTCTTGAAGTCCCCCTTGATTCCAGTAACCTTCTCAAACGGGATCTCAAAATCCACATCGATTTCCTGTCCTGCAATACTGAGGTAAGCCTTACCCTTCCACTTCCATTCCTGACCTATGTAACGGATGGAGGAAGTGACTTCCTTTGAATATCTGGAAACAGTAAGCCTTGCGTTGTTGAGGATATCGAGATACTCCTCAGCTCCGCCCCTGATTTCCGCTAAGCGTCCCATAGTGACGTCGTACATCTTCCTGGCATTGATGTAGTATGCCTTGTATAGTTCCAGGATTGCAGGTTCCATATCGTTGGCCATCTGGATCTCGATATAGTCTGCAGTAGGATAGCCATTGCTGTCCACGAGTGCGATATTGGTAAGTCTATTGGCGCTCATCCTATCGATAGCAAGCTTTTCAGCCTGCACTTCGAATTCATTGAATGTATCGTAGAGTTCGTTGGCAAGCTCATTCTTTGCATCCCTGTATGTATTCCTGTAGTCCTCGATTGCAACGATGAACTGTACAGGATTGGTAACTGCTACTTGAGGATGCATTGGAATGCTTATATTGGAAAGCCTTGTCAGATACTCCTCAATATCCTTGTCTGCCATCCTTGCAAAGGCTTCCTTCTGCTTGGCCTGTTCCCTGTAGAGGGAATCGAGACTGTTCTGGATTTCCAGCTTCTCCCTTTCAAGCTGCTTTCTTCTATCGATCTGCTCCTGAGAGAGATCTCCACGTTTTGCCTGCTCATCAAGAAGATAGGTCTCCTGACTGATTGTGGTGTTCAGGGAAATGAGCAAGGCGTTGTATCTTGAATCTACATCCTGATGGGAGATTGGAAGCACAGGTGCCTCGTATGTTCCATTTGAAAGGATCTGAAGGATCATCAGATATGTCTCCCAATCACGGAACTGCATCTTGGCCTTGCTGTAGTAGGCAATCTTCTCTTCAAGAGTTCCTGTCTTGTTCATGCTTATGTTGGAGATGACCGGAACGAGGTTCTTGACCCTCTCCATGTAGAGATCCTGGGACTTCTCGGAAATATAGGCAGTTACAGTCCATATTCCTCCGCTTTGCTTAGGCCTGGTCATCTCAACACCCAAGAGCTGAACACTTGTTGATGAAGTCACGGCTTCCTGTAGGGATATGGAGGATGAAGAACCATCATCACCCACTCTCAACTCAGTAGTTCCGGAGATATCGAGTGAGAGATAGTTGGCAAGATTGTATCTTGCATCGACTTCGGCCTCTTCACGTGAAGATCCCGACCCCTCTACCCTGATGTCTCTTGCAGATAATGGGAATGCAAGGAGCATCAGGATCAATGCAATGTATATTGTCTTATTCTTTTTCATGTCTCATCGCCTCCCTAGAATGCAACACCCATACCCACATTGACTTCAACAGCGCTATCATAGGCAAGCACACCTAGACTCAAAAGCATGAATGATGTAGGGTTGATCGAAACTTTTCCCCTCAAGGCAGGGGTGACCAGCATGATCACATCTGCCTTTTCTGGTGGCATATAGACTTCGCGGACCAAGATGCCGCCGGAAATCATACAGGAAAAAAATGGAATTTCACCGGAGAAGGCTGAATAGCCGAAATTGTAATGGTTCTTGGTACCTATTGAAGTCCCGACTCCAACATATACAGAATAATGGTTCACAGCCATATTCTTCCAATCATTACTATTCATGACTTCATCCGACTTATTCTCGTCATTCTCATCGGAAAGATCCAAGAATCCTGAACCCAGCAGATCGAGACATATGTTGCCGGGAGTAGATAGGAGGCTACCTAGGTTCAGCATCACGTTGCCGTAGATATTAGGTGGTATAATTGCATAAGACTCTCCTTCAACACGTCCAAACGGCATACTCATTCCAAACTCAAATGTCTGGCTAGGCGCAAGGAATCTATCAAGCTCTTCAGCATCCCATATGACCTTCTTCCTGGCTTTCTGGGAAAGTATCTCATCACACTGCTCCTGGAAGATCCTGTCGTATTCAGCCTGCTTCCTATCTTCCTTCTCCTGCAAGTCATTGAAGGCCTTCACCTTCTTGCTGTAGTTTTCGAGATGCTCTTCCCTCATCTGCTCTTCAAGCATGCTGTTATGGAGCATTTCAGCCTCATGCCTGCGCTCGATGTCGGCAAGGGTCTCTTCAACTACAACCTGATCCATCATCCTGTTTATCTCACGATATGTCTTGGATAGTCCGAAAGGATTAGCAGCTCCGCCAAATTCCCTGGAATTGCCTGCAGTCATATTCCTGTTGAGTATATCAACATCAAGACCAGCTCTCTCAGCTGCATTGTTATCCTGAGTTACATATACATTGAAAGTCTTTGTGATTGGCACATTTGCAGTATGAATCAGCTTTCCAGTCCTGGAGTCATAGAAGGCAAGATCCGTTACGTTCAGATTGTATTCCTTGTAGGCCTCTACGTAGGATATATAGAAATCAACATCAGCGATGATGTCTGTCTGATTACCCTTGAAGTTCCTGCCATATGTAGATACCGTATCATGAATCTTAAACTTCTCCTTGTAATCCGGATTCTCGAGCCATGGCTGACCAGTTACATCTTCATAGGGAAGGCCGATTTCCACAATTACATTGACTATATCGAAGTTGAATATGAGCTTGAAATCGAAAGTACCATTCCCCCAATTGAAGGTATGATAAGACAAATCCAATTCAGGTGATTCAGAGGTAAGCCTGTTGGGCTTGCTCAGATTGCTGATGGCTTGCTCATACGATGGATTTATCAAGGACTTAAGATAGAAATTCCAACCGCATTCGAACCTGGTCATCTGCCTATATGATTTGTCGATCCTGCTATATACTTCGCTCCAATAACTGAAATCCTCGATTCGCTCACGCATATTGGTGCTCTGATTCCTATAGCTGAAAACAGGAACCCTATTGTCCGTTGGTGCAGCATATATATTCTGTGCAACCATATATATACATAAGAGGAATATGCAGAGCTTCTTAAACGTCTTATTCATTCTCATACCTTTTCCACAGAAAGTTTCCCCTATAGTCTATCACGTCTGTTGGTTTATCGCACGGAAAGAGTGCCCCCCCAACAAAAGTTTTAAAACAATAAATGCCTGGATTCTGGAAAACTATCTGGACAATGTGCTTGAAAAACAAAAAAAGAGGCAAAGCCATTGAGCTTCACCTCCATATGAAAGCGTATTGCAGGTCATCTGCAGAAGTTTGTCTTGATCTTTGCCTCTTTCTCCGGAAGCTCAATATCAGCGGCCTTCAGGCTCTTTACGATGTATGCGATGTTCCTTCCGAGAACTCTCATTGTCTGGAGTCCTTCCTCGTCCTGCTCGACCTCAGCTGGAGTATTTCCATGAACCTGGTTCCAGTAGTTGGAACCTGCTACGATCATCTCGGAGATTGTGAAATACTTGTTGATCTGGTCGAATGTCGAGCTCTCTCCACCGCGTCTTGCTGATACGACTGCAGCACCGACCTTCAAGCGGAGGCTTCCATTCTGCCTGTTGAAGATCTCGTCGCAGAACCATGAGCAGAGACCTGAAGTGGATGCGTAGTATACAGGGGATCCGATTACGAGTGCATCGCATTCCTTGATCTTCTCAAGTGTCTCGTCTACAACATTCCTGTCAAAGGATGCGTGGATGATCTCGCACTCGAGTCCTTCCTTCTCAACTGTATTCTTTACCTCAGTAAGTGCCCTGTTTGTGCAGCCGTTGGCACGTGGGGAACCATTAATCATCAATACCTTCATCTGTATCCTCCTTATTGGCCATGAAGTCAAAAGGCCGAGTTTCCTCGGCCCTGATTGCAATCTAATCGATCAATATCTTCCAAGAATCTCGGAAACCTTCTCGCGTCCGCAGATCTTTACGAAACCTGCAAGCTTTGGTCCCTTCTCCTTGCCGATGAGTGCAAGGTATACGATCCTGAAGAAGTCTGGGTTCTCGAGACCGTTATCCCCAGCTGCCTGGTAGATGTAGTTGGAGAACTCCTTCTCTGTGCATTCGTCGAGGTGCTCGTCGACATACTTCCTGAAGTCCTGGAGAGCCTTTCTCTCGTTCTCTGTAACTTCCTGAAGCTCGTCCTTCTCTGTCTGGAGAGCGAACTTGAATTCCTCTGGTGCATACTTTGTGATCCAGTTCCAGGCACATGTGAGTCTTGTCCTGAGTCTGTCGACCTGTCCTGGAGTTACGTCATCGAGTGTGGAGATTACCTTCTCGATGTCGCCCTCGTGGATCTGGAGGAGGTTGCAGAGGTGTCTGAATGGAACCTGGTAGCCTGGCTCAGTTGGGATGTTGTTTCCATCGACCTGGCTCAGCTCGTAGATTCTCTTCTCCTTCTCCTTTCTCTGCTCCTTGACAGGGAGGATACCGAAGTAGATCCTCTCGCAGTTGTCGTAGTCCTCGTAGATCTTGAGAACATCAAGGTCGAAGGAGATGGCGAACTCGGACTGTGGTCTTGTTCCAACGAACATGTATCTTACGATCTCTGGTGTGTATACCTCGAGTACGTCGTAGAGGTCAGCAACCTCACCACCGGATGAGGAGATCTTTCCACCCATGCCCTTGAGCTTGATGAAGTCATATCTCATGGAAACCGGAGCCTTGCCGCCGAAGAGCTCTACAACCTTCTTTGAAGTATCGTAGGAACCGCCCTCTGTAAGGTGATCCTTTCCACCTGGCTCGAAGTCTACTCCTTCCTCTGCCCATCTCATTGGCCAGTCGACTCTCCAAGGGAGCTTTGTGTATGGAGTTGATGCGAAGTCGATTGTCTCTGTCTTGTCGAGCTCGTCATCGTGGTATGTAAGCATTGTGCCGCCATCCCAGCCAGTTACAGTTGTGTTGTCCCTGTCTGTGAGGGATGAGAATACGGAAACTGGGTACCAGGTCTCAGGAAGTGGTTCAGTCCTATACTCGTCGAGGATAGCCCTGATCTCATCCTTGTGCTCGAGAGCGCACTTGATTCCGTTTACATACCTGTTGGACCTGTATCTCTCAGCCTGGTAGAGGTACTCTGGATAGATACCTACAGTTGGGAGGATCTTCTCGACTCTTACCTCGTTTGCCCTAGCATAGTTCTCAGCGTACTCTGTTGTATCTGGAACGAGTGTGATTGGCTTTCTGAGGTACTCTGTAAGAACTTCCTTCTTAGGCATGTTCTTTGGAACCTTCCTGAATACATCGTAGTCATCCCAGGAGTAGATGAATCTTACGTTCTTGCCCTTCTCCCTGAGTGCCCTTACAACGAGATCTACTGTGATGATCTCCCTGAAGTTACCGATGTGAACTGTGCCGGAAGGTGTGATGCCGGAAGCACATGTGTAGAGCTCCTTGTCACCCTTCTCCCTGATTATCTTCTCTGCCATCTGGTCCGCCCAGTGAACGGACTGTACTTTCTTTTCGTTACTCATAGTATTTCCATTATTGCAAAAGAATTGTTTTGAATCAATAAGCTATGCTATGCATAGAACTGCCAATTAAGCAAACTCTCATGTTCATTTTTACGATGAAAGCCATTATAATCAGAGACATGAACAGAAGTAATCGCATATGCAAGGCTATGTCCTTCGTCCTGATATCAGCCATTTCACTATCACTCTATGCTGAAGGCATCGGTTTCTACAGGGAACCTCACACTGGTTATGTAACCGAGGAGGGAACTCCATATTCCTATGAAGCAAGCGAAGCTGCTTCAAGTGTATATCCTATCGGAACCATCCTTTCCGTAGGTGGTGAGATGGTATATGTAAACGATTACTTTCCCGGTCTACCGGACAGGACAATCCTGCTCAACACATATGCAGCTGAAAAGCTCGGCATACTCGATAACGGCTGGAAGGACCTCGAGGTAAAGATCGACATTGCAACAGACAGGGAAGAGACAGATACAGGTTGGCTCAGATACAAGGTTGCAACATACGAGACAAACCAGGAAGCGTATGACGCAATCCTGCTGCTTGAACACAACGACTTCAAGGCAACGGCAAAGAGAACTCCAGAAGGATGTTCTGTTTATATAAGCCATATCACAGCATATCAGGCAAAGGGATTCGAAGCTCAGCTTGAAGAGCTCGGCTTCTACGACTACGTAGCTGAAAGCGAACATAATCCATATCTCTGATAGATGGAGTCAGACAACACAGACGGGAAAGACAATGCGTCCTTCCCGTTTT
>SAMEA104404097__coassemble_751_pt1 | contig 30336 bp, 28 predicted proteins | sample SAMEA104404097__metabat2_low_PE_002 | metagenome-assembled genome bin SAMEA104404097 (sample SAMEA104404097) | Balaenoptera acutorostrata | reverse complement strand
ATTCCTGGGGACAGCCATGCAATAGAGGCTGCAGTCAGGATGCATCTTCCTAAGGAGATCATCGAGAGTGCAAGAGCGGACCTTAAGGAAGGTGAGAACACATCCAGCAAGATAATCTTATCCCTCATCTCCAAGTCCAAGACACTCGATAGGAAGATGACATCCCTCGAACTCGAGAGACGCGCCCTACAGAAGAAGGTCGACGAGCTTGAGAGGAAGGAAGAGAAGCTGAATCGCAAGGACTACGAGCTCGAGAAGGATGGACATAGGGAACTTTCCATCTGGATGAGGAAGACAAGGAAGGAACTTGAGAAGCTTGTAAAGGATGTAAGGACCGGTGAACTCACTCCCGAGAAGACGAAGAGGGTAAAGGCCTTCATCGGAAAGCTCGAGGAGAAGGAGAGGGAGACTGATAGGGACATCCAGAGGAAGGACGAGATCTACGAGGAGGAATCCATAGATTTCAAGGTAGGTGAGGAGGTTCTCTGCGGACAGGCTCAGACAAGGGGAAAGATCCTGAAGAAGGACGGAAAGAAGTACCAGGTACAGCTTGAATCCGGACTAAGGCTCACGCTCCCTGGAAACATGATCAGGAGATCCGAGCATAAGGTTGCAGCAGTACAGGTAAGCCACTTCTCATCAAGTGAAAGGAAGGTAGAGCTTGTTATGGACCTCAGGGGTCTTACATTGAATGAATCGATCGAGAGACTCAATGACCAGATCGAGGCGGCACTCCTGAAGAACGTAACCAATTTCTCTATCATCCATGGCTATGGGGATGGAATCCTGCAGAAGGGAATACATCAGTACCTCAGGCGCGTCAAGGAAGTCGAGGACTACCGCTTTGCACTTCCCGAGGATGGCGGCATGGGCAAGACATATGTAAAGCTCAAGATATGATTCAAATCCGGAGAAATCCGGATTTTCTACACATCTTTCGGGAAAACCGCGACAAAACATTTGTGTTTTGCCCGAAACCGTGCGAATATATATGCCTCAAGTACGATATATACAGCAGAAATTCAAGAAAAGCTCATTTCGGTGGGCTTTCATTTATTTAGGAGATATACAATATGTCAGATTACATGAACGGAACAGGTGTCCAGTACCATCTTCACATCAAGAAGGGAGACGTCGGTAGATACGTAATCCTCCCAGGAGACCCAAAGAGAGTTCCTCTGATTGCCAAGTATCTCGATGATGCACATCTCGTTGCAGACAGCAGAGAGTATGTAACATACACAGGTACTCTTGATGGAGAGAGGGTAACGGTAACAAGTACAGGTATCGGTGGCCCAAGTGCTTCCATTGCAGTTGAGGAGCTCTACAAGTGTGGTGCCGATACATTCATCAGGATGGGAACATGTGGCGGAATCAAGCTCGATGTAATGGGCGGAGACGTCGTCATCGCAACAGGTGCAGTAAGAGCAGAGGGAACATCCATGGAGTATGCTCCAGTTGAATTCCCAGCAGTTGCTACATTCGAGGTGACAGCAGCTCTCAGAGAGGCTGCCAACGAGCTTGGCTACAGGAACTATACAGGTGTCGTACAGTGCAAGGACTCATTCTATGGTCAGCACGAACCTGATGTAATGCCGGTCAATTACATGCTCAACAACAAGTGGGAAGCCTACAAGAGACTTGGAGTCCTGGCATCCGAGATGGAATCTGCTGCAATCTTCACAGTATGCGCACACCTTGATGCACGCTGTGGTTCCTGCTTCTTCGTAGTCGGAAACCAGGAGCGTGAGAAGCTCGGCATGGAGAATCCAAAGCTCCACGATACAGACCCTGCAATCAAGGTTGCCATCGAAGGCATAAGAAACCTGATCAGGGAAGATAGGAAGAACAAGTAACCTTATAGCCAATCGGTTTTGACGTTTGGGCTCTTCCCTGTGTGAACAGAGAGGAGCCTTCTTTCATTTTGGAGGGATGTGAAATGAAGGAAAACAGGACAGTGAAGGGCTTCAGGAAAGAGCTTGGACTGGAATTCGGGAAGGATGAAGTAGAGAGTATCATGTCATCCTTCTATCTTAGATACCGGGAACTTCTCGGTGAGAATCCTGGGGAAACACCAGAATTGCAGGAGCACTCGGTAGATAGGATCTATCCAACGATAGCGCTATGCGATGCCCTGCAGGAATCTGGAATGACCAGAGAGGAATCTGTTTCATGGCTCCATGACTTCTGGCAAAGGAGTGCAGAGAAGGAAGCTCAATCGATGAGGATGATGCTGAAGATACCTTTTTCCTACAGACTGGTTCCAGGTATGTTCCTATCTGTTCAGGAAAGGGATTTCGGAGATAGGGCAGGCTTTGTCAGCAAGGTGATCAGCAACGATAGGAGCCACACAGTATTTCACATGCTGAAATGCCCGTACAATGACATATTCAGGAGATATGGCTATCCGGAGCTTGTCGATTGCTTCTGCCATCAGGATGATGTCAAGAATGAGAGGATGCATCCCAGACTTGAATGGAAGAGGGAGAATACTCTCGGCTCCGGTGGAGACCACTGTGATTTCTCGATGGAAATCGTCGATAAGGCTTGAAGACTGCATAGAGAATTAATTTGTTGCGTATTGTTGCATTGGGACTTATAATCAACATATGGGTGGGACTTGCCATGCAGGTTCATCCAAATAACGGAAGGAGTAGGATTTTTGCCGGGAGCTGTACGGTAATCCAAGACCGTGCGGTACTCTCTGCCATATGCATATTCACCTGATGCCCTGTGATGGAAAAAGCCTCGATGAGAGGCTTTTCATGGAATCAGTAGAGTGGAATCTCTTCGTCTATATATCGCGTCCTGTATTCAGCGAGTAGGACGTCGAGGTCCTCTCCGTTCTCAGCTACGAAGACGCTTTCGATGGAGAAGAGTTCAAGCCCTGTCTCCTCGTAGTCCTTCTGGAGTTCGTCGTTCTCGAAGAATCCGAGGTCGAGGCTGAAGCGGATCTCCTTGAGGCTCTTTACGAAGTCCTCGCTCTTTGTAAGGTAGCATCTACCTGTAAGGAGATTGCGGATCCTGAGGATTCCACGTGTTGCATCCTTATGGAAGAATGCTTCTATGGTCATGTTTTCACTGTCATTCATCATGAGAACAGGATAGGGGAAAAAGGGAAAATGATGAAGACCTATTGCAGAAATTGGTTTCTTGATGTTTTCCGGGGTATCTGTGTATATTGTATTTCATATCAATTCCAGAATCTTCCATCAAATCATGCCTTTTGATGGAATTATATGGAGATGTTTATCCAACTTCACATGAAATTCAGATAAGCATTTGATGGCTAAAAGGGTATTTTTGTTATATTCTAGATATTAGTAAATATTAAAAGGCGGTTTCTATGGAAATTCAGATTCAAGAGCTGATAGATTCCATCAAGAAGGATGGACTCGAGCAGGCAAGGAAAGATGCCGTAGCATATCTTGAAAATGCCAAGGCTGAAGCTGACAGGATTGTAGCTGATGCAAGGGATGAGGCAGACAAGCTCATCGACAAGGCAAGGAAGGAGATTGCACTCGAGGAGAAGAGTAGTAAGGCTACTCTTGAGCAGGCTGCGCGCGACGCTGTCCTTTCCTTCAAGAAGGGAGTTGAACAGGAGCTCGACAGGATCATGCATGAAGAGGTCTCTGCTGCAGTGGATGGTGCGCTTCTCGAGCGTCTCATCGATGAAGTGGTCTCTTCCGATCTTGTCGGCAGGGATGCAGTCATCGAGGTAAAGGATGCCAAGGCAGTCAGCGAGGCATTCGTCAGGAAACTTTCCGATAAGGTAAAGAAGGGACTTACAGTCAGGTCCTCCAATCAGGTATCAGGTGGTTTCAGGGTAATCGAGAAGGATGGTTCAGGTTATATCGACCTTACGGAGAGCGAGATTGCATCTCTTCTGAAGCCATATCTCAACGAGAGCCTGAAAGAGCTTATATAGGAGGTAGAATTTGGCAGAGTATTACTATCTCTCATCGACACTGCCAATGCTTGATGTGGACGCTGAAGCTCCAATGAGCTACCAGGAGTTCATGGATAAGTGCAGGCAGCAGATGTCCAAGAGGGATTACAGGGAGCTGGAGACTGCAGTCTTCACAGCAGCAGGGGATCCAAAGAGTTCCCTGATGAAGAAGTGGCAGGCCTATATCTCCCATGTCGATTCCTACCTTGCTGAAGAGAGAGCCAGAAAACTCGGCTGGAATGATGAAGGTGCCTATACAGTCCTTGGAACAAAGGATGAGGTTCTTGCAGAGAGGATCTCAAGAGCCGTAAGGACCATGAATCCACTGGAGGGCGAGGAAGAGCTGCTGAGGATCTATTTCGATTTCCTCAAGAGCAACCAGACCTACGATCCTTTCAGCAGGGATTCACTCATGATCTACGCCTTGCAGCTGCAGATCATCGAGAGGAAGGCCAGCTTCAGGATGGAGAAGGGCAAGGCAGAATTCTCCAGACTCTTTTCTGAGCTTCAGAAGGAATTTACAAATTAAGGAAGGTTTTTATGGAAGTCAAGACTGGACGTGTCACCGGCGTTAATGGAAACATGGTCAACGTCGCATTCGACACCGAGGTTATAAAGAACGAGGTCGGCTACATCGTCGTAGGTGACACAAGGCTGAAGAGTGAAGTCATCAGGATCACTGATGGCGTTGCAGCCATGCAGGTCTACGAGATGACAGGCGGCATCATGGTCGGAGACAAGGTAGAATTCTCCGGCGAGCTACTTTCTGTAGAATTGGGACCAGGACTCCTCACACAGGTTTTCGATGGATTGCAGAATCCACTTCCAAACCTTGCAGAGCAGTGCGGCTTCTTCCTGCAGAGAGGTGTTTATCTGGAAGCCATTCCAGACAATGAATGGGATTTCACACCATCGAAGAAGGTTGGTGACGAGGTCATCGCAGGAGACAGCTTCGGTTCTGTTCCCGAGGGACTCTTCACTCACAGGATCATGGTTCCTTTCTCACTCCCAGGAGTCTGGAAGATCGTTTCCCTCAAGGAAGCAGGCAGATACAGGGCTCACGAGACAATCTGTACAATCGAGAACCAGAACGGTGAGAGAAAGGACCTTTCAATGGTCATCACCCAGCCTGTAAAGAAGGCTATCAAGGCATACGAGGAGAGAGTCAGGCCTGATGAGACAATGGTCACGAAGATCAGGCTCATCGATACATTCCTTCCAGTTGCAAAGGGTGGTACATACTGCATCCCTGGACCATTCGGGGCAGGAAAGACAGTACTCCAGCACCTTACATCCAGGAACGCTGACGTCGACGTAGTAATCATCGCAGCCTGCGGTGAGCGTGCCGGTGAGGTTGTAGAGATCCTCAAGGAGTTCCCAGAACTCATCGACCCTAAGACAGGCAGGTCCCTCATCGAGAGGACAATCATCATCTGCAATACATCCTCCATGCCGGTAGCTGCAAGAGAGGCTTCCGTATACACAGCCGTAACAATGGCTGAGTACTACAGGAACATGGGACTTGATGTCCTTCTCCTTGCTGACTCGACATCCCGTTGGGCACAGGCCATGAGAGAGATGAGCGGTAGACTTGAGGAGATTCCTGGAGACGAGGCATTCCCAGCTTATCTCGAGTCAAGAATCGCCGAGTTCTACGAAAGAGCCGGTAAGGTCCGCCTCAGGGATGGATCCTATGGTTCAGTCACAATCGGTGGAACAGTCTCTCCAGCAGGTGGTAACTTCGAGGAACCTGTAACACAGGCAACACTCAAGGTAGTAGGTGCTTTCCACGGACTTTCAAGAGAGAGGTCCGATGCCAGAAAGTACCCAGCAATCGACCCACTTGATTCCTGGTCAAAGTACGAGGGTATCATCCCTAAGAAGACTGTAGAGGAGCTCTATTCCTATGTAAGGAAGGGAAATGAGGTCAACCAGATGATGAAGGTAGTAGGTGAGGAAGGTACATCACTCGATGACTTCGTAACCTATCAGAAGGGCGAGCTGATCGACTCCGTATATCTTCAGCAGAACTCCTTCGACCCAGTCGATGCTACAGTAACACCAGAGAGACAGGAACATACTTTCAAGGTTCTCTACGATATCTGCGTATCCGGATACAACTTCGACGACAAGAAGGAAGCAAGACTCTTCTTCAACCAGCTTCGTCAGCTCTTCCTCGACTGGAACGGTACACCGGAGAATACAGAGGAATTCGAGAAGAAGGAGAATGCACTCCTATCACACTTCGATTCAAAGAGGAGAAAGTAAGAGATGCAGAAAGTATATACAAAGATTGAATCCATTGTCGGAAACGTAATCACAGTAAAGGCCAGCGGCGTAAAGAACGGCGACCTTGCTGAGATCACAACCAATGGACAGAAGAGCCTTGCAAACGTAATCAAGCTCGATGGGGACAAGGTTTCCCTCCAGGTATTTGCTGGAGCACAGGGCGTAAGCACAGGTGACAGCGTCAGATTCCTCGGCGTTCCTATGAAGGTCAGCTACTCTGACAACCTCCTTGGCAGGATCTTCAATGGTGCAGGTGAACCAAGAGACAACGGTCCTGAACTCAACGAGAACATGATCGAGATCGGTGGACCATCTGTAAACCCATCGAAGAGAATCCTCCCGAAGAACATGATCCGTACCGGTATTCCTATGATCGATATGTTCAACACACTCGTCGAGAGCCAGAAGCTTCCTATCTTCTCCATCTCCGGTGAGCCATACAACCAGCTTCTTGCAAGAATCGCAATGCAGGCTGAAGTCGACATCATCGTTCTCGGTGGAATGGGCCTGAAGTACGACGACTATCTCTACTTCAAGGATACACTCGAGAAGTCCGGTGCCCTTTCAAGGACAATCATGTTCATCCACACAGCATCCGACCCAACTGTAGAGTGTACACTCGTTCCAGATATGGCACTTGCTGTAGCTGAGCGCTTCGCTCTCGATGGAAAGAAGGTTCTTGTACTTCTTACAGATATGACCAACTTCTGCGACTCCCTCAAGGAGACGGCAATCACCATGGAACAGGTTCCTTCCAACAGAGGATATCCTGGTGACCTCTACTCAGCTCTCGCAAGCAGATACGAGAAGGCTGTAGACTTCGACGGTGCAGGATCTGTAACGATCCTCGGCGTTACGACAATGCCTGGCGACGACGTTACACACCCAGTACCTGACAACACAGGATACATCACAGAAGGTCAGTACTACCTGAAGAACGGACACATCGAGCCATTCGGTTCCCTCTCCAGACTCAAGCAGAACGTAAACAAGGATACAAGAGACGACCACCGTGCACTCATGGATGGCATGATCAAGCTCTATTCCTCCTACAAGGATTCCCTTGAGAAGAAGAGCATGGGATTCATGATGTCGGAGTGGGACGAGAAGCTCCTCAAGTATGGCGCACTCTTCGAGTCCAAGCTCATGGACCTTTCCGTAAACATTCCTCTTGAAGAGGCTCTCGACCTAGGTTGGGAGATCCTGGCAGAATGTTTCGACCCTAACGAGACTCTTCTCAAGACAGAGCTCATCGAAAAGCATTGGCCTAAGGCACTCTAGGGAGGGATCAGGATTTGGCTGTAAAGCTTACGAAGAACGAGCAGAAGAAGCAGAAGGACTCACTCAAGCAGTTCCAGCGCTATCTGCCGACCCTACAGCTCAAGAAGCAGCAGCTCCAGCTTGTAATCAGACAGGCTGAGCAGCAGATTGCCGAGCTCAGGGAACAGCAGAAGAAGGCGATTGGCTCGCTTGACAGATGGATTGCCGTCTATGGTGAGAACACTCTCTTCACGCCCGAAAAATCGATAGGCACCCTGATCAAGGTAAAGGAGGTCAGGAAGACCTTCTCTAACGTAGCCGGAGTAACAGTCCCGGTCTTCGATTCACTCGAATTCGAAGATATCCGCTATGACCTGAAGGATTATCCTCTATGGGTTGATGGTGCAATCCTTGCACTGAGAGATATCGCAAAGTACGATGCTCTCGTAATGACACTCGAAGAGGAGATCAGACTTCTTGACAAGGAATTGAGGACTACATCCCAGAGAGTGAACCTCTTTGAGAAGGTCAAGATTCCTGAGGCCAAGGAGAATATCAGGGTGATCGGAATCTATCTGCAGGATCAGCAGACAGCTGCTGTAGTCCGCGGAAAGATTGCAAAGAAGAAACTGGTGAAGGTAGGTTGATATGATAGAAGAAATGAAGAAAGCAACCATTATCTCACTTTCCTCACGCCGTCACGAGACGGTCAAGGAACTGAGAAAACTGGGCCTTGTACATATCATCGACCTCGTCAGCAAGAGCGATAGCTCAATATTGGTCGAGAAGGACAACGAGAAGCTCTATGCTGTTCTCGGTGCTCTTGAGGACATGACAGGCAAGAAGGACGTAATCGAGGAGAAGAGCATGGAGAACGAGAAGCTTTCCAAGCTCGTGTCAAACCTCTACGACCTTCTTGGAGAGAAGAAGAACACAAACGACAGGCTCGTCCGCATGTCCCAGGAAAGGGACAAGGTCAAGTGGCTTGGAGACTTCGATCCAGCAGAGATCGAATCCCTGAAGGAAGCAGGCCTCTCGATTTCTCTCTACCTCATCTCCGCAAGGGACCGCGAGAAGCTGAAGGGCGACGAGAATGTCACTTTCATAACTCTCCGCGATGGAAAGCAGCCTCTGATTGCATCACTGACCGGTCCTATAGACCGCAGCTACGGTGCAAGCCCAGTCGAGCTTCCGCAGAGACCTCTTTCTGACATGGAGGCAGAGATCGTCATCAGTCAGAAGAGAATCGAGGAGATCGATGGAATCCTGAAGGATTCGAGATCCTACATGAAGGCAATGAAGTCCCTCTATGCAGCAAACGAGGAGGAGATCCTCTTCAGACGTGCAGAAGGTTCATTTGCCGAAGACGATTCCATCATCCACATCCAGGGATATCTTCCTGCAAAGGACGAGGATAAGCTCGTTGCCTGTGCCAAGAGGAACTCCTGGGGTTACCTGATCGAAGAACCGGCTGAAGAGGACCTTCCACCGACACTTGTGAACTACAAGGGTCCGGTAAGGATCATCAAGCCTGTATTCGATATACTTGGAACAGTACCTGGATACAGGGAATATGATATCTCATCATACTTCCTCGTATTCTTCGCCCTGTTCTTCGCCATGATCATCGGAGATGCCGGATACGGACTCATCTTCCTCCTTGCCGCAATCGGAATGAATGTGGTTTCCAGGAAGGCAAGCGACCTCAATATCCTGCTCTACGTGCTGGCGGTTGTGACGATGGTGTGGGGTGCACTCACAGGAACATGGTTCGGCTCGGAGGCAATCCTTGCCAAGATCCCATTCCTGCAGCATCTCGTGATACCGAGCCTGACGAACTTCCCTGAACTCATGGGAGTCGATGCGAACTTCGCTCAGAATACAATGATGCAGTTCTGCTTCATCCTCGGTGCAGTCCAGCTTTCACTCGCCTGCGTGATCAACATCATGCACAAGATCCCAAAGAAGGACCTTTCATGGATAGGAGACCTTGGTTGGCTTATGGACATCCTGGTTCTCTACATGCTGGTACTCTTCCTTGCGGTCGGAAAGCAGGGTGTGAACATGGGCCTCGTAGCAGGCGTTGTCGGAGTAGGTTTTGTCCTGGTCTGTGTATTTGGTTCCCAGCAGCCTGGTGTTCCATTCGTACAGGGACTCAAGGCAGGACTTGGTGGATGTTTCACTACATTCCTCGACACCGTTTCCTGTTTCAGTAACATCATGAGCTACATCAGACTCTTCGCTGTAGGTATGGCATCCCTTGCGATTGCACAGTCCTTCAACGATATGGCAGCTCCAATGCTTCACGGTTTTGCACTTCCGGCAGGAATACTGATCATCCTGATCGGCCACACGCTCAACCTTGTAATGGGACTGCTCTCTGTAGTAGTACATGGCGTAAGACTTAACTTACTCGAATTCTCCGGTCAGCTCGGTATGGAGTGGAGCGGATACAATTACGAACCTTTCTGTGAGAAAGGCAATAACTAACATCTAAAAGGTTTTTCAAAGGAGAAAAAACATATGAACAGCATGGCATATATCGGTATGGCACTAGCACTTACAATTTCCGCTCTCGGATCCGGTTTCGGAGCAGGTATCGCATCACAGTCCGCAGTCGGCGCTTGGAAGAAGTGCTATTCTCAGGGTAAGCCAGGTCCATTCATCATGGTCGCTTTCGCTGGAGCTCCACTCACACAGACAATCTACGGATTCCTTCTCATGAACTTCATCTCCGGCGCAGTCGGAACTGCAGATCCACTCCTCTGCTTCTTCATCGGTCTCTTCGGTGGACTCGCAATCGGTACATCTGCATTCTTCCAGGGCAAGGTTGCTGCATGTGCAGCTGACTCACTTGCTGAGACAGGTAAGGGTACTGCCAACTACTTCATCGTCATCGGTATCGTTGAGACAGTAGCTCTCTTCACACTCGTCTTCGCTCTTCTTGCTCTTTAATTGACAGATAGAGGCAAAAGCAAATCGGCAGGATCTCATGGTCCTGCCGATTGCTTTTCTGTATGGAAATCATGGTTTCAGGCTTATCATAAAGCTATGAGAGCGCCAAGCTTTCCATATAGTTCCTCGATTCTCTTTTCAAGCTCTTTGGTATCCTGCCTTTCCTCTGCCTTGCCTTCAAGGTAGTTCATCGGAACGAGGATCTTCCTTTCCTTCACTTCATCGTAGCTGACGATCCTTGTGATTCCCTCTGTCTCCTTACGTTCAGAGAGCAGGAGTGCAACTGCATCCATTGCATTCTCTGTCAGCTGATTGTCCTTTACATAGCTTCTGTCCCTGCTTCTTGAGTTGAGGTCTGCAAAGCATACATCCTCATTCCCGTTCTCACCCAGCATGAGGACCGTTACATTCTCGTTCGATGCGGCTGTAAGTGGAGGAAGTACGATAACGCCTTCGATCCTGCCACTCTCGATCAGGGCCTCCCTTGTCTCGAGGCTCTCCTTCGAGCTCGATAGCAGAAGGGATGATGGTGCAAGGTATGCAATCCTCCTGCTTTCTGTGAAGGCTTTCTCGAGGTCCTCAGGAAGTTCATCTGTAATGAGGAGTGAATTCATCTCTCCTTCCTCGATCCTGCCGTTCTTCCTCGAAAGAGGTGAAAGGAGCCTTGTGACGAGATTGTTCCTGTCTGTCAGTACTCTTCCGCCTGTTGTGATTGCAATTGCTGAGAGCATGAGCTCTGAATTATCCAGCTTCTCCCTGACAAGTGCTGTATCATCAAGCTTCAGGGCTCTTGAGAGAAGTATTCCAAGAGTGTAGCTTCTTGAGTCCCTCCAGTCCTTCCTTGCCTGATAGCTAAGAGTATAGAGCAGGGATGATATGTTCTCACTGCTCTTGAAGTCTTCCTTGACGAATGCTTCGTATGTGCTTCTGAAGGCCTTTGTCCCGAGAATCTCGCTGAACCTTGCATTCTCCTTCTCTTCGTACATGAATGGAAGAAGTGTGATCATGTCCGAGACCTTCCCATGACCTTCCTTCTCGAGTGCCTCGTCCACGGCATCGAGGAATTCCTCCAGCTCGCTCCTGTCGTAGAGGTGGTATGGATTCTCGAGATTCCTTGCCATCTGGATATAGAGCTCGAAATTCCTGTCGAGTACCAGTCCAATCCTGTTCTCCATTGCGTAGCGGAGCATTATCTCTGAGAGGACCAACATTGGAGTGGAGATTCCTGTTCCTCTTGTATAGTCCCTCAATTCCTCATATAGGGAGGCAAGTGTCTCATTCAGCATCAGTTTCCTCCTCTTCTATCCCCATGTTGCGGATGTTTCTATCGATAAGTACAGTTTCAAGCGAGAATATCTCATCTGCAAGCTTCATTGTCTTTACAGCCTTGTAGAATCCTCTTCCAAGCTCCAGTCTTGTTTCCTTCTCTGGATATGGAATCTCGAGATTCTTCATTGCATTGATGCTCAGAAGGCTTCTGAGGCTCGAGGATGTATTCCTGTCCAGGTTTTCCAGGAAATGCCCTGTATGGAAGTAGGAGAGGAGGTAGAGCCTGTCATCCTCGTCATTGCATCTGATGGAAACCAGATAGGATGGGTACAGCAGTCCTTCCTCGTCTTCTATGAGAGCTGATGAGTATGGACGGGAAAGCTGCAGGATGATATCGCCCTTTTGGGAGAGGAACTCCTCCGGAATCTCCCTTACTGTCTCGTCATGTCCAACCTCATTGAGGTTTACATATCCATTTCCTATGCATCTAGGTGTTATTACATCGATCTTTCCAACTGCAGGTTTCGCCTGGTTCTTCTCCTTGGAGTATCTGGAGAGCAGGGGACCTGAAGTTACAGTCGCTATCTCTGAAAGTTTCAATTGGACCTCCATATATGATATGATTCAAGTATATCATAATTTATGTGAAGATGTATATTTGTTCATTAGATTTTTATTAAATCGAATTATATAATATAAACAGTACAAGGAATATTGAACTCGATGAAACCAAGGTCAAATAGGTGCCTTGGTTCCTCAATCATATATTCAAGAAAACTGATGAATACTATATAATTGGAGGCATGGTAAAAGATATTACGAGAAATCTCATAGCACAGACTTCTCTTGATGAGAAACTTAAGGATATCAGGTCCATGGAAGGTAGGAATCCAGAGCTTTCCTCCTCATTCCTCGTGGACAAGGTCAATTCACATTTCATAGAGGTGCTTTCAGGTACAGCCCAGGTTGCAACAACATGGAGGGAGATGCCTGAGAGCAATGAGGTCCTCTCACTGCTTACAGTGAAGGCAGGGGAGTCCGTACTCTTCCTTCCAGGGGAGCCGAGACTCATCAAGCCAGGTGAGGGTTCTGAGCTTTCAGAATTCGTATTGGAGTAAGGGATGTTCAGTAGGAAAGTTGCAAAAGCCGGTAATCTCCTGATCGGAGGAGACAGTCCAGTAAGAGTACAGACAATGTACGATTCCACTCTCGTAGGCGCTGATGCAGGTGCAATCGTCGAAAGGATCAACAAGCTTTCAGCCATGGGCTGCGACCTCATCAGGTTCTCCTATGTCTCCTCTCTCGATAAGCCTGTATTCACTGAGATCTGCAGGCGTTCTCCGATTCCAGTAGTTGCAGACATACATTTCGACTACAGGATGGCTCTCGAGGCACTGGAGTGCGGAGCACACAAGATCCGCATCAATCCGGGAAATATCGGAGCAAGATGGAAGACCGAGGAATGCGTAAAGGCAGCAGCAGACCATGGTGCAGCAATAAGGATCGGACTGAACTCCGGTTCCCTTCCAAGAGATGACAAGGGACTGAGTATGGCTGAGCTCATGGTAAACACATCCCTTGATTACCTCAATGACTTCGAGTCATGGGGATTCGAGAATACTGTAGTATCCCTCAAGGCATCCGATCCGGATGTAACAATGGAGGCTGCAAGGAAGTTTGCAGCAGCATCTGACTATCCTCTTCACCTTGGTGTAACAGAGGCAGGATCTGCTATCGTCTCCTCCGTAAGGTCCTCCTGGGCTCTTGGAAACCTGCTTACAGAGCATATCGGAGACACTCTCCGCGTTTCCATCACAGGCTCTCTTGAGGATGAGATCGTATCCGGAGTTGAGATCCTAAGGACTCTCGGTCTCAGGAAGAAGGGCGTAAGACTTGTCTCCTGCCCTCGCTGCGGAAGACACACATTCGATTCACAGAAGATGGTACAGATTCTCGAGCCTGTCCTCCATACCATCGACAAGGACATCACGGTTGCTGTAATGGGCTGTCAGGTAAACGGACCTGGGGAGGCCAAGCATGCCGATTTTGCACTTACAGGAATCGGAAGGAAGGCATTCCTCTACAGGAAGGGGGAGCTCTACAAGGAGATCACCATCGACAATGCTCTTGATGAGCTGCTTGAGGCAATAGATGAATAACGAGCTCGTAATCAAGGGAGCCCGGGAACACAATCTCAAGGATATATCGCTTGTCCTTCCAAAGAACAAGCTTGTAGTCCTGTCCGGCCTTTCGGGCTCGGGCAAGTCCTCTCTTGCCTTCGACACGATATTTGCCGAAGGTCAGAGGAGATACATGGAATCCCTCTCATCCTATGCAAGGCAGTTCCTTGGCAGGATGGAGAAGCCGGATGTCGACATCATCGAAGGACTTTCCCCTGCAATTGCAATCGAGCAGAAGGCAACGAACAGGAACCCTAGGTCCACTGTAGGAACTGTAACTGAAATCTATGACTACTATAGGCTTCTCTGGGCAAGGATCGGACATAAGTTCTGTCCTAAGTGCGGACGCGAGATTTCCGAGATGTCTGTCGACCAGATAATCGACATCGTATACCAGCGTCCAGAGGGATCGAAGCTGATGATCTCATCTCCGATTGCAAGAGGCAAGAAGGGTGAGTTCAGGAAATCCCTGGAAGACGCTGTAAAGCTTGGCTATTTCAGGGCAATCATAGATAAGCATATCTACAACCTCGACGAGGAGATTCCATCCCTCGACAAGAATGTAAAGCACAACATCTCCATCCTTGTGGATAGGCTGAAGCTTTCTGCTGAGCAGAGATCCAGGCTTGCCGACTCGATCGAGAAGGCATGCGAGCTCTCTAACGGACTTGTAGAGGTGAACTACGTAGATGAAGACAGCATCGAGCTCTACAGTGAGAAGAACTCCTGTCCGGACTGTGGAATAACACTTTCCGAGATAGAGCCGAGGACCTTCTCCTTCAACAATCCATTCGGTGCATGCCCGGACTGCAATGGTCTTGGATACACCAAGACATTCGACCTTGAGAAGATAATACCGGACAGGAGCCTCAGCTATAACCAGGGTGCGATAAAGACCTGCTCGACTTCAGCAAAGTGGGAGATGAGCAAGTTCGAGGCCTTCTTCAAGTTCTATGGATACACGCTCGATACTCCGCTCGATAAGCTTCCTCCAAAGGTATTCGACATGCTGATCTGGGGCTCAAAGGACAAGATCAAGTATAGGTACGAGCATCAGAGCAAGCCAGGAAAGGTCGAGTACAACGAGGAGTTCAGGGGAGTCATCCCGGATCTTGAGAGAAGACTCAGGGAAACCTTCTCCATGAACATCAAGATGTGGCTTGAGTCCTTCATGTCCGTCTCAGTCTGTGATTCCTGTCATGGTGAGAGACTGAAGCGTGATGCACTTGCCGTGAAGGTAGGTGGACTCAACATCATGGAGGCATCCAGGCTTTCCGTGAGGAAATCCATCGAATTCTTCAACAGTCTCGAGGTAACACCGACTGAGGCCGAGATTGCAAGGCAGATACTGAAGGAGATCCGCTCCAGGCTCTCGTTCCTCGAGAACGTAGGACTTGGATACCTTACACTCGAAAGAGGAGCAGCTACACTTTCAGGCGGTGAGGCTCAGAGGATACGTCTTGCAACCCAGATAGGTTCTGCACTCACAGGCGTAATGTATGTTCTCGATGAACCTTCCATAGGACTTCATCAGAGGGACAACGAGAAGCTCATCGGAACCCTCGAGAAGCTGAGGGACCTCGGAAACACTGTAATTGTAGTAGAGCATGATGAGGATACCCTCAGAGCTGCAGACTACCTTGTGGATATCGGGCCGGGAGCAGGTTCCCTTGGAGGAAATGTAGTTGCTGCAGGAACACCAGAGGAAGTTGCACGGATTCCTGAATCCGTTACAGGTCAGTTCCTCTCCGGTGCCCTTACAATTCCTGTTCCTAAGAAGAGACGAAAGGGAAATGGAAATTCCATAGTCGTGAAGGGGTGTACAAAGCACAACCTGAAGAACGTAGATGTGAAGATTCCGCTTGGAACAATGAGTGTAATCACGGGAGTATCAGGTTCCGGTAAGTCTACATTCCTCAACGAGATACTTCTGCCAGCCCTCCAGGACAAGCTCAATGGCAAGACAGAGAAGTTCGATGGATACAGGAGCATTGCAGGCCTTGAGAACATAGACAAGGTCATCAACATCGACCAGAGTCCGATAGGAAGGACTCCAAGGTCGAATCCTGCTACATATGTAGACCTCTTCACACCGATAAGGAATCTCTTTGCATCCCTTACAGAGTCGAAGGCCAGGGGATATACAGCGTCCCGCTTCTCCTTCAATGTCGAAGGCGGAAGATGCGAGAACTGCTCCGGAGATGGACAGCTCAAGATCGAGATGCACTTCCTTCCGGATGTCTTCGTCAAGTGCGATGTCTGCGGTGGTAAGAGATACAACAAGGAAACACTGCAGGTAACATATAAGGGATACAATATCTCCGATGTACTTGATATGACTGTAAGGGAAGCTCTCGATGTATTCTCTGCAATCCCTCAGATAAAGCGCAAGCTCGATACACTCATGGAAGTTGGACTTGACTATATCAAGCTCGGACAGAGTGCACTTACTCTTTCCGGAGGCGAGGCCCAGAGGGTCAAGCTTGCTCTCGAGCTCTCGAAGCGTGGAACAGGAAAGACTCTCTACATCCTCGATGAACCTACGACAGGTCTTCATTTTGCAGATGTGAAGAAGCTGCTTGAAGTTCTCGAGCGCCTTGTAGACCAGGGCAATACAATAGTGCTCATCGAACATAATCTCGATGTCATCAAGACATGTGACTATGTTGTAGACCTGGGACCTGAAGGAGGAGACGAAGGTGGACATATCGTCGCTGTCGGAACTCCAGAGCAGGTTGCCAAGGTCGAAGAAAGCTATACAGGACAATTCCTCAGGAGGTACCTCGACTGATTCGCCGTAGATTGACAGCATTCCTTGCCATGTTGCTCCTCATTGCCGGATCTGCATTCGGCATTGATGCCTATGACATTGCACTCTCGAATTCCGAGGACCTCAGGAACATGGCATCCCTCAGGGGAATCGATACGGCCCTCTCCGATGAGGAGATCCGTTCTGCACTCTACGAGATGGAGGGAATCGAGGAATACAGGATTCCTGCAGAATCTGCCGAGGAGAGCTACAAGGTAGAGATCCTCTCGACTGAGAGTCTCGAGTCAAGGGGGGATATCATCACCCTTGAAGGAGGAGTCACGCTCCTCTTCGTCTACGATGGAGAGGAGAGGACCCTTACATCCGACTCAGTCATCATAGATACTGCAACCAAGAGCATCTCCCTCATAGGAAAGGTCGATTTTCCCATGGGATCAGGTGACGAAGGCTCCGTGAATTCCGATATCGTCACATTCTACTGGGAAAGGGGAGACCTCTTTGTTGAAGAGGCATCCACACTCAGTGAGAGGAGGAACAGCGAAGACAGGATGGTTTCCGTATATTCCGTCGGTGAGAAGGTCACCTTCCTCGATGGTGGAACCATAATATATGACGATGGCTACATTGCCTCATCGGAAAGCGACCCCCTTTCAAGCATCCATGCAGGTGAGATCATCATGCTTCCAGGCTCGGATATGATGATATCCAATGCAACACTCAACATCGGACGCGTCCCTGTATTCTATTTCCCTGTATTCTTCTATCCCGGCTCGAGAATCAATGGAAACCCTTCATTCGGTTTCGATTCGATCCGTGGAGCGTTCCTCAATACTACCTGGGAGATAGTCGGAAAGTCGGACCTTATAAGCGATGAGGCCGATTCTTCGTTCCTCTCCATCTTCCAGCCGACGGAGTCCGAGGACGAGGGGATGGTCGCAAGCGGTCCATACTACCAAAGTGCAGAACTCAGTCCACTCGAGGAGAAGGCAAGGAAGACAGGATCCTTTGTCGCAATCATGGCAGATGCATACTCCGAGTACGGTCTTCACCTTGGAATCAGCAGCAAGGTCAACCTATTCGACAGGAAGCTCAAGATGTCGTTCCTCAACGGCGTGGGATATACATCGCTTGATAGCAGTAAGGGGCACGGCCTCAGGTACTATGGTGAGAATACAATCAGATACTCTGACTATGGGCTCGACATCTCTGCGTCAATTCCATACTACAGCGATAGATATGCAAAGAGCGACCTTCTTACGAGAAACACGAGATTCTCAATCGACCCTCTCTTTGGAGGGGACTCCAAGTTCGATGAGAACTCATCATCCAACTCATCCTTCCAGAGGAACCTGAAGCTTTCCTATACACTTCCATCAAAGTACAGGACAAGCCTCCTCTCGACATTCAGGCTTAGCAGCCTTGATGTAACTGCAAACTACAGCTACGACTACAGGAAGGAGGAGTACAGGCTAGACTCCATGCATCTTCCTTCCTTGTCTCTCCAGATAGGTGGTGGATACGATACATCCATGACGATAGGCGAGAGGAAGGAAAAGGAGGACGAGGTTGTCGACGAGGCAATGAAGGGAATACTATCCGACCCTCTGCTATATCCTCTCTATTCAGGTGCTGCCGAAAGGACGCAGCCTAGGTCCGATAGCTTCAGGTTTGCATTCGACTACAACCTCAACCAGAAGATAGACAGCAGCTACGACTACAGGGATGGCGAGAAGGATAGGTACAGCTTCCTTTCCACAACCGATTTCAAGCTTGGAGTGGATATGGACCTTTCGAGATATCTCACTCTCGATTACGAGATCACTCCAAGTGACAGATACAGTTACGTAGAGGATACTGTCAGCGGCAATCTCGTCAGGGAGAACGACTTCACCCTCTCGAGTTCCCTCAGGGCAGATATCCCGGTGCTCGGCATCAGCTACAGGCTGAAGAACAACATCTACTCGATCTCCTCGAAGGAGAAGGATGGTATTGTCAGGATAGATGAGACCATCCCTCAATTCACCGAGGACAGTGTCCGCGAGCACTCGATATCCCTATCAAGATCCTTCAGGACTCCGGTTGGAACCTTCTATCCGAAGATCTCGTACAACATATATCCACTTACAGGTGCCCTGACTCCTTCTCTTTCTTATTCCTTCAATGACTTCTCATTGGCTCTTTCATGGAAGTTCGAGGATGACGGAGAGGGAAAATTCAGGAGTGACGACATTGCATTCAGCACTGCATACAGGGGAAAGTACGCAGTATTCAATCTTTCGTCGGGATATGCATCTGATGAATTCGATGCAGATGATTTCTGGAAGCCTTTCACATTGAAGTCCGACCTTACATTGAGGACTGGCGACAGCAGGTACTCGATCACCCAGAGCTTCAACTACAGGGCATTTGACCAGGCAACGGGGGATAGGGATGTATTTAATAGCATCCGGACATCCATCAGGATCCCATACCTGACAACCAGCCTTGATTTCTCCGGCAAGGCCGGTGACATCGAATTCGATAGGCTTACAATCAGGGCGGACCTGAAGAGCATGAGCTTCCAGGCATGGAAGGGCAGGATCTACTTCGACTTCGGCCTGAAGACGGAACTGGACCTCCACATAAGCGATATCTACTCATCCGTATTCTCGTTCGAGCCATCGATAACATTCGCGATAGCTGAATTCATGGATATAAGATTCAGCTTCAGGACAGTGAACAACAACTGGGGAAGATATGTAGACCCGGTGACGGATAGCTTCTCCTTCCCACTTCTCTGGGAGGACCTTGCAAGATCCTTCGATTTCTTCGGAGACGGTAGGATGAACACGCAGTTCAACCTCTCTTCCATCTCCCTGGAATTCGTCCATTACATGGATGACTGGGACCTTCATTGCAAATATTCATCATCAGTTGTATTATCTGACGCAATATATGAATTCGTTCCTAAGCTCTCCATCTATCTCTCATGGAATACCTTCCCAGACCTGAAGGTGGACCAGAACTGGAAGAAGGATAAGGACGGATGGAAGGAGACAGGAACAAAGTGATTGAGTCATATGCATTCTCAGATTCTACAAATGCCGAGATGGTACTCGGCGTAAACGACAAGAACCTCAGCTATATCGAGCTACTGCTTGGAACTGAGCTGATGATGAGGGGGAATGTCGTATCATCCCTTTCGGATTCACCTTCATTCCTGCCATTGATGAAGAGACTTGAGAAGGCTGCAATCGAAAGGGGAGGGCTTACGGAGAGTGAGATCTTCATGGAATTCCAGGCTCTTTCGGGAATGGAAGTCGATGATGGCTATGCCGACAACGAGGAAGTGAAGATCTCTGCAGGCGTGAAGAGCATATGGCCGAAGAGCCAGGTGCAGAGGAAATACATCAAGGCGATGAAGGACAGCCAGGTCGTAATCTCATCCGGTCCTGCAGGAACGGGAAAGACATTCCTTGCAATTGCATACGCCCTTTCCGAGGTGCTTTCGGGAAGGAAGCAGAAGATAGTCCTCACCCGTCCTGTAGTCGAGGCCGGCGAATCCCTTGGATTCCTTCCGGGAGACCTTTCCCAGAAACTGAATCCATACATAAGGCCCCTATACGATGCAATGGAGTATATCCTCACTCCAAGCCAGATAAAGAGACTCGAGGACAATGGTGCAATCGAGATCTCTCCACTTGCATACATGAGAGGAAGAAGCCTCAATCACAGCATCGTCATCCTCGATGAAGCCCAGAATGCAACAAGGAGCCAGATGAAGATGTTCCTTACCAGACTGGGCGAAGACAGCAAGGCCATCATCACAGGCGACCCAACCCAGATAGACCTTCCAAGGAAGAGGGAATCGGGACTTGTCGAGGCTATGGAAATTCTTGGTGGGATTCCAGGCCTATCCATGATAAGATTTACTCATGCAGACACTGTACGTTCCCGTATCGTCAGGGATATAGTGAAGGCATATTCAAGAGGTGTAGATGAAGAATAGTTTCAACTTCAGGGAAGTCAGGAAGGAATTTACAAGGACACAGTTCACATTCTTCATCATTCTCTTTGTCCTTGCACTCGTCCTGGGTGTATTCATTCCGGTTATCCTGCCGAACTCATCGCTCCAGAACATCAAGCTCTCGAAGAGCTATGTTGCAGGAGAGCTGGCAGATGAGGATGTCTATGCACCTTACGACGTATCATTCGTCGACGAGGTTGCAACTCTTGAAGCAAGGCAGGCAGCGGAATCCTCCGTACTGCCATATTTCTCATATGACATGACAAGGACACTTGAGAGCATGACCTCAAGTGCCTCATATATGGATGCAATCCTCAAGAAGGGTTCCCTCGATCCCGAGAAGGCTCTCGAGAAATCGGGAATCGTCGACCAGTTCGAGGTGACACGTAGGTTCCAGGAACTTCCTGTGGAGCAGAGGAACATACTTACAAGGATCGTACAGGAGAATGTGGAGTCCATCCTCGAGACAGGACTCTTCTCCTCAGCCGACGTAGTCATCGTAAGGGATTCCGGATACGATATCGTATCAGCAGAGCTTCCATCATCCTCATCCTACGACATCTCCACGAGGGAGGTTGACCTGAGGAATGTACTTACAGAGGCCGACCTCTACGAGTACCTCATCAAGTGCGGTCTCAGGGATTATCCCAAGCTTGGTTTCGACAACATCATGCTGATTGCCGATGCAACCATGATGTTTGCTCGTCCTAATGTCGGCTACAACGAGATCAAGACAAGATTCCTCCGCGACCAGGAAGCCGGAAATACCGACAGTGTAGTGATAAGGGTTTCCAAGGGGGACCTTATCATCGAGAGGGATACCGTAATCACCGAGCAGCAGCTCAGGATCGTCGACATGATCAACGGAATGAGGGTCGACTCCAGATTCCAGCTCCACTTCGGACAGACGATCTATCTCTTCTTCATACTTGCCCTCGGCATGTCCCTGCTGGTCGAGTTCACTACCTACAGGTTCAGGATCCCACTCTATTCGCTCCTGTTCCTGTCCCTCTTCAACATCACCATCCTGCTTTCCTACTTCACGATGATCTGGGGATCCAGGCTGAGCCAGTACATTGCGCTTGATGTACTCCTGCCATATCTCTATCTGCCGGTGCTCTTCACCTGCATCACGATCAAGAGGAGGATAGGATTCACTGCGGGCTTCATCGTAGCAGGATTCTTCGTCCTCTTCCCATCCTCGAGCAAGTATACCTTCTTCTACCTCCTGGCAATCATAGAGTCCTCCGTACTCTTCGTCAGATTCGGTACGAACAGGATCGATTCGATAAAGCAGGCACTGATGAGCAGTGGAGTCTCGATAGTGGTGACCATCTTCTACTCGATAATCAGCGACTTCACCTATGTCGTCATGTTCAATTCCGTATTGGCATCGGTTGCCAACGTCATTGTGACATTCATCCTTGTACATGTAATGCTTCCTATAATCGAGCTTGCATTCAACATCCCGACGACATTCAGGCTGCATGAGCTCTCCTATACGGATACTCCAACGCTCAATAGGCTCAACCAGGTTGCTCAGGGTACATTCAACCATGTCAGGAACGTTTCCGACATGGCGTACATCGCAGCCAAGGAGATCGGTGCAAATGCAGAGCTTACGAGAGTAGGTGCACTCTACCACGATATCGGAAAGGCAGAGCATCCGGAGTACTTCATCGAGAACCAGCACGGTAAGAATGCACACGACCTGATCAATACGAACCTCTCTGCAGCTGTCATCAAGTCCCACGTAAAGCTTGGCGTCGAAAAGGGTAGGGAGATAGGGCTTCCGCAGGAAGTACTCAACATAATCAGTGAACACCACGGCAACGACATCATCACCTTCTTCTTCAACGAGGCCAAGAAGGATGCCCAGAACAGGCAGAACGTAATCGTAAACGAGGAGGACTTCAGGTACAACGGACAGATCCCTCAGACACCGGAATCTGCAATCGTGATGCTTGCCGACTGCGTCGAGGCTGCATCCCGTACGCTGAAGAACCCGAATACACAGAAATACGACAGGCTTATAATGAACATCATCATAAGCAAGATCAACCATAACCAGCTTTCGGACAGCAAGCTGACACTTACGGACCTGATGGTCATCAAGGATACGTTCATCCGTATCCTCGTAGGTAGGGACCATCAGAGAATCGAGTACGATTGATAGGAGTCAATATGTTTGAATTGGAATACAACGATCCACAGTACGAAGTGGATGCGCCAAGGGAATTCGTAGAGAGAGCTCTTTCAGCCCTCGAGGAGAGACTCGATGTGAAGGGCTTCTTCTCACTTACATTCGTAAGCGACGACGAGATACATGAACTCAACAGGGACTATCGTGACATAGACAGCCCGACGGACATCCTCACATTCGCAATGAACGATGGCGAGGAGTTCCCGATGCCGGAGGAGATGGAGGAAGAGGACAGGGTCCTTGGAGATGTCTTCATCAGCATCGATGCAATGAGAAGGAACGCCGAGTACTTCGAGGTCGATGAGAAGGAGGAGCTGGCCAGACTTCTCTGCCATGGCGTCCTGCATCTCCTGGGATACGATCATGAAACAAATGATTTCAAAAGTGAACCAATGCTGGTATTACAGGAGAAAATACTGGTTGAGTTGAATTTTTTTAAATGATACACTATTGATAGAAATGGATAAAAGTGATATCCATAAATAGGTAAATCAGATAAAGTATTATCGATTGAATGTTTTCATTCAAGAAGGAGAAAATCGATGAAGATTGGTATCAATGGATTCGGAAGAATCGGTCGTTTTGTTTTCCGCGCAGCTATGACTCGCCCGGAGATCGAGGTAGTTGGAATCAATGACCTCTGCCCAGTAGATTACCTTGCATACATGCTCAAGTACGACACAATGCACGGTCAGTTCGAAGGCACAATCGAGGCTGATGTTGAGAAGTCTCTTCTCATCGTCAACGGCAAGTCCATCCGCGTTACAGCAGAGAGAGATCCAAACAACCTCAAGTGGAACGAAGTCGAGGCTGAGTATGTAGTTGAGTCCACAGGTCTCTTCCTTACACAGGAGAAGGCACAGGCTCACATCAACGCTGGTGCTAAGTACGTTGTAATGTCCGCTCCTTCAAAGGACGCTACACCAATGTTCGTCTGCGGTGTTAACGAGGACACATACGTTAAGGGAACTCAGTTCGTTTCCAACGCTTCCTGCACAACAAACTGCCTTGCTCCAATCGCAAAGGTTCTCAACGACAACTTCGGTATCGTTGATGGTCTCATGACAACAGTTCACTCCACAACTGCTACACAGAAGACAGTTGACGGACCTTCCATGAAGGACTGGAGAGGTGGTAGAGCTGCTGCTGGCAACATCATCCCATCTTCAACAGGTGCTGCTAAGGCTGTAGGTAAGGTTATCCCAGCTCTCAACGGCAAGCTCACAGGTATGTCCATGAGAGTTCCTACTCTTGACGTTTCTGTAGTTGACCTCACAGTCAACCTTGCTAAGCCTGCTAAGTACGAAGAGATCTGCGCAGCTATGAAGAAGGCTTCCGAGAACGAGCTCAAGGGCATCCTCGGATACACAGACGAAGCAGTTGTTTCCTCTGACTTCCTCGGCGACACAAGAACATCCATCTTCGACGCTAAGGCTGGTATCGCACTCACAGATACATTCGTTAAGGTTGTATCCTGGTACGACAACGAGATCGGTTACTCAAACAAGGTTCTCGACCTCATCTGCCACATGAAGAAGGTTAACGGTTAATTCATAACCAATGACAAATTCCGGCGCTAAGCCCGGAGTCAATCGGGCCTGCCGCATAGCAGGCCCTTTTTAGACCAGACCACAAACAAATAGGAGAAGACAAAAATGGTTCTCAATACAGTAAAAGACGCAGATCTCAAGGGTAAGAGAGTTCTTATCCGTGTTGACTTCAACTGCCCAGTAAAGGAAGGCAAGGTTACAGACCCTACAAGAATCCTTGCAGCTCTTCCTACTATCAACTACATCCTCGAGCAGGGTGCTTCCCTCGTAGTAATGTGCCACTTCGGCAGACCAAAGGGAGAGAAGAAGCCTGAGTTCTCACTCGCTCCAGTAGCAGCAGAGTTCGAGAAGCAGCTCGGAAGAAAGGTCACTCTCGCTCCAGACGTACTCGGTGACGATGTAAAGGCACTCGTCGAGAAGATGGTTCCTGGCGATGTAGTTCTCCTTGAGAACATCAGATACTACAACGAGGAGACAAAGAACGATCCAGAGTTTGCAAAGAAGCTTGCTGAGTACGGTGATCTCTATGTAAACGATGCTTTCGGTACAGCTCACAGGGCACACGCTTCAACAGAGGGTGTTGCACACTACCTCCCAGCTTACGCTGGTTTCCTCATCGAGAAGGAAGTCAAGTACATGGCTCCACTTCTCGACAACCCAGAGAAGCCATTCGTTGCTATCATCGGCGGATCCAAGGTCTCCTCCAAGATCACTGTTCTCGAGAGCCTCGTAAAGACATGCAACACTATCGTAATCGGTGGTGGTATGGCTTATACATTCCTCAAGGTACAGGGACACGAGGTTGGTAAGTCACTCGTTGAGGACGATTTCCAGGAGACAGCAAAGTCCTTCCTCGCTTCTGCAGAGGCAAAGGGTGTTAAGGTAATCCTCCCTGTCGACCACGTATGTGCTGCAGAGTTCGCAGAGAACGCAGAGCCAGTTGCAGTCGACGGAGTAGAGATCCCAGCTGACCTCATGGGTATGGACGTTGGTCCTAAGACAGCAGCTCTCATCGTCGAGGCAGTCAAGAATGCAAAGAGCGTAGTCTGGAACGGCCCAATGGGTGTATTCGAATTCGCTAACTTCGCTAAGGGTACAGAGACTGTTGCAAAGGCACTTGCTGATTCCGATGCTACATCCGTAGTAGGTGGTGGTGATTCCGTTGCTGCCATCAACAAGTTCGGTCTTGCTTCCAAGATCTCACACGTATCCACAGGTGGTGGTGCATCCCTCGAGTTCCTCGAAGGCAAGACACTTCCTGGCATTGCAGCTCTTCAGAAGTAATTTCAGGGAGCAACTGGAAATCCGAGCCTAGGCCCGGATTTCCTTGTATCATATTTAAAACATTATCTATAGGAGAAGCTTGGTAATACAAGCTAAATTGAAAAAAATGAGAACACCATATATTGCAGGTAACTGGAAGATGAACCTCACACCATCAGAGGGTAAGGCATTCGCAGCAGAGCTGGCTAAGGCAGTCAAGGAAGCTGGCGCAGACGTAAAGGTAATGGTTGCACCAAACTTCGTTTCCATTCCAGCTGTACTCGAGGCTGTAAAGGGAAGCAACATCATCGTTGCAGCACAGAACATGGCAGACCACACAAAGGGTGCATACACAGGTGAGGTTTCCCCACTCATGCTTCTCGACCTCGGCGTCAAGACTGTAATCCTCGGCCACTCCGAGAGAAGACAGTACTACGGAGAGACAGACCAGATCATCAACGGCAAGGTACTCCTTGCTCTCGAGAACAGGATGGACGTCGTACTCTGTGTCGGTGAGACACTTGAGGAGAGAGAGGGCGGAAAGCTCGAGGAAGTACTTGCAAGACAGATCAAGGTCGGCCTTGAGAACGTAAAGCCAGAGGAGATGGACGCCATCACAATCGCATACGAGCCAGTATGGGCAATCGGTACAGGAAAGACAGCAACTCCTGAGGATGCAGACGGTGCTCATGCGTTTATTCGTTCAACAGTTGAGTCAATCTATGGAAAGGATATTGCAGAAAAGCTCATTATACAGTATGGTGGTTCTGTTAAGGCAGGTAATGTCAAGGCTCTCATGGCAAAGGAAAACATCGACGGAGCTCTTGTCGGTGGTGCTTCCCTCTCAGTAGAGCAGTTCCTACCTATCATAACATTCAACAAATAAAACTTTCGGAGTGAAGAAAGAATGGGTATTTTGAGTATCATCCTACTTGTACTGTTCGTTATCGTCTCCTTACTGCTTATCTTCCTCATTGCAGTACAGGACGAGAACAGTGTCGGACTCGGTGGAATCTTCGGTGGAAACAGTGATTCCGCATTCGGTGGCAGGTCTTCCAAGTTCATCACAAAGGCTACAGCAATCCTCGCTACAGTCTTTATGGTACTTGCTCTTCTCGTTGCAGTAGTCAACAAGGGCAATTCCGGTGATGACCTTCTCAATAAGGTTGAGGTTGTCCAGACTGAAAGCGGTACCAACTGGCTTGAAAGCGACGGCTCCCAGAATTGAGTTCCTTGAATCAGGTGGACCGACCTTGTCGATTGTACAGGGTCGGTTTATCTTTATTTAGAGGTGCCTTATGAATGTTTGTATAATCAATTGCGGCAAGACCCGCGAACAGGGTAAACTGGTTGAAGTTTCCAAGGGATTATCCCGTGGCCTTGAGACACAGGGACATAATGTCACTATCCTCAATGCCTATACGGATAACGACAAGAGATTGAGTTACTATGATTACATAATCGTAGGAACTGAGTCCGTTGGCCTATTCTCAGCCAAGACTCCTGAGATTCTCGCTAAGTTCCTGAGAGAGGTTCCAGGTGCGACAGGCAAGCGCAGCTTTGCCTTCAACCTGAAGTCACTCAGATGTGCCAAGCAGCTTTGCTATGCCATGAGAGACATGGAGAGGGAAGGTATGTTCGTCACAAGTTCAGGTACTATCAGGAATGCTTCAGAAGCCGAGGCCGTAGGTAAGAGACTTCAGATCAATAGGAATTAACAGCGAATATGAACAAGAAGATATTATCAATGATCGTCATCGCTTTCCTCGCCATCGGCATGGTAAGCGCCGCTACACTTGTAGCTCCTCCGGTTGCAACAGTCAATCTCATCAGAAACACAGCAATTTCACAGGCTGAACTCGATCAGCAGTATCAGAACTATGTGGATGCGGGTGTGCAGGACATCACAAAAGACCAGGTCCTTGACATAATGATCAATGATGAAGTCTTTTTGCAGGGTGCCGAAAGGGACGGGATCAAGGTCAGCGACGGAGAGGTCAAGCAGTACATGGATGCCTTGAAGGCACAGTTCTCCCAGATGGCTGGCCAGCAGCTTACAGATGTGCAGTTTGCAAATCTCGTAATGCAGCAGACCGGAATGACCCTCGATCAGTACAAGGAAGCAATCAGGGAGCAGATGATCGTAAACAAGTATCTGTCTGCCAAGAAGGGTGCTGAGATCCAGAGGAACGTAAAGATTCCTACAGACCAGGATATCCTGAACTTCTACAGGATCAACCAGCAGAGCTTCTATTCCCCTGAGAACGTAAAGCTCAGCCACGTATTCATCGAGAAGACAGGTGACGAGGCCAAGGACCAGGAAAGTGCCCAGCTCCTCATCGATGTAGCCCAGCAGATCAAGCAGGGTGAGATCACCTTCGAGCAGGCTGTTCAGCTCTATACTACAGACCTCGACAGCAAGAAGGTAGGTGGAGATATCGGTTGGCTCACAATCGACAACAAGGTTGCACGCCAGGGCTTCGGCGATGATTTCACCAACACTGTCCTCAACATGGGTACAGGTGAGATCTCCGGCATGATTGAATCCAACGTCGGTTACCACATCGTAAAGGTCACTGTCCACAACCCTGGAAAGATCCTTGGACTCAACGAGAGAATCAATCCTGAGGATCCTACAACAGTAAGAGACTACATCTACAACGGACTTCTGACACAGAATCAGAACATCGCAATGCAGAATGCACTCAATGACCTCATCAACGAGCTCAGGGCAAGTGCAAAGATCAAGAAGTACATCTAATTTAAAGCATGAACAACAATAACGAAGAAAGAACACTAGGCCGCCAGATTGCGGTTACAACACTATATTCCCTCGATTTCAACGATCAGCTCTCCAGCGACGTAGACCTTACGGTCTTCCCTGGAATGACTGAGGAAGAGACGGAAGATATCGACGAGGGTGCAAAGACATTTGCAAGATACATTGTACTCGGAACACTTGAGAAGCTCGATGAAATCGACGGACTCATCTCCAGGTACTCAATCAACAGACCTATCAGCAGGATCAACATTGTCGATAGGAATGTCCTCAGGATCTCCTTCTTCCAGCTCCTGAACCTCAAGGATACACATCCAACAATCATCATCGACCAGGCTGTAAAGCTATCCCAGAGCCTCTCGAACGATGTAAGCTACAAGTTCATCAATGGTATCCTTGATACATATGTAAAGGATCAGAACAAGAATGATAGAACTTAAGAACGCTGAAGAGATTCAGAAGATCAGAGAGTCTGGAGTTGTACTCAAGGCTCTCTTCGAGATGCTCGGAGAGAATATCCAGGCAGGTATGAGCACATACGACGTTGACAAGCTCGCTCATGACTTCATGAAGAAGAACAATGTCACAGGCCCATGCCTCGGATATTACGGGTATCCATGCGTAACCTGCATCAGTGTAAACGATACAGTCATCCATGGCATTCCTTCCAAGAAGATCATCCTCAAGGACGGAGACCTCGTTTCTGTAGACATTACACTCGACAAGGACGGTTTCACCACTGACTCAACCCATACCTATGAGATCGGACAGGTCTCCAAGGAAGTCCATGACCTCAACGTCAGGACCAGGGAGGCTCTCTACAGAGGCATCGAGGCAGCAGGTAAGAAGGGTGCAAGGGTTCAGGACATTGCAGCAGCAATCGAGAACTACATCAAGCCTTTCGGTTACGGAATCGTAAGAGACTACTGCGGACATGGTGTAGGATTCTCCATCCACGAAGATCCACTGATCTTCAACTATGTTTCCCACAAGAATCCAAATCCAAAGCTCAGGGAAGGAATGGTAATCGCAATCGAGCCAATGATCACAATGGGCGGAGACTGGAGAGTCAGGGACATGAAGGATGGATGGACAGTCAAGACCAACGACGGAAGCTGCGCTTGCCACTGGGAACATACAGTTGCAATCACTGCCGACGGCGCCGAGATTATGACCTGATAGGAGACTTCAATGAGTACTAAAGAATTCATAACCTGTGATATGATCAGGGATGCAGCTCTCAAGCTGGTTTACAAGATGCATAAGGAAGACGGTTTCGAGCCGGATATCATCTACGATTCACTTCGCGGTGGTGCCTACATGGCAAATGTAATGAGCGAGTACTACAAGCTCATGGCCATGAAGGAAGGTAGGGAACCTGTATTCTACGCAGCTGTAGTTGCAAGAAGCTATGGGGATGTAAAGGAGCATTCCAACCACGTAGACATCGATGGATGGACTGTTTCCCCTAAGGCTCTCACTCCAGACAAGAAGGTCCTCATCGTAGATGACATCTTCGATACAGGAATGACAGTCAATGCCCTTGTCCAGCAGATCATGGAAGCAGGCATTCCTAGAGAGAACATCAAGGTAGCTGTATACGACTACAAGATCCACCTCTGGAAGCCAGAGTACAAGGAACTTCCTGTAAAGCCAGACTACTGGTGCAGAAAGCATGTCGTAGAGAAGCCTGAAGATTCTACATGGATCCACTATACATGCCACGAGTTCATCGGACTTACACATGACGAGGTCGACGAGGTATTCACTGACCCTGAGGTCAAGAAGATCCTCCACGAGATTCTCTGATCATAGAATTAGCTTACCTGCCCTAGACATCGAGTCTAGGGCTTTCTTGTGCCA
>SAMEA104404097__coassemble_427_pt1 | contig 42986 bp, 34 predicted proteins | sample SAMEA104404097__metabat2_low_PE_002 | metagenome-assembled genome bin SAMEA104404097 (sample SAMEA104404097) | Balaenoptera acutorostrata | reverse complement strand
CAAGGTGGATGTCGCGGGTTCAAGTCCCGTCTTTCGCTCTAGAAGCTCCCAATCAGGGAGCTTTTTACTTACCTTTCATGCAGTTGTCGAAGATAGTTGCAGATAAAGGTCAAACCATATAGACAAGAATCCCTGAATCATGTATTCTCAAAGGGTAATGCGAAAGTAGCTCAGTGGTAGAGCTCCACCTTGCCAAGGTGGATGTCGCGGGTTCAAGTCCCGTCTTTCGCTCTAGAAGCTCCCAATCAAGGGAGCTTTTTCATTCATTCATGCTTTTCCTGCATTGACCAAAATCCCACACTGAAATATAAGGATGTCAGACAATCTGTCCAGAACTCAGCAGGACAGACAAAAAAACCATAACCGGAAGGATCATGAAAGACAGGACAAGGACACTTCTCAGGGAGACAGTACATGTTGCATGGCCAAGTGTCGTAGAGTCGATACTTGTAGCACTGGTCTCCCTTGTTGACACAATGATGGTCTCCACTCTCGGAGAGGCGGCAATTGCAGCTGTAGGACTTACGATGCAGCCGAAGTTCATCTCGCTCTGTGCGTTCTTCGCACTGAACACTGCAATCTCCTCCATCGTCGCAAGGCGACGTGGACAGGATGACAGGGAAAGTGCAAACAAGGTATTCAGGGCAGTGCTTCTGATTGCACTCATCCTGACAGTCATCATCTCTGCCATAGGCATCGCATTTGCAGACCCCATCCTGAAGATGGTCGGAAGCTACCCCGATACCCATGAGATGTCGGTCGGCTATTTCCGGATCATCACGGCAGGCCTCTTCTTCAACTGCATGACCATGATGATTTCCGGAGCTCAGAGGGGAGCTGGAAACACAAGGATCTCGATGACCACCAATGTAGCATCGAACATCGTAAACGTAATCTTCAACTACCTCCTGATCGGTGGACACCTTGGCTTTCCTGCCCTGGGAGTGAACGGTGCAGCCATTGCAACCGTGATCGGATCGGTCGTAGGCTTTGCAATTGCAGTGAGGTCCGTCCTACACAGGGATGGATTTGTATACCTATTCCACAGGTCATCGAAGAGGGAATTCCTGGACCACCAGTCTGCAGTTAGCCTCTGGAAGATCTCGGCGACATCATTTCTCGAGCAGGTACTCCTCAGGATCGGCTTCCTTGTCTACGCAATAATCGTTGCCAAGCTGGGAACAGAGATGTTTGCAGCCCACAATATCGGAATGAACTTCATGAACCTCTCCTTCTCGATCGGACAGGGACTGTCGGTTGCTGCAATCACACTGGTTGGGCAGGCACTTGGAAGAGGAGACAGGAAGGAAGCAAAGGAATCTGCAGCGATGTGCCAGAAGATCGGCTTCGGCTTCTCATGTCTCTTTGCAGTGCTTTTCCTTACGATGGGAAGGACCTTCTTCAGCCTCTTCACCGACGTTCCCGAGATACTTGGATACGGGGTGACGATCTTCCGCTACATGACACTGATCGTCATGCTCCAGATCTCAACCTTCATATACACAGGTGCACTCCGTTCTGCCGGAGACAACAGGATGACAACACTCATCTCCTTCATCTCCGTAACGGTCATCAGACCGCTCTTCGGATTCATTTTCGTCACATGGCTGGGAATGGGAATCGGAGGTGCGTGGCTTGGAATACTTGCCGACCAGACCATGAGATTCATACTCACCATGCTGAGATTCCACTCGGGAAGATGGCTTGATATAATTGTCTGATACATAAGGCTTTACCAATACGGTAGAGCCTTGTTTCATATTGCATCATGTTGTCTTTGCACAAATATCTTCAAAATAGGTGTTGACTTTACCAAAATGTGGTTCATATAATAAGGGCCATAAATCATTTAAATTCTACGAAGGGAACAAGTAGTTCCGGGCGGAATCAGGAGAGAGACAGCGGTTGGTGCGAGCTGGAGAGGAAACCCCTTATGAAATCATCCCAGAGAAGCAAACTGAAACCTAGTAGGGGCGCCGGAGTAAAGTCACGTAATAGATGATCTGTATTGATGGATACAGCTGAGAGCTTAGACGGAAGTCTAGGAATTTAAGGTGGTAACGCGGTGAGAGTCGTCCTTATGTAGGGATGGCTCTTTTTTTATTGGCATAGGAGGTCAAAAATGGCAAAACTTGGAAAAAAGAACATGGTGCTCGTAAGCTTCATGCTGTTCTCTCTCTTCTTCGGAGCAGGAAACCTCATCTTCCCTCCATTCCTGGGTCAGATGGCAGGTGAACACATGCCGCTCGCCATAGCAACATTCCTCGTCACAGCAGTCGTACTACCAGTACTCGGAGTACTCGTAGTAGCTAAGTTCGGTGGACTCGATGTCCTTGCAGGTCACGTAAACAAGTACTTCGCAATGGTATTCACACTCATGATCTACCTTTCAATCGGACCTGGACTCGGAATCCCAAGAGCAGCATCCGTTCCTTTCGAGATGGCAATTGCACCTTACATGCCTGAAGGAGCACCTCTTACGCTGTACATGGTCCTCTACAGTGCAGTGTTCTTCACTCTCGCTGCATGGATCTCACTCACACCTTCCAAGCTTCCGGACAGGATCGGCAAGGTACTCACACCTTCCCTACTCATCCTCCTTTCCTTCCTCTTCGTTACATTCTGCCTGAATGCAACAAAGGGAGTTGCTCCAGCCCAGGGCGAATATGTAGCGACAGCAGGAGTCAAGGGATTCCTCGAGGGATACAATACAATGGATACAATCGCAGCACTCAACTTCGGTCTTGTAATAGCGACGACAGTCAAGACCATGGGAGTCACAGACAAGAAGAGCATGATGAGATATGTCCTACTTGCAGGAATCTTTGCAGGTCTCATCCTCTCATCCGTCTACCTGATGCTCTCCTTCATGGGTGCCCAGAGCTCAGGAGTATATCCAGTGCAGGCAAATGGTGCATGGACTCTCAGATGCATCGTAAAGGAAGTATTCGGTGAAGCTGGTGCAATCATCCTCGCACTCACATTCACGCTTGCATGCCTTACTACATGCATCGGACTCATCACATCCATCTCACAGTACTTCACCAAGCTCTACAGCAGGTTCAGCTACAGGACATACGCAGTCGGAATCGCACTCTTCTCATTCGTAGTCTGCAACATCGGACTCAATGCAATACTTTCCGTTTCCGTACCTGTACTCAACATCGTATACCCTGTATCGATCGTACTGATCGCTCTTGGACTTGGTCATAGGTTCTATGAGAACAACAGGTTCGTCTACCCTGTAACCATTGCTGCAACAGCAGTTGAAAGCATCATCTATGCAGTCAACCAGCTTGTAGCTCCTGGTACGCATTGGCTCGCCTTCCTTCCACTTGAGACAACAGGTCTTGGCTGGGTTCCGGTTGCACTCGTTGCATTCGTACTCTCCCTGCTGCTTGGCCTCTGCTTCAGGAAGCAGCCATCCGCAGCATGCGAGAATGCATAAGCATACATATATATAGATAGCCTTACGGAAACATCCTCCTAAGTTGCTCGGGAGGATGTTTTCCTCTACCCCAGCTGAGAATCGAACTCAAATCTGCAGATCCGGATTCTGCCGTCCTATCCATTGGACTACAGGGGCATGACTCCAATATAAGACCAATGACGGAAATGGACAACAGCATTCCTGCAATCCATCCATATCGATGGTGGAAAAAGGGAATATAACAAGTACCTGCTGCAGGATGAAGTCATCCAATGCATGCTGAAAGGGAGAAGAAAGGAAGAGCGACAGCAAAACCTGACAATATATGTGTTTTGGGTGAAGTAGACGTGAATAAATATGATTCTTTACTCTCTACCACTTAAACACACTTGCCAATTTGACCTATAGACTATACTTTCAAGATGATATGGCAACTATTTTAATCACAGATCACGATACACTTGAAAAAGAGAAGCTGAAGGAGTACCTCACTCTCTCAGGCCACAACATCATCTACGTCGATGACGCAAAGGACATCCCACAGACAGTGAAGGAAAGGAATGCAGACCTGGTGATCCTCGATGCCATCAGCAATGATGTACAGAGACTCAACATGATCAAGGAGATCAAGGCAACATCCGCATGCCCTGTAATCATCATCGGCATGGCAAACATGGAAAGCCTCCTGATACTCAGCTATGAGCTCGGTTGCGACGACTACATAAAGAGGCCATTCTCCTACAGGGAGATCTGCCTGAGATGCGACCGCATCCTGCAGAGGAAGGCCGAGGCCAAGAGAAACTCGCACTTCCTCTCCTTCCGCTCCGGCAATGCAAGACTCGAGATCAACAGGGAACTCAGGATGGCAAGCATAAACGACGAGAAGCTGCACTTCACCGATACAGAATACAGGCTCCTCCTGTTCCTTGCGGACAACAACGGCGAGACCATCAGCAGGGGGGATATCCTCAAGGCATGCTTCGACCAGGAAGATGTGATGAATGAGAGAATCGTAGACAGCCATATAAAGAACATCAGGGCAAAGATAGAATCCTACTGTCCAGACCTGATATCCACAGTCAGGAACACCGGTTACAGGTTCAACGCCGAATCGGTCTGATGAAAGCTATAGAGAAAACTTAAGGAGCACCGCAAGATGCTCCTTATTTCATTCCTGGATGTTGGACCTATCTCTCAAGTCCGTAAAGCTCCCTCTCGAATGGTGCAATCTGGGCACCGTTCTTCTCGAAGGCCTTGGCCCTTACCTCATTGTAGATGAAGTCGGCAAGAAGTCTTACGTATGGAGCAGGATCGCATTCGAACTTCCTTCGGCACCAATCCATGATGTTTCCTACAACACCGTTGACGTATACGCGGCAAAGTGCATTCAGTTCGGCCTCCGTAAACAGGTCCGGACCTACGATGGAAACGATCTTCTCGGAAAGCGCCTTCGTCTCGCTCTCTGCGAAACGTGAAAACATGTCTGCAGCTGCAGAGGACATCATGATCTTGTAATAGTAGTCCTTCTGGATGTAGATGTATTCACCGATAGCCTTGAGTCTCTCGTAGCTGAGTCCCTTCTCCTTCGTAAGGAGATCGACATTCCTCATGAATATCCATGTCACCAGCATGTTCTTATCTGAAAAATGATAGTAGAAAGTGTTCCTGCTGATACCTGCCCTTTCAGCAATATCACCGATTGTTACACTCTCATAGCCCTTTTCCACTACGAGAGATGCAAAAGCTTCGGCTAGAGCTCTCTTTGTAATTTCGCGAGTTGCCATATGACTCTCCCCTTTTTCCAGCTGGCAATGCAAGATCCCACATGGACTGTCATCCAGGATCCAACAGAGCTTCGTGCTATTATGATAGGTTAGAAACACGATGTACGCAAGTGCGTTTTATCGTATTGATAAATATCTTATAAGGAATATTCCCCATTTGGGACAAAAAAAAACACTCTTTCGAGTGTCTTTGATGAGCCGCAAAGGGATCGAACCTTTGACCCACAGATTAAGAGTCTGTTGCTCTACCAGCTGAGCTAGCGGCCCGGTTGCCTCATCCATTCCTGTCCACCTAGGTTTACTACTTAACTAGAGTTCCTCTGCATCATTGGATGATGAAGGCGAAAGAAAATACCCTTACGAGTATTATGAGCCGCAAAGGGATCGAACCTTTGACCCACAGATTAAGAGTCTGTTGCTCTACCAGCTGAGCTAGCGGCCCATTGACAATCGTTCTTGCCAACCTCGAAATAATATGCCCATTTATTCGATTATTGTCAACACATTTCCCAAAATTTTCTTCATATTCTTGAAATAATATTTCATTTTCCAGATAAATGCCTACACATGAAGGACTTAAGGGGAATCACATTTTCCTGCATGACATTTCAGCACATTCTTACCATGTACCTCATGACTGGAAATCAGCTGAAACCATGACATCCGCCCACTCCACTCGAGCTTTCAGGACTCCATAGCGCACTTCATGATGGGAAAGTCCTGCATGTATATGCAATATACTATTTTCACGCGCTCCATACTTGTCAGCTTCCAACTATTGTTATACAAATTGGATTAAGACTCTCATTACATCAGGTAGGCATCATGGCACTCGACAGGAACATAGATTTCACAAAGGGACCTATAAGACGGGGAATAATAATGTTCGCTATCCCAGTATTCCTGGGAAACCTCTTCCAGCAGCTATACAGTACAGCCGACTCGCTGATCGTAGGAAACATCCTAGGCCACGAGGCACTCGCTGCAGTCTCCTCATCGGGATCGCTCATATTCATGATGCTCGGCTTCTTCCAGGGTGTTGCGATGGGAGCGGGAGTCGTCATCTCGAAGTACTTCGGCTCGAGGAACTTCGACAGGCTCGAGAAGGCTGTACATACGGACATCGCAGCAGCCGGCATCTGCGGAATCCTGCTTTCGATCTTCTGTGTAACCTGCACGCCGGGAATACTCCGCCTGATGAACACACCGCTCGACATCCTCCCGAAGTCCATCACCTACTTCAGGATATACTCGGTAGGAATCATCTTCTCGGTCATGTACAATGCATGCTCGGGAATCATGAATGCAATCGGGGATAGCCGTCACCCACTCTACTATCTCATCATCTCATCGATCACCAACGTAGTACTGGACCTCCTCTTCATCGGAGTGTTCGGAATGGGAGTCGGAGGAGCAGCCCTTGCAACAGCGATGAGCCAGGCACTCTCAATGATCCTCTCGTTCTGGAGACTTACACATATCGACTCCTTCTACAGGGTGGAGCCGAAGAAGATAGGACTGCATAGGGACACTCTCGGGGAGATCATCCGCTTCGGACTTCCAAGCGGCATCCAGAACTCCGTAATCGCCTTTGCAAACATCGTAGTGCAGTCCAACATCAATACCTTCCAGTCCAACGCAGTAGCAGGAAGCGGAGCATACTCCAAGATCGAGGGCTTCTGCTTCCTTCCGATCACATGCTTCAGCCTGGCAATGACCACTTTCATCAGCCAGAACCTCGGAGCAGGAAACCATGAAAGGGCGAAGAAGGGAGCAAGGTTCGGACTTGTCTGCTCGATGACGATGGCCGAGCTGATCGGGATTGCGATCTTCATATGGGCTCCGTTCTTCATCTCCCTCTTCAACAGGAATCCAGAGGTCATTGCCTATGGAACAAGACAGGCACATATCGAAGCCCTCTTCTTCTGCTTCCTTGCAATGGCACACTGCATTGCAGGAATCCTGAGAGGAGCAGGAAAGGCAAAGGTTCCCATGTTCATCATGTTCGGTATCTGGTGTGTCGTGAGAGTCCTCTACATCACGATCACACTGCACTTCGTCCACAGGGTCGAGATCATCTACTCGGCATATCCACTTACATGGTTCATCAGCTGCATATTCTTCGTAGTCTACATGATCCGTGCAGATTGGGTGCACGGACTGGACAACCGCAGCGAGATGGCCTGAGTCTGTTGTCGACATTCAAAGAGCCTGTTATATTCAAGTTGTGGAAAACTACGAGAAAGACAACAATGGAACGGACCTCAGGAAACTTCTTGAGAGACTCGCCGACACGGAAATAGGACAGAAGGTCGAGAAGGCACTCTACAGGCTCAAGATGGCCATGGAGAAGCTGCCTGGAGACGAAGACATCACAGAGCTTGGAAGGAGATGCTATGCAGACCTTTCCCAGGCAAGGATCGGACTGAAGGAGGATGGAGCCCTGCTGGACCCATTCCTTGCAATGTTCCATGGAGTCTTCACATCGCTCGATGAATCGGAACTCGACCCATACTACGAGTATGAGGAGGATGACGAGGAGCTCGAGCCGGAATTCACCGTCATGGCAGTGATTCCCCTTGCAGACGAAGGGAATCCACTGGAGATGATAAAGAGCCAGTTCATCGAAGACTATCCACAGTACACAATCATAGACAGCAGGGAAACCCTCATCGACCCCGAAGAGGAGGAGAGCCACTTCTTCGTACAGAGTCCTGCAGGAACCCTTGTATCCATCTCCTACATCGAGGATGAGGGAAAGATGGAAACTCTCAAGACGTTCATAGCCAATACGGATACCGAGATAGACGAGAACGTACTCGAATACCTTGCCGAGAATCCAAGGCACTATCTCGAGGTCTACCTCGCACCTGAGACAGGAATCACGACATCGGAAAACCTATCGGCAGATGGACTTTCCAACCAGATGGAAAAGGCCGAGATGGCTGTCAGGCTTGCCTCCACTGCCCTGACCATCGACAATGCACTCTGCATCTTCGCAAACGGAAGGCTATACTCGGTCGAGGAGTACACAGGACTTGTGATGGATCTCGACAACGAGGATTTCATGCCTGCAGACCTATTTGCATATACATATATGGAAACACTTGAAGATGACGAGACAGCCATGATGACAATGGGACTCTCGAACTTCGGATTCCTCGAGCTCATTGCAATAACCGAAAGCAGCGAGCTCGAGAGGGAGGAGATGTTCTGTGCAATCCAGGACCTCGTGAACTTCGTACTCCAGAGGGGAATTGCGATAAGCGATGGCGATGTCCTGAGCTACGACGGAAGGACAAGGTACCAGTTCAGGTTCGAGGACCTGGGAGGACAGCCAGTCTACAGGGTAAGGAGACTTGTCACCGACGACGATGTCGACATATTCTCAATCAATTCCGAATACCATGGACCGATATCATGGAACAGGTACGAGGGGATAACCTGTCCACTCACCCTGTTCTGGAACGACAGGAAGAATGTGATACTCTTCCATGTACCGGGCTCGGAAGCAAGCTACAATGGCTTCATGGGCGAGTATACATACCTCCTCGACAACCTCACATTCATATTCGAGGGGATAAAGGACTACTTCAACGGTGAGGAGGCACTGGGCAACATGTCCATCAGGGGATACATGAAGAGGAACGGAGTCAGGAGGGACGACATGAGGAAGAGACTGCTGTCCCTGAAGCCGACCGACATCTTCCTCTCCCCTACCGTCGACTCGATAAGGGAGGGCGCCACCATGATGAGCATCAGGTACAGGGAAAGAAGGAATTCCAGGTCATACATCGAGATCGGCATCGACAGCAATGTACAGCTTGCAGGAATCACTGCAATCTGATGGAAACAAGGCTATAAGTCATATGGAGATACATGAAACAGGATTTTTTCTTGTCGATTCGGTCTAACAGCAACTATCTTTAGAGGGAATACTGATGACAGAAGAGGAAAAAAACTGTATATTGGTAAAGCTAACGTTTAAAACGAAATAATAACGAAATACAAGGAAGGGCAATATGGTTGTCGAAAAGAGTATCAAGAACCTTGAAGGTTCACAGGTAGCACTCACACTTACAGTAGATGCAGAATCTATTGAGAAGGCTTACCAGGCAAAGATGAAGAAGTATCAGGCTAATATCCAGCTTGACGGCTTCAGAAAGGGTAAGGCACCAATTTCTGTCATCGAGAGAAAGTATGGTGACGCAATCAGGGAGGAGAGCACATTCGACGCTCTCGAGGAGAATCTCAAGGAAGCCATCGATTCAATCGATGAGAAGGACAGACCTCTTGCATACTCCACTCCTGTTCTCCAGGATGAGGAGAATCTTCTTCCATTCAAGAAGGACGAGAATGTAACTTTCACAGTTCACTACGATGTATACCCAACACTCAAGGTAGAGAACTACAAGGGTCGCGAGGTCGCATTCGAGGGCGCTGAGGTCACAGAGGCTGACGTCAACGAGGAGCTCGACAAGATCAGGGACCAGAACGCAATCGTAAAGACAAAGAACGGCAAGGCTGCAAAGGACAATGTCGTAACTGTCGATTACGTCGAGCTTGACGAGAACGGTGAGGAGAAGGCTGAGACAAAGAGAGAAGGCTTCACATTCACCATCGGTTCCGGCTACAACTACTACAGGATCGATGAGGACATCATCGGCATGAAGAAGGGCGAGGAGAAGGTCATCGAGAAGCAGTATGCTGAGGACGATGTAACATTCAAGGGCGCAAAGATCACTCTCAAGGTCGTAATGAACGAGGTCAAGAAGAGAGAGGTTCCAGAGCTCACAGACGAACTCGCACAGGATGTAAAGGACGACTACAAGACAGTCGAGGACCTCATCAACGGTACAAAGGCTAAGCTCGAGGGTGAGCTCGCTGACCAGATGAAGAACGACAAGATCACAGCTCTCATGGCATCCCTCGTCGAGGAGACAAAGTTCGACGTTCCAGCTTCCATGATCGACATCGAGCTCGACCAGTCCTGGAGAAGATTCGTCCAGCAGAGCGGTCTTGAGGAAGAGAAGCTCCTCCAGTTCTTCAGCATGCAGAACCAGACTAAGGAGTCCATCATCGCAGAGTGGAGACCAGCTGCAGAGAAGAACATCCGCGAGCAGGTAATCCTCGAGGAGATCAAGAAGACTGAGGACTTCGCACTTGATGAGGAAGAGTTCAAGAAGGCTTGCGACGAGCAGCTCAAGAACATCAAGGACGAGGGCAACATGGACTACTACAGGAACATGATCAAGGACGACATGCAGTTTGCAAAGGTTGTTCCTTTCCTCCTCGAGAACAACACATTCAAGTCTGAGAAGAACCTCAGCTACAAGGAATACATGCAGAAGAAGAACGACGCTGCAATGGGCCTTTAATCAATAAATACAGATTCGGAGATTGAATTTGAATGAGAAGTTGAATTCACTCGTCCCGTATGTCGTTGAACAGACGGGACTGGGTGAAAGACAGTACGACATTTTCAGCCGTCTTCTCAAGGAGAGAATCATATTCATCGACGGAGAGATAACTGATGCGACAGCCGACCTGGTTGTCGCTCAGCTTATTTTCCTCGAGAGTGAACATCCTGAGAAAGACATCAACATCTATATCAACAGCCCTGGTGGAAGCGTAACAGCAGGTCTTGCCATCTACGATACAATGCAGTATATATCCTGCCCAGTCAGCACAATCTGTCTCGGTCAGGCATGTTCAATGGCAGCCATACTTCTTGCAGCCGGTGAAGCAGGCAAGAGACAGATCCTTCCAAATGCAAGGGTGATGCTGCATCAGCCTTCAGGCGGTGCCGAAGGCCAGGCTACAGATATCATCGTAGCCAACAGGGAACTGCAGAGAATCAAGAAAGCGACAACAGACATTCTTGTTCACCATACAGGCAAGAGCTCTGAGGAGATCCTCAAGGCAATCGAGAGGGATTTCTATCTCACAGCCGATGAAGCTCTTGAGTTCGGTGTTGTCGACCACGTAGTGAGGAAGTAATGGCAAGAGCCGGTAAATATTGTTCATTCTGTGGACGTTCTGCTGCCGAAGCAGGTCCACTCATCAATGGAAACGGAGTATCCATCTGCCACGACTGCGTCGAGACATGCAGGAGCCTGTTCCAGTCCCAGATGGGTCCGGGAATCGATGACAGCGAAGGAGATTTCCTTGCCGGCGACATCCCTTCCCCTAGGGAGATCAAGGAATATCTTGACGAATATGTAATCGGACAGGACGCAGCGAAGAGAGTTCTCTCTGTTGCTGTCTACAACCACTACAAGAGAGTCAAGCATGCAGCCGAGATCGAAGAGAGCGGAGTTGAACTCGACAAGTCCAACATCCTCCTCGTAGGCCCGACAGGAACAGGTAAGACACTTCTTGCACGCACACTTGCAAAGAAGCTCCGCGTACCGTTCGCAATTGCCGATGCCACAACCCTGACTGAAGCAGGTTATGTCGGTGAGGACGTCGAGAACATCCTCCTCAAGCTCATCGATGCTGCAGACTACGACATAGCAAAGGCCGAGAAGGGAATCATCTTCATCGATGAGATCGACAAGATCGCGAAGAAGAGCGAGAACGTATCCATCACAAGAGACGTATCGGGAGAAGGTGTACAGCAGGCACTTCTCAAGATCATCGAGGGAACAGTCGCATCCGTACCTCCACAGGGCGGAAGAAAGCATCCTAACCAGGAGATGCTCAGACTCGACACAAGGAACATCCTCTTCATCTGTGGTGGTGCATTCGTAGGACTGGACAAGGTAATCGAGAAGAGAACGGCAAAGACAGCCATGGGCTTCGGAGCTGCAATCGGAGCGAAGGATGACAAGGAGCTTACAGAGCTCTACGGCCAGCTCCTCCCGGATGACCTCGTAAAGTTCGGACTCATTCCGGAGTTCATCGGAAGACTTCCTATCCACGTAACACTCACAGACCTCAAGGTCGAGGACCTGAGGAGAATCATCACTGAGCCAAGGAACTCCATCATCAGGCAGTACCAGACAGCAATGAAGCTCGATGGAATAAACCTGACCTTCACAGACGAGGCAATCACTGCAATTGCAGAGAAGGCCTTCAACCAGAAGACAGGAGCAAGAGGTCTCAGGTCGATCGTCGAGAATCTCATGCTCGATATCTCCTACGACCTTCCATCCATGGAAGGGGTTACAGAGGTAATCATCGACAGGGAGAACGTCGAACACAATTCCAGACCAAGGATCATCCAGAATGGAAAAGCTATTTCCTACGATAAGCAGTAGACTTATCGATACAGTTCAGGATAACCACACATTCGCCGTCATGAGCCACATCGCTCCTGACGGCGATGCTGTATGTTCATCCCTTGCGATGAAGAATATCCTGGAAAGCCTTGGAAAGAAGGTATACCTACTTTCCGACGGACCTTTCAAGTCAAGGGACTTCAAGGTATATGAACCACTCTTCTCATCCATCGTCACCGACGAGATGAAGGAGGAGACTGAAGTCATCATCGTTCTAGACTGCTCCACTGAGGACAGGCCCGGCAATGTATACCAGGCTCTCAGGGGAAGGACAACGATCGTAATAGACCACCACTCCTCGGGAATCCCATTCTACGAGGAGGATCTCTCCTACATCATCCCAGCCTCCCCTTCCACTACCCTTCTCGTAAACGAGGTCAGGAAGGGACTCGGTGCAGAGCTGGACAGCACAACAGCAAGACTCTTGATGACTGGATTCATGACCGACTCCGGTTTCTTCCACTTCATCAACGGGGAACAGGCTCCGGATACCTTCAGTAGCGTATCCGAGATCTGCCTTGCCGGTGTATCTCCATATGACCTATACGACGAACTTCACGACGGAAGGAGATTCGAGGACCTCAAGGTAATCGGAGAGATGATGACGAGGGCCGAGCGCTACTACGACGGTCAGCTCGTCATCGCCTACGAGAAGGAAGAGTACGAGACAGAGGAGAGACCCGGAAATACGATCTACTACTCCTATCTCCAGGTGGAGGGAGTAAAGGCTGTAGTTCTCCTCAAGGAGAAGGATGGCGGGATCGAATTCGGCTTCAGGGCGAAGAACAAGGCAGGTGTGGATGTAGGTGAAATCGCAGCATCGCTTGGCGGTGGTGGACATAAGCTTGCATCGGGCGCTCGCCAGCAGGGACTCGATTTCGAGAGTGCAAGAGCTCTCATCCTGGAGAAGTTCAGATTCCTCGATAAATAGACATAGAAACAGCAATTTCGATATGGCTCCAAGCAAGTCGTTGCTACATAGCAACTTGCTTGGGGCCTTTTTCATTATGCCCCTCACTTGGCACGCCTTGCATATAAGGCGGGAAAGGAAGGTCACAATGGAATTCGAAATCGACAGCAGGGAGATAACAGCAGAAGTACTTGCATACCACGCAATGGAAGAAGGTCCTGAGAAGGACGATGAAAGGAGGAGGATCCTCAAGATAACCGATGAACTCATCTACCTCGAGCCTGTAGTCCAGGGATATATATCAGAAGAGGATGCATGCGGATTCTATCTCGAGGAAAGGAGGAACTCCGAGAAGATACTGGAGGCCTACAGGATAACCAAGCTGGACTATCCGGACTATATCGGAAGCATCATGAGAGTAAGGGTCAGGAACTACCTCATGCACAAGCATGAGCAGGAGACCGACATCAGGAGACTCCACTACGAGGAGAGATTCCACGGCAGGATGAAAGTACAGGATGTAGAGGAGATATATGAGGCCGAGGAGAAGTCCAGGGAATATGGGGATGCAGAGTCCATCAGGTGTGCAACCACGATAAGGGAAGCTGTCGGAAGGGTGATGAGCTCGACAGCAAGGATCAGGTACGAGGACACAGGACTCAGATGCAGGGGAACAAGACATGGACTGCTCTGCATGCTTCTTGCCCTACCCCGCGGAGAGGGATACAACTACATCGAGCACTATGGAGAGCTGCTGCACGTGAATCCATACAGCATCCTGAACATACTGAGGCTCCGTGACGAGTACGACGAGACAGTTGACGAGAAGGTGGAGAAGCACAGGGAGGTCATAGGAAAGCATTTCAAGATACTGCTCCGCCTGAATACAGCATATAGGCTCGCAGACGACGAGGAGGAAAGGCAGAAGCTTCTTGAACTTGCAGACAGGCTCGAGACATTGATCGACAGGAGGTGTGAACGTCTCAGGCGCGAGAACATAGGTTTCACGCAGAGGGAGATTGGAAAGCTGCTGGGAATCTCACGTTCCACAATTGGCTCGAACATCAGGAAGGCAAGGAGTTACCTGACATCGAAACTTGGCAATTGATGTTTTTCCCCAGGTGAGACATCATTGTATATATGAAAAGGTTCCTGATTCTCATCCTCATTCCTGCAGTTCTCATCTCATGTGCAAGCACGGGACGACCGGAGGCTGTCGAGAAGGCAGAGGAAATCGAGATTCTCTATATTGAAGATATGGATGAGATCAGGACCAGCATCTCAGTTGGAGGCAGGCTATGCAACCTGAGGCTCTCTGCCTTCACTGGAGAGAGATACATAATGGTCGAGGATGGAAGACGCTTCAGGACATATCAGCTATATGAACTGCCGGAGGATGAGGACGGAACCAGACGTCTCTACTCCACAGCAGGAAACATAAACATAATCCTGAGGGGACGTCATATCTACATCTCGATAGAGACGGATTGGACTGAAACCTACATCGAAAGGGATTATATTTCACCTTTCATCTTTGACACACACGCTTAAAATGATATCATTCCTGTTATGAAACTATATTTTGCTTCAGGTAATGACCATAAGAAGAAAGAGATGCAGGCTCTCCTCGGCAATGTAGAGCTCGTACTTCCCAAGGAGGAAGGATACGAGTTCGACCCAGTCGAAGATGGCTCCTCCTTCATGGAGAATGCACTCATCAAGGCAAAGGCTCTATATGAGCTTGTTCATCAGCCGGTACTTTCAGATGACAGTGGACTATGTGTAAAGGCTCTCGGAGGAAAGCCGGGAATCCATACCGCCCGCTACGGCGAGGAGGAGGCAGGAAGAAAGCTTTCAGCTGAAGAGAAGTACATGCATCTGCTGAAGAACATGGAGGGAATCGAGGACAGGAGCGCTACATTCATGTGCTGCATCTGTCTCATGCTGGATGAGAACAGGATCTACATGATCCAGGAGGATTGCCCAGGCTCAATCACATTGGCACCTGAAGGAAAGGAAGGTTTCGGCTACGACCCTGTATTCTACAACAATGAGGCAGGAAACATATCCGCGCTCCTCACGGAAGACGAGAAGAACAGGTACTCCCACAGGGGAAAGGCCGCAAGGGTCGTAAGAGATCTGATCGAAAAGGAGTTACAGAAGTAATATCATGGAAAGAAACGAACAGTTGAAAGAAAACATCTGGGACCTTGGAAGTCTCTGCAGGAATGAGAAGGAATGGGCTCGCGACATGAAGAAGCTCGAGAAGAGGATTCCTGAGCTCAAGGCACTGAAGGGAACACTCGGCGAATCTGTAGACAGCCTTCTCAAGGCCTATCAGACACTCGAGTCATTCTTCATCGAGCTCGAGAGACTTGGAAGCTTTGCATTCCTCCAGTACGAGGCAGACAGCACAAATCCAGAGGTCATGAAGAGAGCAGGAATGGTAGATGCACTCGAGGCAAAGGTCGGAGAGGCAACAAGCTTCCTGGACCCAGAGCTTCTTGCACTTTCAGACGACTTCATCAAGACTGCCCTCAAGGACAGGAGGATGAAGCCTTACAAGGTTGCAATCGAGAAGTCCAGGAGATTCAAGGAACATGTCCTTTCAGAGAAGGAAGAGCAGCTCCTCTCCTACTTCAGCCCAGTTTCAGGTGGATTCAGGGAAGCATACATGGACCTCGACAACGCTGACATCGATTTCGGCGAATTCGAGGGCGAGCACCTCACACATTCAAGCTACGCAAAGTGGATCAGGAGCGAGGACGAGGATGTAAGAAGAAGAGCATACCTCCAGTTCTACAAGGGCTATGAGTCACACCAGCATGTAATTGCAAGACTCTACGGCGGATCCATCAAGAAGGACATCTTCACAGCAAAGGCCCGCGGCTACAAGTCATCTCTCGAGAAGGCACTCTTCCCGGACAAGGTAAACCCAAAGGTATACAGGAACCTCATAAAGTGCATCCATGAGGCTTTCCCAGTACTTCACCACTACTATGAGGTGAAGGCAAGATGCCTTGGCAAGGATAAGCTCAAGCACTACGACGTCTACATGAACATGGTTCCAGACATGAAGGTATCCTACAAGTACGACGATGCAGTAGAGCTGATCAGGAAGGCTGTCGCTCCACTTGGAAAGGAATATCAGGATACACTCTGCGCAGGTCTTACAACTGAGCACTGGGTAGACAAGTACGAGAACAAGGGCAAGAGATCCGGTGCATTCAGCGCAGGCTGCTTCACAGGTAAGCCTTACATCCTCACAAACTACCAGGAGGAGGTACTCAATTCAGTATTCACACTCATCCACGAGGGTGGACACTCCATGCATTCCTACTACAGCGTAAGGAACAATCCGTTCATGAGCTACAACTACACGATCTTCGAGGCTGAAGTCGCTTCCACAACAAACGAGCAGCTGCTTGCAAACTACCTCATTGACAACACTGAGGACAGGGAGCTCAAGAAGTATATCATCGCCTCGAACCTCGATGATATCGTAGGTACACTCTTCAGACAGACGATGTTCGCAGAGTACGAGCTCATCTGCCACGAGGCTGCAGAGAATGGTACACCACTTACAGTGGACTTCTTCAGGACAACCTACAGGAACCTTCTCGAGCAGTACTTCGGACCAGCTGTAGAGTTCGAGGAATGCTCCGACCTCGAAGGACTCAGGATCCCTCACTTCTACAATGCATTCTACACATACAAGTACGCTACAGGAATCAGCGCAGCGATTGCACTTTCCCAGCGTGTCCTGAATGGTGGAGACAGGGAGAGGGAGGATTACCTCGGCTTCCTCAAGTCCGGTGGTTCCACATATCCAATCAACAGCCTGAAGAAGGCTGGAGTCGACATGTCCACACCGGAGGCAATCAAGGCAGCAACAGACCGCTTTGCAATGCTCCTCAAGACATTCGAAGAGCTCAACTTCAACGACTGATCATATCAGGTCAGCAAATAGGGTCCAGGAAACTGGACCCTATCTTATTCTATGGTGATATCTGCAGGATTATTGCCATCAGATGGCAGCCATCCTCTTTCTCCATGTACCCTTATGGTATGCATGGTAGAAGAGCGCAAACCTTACGACATTGTCTACGCATGTACATACGCATACTGCATAGAGTCCCATTCCAAGGACATGTACACAGAAGACGACTCCCAGAAGCCTTACACCCCACATCGAGGCAAGTGCAATGAGGAACGGTGTCGTACTGTCCCCTGCTCCCTTTACGGCTCCGGAGTATACAGAGCTCATCATCTGAGGAATCTGTATGACTGCAAGTATCTTCAGGAGTACCGATCCCATCTCGACTACCCTTTCATCCGGAGTGAATACCTTCATGATCTGGTTGGAGAATACGAACATGAACAGGGTCATGAAGACCATGACGATCGTTCCAAGCTGCATAGTCTCCCTTACATACTGCTTTCCAAGATCATCCCTTCCAGCTCCGATGGTCTGCCCGAACAGTGTAGTTGCAGCAGCTCCGAATGCAAAGCCAGGCATGTAGCTCAGTGATTCTGCAGTACCTGCAAGGTTGTTTGCGGCTACGGCGACAGTTCCAAGGGATGCAATTGCACGTCCTACAACGATGAATGCAGAGCTCATGATGCAGCGCTCGAGAATCGCAGGGGTTGCAATCCTGAAGACAGCCGACATCTCCTTCCTCTCTGGAATGAGCCCCCTGTCGAATCCGATCCTTACATGTGATCTCTTCCTGAATGAGAGCAGAAGGAGTCCAAGTCCTCCGATCACACCGGAAATGGATGTTGCAGCGGCTGCCCCTGCAACTCCCCAGCCGAAGCCGAAGACCTGGAATGTATGGCCGAAGACAGAGATATCACGAGTTGGATAGATCATGAAGAAGTTGCCGATTACATTGAGGATGTTTACAAGTACATTGACGACCATAGGGGAATGGGTATCTCCATAACCACGGTAGATTGCGGTAAGCACCATCGTAAATGCACGGAACAGGAGGGACAGGGCAAGGATCCTGTTGTAGGTCTCTGCATCGTGGAGGATGAGCTCCTCACCTCCCATCCATGCAGGGATTGCACGGGCAAGGGAGAATGTCACGAATGAGAGCACAATTCCGAAGATGAAGACAAGAGTGACTGCCTGCTGTGTTAGATGTCTTGCCCTCTTATCGTCTCCTGCACCAACACTTCTGGCAATCAGGGAGGTGAAGCCAAGACCGAGAGCGAAGAATATCTGGTTGATCAGCATGTTCGGTGCACCGTTGATTGCAACCGATGCTGTTGCAGCTGCCCCTAGCGAACCGACCATGGCAGAATCTGCTGCCTGGACAAGGGATGCAAGCATCTGCTCTACGAAAATAGGCCATGCAAGCATTATGACAGTTGCCTTGCGGCTTCTGTCCGTATTGATTATATCTATGCTCTTCAATGAGATACTCCGATGTATATGATTTTTTATGCAAGGGAATTTGTACTACAAATAATGGTTTTATACAATTGGGATCACGATTATACCTCGATTTCGATGGCAGAAATCAGCTTGTCCTCATTGAAGACGAGGGAAATGTACACTTCCTTATCCAGGTCATAGAGGGATACACATCCATCCTTCTCCTCACCTACTATGATATTACTCAGTGGCAGGATGTCCTGGAGCGTCTCCGACCAGAAGTCTATTATGGCCTTGTCTGCTGTAGTGTAGGTCTCGAGCCAGGTATCTGAGAATTCGGCACGGAATGCCTCAATTGCCTTTGCTGAAATGCTTCCGGACTCGGGAAAGGTATTCACCTTACCGACATGTCTTGAAACCGGAACTACAGCATAGAGCATGGCATGTACTGCCAGAAGTACGATGAGCAATGTCGACAATTTCCTCTTCATGCCTCCCATTATAGACAAGATGAGGAAAAATGGCATGACAATCTAAAACAAGAATCGAAAATATGCTATTTTGGTGCCATGAAGAGAAAAGACATACTCGATATCCTGAATACAGGATTCAACCATAGCGTAAAGGACGTACTCTGGGGCAACATCCTTTTCACAGAAGGATTCAAGAACCTCCTGAAGGCAAGGAATGTGGAGAAGCTCAGCCGCATCAAGCAGGTTGGACCTACATACCTCATCTACCCTGGAGCAGTACATACCAGACTCAACCACTCCATCGGAGTATATGCATTATCGAAGAGGATCCTCATCTCGATTGCCCAGAAGGCCGACGAGATTCCCGTAACTGAAGTGGGAATGAAGAGCTTTCTCGCATCCGCACTGCTGCACGACATAGGACACTTCCCATATGCACACTCGCTGAAGGAGCTTGCAATAAGGGAACACGAGGAGATTGCCGCAACCCTCATCATGGAGAATGATGAACTCAGGAATGCCGTAGAGGATGCAGGGGCATCTCCGAAGATGACAGCCGAGATCATAAATACGGATATCGAGACAGACGACGAGGAGACATTGTTCTACAGGGGAATACTCTCGGGAACACTGGATCCGGACAAGCTTGACTACCTTTCCCGCGATGCATTCTTCGCTGGCGTTCCATACGGAACACAGTCGACAGACTTCATCATCAACGCAATGCATTACGTAGATGGAGGAATCGCACTCGAGGAGGATGCTCTCGTGTCTGTCGAGAACGTACTCTTCTCGAAGTACCTGATGTACAAGACCCTCTATTGGCACAAGGGAACAAGATGTGCAACCGCAATGATCAAGAAGGCACTTCTCACAGCCCTCGAGGATGGAACGATCTCATTCGATGACCTCTATCTCAAGGATGACGATGAATTCAACGAGCTTGCGGCAATCCACAGGCAGTACAGGCCTTTCGTACTGATCGGCATGGTCAAGCACAACGACCTCCTGGAGAAGAAGCTCGAGTACAATCTCGACAGGTATCCTGAGCTTACAGAGCTCTGCAGCCATCTCGATACGAGGATGGAGGCTGAGAGAAGACTATACAGCAACATAAGGCGTAGGTATCCTCAGCTCGAGGAGATCTTCGTGATCTTCGACATCCCTGAGCCAATCAAGTTCGAGCACGACATGAAGATCCTGAGAAACGACGGTACAGTCACAGGAATCAGGGAAGAGGAATCCGTATTCACGAAGGATGTGAGAAGGAGCTTCACCAACCAGCTCAGGAAGCTTTCCGTTTTCATGCCTGACTATGTAGCGAAGGAAGACGTGGAGAAGGCAATCCAGGAGGAATTCAATTGAGTGAGATCGAGAAGCTTGATTACCACGAACTCATCAGGGGAAACATTCCACCATGGGTAATGAGATTCATAAAGCTTACAGGAAAGGGAATAAACGACTTCAACATGATCAAGGGTGGAGACAGGGTTCTCATTGCAGCTTCCGGCGGCAAGGACAGTCTAGCCCTTGCCCTAGCTCTCTCGATAAGACGTAAGTGGCTTCCTGTAAGATACGAGCTGGAGGCTATGATGATCAACTGGATCGAGCATCCGATTCCAGAGGAATACAGGGCCTTCCTCGCCGAGTACTTCGAAGCACTGGACATCAAGCTCACAATCGTCGACGAGCATCAGTTCCCAGAGTCATTCAAGGGTAACTTCAACTGCTATCTCTGCTCGAGGAACAGGAGAAGGATCCTCTTCGAATACGCCGACAGGAACGGAATAGAGAAGATTGCAATGGGACATCACCTGGATGACCTTGTGGAGACCAGCATGATGAACCTCTGCTTCAGGGCGAACTTCTCGACCATGCAGCCGGTACAAGAGTTCTTCAAGGGAAAGCTCCATATCATCAGGCCGATGATCGAAGTGCATGAAAGCGTGACAAGAAGACTTGCTGAAACCTACAATCTTCCAACTGTAAAGCCGGTATGTCCATACGACCAGACCAATGTAAGGGCATCGCTCAAGCCGATCATCGGACAGCTATGCCATATAGACAAGCTTACAAGGGAACACATCTTCAACGCACATACATACGACAACCCGTTCAAGGATATGGAAGAACACACTTCCGAACATTAAAAATCATGGTACTCTGCCATGGATATGTGTTAGACTATAAGACGATAGAAAGAGGTTATTTACATATGAAGAAGAGATTGAATATATTCATTGCAGTTCTATTTGCAGTATTGATGACTGTAGCTGCTGAAGGCTTCACTCTAAGTGAGACATCCAGCAGGAACTTCACCCTGTATGATGCCTACGGCCAGATTGTAGACAACAGCGAACCGATCATGGACGGTGGCTATATCATCGCTACCAACAGCGACCCAATCCTCTATGAAAGCGAATTCGGCGACATCAGGCTCGGTGCATATTCGCTCTTTGCAATAACATCTGTAGATCCTGCAGATCCTTCGATCTATCTCATCGACGGTGAGGCAAACTTCTATATCAAGCAGGAGTTCCCTCTTTCCATCTACACTCCTACATCCTGCCTGCAGACAGATTCCATCGGAGAGTACTACATCATCACAAGCTCTCACGAAGAGCTCTTCCTCAACCTCTCGGAAGGGGATGCAGAAGTATACGACTCCATCAGGAACATGGTACTTCCACTCGATTCCCTCACATTCACATCCCTTACATCCGGATTGGTCAATGTAGAGGTCGGCAGGGACACATACGATGTATTCTCATACTTCAGGAGGATGGAGCTCCTAGATCCTGTTCCTACAGCTCCAAGACTTTCAGCTGCAAGGTTCCTTGTTCCAGAGGCTCCTAGCTTCAGCAAGACATCCTCCCGCCCATCACCAAAGGCTCCGGAAGTATATGTAACAGACAAGAAGATCCCTTACGCAGTGACGGAAGAGGAGAAGGTCGAGGTTCAGGAAAGGATCGACGAATCGATTCCTTCCATAAGGATTCCCGAAGCCCCGGAACTGAAGGTATCGAAGGCGACACTGCTGCTCGAGCCACCGATGGTGAGAGTCATCGACAACAGGAACGCCGCCACACCGCAACCTGATACGACAGTCAGCTCAGTCGACAACGGCAACATCATAATCCCATTCATGAAGGACGGATCGGAGATCACTTCCGGAGAGAGAAAAAAAAACACCTTTTCATTTGATTTCCTGCTGAAGATGAGAGCTTCCGAGGATAGCAATACAGGCAAGAGCACATTGGTGACAACTGTAGTCCCACGCTTCCAGTACGGCGACTTCGCACTCGAGCTCTCACTCGATCCACTCAGGATCATGAACATCGCCGAAGTGGAGGATGCAACCCTCCCTTTTTATCTTAGCTACGGCATGTCGTTCATCGAAGGTCTCTACTACAGGTCATTCGATGAGAGGACTGTCGTAGCTCTAGACAAGAAGAACACACTGTTCGGTGACTCTGTAGGACTGTTCGACGGCATCGTACACGACTGGGATGGTGTCGATGAGAAGCTTTCCTTCAATTTCCAGACAAAGTCCGACAATGTTGAATTGCGTCTCTATTCACCGGACCTCTCCTTCAACAACTGGGACGAGGAGAATCCACTCCTCGCCTTCGGCACTGACCTGAAGCTCAACCCATCGAAGAACTGGGCCGTCTCCCTTGGTCTGGAACTGATGTGTGAGATTCCATACCTCAACACAGGAAGCAGTGCACTCTTCCCTGCCTTCTACATCGAATTCCCATTCCTCGACAACGACAGGTCCACATTCGGCATGAGATTTGCCTACATCCTCGGTCTCGACGACCTCACATTCCAGACATTCGACTGGAACAACATGGGTGTACTCTTCTCCTTCCCATTCTCATTTCCAGGAATCAACTTCAACATCGGAGGAATGTACCAGAGCGGCAACGTCTACTACAACCGCATGAACTACAGCTACGAGAACCTCCACAACACAGATGCAAAGCTTGCACTCTTTGTAGAGGGAGACGTAATCTCAAGGTACGTAGACTTCTCCATCAATACATTCATGAACTTCGACACATCCTCGATGAAGTTCCTCACGGAGGAATCATATATCGATTTCTCCCTCGGCTTCACCCTCGGGAACATCGACCTCTCCATCGGAGCCAGGAAGCAGAACATATCCTCATTCGATGAGTTCCTCAACAATACGGATTCCTATGTCGGCCTCAAGGCTGTTACAGGATCGCTCTCAAGTGAGATGCTGTTCAGGTTCACAGAGGGAAAGCCACAGATCACATACAACGGTACGATTGCCATGATCGACCCAGACAACGTAGAGATCGACAAGACAAACCGCCCTATAGACATGAAGTTCGATATCGGATTCGAGCAGATTGCAGGGGAACTGCTCTTCGAGTTCACTCCGATCCTGAGATTCGGGACTGCAGACAACTATCTTGCAATCCGCACACCACTGAACCTGAGGATGAAGGACGGCAAGCTCGACCTTGCTCCGATCAAGGGAGATGAATGGTGGAGGATGTTCGAAGGTCCGATCGACAAGATTGCACTCTACGATTCCATCACTGATATCTTCACTCTCATCGATTCCTTCAAGTTCGGTTCCGAGGAGACGATCGTCTACCTCGAGGCAAACAGGGAAATGAGGATGAACGACATCCTCTTCGACAACTATGCATCCATTGATGCACTCTCACTCAAGGGTGGCCTGAAATTCAAGAACCTGGACTTCAACATATTCATCGATGACCTTGAATCTCCAAAGATCGCAAACCTCTTCCTTGGAATCTATCCATTCTCATCTGACTCCTTCGGACTGATCCTCTCAGCTCCTACAGAGTTCATGATCGGGGGAAAGGATGACTATACTGTAAAGAGCTTCCCAGGCATAACAATACGTGCACCATTCCTATCGGAAAGACTTCTCTTCAACGTATTTGCATACGGAGAGATGACTGCAGTATACAACCCTGGAGATCCTGCTCCAAAGACAGAGATACTCTGGGACTTCGAGAACAACGAGTTCTACGGCTACCTACTCGGTGGAGAGATCAAGTGGGACGATCCGAAGACCTTCATGATAGGCATCTCCGGCGGTATCCACTCGGGACTCCTTGCGCCTAACATGTTCAATGCATTCACGGCATTCAACCCTTCCCTTTCAGTATCTGCACCGGCAGCGGAGGACAGCTATCCTGCAATGCCTATTCCCGCAGACAGGGATGAGATGAAGGAAGAGGATGTCGAGAACCTCTCCTACTGGCTGATTGCGGACTTCGCACTCTACTTCGATTCATTCAACATGTACGCGAAGTACTCCATCCCTGACATGGTCAAGATGATCAACAACCTGGACGAGTACACAAGGGACATCTTCACGCTTGGACTCGATTTCACACTTCCAAATGGAGTTGGAATGGAGATTGGAATCTCAAGACAGGCCTTTGCATCCACAATCACTGACATGGCCAGGAATCCTGCAGAATACTTCAAGGATCCAAAGACCCTCTACTCCGCTTCCATAACGAAGAGCTTCGACAACCTGAGTCTCAAGGCTGAATTCAAGACTGGAGCAATCTGGGAGAAGCATCCTGGAATCGCCATCAATACATATGAGAACGTAAAGGCAGTCCCTTCCTTCTCCATCTCTACAAGGATCGGTTTCTGATGAGAAAGATAAATACATTGCCAGACCTCCTCGCTGCACGCATTGCAGCGGGAGAGGTAATCGAAAGACCTGAATCTGTACTGAGAGAACTGCTCGACAACGCAATCGACTCCGGTGCAGATGATATCCAGGTCGAGATCGACGGAGGAGGAATCGAGAGGATTTCCGTAATCGACAACGGAAGCGGAATATCCCGAGAGGACCTCGAGGTAATCGCCCAGCGTCATGCAACCAGCAAGATAAGGACAAGCGACGACCTCTACGACATCCACACCATGGGATTCCGTGGCGAGGCACTCTACTCCATCGCAAGCGTCTCAAGGCTGACGATCGCAAGCCATGACAGGGCAGACGATACAGAGCATACCATCACCATAGACAACGGAGCGAGAAGCGAAGTGGTTCCAACAGGACCTGCTGTCGGTACTAGAGTCACAATGGAAGAGCTCTTCAAGGAAGTCCCTGCAAGAAGGTCGTTCCTGAAGAGGAACCAGACAGAGGCACAGGCATGCAGGAATACACTCGTTGCAAAGGCACTGGCATTTCCGAACATAGGATTCAAGCTCTATGTGGATGGAGCTGTGAAGCTTTCATTCGAGAAGGCAACAGACCTCAAGGACAGGGTTATGATGCTCTATCGTCCTATGGGAATAGCCGATGCAGATACACTCTACCTGAAGGCAAATGGAGAGGACTTCAGCATCTCTGCAATCTGCACCAAGAGCCTCGTAAAGCGCTCTGACAGAAGAGAGCTGAGGATCTATGTAAACAATAGGCCAGTCAACGAATACTCCCTTCAGCAGGCCGTCACGTACGGCTACGGCGAGATGCTGCCAGGAGGTTCCTTTCCATATGCTGCAGTCTTCATCGATATAAACCCGGAACTTGCTGACTTCAACATCCATCCTGCAAAGAGGGAGGTAAAGATCAGGAACATCAAGGAAGTCCATCATGCACTTTCACTGCTGCTGAGAAATGGACTTGAGAGGGTGATTCCCGAGATAAAGGCAGAAGATGAGGAACAGAAGGAATCCCTCTTCCCATCCGATGAACTTCCGGTACATGCAAAGCCAAGCTACGATCCTCGTCCTGCTGCATGGACAGGAAGCTTCTCCTCCGGTTTCACACCAGTTTCTGAAGCCCATGTACATACAGAGCCTAAGGTTGTATCCGATGAGAAGTACGAGAGAGAGGAATCAAGGCCACATCTCTCCACACCTCGACAGGAGTACAGCTACAGGGAAGAGAGGAAGCCTGAGGATAACGCATGGCTTGAGAAGGCCAAGGCCCTGAAGGCAATGAGGGACAGAAGGGAAGCTGAAAGGACAGAGAGCAGGGAACCTGACTATATGGCAGAACCTACATTCAGATACATAGGCCAGGCCTTCAAGCTCTTCCTGATTGCAGAGAAGGATGGAGAGCTGTACCTTGTAGACCAGCATGCTGCCCACGAGAGGATCCTCTACGATGAGCTTCTTGCGAAGAAGTCATTGCAGACACTGCTTGTTCCAATACATATATCTGTAGAGAAGGATGTGGACGAGTTCCTAATCCCAAGGACAGATATCTATACAAGGCTTGGAATCATGCTCCAGAGAGTGGATGAATGCGAATGGGAGATTGTTGCACTTCCTGCACTGGCCAGACCAGTCGAGAAGGATATAATCGACTTCATATCCTCCGAAACAGGGGACGAGCATGAACTCGAGACGAAGATATTTGCGATAATCGCCTGCAAGGCTGCGATAAAGGCCGGTGACGACATAGATGCATACAGTGCAGAGTCAATACTCGAGAAGGTATTCGAGATGCCGGAACCAGCATGTCCACATGGAAGGACTTTCCTGATAAGGCTCACGGAAAAGGAGCTCAGGCTGATGGTAGGAAGGACTCAGTAGAGAACCGTCCCCTCCACTTCAGTTCCATTTGAAGAATAGATCGAATAGCTGTAGGAGCCTCTTTCATAGGAGGCTCTTATTGTTATCTCGAGAGCTCCCGAGATGAACCTATCCCCTTCCCCTACGGTCTTTCCTGACCATGTAAGTTCACCGGAAGGACTGGTGAGGATATAGTCATAGGATGCGTCCTCATCCGTTGGATAGAAGGAGAAGAAAAGAGAGCCATCCTTCATTTCAAGCCTTTCGCCAGAGACTGAAAATGGTTCCCTGGCGCAGGATACGATGAGGATGGCACTGAGTACTATCAGAAGAAGCTTCTTCACGCCTCTTCCTCGATTGCCTTCAGATAGTTTCTTACTGGGTTTGCATAGGATGAGAGGACGAAGTCCCTTACCGATGGTGAGAGATGTCCAAGTCTTCCGAGGAACTTCTCTGTATCGAGGTCTGCGTACTTCTCCTTGTTCTCGTCGATGCCGGCAAGGAAATCATATGCAAAGTAGTTTGTATCGTAGAGTCTGTAGTTCCTGTGGATCTGCAGGTCGATTGCATGAGCGACTTCGTCCGGTGTTGCATAGTCTCCGGTAAGAGGTTCGCCGAATGCCACATGCACGTCTCCCTTGAATCCCTTGAGACCCTTCACCATGGAGATTACGTCCTCGTACTTCCTCTTTGTATAGGAGCCCTTCTCTACCTTTGCAACTTCCTCTCTACCCATGTTGATGTCGTTTGGATTGTGCTGGTAGGAGATTGAGATAGGAACGATGTTGACCTTCTTGATGAGGTCCGTAAATGATATTCCCTTGCTCTTCTGTGAGATGTAGAGCATCTTGATGATGGCAGGATGAGTCTCGTCGATACCGTTCTTGCTTCTGCCCGACTTCTGTGCAACCCAGATGGAAGTGTTCTCCTCTGTCACTGAGCCTACGAAGTACTCAGACAGTCTTACAGTCTCCTTGTACTTCTCCCTCATCGGAAGGTCGCGCTTTACGATGATTCCACCGTTGAGTCTCAGGAGGTCTCCAATGAATTCGCTCTGCATGAGGTTATCGCCTACAGCCATCTCACACAGTGGCTTGCCTGCAAGAAGAAGTGCATAGTCTGCAAATGTGCAGTCCAGCACGATGTCCCTGTGATTGGAGATGAAGAGGTATGCCTTGTCTGGGTCAAGCTTCTCTGCTCCACTGGTTGTAAAGTTCCTTACAGAACTCTGTACGATTGCAGGAATGATGAAACCGGCTGTGAATACCTTCTGGAAATCCGTATAGCTATGGACATGGCTTGCCATGGCCGAGAGAGACTGGACAACCTTTCCAAGCTTCTCCGGATCACCAGGTGCGGATGATACTGCCGAGAGGAAACCTGCGATTTCCTTGTCGTGTGTCATCAGACTCTGGAATTTCTCTTCGAAATCCTGACCTTTATATGGCGCTATATCTCTGTACTTCTCCATATCCATAAACTATACATCTCCTTGTCAGACTGTCTTCAGGTACTGTACACGTTCCCAGTCATCTCCGTTCGAGAGACTCTCCTGTGCAAGCTTGCCCTTGAAGTCTGTGATATTCTCATAACCTTTTCCTTCCATGAAGGAAAGTATGTCATTGTTCATTTCCGTAATGACATCAACACCCTTCTTGATGAGTACAGAGCAGACCTCCACTGCCGAAGCACCTGCAAGAAGCATCTTGACTGCCGTATCTCCACTGTGGATACCCGTATTGGAAGCGATGTCGCACTTCAGGTCTCCACTCATGAGAGCTGTCCATCTGAGAGTCTGAGGATACTCGTCCTCGCTGGATGTGACTCTGGCTGGCCTGAATTCAAGTGTATTGAGATCGATGTCCTGTCTGAATGCCCTGTTGAAGAGTACTACAGAATCGAATCCAATCTCGTCGATCTGCTTAAGCACGTAGCTCAATGCAGAGTAGTTCCTTCCCATCTTGATGGAAAGCGGGACGGAAATCCTCTTTCTCGCACTCTTGGCGAAATCGAGAAGAGCCTCATCCACAGCCTTTCCCTTGACGTTGACGGAAGAGACCATTGGATAGTAGTTGAGCTCGATTGCATCTGCACCAGCCTTTACGAACCTATCTGCATAGTCGACCCATGTGGAAAGAGTCGAGCAGTTGATCGATGCGATCACTGGAATCGTAAGCTCACTCTTTGCATTCCTGATGAGATCGCAGTAACGCTCGATATAATAGTCCTTTGCAAGATTTGCCATATAGTCGTCAGCACCGGCATGTGTAAGGTAATCCTCGTTTCCAAGTACAGCAGCGTCTGCCTCAGCGGCAATCTGCTCCTCGAAGATGGACTTGATGACTACAGCACCAGCACCAGCCTTTTCACACTTCCTCATGCTCTCGACATCCCTTGTCATCGGACCTGAAGATACGATGATAGGACTCTTGAGCTTGAGACCCATATATTCGACACTAAGATCAGCCATTTGATAATCCTCCCTTGTTGACTTCCAGTATAATCTATTTTTCGATTACATTCCCTCATTTTCTGTCGGAATTGTACCAATTTATACCTAAAAAGTCATAAAAAGTAGAAAAGCACCGGTTTTATCCGATGCTTTCACTACTTCAGCTCAGCTGAATCATAGAATATATGGTACGTAGAGTTCGTGCGACTGGTATACGACGAAGGTCTCGACCTCCAGGACATCCTCGATGTTTACAAGTTCAGTCTTGAAGAAATCCAGCAGCGACAGTCCCTCATCCTCATTGAGGATCAGCTGTACAATGAGATCGTACCTACCTGTCACTACAGCTGCGCTTATCACTCCGCGTAGCGAAGTGAACTCCCTTGCCTTTGTCTCCAGGTCGAGAGTCTTGAGCTTCACTCCCATCATCACAACCTGCAGTCCCGGCACGAGTTCAGGATCAACGAGTCCCATTACCTTCAGGACTCCTTCATCAAGCATCTTGTTGACTCTTGTCCTTACGGTGTTCTCCGTGATCTTCATATCCTCGGCGATGGCCGAGAAGGATTTCCTTCCATCGACCATCTCCCGGATTATCATCTTGTTTGTATCATCGATTCTGGCAAGCATATCAGCCGTTCTTCCTCTCAAATTCCTTCATGAAATCGCAGAGAGCCTTTACGTCCTCGACTGGGCATGCATTGTAGATGCTTGCTCTCAGGCCGCCAACGGACCTATGTCCCTTGAGACCGAGCATTCCTTCAGCTGCACTTTCCTGGATGAACTGCTTCTCGAGATCCTCTGAAGGAAGTCTGAAGACTACATTCATCTTGGAGCGGTAGCGGCTGTCTACTGGAGAGCGCCAGAAGTCGGATGAATCGATGATGTCATAGATCATTCCTGACTTGAGGGCAGCCCTCTCGAGCATTCCCTCTGTTCCGCCGTTTCTCTTGATCCAGTCAAGTGAGCACTTCACACCCCAGATCGAGAATACCGGAGGAGTATTGTAGAGACCCTTGTTCTTGGAATGCAGTGCATAGTCCATATAGGCTGTGAGATTCTCATTCCTTCTCTCGAGCATATCCTTTCTCATGATGACGAATGTAGCTCCAGCAGGTCCGAGATTCTTCTGCACACCACCATATATCATAGCGAACTTGGATACGTCAACTGGGCGAGAGAGGATGTCGGATGACATGTCTGCAATCATAGGGACATCGCCTGTATCAGGGAAATCCTGCCATTCGATTCCGCCGATTGTCTCGTTGGAGCAGAGATAGAGGTAGCAGGAACCATCCGATGGCTTTACTGTCTCAGGATCTGGAAGTGTCGTGAATCCACCTTCAGTGTCATCGAAGAAGAGCTTTACATCTCCGAGCTTCCTGGCATCGCTTACAGCCTTGTTTGCCCATGTACCTGTCTTGCAGTAGTCTGCATGCCTTCCCTTGAGGAGGAAGTTTGTCGGAATCATGGTGAACTGGAGAGTTGCACCACCTCCGAGGAAGTATACATCATAATTCTCAGGGATATTGAGGAGGTCCCTCATGCTCTGGAGACATTCATCATACATCTCCTCGAACATTCCACCCCTGTGGGATGCCTCGATGAGTGAGTATCCATTACCCTTGTAATCTACGAGATCTCTCTGGAGCTCCTCCAGAACCTCTAATGGTAGTACCGATGGTCCGGCAAAGAAATTCATCTTTCGCATAGCTTTCCCTCCACGAACTGCTGGATTGTAGCGTATACCTCATCTCCGATCCTGAGGAGGTTCTCAACGCTGTTTGCACCTACATGAGGTGTGACTGTTACGTTATCGAGTCCAAGATATGGACAGTTCTCTGCAGTAGGTGGCTCTACAGTGTAGACATCCGTCGAGAAGTGTCCTACCCTTCCATCCTTCAGTGCATCGACCATATCGTTGTCGTTGATGATCTTTCCCCTACCTGTATTGATGATTACAGGGCTCTTCTTCATGCAGTCGAAAAGTCTCCTGTTGAACATTCCCTCTGTATCTGGATTGAGAGGAAGATGGATGGAGATGTAGTCTGCTTCTGCTACAGCTTCCTCGACTGTTGGAAGGAGGGTTGCAAATGGGCTCATCTTCACGTACTTGTCATATGCTACGACGTTCATTCCGAATGCCTTGGCTCTCATTGCAAGCTGGGAAGCGATGTTTCCGATTCCGAGACAGCAGAGTGTCTTTCCATAGAGCTCATGTCTCTTTGTCTTCTTAGTCCACTCGCCGTTCTTCATTGTCCTATCGTAATACTGGAGGTTGGAGGCGACTGCAAGCATCTTGCCGAATGCAAGTTCTGCTACGGCAATGCCGGAAGCCTTAGGAGTATTGATACTGATGATTCCCTTCTCTCTGCAGTAGGCTCTGTCGATGTTGTCCATTCCGACTCCACCGCGGATGATGAGCTTCATGTTCTTAGCCTGGTCTATATATTCCCTTGTAGCCTTTGTCTTGCTGCGAATGAGTACGATGTCAGCTTCGCTGAGTCTGGAAGTGTCATCTGTGACTTCCCCGAATACCTTGAGCTTGTCAGGCAGGCTCTTATCAAATGCATCCGAAATCAGAATTAGCATTCAATTCCCTCCTTGTTGGGTTTCATTGACAAGGATATTATTTCACGGACTTTAGGATATGTCAAAAAAATAAAGTGAAAATTGGTGGAAATACAAATTTTATTGAGAATATTGTTGAAAATTGAAACTTGATTCGAAATTTGAGAACACCACGACATCATGACGGAAACTACATATAAGCCTGTTTCCAGGCATATAATACAACATGTTCTACCCCGATGGTGCAGGAAACGCATGGAATATACCTGGAAATGCAACAGCAAATGGGAAATCGAGGTAAAAAAAATGGACAGTCACGTGGACTGTCCTGTTACGTTCCATAGGAACTATAGGCTTAGTAGGCCTTGGATGCGTGCATCTTTCTGACCTTCTTCATCTGCTTTCTAGCAAGTGCCTTGTTCTTACGATTCTTGATTGTGGATGGCTTCTCGAAATACTCGCGCTTCTTCCACTCGCGGATGATGCCTTCCTTCTCAACCATTCTCTTGAAACGCTTGATTGACTTCTCCAAAGGCTCATTGTCATCTACTCTTACGTATGCCATATTATTAACTCACCCCCTCTCCCGCTATCGGGTCAAGAATTGTAACCTTGTAGAGTATGCGTTTTTACACTGTCAGTGTCAAGTGCTTTTCTCCATTGAAATTATATTGATCTGACATTTGGTGACGCCCTTCCATGTATTGTACTCCGGAGAGAAGATGATATTGACCTCATCCCCCTTGCCGTAGTAGCCAGGTTCCTGGTCATGGTCCCACCATACTGCTGGCCAGAACTGCTGGTTCATGTCCAGTGTGCACCTCAGGTATGTTCCACCGTTACGGTTGGTTGCAACATCTGCAATATATACATGAGGTACATAGAACAGGAGCTTCTCGTTCTCCTGCCCGAACGGCTCGAACTGGTCCTTTATCTTCCAGAGTCTCTCGCCTATCATGTTCTGGGACAGCTCTGCATCAACGATGACCTCATCATCGTTTGCAGCCGTACTTGGCTTCATCTCAGTGATGACGGAAAGCACCTCGTCACGGAACCTATCGAGATTGTCGGCTTCCATGGAGAATCCTGCAGCGCAGTTATGACCTCCGAAATCCTGGAAGAGATGCGAGAAGTTATCCAGGAACTGACGTGCGTTGAAGCCCTTTCTCGTCCTCATCGATGCAGATACCCTTCCATCCTCCATTCCTGCAAGGACCAATGACGGTACCTTGAACTCATTGAGGAATCTTGAGGCGATTGCTCCTGTAAGTCCACGTGGGATGTCCCCTTCGATCATGATGAGCTTTCCACCGTAGTACTCAAGAGAAGCCTCCGCAATCGGTCTGCATCTCTCGAGAGCCTCCTCTGTGTTTCTCTGTCTCTCGCGGTTCATCTCGAGAAGCTTGTCCGTAAGCCTGATGATCTCGCCCTGATCCTGGGAAAGGAGCAGCCTGCACGCAATGTCCGGATGTCCCATACGACCTGAGGAGTTGATTACAGGAGAGATTGCAAATGAGATGTCCCTTACTGTAAGTGGCTTTCCAAGGAGGTCCAGCTTGCTGAAAAGGTATCTCAGGGCATACATTGGACTTCTCTCGAATGAGATGAGTCCCATCCTTACAAAGAGCCTGTTCTCCTCCCTCAGTGGCATCAGGTCTGCAATGGTTCCAAGGGTAGCAAGCTGGATCAGGTCATCCATTCCAGCATAGAGATTCCTGTACTGGTAGATCGATGCAGAGCGATAGAGGCTTATAAGGGTTTCGATCTCGCTGTCCCCTCTTTCATATCTGGCAGCGCGTGAGATGTTCGAGAGGTCGAATAGGCTTCTTCCCCTGACTGAGGAGATCACCTTCTCGAGCACAGGTCTGATCTCAATGAGATTGATGTCTACGCTGTTACCGAAGGCACGCTTCAGGAGCTTCAGTTCCGTATCCCTATCGAGAACGAGAATCGGTCTTCCGATGGATAGGAACCTTATGATCCTGGAGTCCTCCAGGCTGTAGCATCCGTCTGCAACCTCCTCCGTGATCCTGTCGACCTCGACAAGGTTCTCGAATCTCACTGCATTGATCCTCACGCTGTCGTTTCCAAGGGAGGCGTGCAGCAGGATGAATTCCGACGAGTAGATATCTGTCTTGCTCATGCGGAGTGCATAGCAGGCCTTGAATGCAACCATGCAGCCAGCAAGCCCATTGAATGGATACCCCGAATCCTCAACCTTAGGATTCATTATTGCAAGGGCTGGCGGAAGGTTCTCACCTGCAAGGTGATGGTCCAGTACGATCGTATCGACACCGGCATTCCTGAGTGCCCTGATCTCGTCTATGGCTGAGATGCCATTATCGACGGTAACAAGGAGCTTCACCTCCTTCTCAAGGATCTCATCGACAAGATCCATGGTAAGTCCGTAAGGCTCATCCTCCATGGGAAGACGCCATTCAAGGTTCTTTGCCCCCTGGCGCTCAAGTTCCTTGACCATGATGGTTGTCGCTGTGATTCCGTCTACGTCACGGTCACCGAAGACCATGATCCTCTCATCATCCTCGATGGCAGCAGTAAGTCTCTCGACTACAAGTACGCTGTCCTCGAAGAGGAATGGTGAGTGCTGGTATATGAGGTCCTTCTCCATGAAGTACTTCATATCCTCTTCGCTCGACAGTCCCCTGCGCTCAAGGATAGTTGCGGTAAGCATATCCAATCCAAAGCGCTCCGAAAGCCTATGGGCCTTCTCGCCCGTCGAGCTCTTTACCTGATAGTTCATATATACATTTCCTTCTACACGGTTTCAAGCATACCGCTGTCGAGGCTCTTCAGCCTCATTGGGTATGACAGTCTCAGGAATCTCAGAAGGAAGGAGTATATCCTTCCGATCATCATGTCCGAGATCTCGAGGGAGAGGGCATCCGCAAGCGGAAGCTCGAGATTCCTGATGAGGAAAGCCCTTGCATTCGGTGGAAGGATGAGATTCCTGTCATGCTCATCGCAATCCATGCAGCAGAGTGTTCCCTCCTTTATGCTATAGCCCAGTATTTCACCATCTGCATATCTTTTCTGGCAGACGGGACAGAAATCGAGGCTGGAGAGAGTTCCGAAGAGTTCAAGATAGTTGATGATGAAGTATATCGCAACCCTCTTCGGGGAGGAACCGAACTCCAGTTCATCAAGGCATTTCGCAACCAGGCTGTATATTCCGGCGCCGTTCATGCGGCTTGTTATCGTGAGCTCGGAAATCAGCGATCCTATCATGAGGGATGGGAAGTCTCCAAGGATGTTCTCCCTGAGCGATATGTAGTCCACATCCTTAACCGAACACTGATTCCTCTCCCTTACCCTATACAGCGAAAAGGAACCTTCAGAGTATAGCGGAACCTTCAGGGCCTTCGCGCTCTTCCTTGCACCGTAGAGAACTGCCGTAAAGACTCCACTGTCTGCAGAAAGAAGCGTCACCAGCTTGGACACATCCCCCTTTGGTTCTACCTTGAGGACAACTGCAAGCTCCTTACTATCTCTTTCCATATTAGAAAAGATAGGTAATGCAGAGGATAATGTCAATCAAGAATACCATCCGGGATAGGGGCTGAAGCGGCCATCTGCAGCATAAATACAGATGAAAAAACATCGGATTTGACTTATCATGGAGAAAATGAAGAAATCTGCAGCCATATTACTACTACTAGCTTTTGCAATATCCATGCTTCCGGCAGCATCGGTTGCGCCGGAAGGACTACCGAATCCATTCCCATCCAGGGAGAACCTGCTGAACTTCTCGTTCGATGATGAGGATGTCAGCGAGAGCTACGATGATGTGAATGTATACCTCGTATCGACCGAAGGTGGGGATGAAGTCTACTCCCTATTCGGACATACTTCGCTAGAACTCGAATTCCCCCACTACTTCGACCATTTCTACGACTATGGCTTCTTCACATTCAGCGATGGCTTCTACGTGAACTTCGCACTCGGAAAGCTCTACTACAACATGTACAGGACAGATGCCGAGTGGAGGATGGATTCCTTCAGGTATGAAGATAGGACAGTACATAAGACACTCCTACCTCTGGACGCTTCCCAGAAGAAGGGGATAATGGACTTCCTGGACTACAACGCACTACCTGAAAACAACACATATCTCTATGACTACTATAGGGATAACTGCGCAACCCGAGTGCGCGACATCATAGATGAGGCCACAGGTGGTAGTTTCAAGGCCTGGGCTGAGGAGATTCCATCCGGACAGAGCTACAGGTCGTCGTCCAACCACTACATGCAGGCTCAGTTCTTCCCTGCCTTTGCAATCAACTATCTCGAGGGCCCAAAGGTAGACAGTCCACTCAACCGCTACGAGATGATGTACCTGCCGGAGGAGCTGATGAAGGGTGTGGAGGATTTCTTCGATATCGATACAGAGATTGCATACAGGACACATACAAGGACTCCATACAGAGGCCTTTCCCTGATGCAGAACTCCATGATCCTGGCCTCAATCCTATTCATAATCATCTACTTCGGGAGTGCCTTCAGGAGAAGGTGGATGAGAAGGACCCTCGACATTCTCATGGGACTCTTCTATGTACTTCTCTTCGTGATGAGCTCAGTACTTCTCTTCATGATGGTCTTCACGAACCATGATGTGACATACATGAACGAGAACATACTCTTCCTGAATCCACTTATCCTGGTATTCGCCATCGATGCCTTCAGGGGCAGGGACTTCAGGAGAAGGAGGAATCACTCCATGCTCTACTCATCCATCATTGCAGTACTGCTGATCCTCAAGGGTCTGATGCCTTCCATCTTCATCCAGGACAACCTTCCAGTGGTCGTCGTGATGATGGCAATTACACTTGGCAACATTGCAGCCTACTATGTAGAGCGTGAGAGAATAGAGGTTTAATCATATAAAGGGAAATCTGCCGTGACATTGTCACGAAAAGATATCACAAAGGACATCCCAGGACGCGTTATTTCCTCTTGGGCACTTGCCCATAAACAATCTCTTCATTAAACTTATTTCCGTGTCAGAAGAAAATAACAGAACAATAAGAATGCTCTACCTCGAGGAGAGACCTCTCTTCCCAGGTGGAATGGCCACCCTCGTCGTAAACAGGGACGAGGATAAGCGCCTCATCGAGGAAATCAGCGCCGAGGGATCCGTATTTGGTGTATCCCTTCTCATTGATGACGAAATGAAGGCTGATTTCGAACATATCGAAAGACAGGAAGGACAGAAGGCAGTTGCAAGGACAGGAACTCTCTGCAAGCTGACCCGCTATGTCCGACTTCCAAATACATCGCTGCATGTCTTTGCAGAGACTCTCTCCACATTCAGGATCGAGGAACTCGAGGACCACGGAATCAACGGTACAGCCACCGTCTCCATGATCGAGAGGGAGAAGGTATCCCCAAGGGAGATGAGTGCATACATGCGCCTCATGAAGAAGAACCTTTCAGAGCTCGTTCCTCAGAGTCCGGCTTTCGCCTTCGGATCGGAGGCATCGGTTGCAAACATCAAGGAACCTGAGACTCTCGCATCCTTCGTTGCATCCTCGATCAGCGCAACGAAGACTACCCTACTCCAGCTTCTCGAATGCCAGGATGTAAAGACGATGTACGAGAAGCTCTTCTCCTTCCTGGACAGCGAGAAGGCACTTCTTGCAATGCAGACGAAGATCCGCTCGGAGATCGTCGAGACAAACAGGAAGAACGACGAGGCATACTTCATCAGACAGCAGATCTCGAGACTCGAGCAGAGACTTGGACAGCTTACAGGTGAAAGGGGAACAGGTGCCGGCGGCGACATGATGAACCGTTTCGACGTCAAGGCAGACGAGCTGAAGGAACTCAGGGAGAAGATCGAGGCAAAGAAGCTTCCAAGGGAATTCAAGGAAGCTGTGGACAAGGAGATGGTGAAGATCAGCATGGCAGACCCTGCAGGTCCAGAGTACCTCCTTTCCAGGACATATATCGATACCATCCTCTCCCTTCCATTTGCAGACGAGCATCATAAGCCGAAGTATGCAATGAAGAACGTAAAGAGGGTCCTCGACAGGGACCACTACGGAATGAAGGACGTGAAGGACAGGATCATGGAGTTCCTTGCAACCAGATCACTCTCGAAGAGCGACCAGGGAGCAATCCTCTGCCTTGTAGGTCCTCCAGGAGTCGGTAAGACAAGTATCGCAAAGTCCATTGCAGAATCACTCGGAAGGAAGTACTACCGCTTCAGTGTCGGTGGCATGAGCGACGAGAGCGAGATCAAGGGACATAGGAGAACCTATGTCGGAGCGCTTCCTGGAAAGCTCATACATGGAATGATCCAGTGCGGAGAGGTAGATCCACTTATCCTGATCGACGAGATCGACAAGATGGGAGCAGGTTCCTACAGGGGAGATCCGGCTTCTGCCATGCTCGAGGTACTCGACCCAGAGCAGAACTCGAAGTTCCTCGACCACTACCTCAACATCAACTACGACCTCTCGAAGGTACTCTTCATCATAACTGCAAATACAACAGAGACGATCCCAGGTCCACTTCTGGACAGGATGGAAGTCATCGAGGTATCTGGATATACACCACGCGAGAAGATCGAGATTGCAAGAAACTATCTCATCCCTCGCCTCAAGACCAAGAACGGCTTTGCAAAGAAGCATGTGGAGTTCACAGAGGATGCACTCCTTTCTATCGCAGAGGAGTATGCAAGGGAAGCTGGAGTCAGGAACTACGAGAAGAACCTCGAGAAGATCTTCGGCAAGCTTGCAATCCAGGTAATCGAGAGGAAGCAGACAGACAACTTCACTATCGACACAGCTGAGGTTTCAAGGCTTCTCGGCATGCCTAGATTCGACAGGGACGACGATGTAGTTGCAGACAAGGCAGGAACTGCCGTAGGACTTGCATGGACTCAGATGGGAGGCTCCACTCTCCTAATCGAATCCGAGAGCCTCATCGGCCACGAGGAATTCAAGGTCACAGGACAGCTTGGAGATGTAATGAAGGAATCTGCCAACATCGCACTTTCCACAGTGAAGAAGGAAGCGGCTCTCAGGGGAATCGATCCAGCATTCTTCAGCAAGCACTCAATCCACCTCCACGTACCTGAAGGTGCAGTTCCAAAGGATGGACCGTCTGCCGGCATCACGATGACGGTTGCACTCTGGTCGATGCTCATCGACAGGCCTGAAAAGGAGCATCTTGCAATGACAGGAGAGCTCTCCCTTACAGGCAAGGTCATGCCGATCGGCGGACTCAAGGAGAAGGTCCTTGCAGCAAGAAGGAACCATGTGAGGGAAATCATCATCCCATACAAGAACAGGAGGGACCTCTCTGAACTTGATGAGGAGGTAACAGGAGACATCGTATTCCATCCGGTATCTGATATCTCCGAAGTACTCGAGATTGCATTCCCAGAGGATACGACAAGAAGACTTTCCCACGACGAGCTTGAGAAGGCAATGGAATCATGGGAAAAGGAAGGAAAGGACATAAATGGCAATTGAACTCTTATCACCGGCAGGAAACGCTGAGAAGCTGAAGACTGCGTTCGCATACGGTGCGGATGCAGCCTACATGGGACTTACGAACTTCAGTCTCAGGAAGAACGCAGGAAACTTCGCAGAGAACGAGCTCGAGGAAGTCAGACGCCTCAAGGCAGAGACTGGAAAGAAGCTCTACTGCACAATGAACATCATCTTCAGGGAAGACCAGATCGAGCAGCTCTATGCCATGAAGGATGAGATTGCCGCTTGGCCTTTCGATGCATTCATCATCACGGACATCGGACTTGTACCTTTCTTCCAGAAGTACATGCCAGAGAAGCAGCTCCACCTCTCGACACAGGCAAGCTGCATCAACTCCGCTTCTGCAAGGATGTACATGGACATGGGATTCTCAAGGATCATCCTCGGAAGAGAGGCAAGCCTTGACGACATCAAGAGGATGAAGGACAAGAATCCTGAGCTTGAGCTCGAGGCATTCGCACACGGAGCAATGTGCATGGCCTACTCCGGAAGATGCATGCTCTCTGCATTCCTTTCGGGAAGATCTGCAAACCAGGGTGACTGTGCACACACATGCCGCTGGAACTACAAAATGCACTACGCACTTGAAGAGCAGGAGAGACCTGGAATCTACTATCCTATCGAGGAGCAGGATGGATACGACACGATCCTCTCATCAAAGGACCTCTGCATGATCGACCATGTAAAGGATTTCGAGGATGCAGGCTTGTCTTCCCTCAAGATCGAGGGAAGGATGAAGTCCGTCTACTATGTAGCTGTAACGACAAGGGCATACAGGAAGGCACTCGATAGGGATCCGGACCTCGACATGTACAAGAAGGATATCTTCAATGTATCCCACAGGGAATTCACAACAGGATTCTTCTATTCCAAGGGACCTATCGAGACGGTAGCGGATGTAGAGAGACCTACAAGCTACGGCTACGAGAGAGCCTACCAGTTCCTCGGAACAGTCGGAAAGAAGATCGCTGAGGATACATACCTGCTCGAGGTGAAGAACCAGATCAGGCCAAAACAGCATCTTGAGTTCATCGGACCGGATGTTCCACTGCTCGAGGACGAGAAGTACATGCTCCTTGACGAGGAGGGATTCCCTCTTCTTCAGGCTGACCACGGCAAGTACTGCGCCATCAGGACAAAGCTTCCACTGAAGGAAGGATACATCATGAGACGCGAGAGCGAAGTGAAGCACGTAAACTGATTAGCTGTCGACAAATAGGACAAGACCTGCCTGCAGATTACATAGGCAGGTCTTTTTTGTCGGAAAACTACAGGATTTTTCAGAAATAACGTTTTTTCCATATAAAAAAAACTTGCATTTGACTCGGAGCATGATAAACTTTAGAAAAACCTATAAGTGAGGTAATCAGATGTCATATCATGATGAATTGGTAAAGCAGTGGGAAACCTATGTTTCCGAGAACGCTAGATTCGAAGAGAAGGGAGTAAAGGCAGCAGGCACAAGAGCAAGAAAGGCTCTCGGCGAGATCGCCAAGCTCGCCAAGGAAAGAAGAAAGGAAATCCAGGAAGCAAAGAACGCTGACGCTGAATAGGATATCCCCATTCAAGAAAGATAGAGCTCTGGTTTTTTCCAGAGCCTTATTATCAACAGACAAATCCAATTTCCACTTCGTGCAGCATCCTCCTCAATTCCGGAGTCAGGATCTCCTCAGCTTTCGCACGTATTGGTTCTGGAACTCCATAGTGCGCTTCAGCAAGAGCGCCCGTGATTGCTGCAAGAGTATCGCTATCCCCACCTACTGATATTGCATTCCTTATTGCATCCTCGAAGTCCCGTGACTCGAGAAATGCCTCTATTGCCTGGGGAACTGTTCCCTGGCATGATTCGTTGAATTCATAGCTCTCTCTTATCCCGTCGATTGTGAAGTCAAGCCTGTAGTAGTCCCTTTCCACAAGCTCCCTGAGCTCTTCCTTGCCCATGCCATTTAGAAGATGATAGACACACATAGCAGTTGCTTCTGCGCCCTTGATTCCTTCAGGATGGTTATGGGTCACCTCGGTCACCTTCCTTGAAAGTAGCCTTACATCCTCTTCGGTATCTGCAAACCAGCCAACAGCTGAGACTCTCATTGCAGAACCGTTTCCATAGCTGTTGTATGGTCCCATGCTCTCATCGAAGAGCCACTCACGGAATCTTCCACCGTAACCGCTATATGGATACCTTGCACCGAGCTTCCTCATCCAGCGGATTGCATTCTCTCCAGCGTCTCCCTTCTCCTTCAGAGCCTTCGCAATGGCAATCGTCATCACGGTGTCATCGGTGAAGAACATCTCTTCCTGGAAAAGCCTGAAGTCCTTGGACCTATGGTTATTGAACTCGTAGATCGATCCCACTATGTCGCCGATTATTGCACCTATCATGAAAACCTCCCTCTTCTATACTATATATATTATAGTACATCAGAAAGCAAAAGGGTCGAATGCCAAGCGACATACGACCCTTATATTCAGTTCACGAATGAAGATTCATCAGATTGACTGGAGAAGCTCGATATGCTCCCTGCTCTTCCTGATTGTCTCCTCGAACTCAGCCTTCTTGCCCTGCTCCTTCTGGATAGCCTCAGGCTTTGCATTGTTGATGAATGCCTCGTTGGAAAGCTTCTTCATTGTGCCGGCAAGTGACTTCTCAGCCTTTGCAATCTCCTTCTCAAGCTTTGCAATCTCGCCCTCGATGTCGATGGCGTCCTTGACGGAAAGGAATGCCTCGAAACCAAGACCGTTGGCTGGGAATGTGTTCTCTGTATCAACTGTTCCATCCTCGTCGATGATGAACTCGCTTGCACCGAGAAGTGTGGATGCAAATGCATTCTGCTTCTTGAGAAGCTCTGTTCCAGCGTAGGACTTGTCTGGTCTCAATACGATCTTGAACTTCTTGTCCGGTGCGATTCCAAGGGAAGCCCTTACGGATCTTACAGCCTTCATTGCTTCCTGGAGTGCCTCTACAGCCTTCTCCTCAGCTTCGAAGTGGAATGCCTCGTCGTACTTAGGATACTCGCCGAGGATTACATCACCCTTGTGGTTAGGAAGCTTCTGGTAGATCTCCTCTGTGATGAAGGATAGGAATGGGTGCATGAGTCTCATGGACTTCTCGAGAAGATCCATTACGATTGAGATCTGCCTGTCCTTCTCCTCATCTGTTCCATGCATGAGAGTCTGCTTTGATGCCTCGATGTACCAGTCGCAGAAGTCATTCCAGAAGAATGAGTATACTGCCTGTGCAGCATCGTTGAACCTGTAGTTCTCCATTGCCTTCTCGATTGTGAGAGCTGCATTGTTGAACTTGGAGTAGATCCACTTGTCCATGATGCCGAACTCCTCTGGCTTGACCTCAACGAGGTTCCTGCCTTCGAGGTTCATGAGCATGAATCTTGTAGCATTCCAGATCTTGTTTGCAAACTTGGAACCCATCTTGAAGGAATCCATGTCTACAAGTACATCCTGTCCCTGAGCTGCCATGTAGCAGAGTGTGAACTTCATTGCATCGGCACCGTACTGGTCGATGATGAGAAGTGGGTCGATACCGTTACCGAGGGACTTGCTCATCTTCCTTCCCTGCTTGTCCCTTACAAGTCCTGTGATGACAATGTCCTTGAAAGGAGCCTTGCCGA
>SAMEA104404097__coassemble_304_pt1 | contig 50366 bp, 41 predicted proteins | sample SAMEA104404097__metabat2_low_PE_002 | metagenome-assembled genome bin SAMEA104404097 (sample SAMEA104404097) | Balaenoptera acutorostrata | reverse complement strand
CTGTCCTTGAGGAGTGCATGGAATTCTGTCGTGCTGAATACAGGATTGTCTGTGGAATCAAGTACATGCTCCGCAAATGACAGTACATCCATTACCAATGTCTTGCCGACAAGTCCATTGCCGTTGGCATTGAGCTTGTCAGTGAAGCCTGCGTATGCATTGACAGCATTGAGTTGATCGAGTGAGTAGATGTCTGTGAGAGCAAAATCTGTAAACAGCTTTGACTCTGCTGCATGCCTGATCTCTTCTGTCTGCTTGAGGGACTCATTCCACATGCTGTCCAGTACCCATTCGTTGTAGGTTTCCCTGCTGATGAACCATTTCCTTGAGATCTCGTTGTAGGTCAAGGAATTGATGTAGGAATCATAATAGTCCAGAGCGTGAAGGGGATCGTCATAGACGTCTCTCATATACCCTGCCCTATCCAACTCATGAATGCTGTCCATTGTGTTGCCATAGAGCTTGATGTCTGCAACATCATTCATCAGGAAATCCAGCTTGCTGTATCTGGATAAGTCGGAATCATCGATCTCATACTTCTCTATGAGCTTCTTCTCTTCCTCAGTATAATCCTTATACCAGCTGGTGTCGTGTTCCTTCTGTCCACCTGCAAAGAGCATGCATGCAGTGAGCAGAATACTTAGAGTCAGAATGTTTCTTCTCTTCATTAAAATACTCCCCGTAATTGATTTCGTTATATCCATTATATATCCGAAATGGGGAGCTATGTGGTGTAATATATAGGTCCGAACCCTGTCAAGTCGTAGGGTTCTTATTGACTTCAGGCTGCTTGAGAGGAACTTCCTTCCATGATCCTACCATCATCTGCCTATTGCTGTACTTGCTGCTTTCCAGGTACAGCACCGGAAGTATGTATAGGTTTGTCCTTGTACCTGCGTATTCGTAGTCAGGAGAAGGAATTGTGTTGAACTTTGTAGGGAAATCATTACCCTTGTAGTTGCCCATGTAATAGGATGCTACAGGATTCCTTTCGTCATCCAGGCAGGTGATGACAAGACGGATGTCATCTGAGCCTTCCACACTCTCGACAGAGTATTCGAAGGTGAAATCCCTGTTGTATTCAAAGTTCATGTTGTCGATGTTGAAGAGATAGTCGCTTGAGTAGTTTGTCGGATAATCCAGATTGTCTGGATTGAGCCTGTCTCCAGTCGTCTTCAGCTGGTAGAGGCCGTAGGTATGCTCTATTTCCTTGTTCTCGCTGTCCTTGATGCTTATCTCAGTAACAGGTCTGTCTCCAAAATCAGGACATCCCTTGTAGTCATACTCTGCCAGCTTGAAGTCGTTTATGAGCTGGGTCCTCAACTTGGACTGTATGGTACTGAGTGGATCCTTTGCCTTGTCGAAGGAATAGATTGTGTAGAGGAACATCAACTTGGGTTCTACATCACGTGGATTGAAGCCATCGGAGAGTATCCTGTCGTTGATGCGTAGCTGGGAACCGCTGAAGTACACGTACTTGCTGATGTTTCCGAAATAGTTTGGAATTCCACATGAAATGAAAAGGCATACAAAAAGGGACAGGATGACAAGAAACCTTCTAGTGTTCTTCTTCATACTGTCCCTCCTATGTATCTTAACGTCTGTTTCTAGATTTTTTCAGACAATTAAAGTACGAGAAGCTTTGCCTCTGCAAGAGCGGCATAGTAGGATGTTGGGAATTCATCAGCAAGCTGATTGTAGATGGAAGCAGCGAGCTCTACATCTCCGCTGGCTTCGATGATTCTAGCCTGGCCGAGAAGAGCCTTAGGTGCCTCTGGAGCATCCTTTCCGTATACGTCCCATACCTTTGTGTAAAGCTCAAGAGCCTCGTCTGCATTGCCGAGATTCTCAGCACATGCAGCTGCATTCATGTAGCAGAGAGGAGCGAAGAACTCCTTGCTGTTTGCATCTGCAATTGCAAGATATGTACCCTTTGCAGCCTCGTAGTTGCCTTCGTCGAAGAGGACGTTGGCCTTGAGGAGGTTTGCCTTTGCACCGACGAAGGAATCGATCTTGTTCTTGCTTGATACAAGATCAGCCTCACCGATGAATGTATTTACCTTGTCTGCATATCCATCAGCAGTATTGTCTGCTACGCGGAGAGCGTTGTAGTGCTCCTCGAGTGTGTAGAGAGTTGCAAATCTATCGTTTGTGCTCTTTGTCACAAGAAGGCTGGATACTGCTACGACAACTACAACAACAACGATTGCAATGGCTGCAATGATGAGCTTCTTTGAATTCTTCTGAATCCAGCTGTCGGTCTTGAGCATGACCTTCTCTGTGGTTGAAAGCTTTTCCGTTTCTTTCTTCATGTCTTAACCCCTTTTTTGATTATGGGGAAGAGTTACCCCTTCCCCATCTAAAGTCTTTCAGACCTGACAATTAGTTCTCAGAGTTCTTGAACATCTCTGCGAATGGATTGTATGTGTCCTCTTCAACCTCGTCATCTGCCATGTACTTAGCCATTTCAGACTCCTGAGATCTTCTGACCATCTCCTTGATGGAGAGGTTGAGCTTCTGTGTCTGAGTGTTGATGTCGACAACCATTGCTGTTACAGGCTCGCCGATCTTCTCCTTGTAGGACTCAAGAACCTCATCCTTGTACTCCTCATCTGGTCCAACGAGGTTGAACTTGCTGATGAGACCCTCGATTCCGCCGATGACCTTTACGAATACGCCGAAGTCAGTTACGGAAGAGACTGTACCTGTGATTGTTGAGAACTTAGGGTAGTCCTTCTTGAGTGCCTGCCATGGGTTGCCCTCGAGTGCCTTGATGGAGAGTCTGATTCTCTTGAACTCTGGCTCTACCTTGCTGATGCAAACTTCGAGAACATCGCCTGCCTTGCAGAAGGAATCCATGTTCTTGATTCTCTTTGTCCAGGAAACATCGTCAGAGTGGAGGAATCCATCGATTCCATCCTCGAGCTCGAGGAATGCACCTGCGTTTGTAACCTTTACAACTGGAGCCTGGAGGACCTTACCGACTGGGTATCTCTCAGCGATTGTGTCCCATGGGTTCTCCTGAAGCTGCTTGAGACCGAGGGAAACTCTCTTCTTGTCGAGGTCGTAACCGAGGATCTTTGCAGAGACAACGTCACCGATGTTTACGATATCCTTTGGATTTGTGATCTTCTTTGTCCAGGAAAGCTCGGAAACGTGTGCGAGACCTTCAATGCCTGGCTCGATTTCGATGAAGACACCGAATGTTGTGATCTTTGTGACTGGCTTTGTGATTACGTCGCCAACCTGGTATCTTTCCTCGAATGTTGTCCATGGATCTGCTTCCATGTGCTTGAGGGAAAGGTTGATCTTCTGAGTCTCAGGATCGATGTTGATGAGTCTGAGCTGAACGATCTGACCCTTCTTTACGAAATCCTTTGGTCTTGTGACGTGTCCCCAGGACATGTCGTTGATGTGGAGAAGACCGTCGAAACCGCCGAGGTCGATGAATGCACCGAAGGAAGTGAAGGACTTGACCTCACCCTCTACAACGTCACCGATCTGAACTGTCTGGAAGAACTGGTCCTTGTTCTCCTTGATCTTCTTCTCGAGGTACTCTCTTCTGGAGACAACACTCTTGAGTCTCTGTCCACCGTGGAACTTGTCGATTACAAAGTAATCTGTCTTGCCGATGAGAGTGTTTGGATCCTCAACGCGATTTACATCTGCCTTTGAAAGTGGGCAGAATCCCTTATAATCTGCACCAAGGTCGACTTCATAGCCACCCTTGATGACCTTTACGAACTTACCGAGAACCGGTGTCTTGTCCTCTGCTGCAGCCTTGAGCTCTTCTGTTCTCTCCTTGGCTTCAGCCTTCTTCTTGGAAACGATGACCTGTCCGCCGATTCCTTCCTTCTTGATGATGGTAACGTTTACCTTGTCGCCAAGCTGTGGGAGTTCGATGAATTCGTTAGTAGGAACTCTACCTTCGCTCTTATAGCCAACGTCAACCAACACATAGTCGTTATTTACCTGTACAACAGTTCCGGTTACGATCTGACCGTCTTCGATTCCAGCAAATGACTTGAGATACTGCGTCATCTGAGTTTCATTTTCCACTTTATTGCTCCTAGTACTAGTATTTTCCACTATAAATCAATAGCCTTTTTAACTTTCTCACAAACTTGGTTTATGGTCAAGTAAGTTGTATCTATATATATCGCAGAATCAGCGATTTTAAGGGCTCCTACGGCCTTAGTCATGTCGTTCTTGTCGCGCTCGATGATGAGCTTGAGGACTTCTTCATAACTTGGTCCTTCAGGATGCTCCTTGGTCCTTCTTTCCGCCCTGATCTCTGCAGAGGCATCGAAGTAGAACTTGAAGTCCGCATCAGGGAAGATGACTGTTGTCGTATCGCGTCCCTCTGTGACGATGTTCATGTTGGATGCGAGCTTCCTGACCTGGATGTTCACGTATTCCCTGAGTCGTGGGTCGGAGGATACTGCAGATACAAACCTATCTACCTCATGTGTATGGAGAAGAGGTTCGACATTGACTCCATCGATGCAGATGTTGCCATCCTGGACTGTTATCTCGATCTTCCTTGCATTCTCGAATACGAGGGTCCTGTCATATGGATCTGCATTCCTCTGGATCTGGTTGAGGGTATATGCCCTGTAGAAGGATCCTGTATTGAGGAAATAGAAACCAAGTTCGTTGGCTATTGCCTTCGCGATTGTGCTCTTTCCGGATCCAGCAGGTCCATCAATTGCGATTACCATTTCTTCCTCCCCTTCTTGCAACCTTCTGAGGCTTGAGTGTAGTCCTTCCTGTGAGAAGTCCATCGACCTCTTCCTTGCGGAGGTTTCTCCATTCGCCTACCTCGAGGTCTCCAAGCTCGACACAGCCGATCCTGATTCTCGTGAGGCTCTTCACTTCGTAGCCGAGGAATGAGAAGATCTTTCGGATTTCCCTGTTCTTGCCCTCAGTCAGTGTGATCCTGATATACTGCTTTGTCCTTGGGACGAAATCATATCTCTTGATCCTGTATGGCTTTGGCATATCGATATAGAGTCCTTCGAGTGCCTTGTTGAGGTCCTCGATGGAGACGTTCCTGTCAAGCTTTACAAGATACTCCTTCTCGATCTCGTACTTAGGGTGCATCATTGAGTTGCCGAACTTACCGTCGTTTGTGAAGAGGATGAGTCCGTTCGAATCCTTGTCGAGCCTGCCGACATGGAAGAGGATGTTCTGGTCTCTCATGTTGATGAGGTCACGGGCGTACATGCTCTCGTTTGGATCGTAGTTTGTGCATACATATCCACGTGGCTTGTTGAGAGCGATGTAATAGAGCTTCTCTACAGGTTCCACTGTCTCTGTGTCCACCTGGACGATATCCGTCTCGTTGACCTTTACACCCATCTCCTTGATGGTCCTGTTGTTCACCATGACTCTTCCCTGTCTGATAAGTTCCTCGGAACCTCTACGGGAAGCAACTCCGCACTTTGCCAGGTATGCCTGCAATCTCATTGGGAATTCACTCATTATCGTTCTCCTCGTCGTCTTCGTCTTTGTTGAACCTGAGAGTATCGATCTCACTGAGTCTTGGGAGATCCGCAATGGACTGGAGGTTGAAGTCATAGAGGAACTTCCTGCTTGTTCCGTAGAGACATGGATGACCTTTTACATCCTTCCTGCCGACAACCTTGATATACTCTCGTTCTCTTAATATTCGTACTATGGTATCAGAGCTTACGCCTCTGATATTGTCGATTTCCTTTCTTGTGATGGGCTGTGAGTAGGCAATGATGGAAAGAGTTTCCATCGAAGCCTTGCTGAGCCTTCTGTCTACCTTTCTTCCGTAGCTCTTCCTGAGTCTCTCATAGAGGTCCTGGCTTGCTGTGAAGCAATAGAGTCCATCCTCCTCGATGAGCACCAGTCCCCTGTTGAGGTTCTGGGATATGTCCTTGAGTTCAGCAAGAGCTGTGCCTACCTCGATCTCTGTAAGCCCCGAAAGCTCTGCGATCCTCTGGACCGAGAGGCCTTCGTTCTCGACATAGAGGATAACTTCGACTATACGGGCGTTCTCGCTCATCTCCGAATAGGTTCTTGCCATCAGTCATCCTCCTCGTCATCGTCGTCATCGAGGTCGATCTCCTCTTCCTCTCCGATGAATATGTCATGGATGAGTCCATCGTCTCCGTAGTACTCATCATCCTCGTCCTCTTCTTCGGGCCCTTGTTCATATACAGGAATATAGGCATCCGTGTCAACCACGTTTTCCTTTCCCTTGGAAGGAATTACGGAGAAATCATCCTCATCCTCGCCTTCAGGTATGTTCTCGGCAACCATTCTATCATATTCACGGTCGTATTCGTCGACAAGTTCAGGGTCCCAGTCCTCAGGTCTCTTCCTTATGTAGATGATGCCGTTCGGCTCATCCTGGTGGATCAGGATCATCTTGAACTTCGTCGCCTCGAGGATTGCCATGAAGGAACAGATGATATGAAGGGGATTCTCCGGATTCCTGATGATGTCGAGGATGGTTATGTCCTCACGGGTCTCGAAGAGCTCGTTCATCAATGCGATCTTCTCGTTTACCGTCACCTCTTCATAGACGTTGAACACCTTTGTAGGTGTCACCCTTTCCATGAGGGACTTGAAGGTTGCAAAGAGGTCATTCAGGGTAACTCCCTTGAAGAGCTCCTTGTCCTCGAATGGAATCATGAAGGGATTTTCCTTCCTTGGAATGTAGAACCTGTCCGGATTTCCGTTTCCTGTAAGGATTTCCGTATATTTCTTGAATTTCTGGTATTCGATGAGCCTGTCTACGAGTTCCTCTCTAGGGTCCTCGTATTCCTCGTCGAATTCAACAGGCTGTGGAAGCAGCATCCTGCTCTTGATGAGAAGGAGGTCGGCTGCCATCTTGTAGAATTCAGATATCTCGTCGAGATGGGCCTTGTGCTCATTGATGTACTCGAGGAACTGCTCCGTGATCAGGGCAATCGGGATATCATATATGTTTATGTCATTCTCCTGGATGAGATGAAGAAGGAGATCCAGCGGACCTGTGAATACAGGTGTCGTGAATTCCTTCTTCTCCTTCCTTGTAATGACTGATGTGTCTTCAACCTGCTGCATTACTGAAACTTATAACAGAAATGCAGCAAAATTGGTAGACTCATCATTCTGTCTTTTCCTCTTCAGGGGTATTGCTTGGGAACATTATCTCGCGAAGCTGTCTGTCGAGGTCGGCAACGATTTCAGGATTCTGGGTAAGATACTCCACTGTCCTGTCCCTTCCCTGACCGATCTTCTCTCCGTTCATGCTGTACCATGCACCTGCCTTCTCGATGAGATTGTACTTGATTGCTGCATCGAGTACGGATCCCACATAGCTGATGCCTGTACCGTACATCAAATCGAGCTCACACTTCCTGAATGGAGGTGCTACCTTGTTCTTTACGATCTTAACCTTTACACGGTTTCCTGTGATCTCGTCGGAGTTCTTTCCGATTGTCTCGCTCTTCCTGACATCCATTCTTACAGATGCATAGAACTTGAGGGCGTTACCGCCGGTTGTCGTCTCAGGATTTCCGAACATGACACCGATCTTCATCCTTATCTGGTTGATGAAGATGATGGTCGTGTTGGCCTTGGAAAGGATTCCTGTAAGCTTTCTCAATGCCTGTGACATCAGGCGGGCCTGGAGACCCATGTGGCTGTCTCCCATGTCTCCCTCGATCTCTGCCTGAGGTGTGAGAGCTGCAACTGAGTCGACTACGATGATGTCGACGGAACCGGATCTGACGAGAGTCTCGGTGATGTCGAGAGCCTGCTCTCCGTTGTCCGGCTGGGAAATCCAGAGGTCATCGATGTTTACGCCGAGATTCCTTGCATATGTAGGGTCCAGTGCGTGTTCAGCATCGATGAATGCTGCGATTCCGCCCTTCTTCTGGCATTCTGCAATTGCGTGGAGTGCAAGAGTTGTCTTACCCGATGATTCAGGTCCGTAGATCTCGATGATCCTTCCCTTAGGGTATCCACCTACTCCAAGTGCCTCGTCGAGGAGGAGGGATCCGGATGGGATTGTCTCGATGTCGAGTCTCTCCTTGTTGTCGCCGAGCTTCATCAGGGAGCCCTTTCCGAACTGCTTGTCGATCTGAAGTCTAGCAGCTTCAAGAGCTTCACGCTTACCCTTGTTAGGGTCGATTGGTGCTGTTTCTTTTGTCTTAGCCATGCTATGTCCTTTTCTGTTTTTACTACCTAGTGGAGATTTGTCTGAAAGTGTCAGGCTTTCCTGAGTTTCATGTCCCTGCTGTCAAGTATGAATGTGATGGGTCCATCATTGAGATACCTGACTTCCATATGAGCTCCAAATACTCCACTTTCTGTCCTATAGCCCATCTCCTTCAGGATTGTCTTTCCCTTTTCATAGAATCTTTCAGCAGTCACGGGATCCATTGCAGCATCGAATCCCGGCCTGTTGCCGTGCACGCAGTCTCCGTAGAGCGTGAACTGGGATACAAAGAGGATCTCCGAGCCGAACTTATCTACAGAGAGATTCATCTTTCCGTTCTCATCCTCGAATATCCTGAGCTTGACGAGCTTCTCGAGAAATGGCCTGACCATCCACTCCTCGTCTTCCCTTCCGACTCCGAAGTAGACGAGAAGTCCATGTGATATTGCACCTGTAACCTCTCCGTCAACTGTGACGGAAGCATCCCTGACTCTCTGGATTACAGCCTTCATCTACTGGCCTCGGAAGCGATGTTGATGAGATTGTCGACGAATTCGGCTGGATTCGGCGCCTTGAAGAATGCAGATCCCGATACTGCCATGTCTATGCCGGCCTCTGCAACCTCCCCTATTGTCTTCTCGCTTATTCCTCCATCGATGTTGATGAGGAACTGGTATCCTTCCTTTTCCCTTATGGAAGCAAGGTATTCGACCTTCCTCAGTGTGGAAGGAATGAACTTCTGTCCTCCGAATCCTGGGTTTACGCTCATGATGAGGACGTAGTCGACCATGTCGAGCACAGGAAGGATCATCTCAACAGGGGTGGCTGGATTGATTGCAACACCGCATTCCTTTCCGCATTCCCTTATGAGGGACAGTGCCCTATGAAGATGCTTCGTCGCTTCCTGGTGGATTGTGATGATATCGGAGCCGGCATCTGCAAAATCCCTGATGTAGCGCTCTGGCTGCTCGATCATGAGATGTACGTCGAATACGAGGTCTGTCTTGCTTCTGAGATCCTTGATGAACTTAGGTCCGAAAGTGATATTAGGTACGAATGCACCATCCATTACATCAAGATGCAGGTAATCGACGCCTGAAGAGACGATCTTGTCGAGTTCGTTCTGTGCGTCTGCAAAATCTGCACTGAGAAATGATGGGCTTACAATTAGGTTCTGATTTCTCATGCGCATAGTATAACATAATAGGTAATCCAGATTCATCAAGAGAATTGAAAATTCCCCATCAGCATGACATCAGGCCATAAGGCGGGAAGGAATATCCTCATTACCCCTTGCATCAGAAGAAATAAGATTGCCTTCCTATCTCCCATTACTCTTTCCCTTGAATTTCCGATTCCTTAATCCAGTTTCCTTACATCAGTATCCCTTGGCAATGGCGCCTTTGAAAGTCAAAATCCATAAGTCCTTCAAAAGAAAGGAATTATGGTTGTCTTCACTTCAACGACACATTCGATAGGGCCTAAACATTTGCTTTTTGGCAAATGCTGTGTTATATTCAAGTAAAGAGAAATAAACGTTCCGAGCAGAAGATATGCCTTTTCTGCCCGGTTTTATTTTTACTCAGACAATAAGACTTTTATTCAAGGAGTTATAGATATGGATCTTAAAGCACTCGTACAAGAGGAAAAGGCACTGGGCAAGAACCGTGCTACAACCTATAGGCTTTCAACATTCCAGGAGGTCGATCAGAGCATCTTCGGTAGAAAGAAGCCGGTTGAGAAGCTTCTGGCTATCAGGGATGAGGCTGTAAGCCTCTTCAGTTCCAGCGATGATGCCATGATTCTCCATTACGTTGCAGGCAGGATCAAGCTCCACCTCAGACCACATGAATTCAACATGGACCTCAATAACGTCCTTCTCAGCTTCTATGACGCAAGGAACTGGGAAGTCGCCAAGTATATCGGTGAGATGATCATCGAAGTCAGTGAGAATCCGGTAGCTCTCAGGGTTCTCGGCGATGTTGCAGCTGAGGCTGGCGACGAGGAGAAGAAGTGGAACTACTACGAGAGATTCGTCAGGAACGACCATAGGGACAAGGACATCATCATCGAGGTTGCAAGGCATTTCACAGAGACAGGCGACCAGAAGAACGCTGCAAAGTATCTCCAGAGAGCTCTTCTCAGACTCTCCATTCCAGAGGATGCCGACAAGGCAAGAAGGGTATTCTCCCTCCTCCTGCAGAACGGCAGGGCTGAGTTCGCCTTCTACTCCTCATTCATTGCAAATGCAAGGGAGAAGGCAGACGATGTAGCACTCTGGTGCTCCAGGGAGCTTCTTGCTGCAGCAATTGCAGAGAAGGAGGCACTCCTGAAGTCCGCCGACAAGAAGAGCGAGATCAGGAAGTGCTACGACAACATCATCGAGACACTCAGGCATATCCTCTCTATCGACAGCGAGGATGAGAATGCACGCAATACACTTGTCGAGATCCTCAAGGAGAAGTACAGCACATCCTCAAGGCTCAACGCATGCATCAGGAAGTACAACCTCAAGAGAAGCAGGAACATCCTTTCAGACCTCGATGAGTTCATGAAGGAGATTGCATACTCCAAGGGAACATTCTTCCTCCAGAAGGCAACAAGGAAGGTCGGTCTCATTGCAGCAATCGACGACAGCAAGGTAACAGTCAGATACTCAGGTGCTGAGAAGCCACAGGAGTTGACACTGGATGCTGCATTCACAACACTCCAGCCACTTTCAAACCAGAACATCAAGGCCATCAAGAAGGGAGTACCTGCTGCGAAGATCAGGGCGAAGATCGATGGAGAGGGCGGCATCACATGGCTTGCTACAACTCTTCTCGACTCAACCGACGACAAGACCGGAACAATCAAGGAGATGAAGCTTGAGATGGTTCCTGTAATCTACTCCGACGAGGAATGGAAGAAGATCTCCGAACTCCTCAAGGTAGAGTTCAAGAACAATCCATATGTAAGAGTCAATCCAGGTCCAACAGAGGTCTACGAGCTCATGCCATTTGCATCCACACTCGAGGAGAAGATGCTCTACTCCTTCAACAGGGCAAAGCTCTTCTATGACAAGTGCCAGATCATGCTCGACTCCTACAAGTCGAAGGGTATAGACAAGACATCGGATGCAATCGTGGAGATGGCCCAGTACTTCGAGGACGTAGTATCCAAGGGAAAGAACACACTCGACGAGACACTTTCAGCTGCTCTCATCCTCGAGATCGTAACAGACGAGAACGACATCAACATCGAACTCCAGTCCTCCTTTGCAGAGATGTACAGGAAGCTGACGATCGAGGAGAAGGTCGAGTCCTACAGCCAGCTTACAGGAGTAACCCTCAAGAAGGCATTCGTCGACAAGATCGTCAAGGACGACAGGAATGCAGCTGCAACACTGAAGGCTCTCGTATCCTACTACCCTACATATATTCCGGATAAGCTCAGGAAGCTCAACAAGGGTCGCGAGTACTATGAGTACCTCAAGTCCATTCTCGAGAACTACAAGAACGACTTCGCCATGTTCTGCTTCTTCTTCCCATCCGTCAAGGACGACGAGCTCCAGAAGATCGGCATGACAAGGGATGAGCTTGTGAAGACAGCACTCTTTGCACTATCCTCAGCATCCAAGGACCTTCCTGACAATGCAGAGAACAGGAAGCTCATAAAGGGACTCAAGAAGGAGCTTCTCGAATCCGGCAAGGTTCATGGCCTCATCATGAATGCTAAGGACGAGGAGAAGGTCGAGCTCAAGGCAATCATCCTTGCTAACAAGGGACTCGATACAGACGATGTGAAGACATTCAAGGCACTCTTCATGAAGAAGTGGCCTGAACTCTTCGAGGAGAAGGTAATCGAGGCTCCACCTGTAGAGATCAAGACTGTTTCCGGATGGCTCTGCCTACTCGAGAGCTACAACCAGAAGCAGGAAGAGCTCAAGACTCTCAATACTGTAGACATCCCTAAGATCCTCAAGGAGATCAACTTCGCACGTGAGCTTGGAGACCTCAGGGAGAATGCAGAGTACCAGTATGCAAAGGACCACAAGAGAGAGCTCGACAGGAGAATCGGTACACTCAACAACGAACTCAATACAGTCAGGATCGTCAAGAGGGAGGATGTCCTTCCTCACATGACAGGTTTCGGTACAAAGTGTACATTCCACGACAACCTCAACGACAGGGATGTCGTATACACATTCCTCGGCAGATGGGAATCCGATCCAGAGAACGGCGTACTGGACATCAATGCACCACTCGGACAGAAGCTCATCAACAACATGTTCGGCGATACTGTAGAGTTTGAGATCAATGGAAGAAAATATAACTACACTGTTAAGGGCATTGAGGTTATAATCAAGTAATAGGTCTTGAAAGACTGTTTTGCGCTTATGTTTACCCTCGGGAGGAAAACTCTTGAGGGTATTCTTATGTCTGGATGTAAGAGGAAGCCCCAGATCAGCTCTTCCTGAGCTTCATCATGTAGTAGATGAAGAATGATCCAGCTGATGCAACCCCACCGATGATGAGTGCAACAACAAGTACGGCAAGCTTCGAGGAGAAGATGTCGAATAGGAAGATCCCGCTCAATCTCCAAATCACTGTAAGGAAGATAACAGGAAGTGCTATGAGCACTGCATCCATGATCGAATGCATAACCCTCCTGCCGTTCACTGCCCTTGTGGTGAAGAGGAGGATCAGGGCTGAAAGCACATTCGAGACAGTGAAGAGAATTGCAGGAACCTCAAGCCTACCCTCACCTGCTACGAGCAGTATCAGGAGTATTGCAGTGGTTGTGGAGATCAGTGTGACATATACCCTGCCTTCCCTCCTCTCGAGGAATGCAATCCTCTCAAGCACTGCAAACAGGAGCATGAAGATGATTCCCGGCAGCATAATGTCCACAAGCTTCGATACCATCAATGCATTCTCCATCGTGAAGGCACCACCTTCGAAGAGGAATACAGATATCTCCCGGCTGAATGTGAAGATGAGGAGCGTAATCGGCAGGATCAGCACAAGAAGCATCTCAAGTGCCCTGTCCAGGATAAGCAACCTCATTCCCCTTCTACCGTTTGTAGCGATCCTTGGGTAATAGAGCCCTGTGAAGAGCATGAGGACAATCGAGTAAGGAATCAGTACCAGGGTATGGGCCAACGTGAAGCATGTAGCTCCAGATGCGCTCTGTGACGATGATATGTAGTAGACCATGTTCATCATCATGTAGAGGATGACCATGTAGTTTCCCTTGATGTAGGAATTCCTGAGATTCCTCTCGATCCTGAAGTCGATGCCGATCCTGATTCCAAGTCTCCTGAGGGATATTACGGATATGACGAAATAGACCATCGATCCGATAAGGAGGGATATCGGGAATGCATAGATATGACTTCTTCCGAAGATAGCGATTCCGGAAAGTACTATGACTGAATATACAAGTGGATGTACCTGTCCCCTGCTGTAGTGTCCCTGGTCCTGGAGGACGGCATTGAAGCTCTGGGAGATCGAATAGAACAGGAGTGATAGGAGGTAGAATGGGAAGAAACTCATCCCTATTCTCCTGAGTTCCAGGCTGTAGGATGAGAAATGAAGGAGAACATAGCCTACCGGAAATGATATTGCCAGCAGGATGATGCCTACATAGAAGTGCAGTCCAAGGATGGATCTTACGCACTTCTCTGCATAGGCCCTGTCATTGTGAAGACGTGAAAGGAGGTCAACATTGCCAAGCCCCTCCTGCAGACCCTTTCGAGCCTGGTTCGGGAGGGAATAGCTGTAGTTGATGAGGTCTGCAACCTCTCCGGCTCCGTAGATGTTGGAGATGAAGAGAGTTCTCAGAAGCCCCATGATCCTGGAGAGTATCGTGACGAATACTATCAGGATACCTCTTCTCTCATCATTCGTGGCCATAGAATGACTTCATGTACTCCTTCTTGAACTCAGCGAACCTGTCCTCGGCGATTGCCTGGCGGATCCTGAGCATGAAATTGTATAGATATGTGAGGTTATGCTCGGTTGCAAGCATTCCTCCAAGCATCTCGTTGCACTTGATCAGGTGATGCATGTATGCACGGGAGTACTTTGTACAGGCTGTACATGTGCATCCTTCCTGGATTGGACCGTGGTCGAACTTGTGTACGGACTTCTTCAGCACTACGTTTCCGTGGTCTGAGAAGCATGCACCGTTACGTCCCATACGGGTTGCAAGTACGCAGTCGAAGAGGTCGATACCGTTCTCTACAGCCATCAGGATGTAGTCTGGGCTTCCGATTCCCATTACGTATCTAGGCTTCTCCTCTGTCACCTCTTCAGCTGTGTAGCCCAAAAAGTGCTCGAATTCCGACTTTGTCTCGCCAACCGAGAGTCCGCCGATGGCGATTCCAGGGAAATCCATATCGGAGATGATATGTGCAGATTCCTTTCTCAGGTCCTCGTAGAAGTTGCCCTGTACGATACCGAAGAGGTTTCCAGGGAACTGCTCGCCGAGCATCTCCTTCTCTGCTACTGCGCGGGCTGCCCATGCATGTGTTGTATGCATCGCTTCCTTTGCAGCGCGGTAATCTACCTTAGGCGGTGTACAGATGTCGAGGACCATGCCGATGTCAGATCCGATTATGGACTGGATGTCCACAACCTTCTCAGGTGTGAAGATATGCTTGGATCCATCGATGTGGGACTGGAATGTAACTCCACCCTGGCTGATCTTCCTGAGTCCGGAAAGGGAGAATACCTGGAATCCACCGGAGTCTGTAAGGATGTTGCCCCTCCAGTTGGAGAAGTTATGGATTCCTCCGAAATCCTTCATGACCTCCATACCTGGTCTCAGGTACAGGTGATAGGTATTTGCAAGGATGATCTGATAGCCGATCTCCTTGATCTTGTCATGATACATGCCCTTTACGGTTGCATTTGTACCGACTGGCATGAATGCCGGAGTGAGTACATCTCCGTGTCCGAGGTGGACAACACCAAGACGGGCCTTCGTATCCTTGTCTCTCTTGAATTCCTCGTAGATCTTCTTAACCATTTCTAGAACCTCTTGCCTATAGCAGATATTGCAAAACTGAGTATTACAGTGAACAGCAGTGGCATTACCACCACGTAGTATGGTGCTATCATACCTTGTTTGCAGACAATGGAGAATACCATATCAGATACATAGTATACAACAGCTATCAGCAATGATTGCACAATCGAGAAGAGAAGTATGTTCTTCTTGAACGTGTAGTTCATCAATATGCTGATCATCATCAGGACGAAGATTCCAAGCGGCTCGCTGAGCCTCCTGAGGAATTCAGTCTCCTTCTCTACCCAGCTTGAAGGATTGACCTGCCTGAGTCTCTCCAGATACTCCACAGCACTCCTGTATTCCATGGTCGTGATCTTCATGTTCTGGCTCTTGAAGAGGGATGGTGGGAAATCGAATTCTTCGAGGACGTAGCTTTCAAGCCTCTCGGCCTTCATCACATCCCCGTCGACCTCATATAGCATTACATTGTCGAATATCCACTCATCATCCCTGTAGATGGCGCTTTCTGCTTCCAGCCTCAGGATTACCCTGTCATCCTCTGTTCTCATGACAAGCGGATCATAGAGCTTCTGCAGCTCCTCGTTGTATCGCCTGGACTGCACGAGGTACCCGGATCCAATGTCGTTGAGTGCTATGTTCCTTGCATCATGTGTACCACTCACTCCGAAGAGTTCCGTCTTCACGATCTCGTTCTGGTTCTTCCACTGAAGGAAGCTTGTCTCATTGAGGAACATGAAGGATACGGAGAGGATGACGGATAGGATGAAGATGGGACGCGTGATGCGTGCCTTGCTGAATCCTGCTGTGTAGAGGGCTATGAGCTCATTGTTCGCAGAGAGGTTCGAGAGGAAATACGTCACGCTGAAGAGCATCGATACCGATGTGATCATTATGAAGTAATCTCCCAAAGCCATGAAGGACGAGTATGTGATGGTTGCGAATCCCACATCGTTCGAGATGAACTTGTCGATGTCCATGAATGTCTCTACTGCCATGACAAGAAGGCTGAATATGAGGAGCGCAACGATTCCTGTCCTGAATATGGAGGTGAGTATGTACCTGTCAAGTTTCTTCATCTCGCCTTCCTCATCAATATCAGGAGCAGTGCTCCTGCAGCTCCTACCACGAGGTTCGGTGCAAACATCAGTAGATATGGCGGCATCGATATCTCGAAGATCTGCAGCTGTGCATAGAAGAGCATGTACCAATATGCTACAGCTACAAGCAGAGAGATTGCAAAGCCGGTGAGCTTGCCGTATCTTACCTTGAGAAGTCCAAGCGGCAATGCAACCAATGTCAGGAAGAAGCATGCAAGTGAGAGAGCTGCCTTCTTTGAGAGCTCTGCCTTGTAGTACTGTGAATAGAAGTCCACAGGTTCATTCCTGAAGATCTCTATGTACTCTGTGGAATCGTCAAGCTGATCCTTCGAGTAGCCTTCTCCCTTCAGGGCGCTCCTGATGTTGTCCGCTATCCTGAGCTTCTCATCCTCTATCGCCATCCTGTGGCTGAGCCTGTCAGCCTGTTCTGTCGGCTTCCTGCCCTCGATGGAATTCAGGAGCTCACGGGATGAGAGGTTTACTGGACTTGTCGATGTCAGTGTCGGAACCTGTGCGGAGAAGTCCAGGTAGAATGTCGCATTCTCCCCTTCGGCACTAACGAATGTTCCTATGTCCGAGCTGTCTGAAATCAGTATGGATGGATCCTTGATCGAAAGCTCATATACGAAATTGGAGATGTCCACCAGCCTGAGCTCTCCAGATGAGGATGCAATGCTCATGTTGTGGTCGGTCCTGTCTGTATTCATCATGGAAAGGTTGGATATAAGGTTACCGTCAACCTCCCCGTTCGCAACCATGATGTTGGAGACGGTATTAACTCCATTTGATTCAAGTTCAAAGGTAGGCATATCCCTCATGAGGAGGGTAAGCTGTTCCTTGTATTGGATGTTGGACCATGGAAGGAGTACATCGCTGACAATATACGTACAGAGGGAAAGGAAGAGACTGAATATGAGAATCGGCCTGAATACCTTTCCAAGCGGTATACCACTTGACCTGAGTGCCAGCAGCTCATTGTTTGAATTCAGGTCACCAAGTACCATCGAGGCACCTGATAGTGTTGCAAATGGAAAGGTGTATATCAGGAACTGCGGCATGGAGAGCATTACCATGGTAAGCATTGTCTTCATGGTGATGTTCTTCAGGAGGATCTTCTGCACGAGCAGAAGGATCGAGTTTACGAAGAAGATGATGAAGAAGAATGCAAATGCAACGAGAAAGGCCAGAAAGAATTCCCTGGCCATATATCTCGACAGAAGTCTGTAGCTGTTCCTGTATCTCTTCTTCCTTTCCATCATAGTCCTGTGCTGCCGAAGCCGTTTGAGCCCCTGTCTGTTAAGCTTAACTCATTTTCATATGAAAAAACAGCTCTTTCGTATCTAGCCAGCACAAGCTGAGCGATCCTGTCACCATCATGGATGACAAATGGCTCGTCTGAATGGTTTACAAGGCATACCTTTATCTCACCCCTGTAATCGGAGTCGATTGTACCGGGGGAATTGAGGACGGTTATGCCACTCTTGAAGGCTAGTCCCGATCTAGGTCTTACCTGCACTTCGTAGCCTTCCGGAATCTCGAGGTATACTCCCGTTGGAATTGCCCTGTATCCATGTGGATCGATTACGACATCCCCAGATGAAAGAAGAGCCGAGATATCCATCCCGGCTGCTCCTTCAGACTGATATGCGGGAGCCTTGGCTCCCTTATCCAACTTAATCTTAAGCTCGATCAATCAGTTCTCCTTCTTCTCGTCCTTTTCCTTGTCCTCGAGTGCGTCGATGTAGGAAAGGTTGAGTCTGCCCATCCTGTCGATGTCGATGAGCTTTACATCTACTTCCTGACCCTGCTCGAGAACGTCTGTTACATTCTTGACTCTCTTCTTTGAGAGCTTGGAGATGTGGCAGAGACCTTCCTTGCCTGGGAGGATTTCGATGAATGCGCCGAAGTCGACGATTCTCTTTACTGTTCCGTGGTAGATGTGACCGACCTCTGGCTCCTCGATGATTGCCTGGATAAGTCTCTTTGCCTCCTGTGCGGATGCATTGTTCTTACCGTAGATCATTACCTCGCCATCGTCGTTGATGTTGACCTCTGCTCCGGACTGGGCGATGATTGCCTTGATTGTCTTTCCACCTGTACCGATGATTGCACCGATCTTCTCGTCCTCTACCTTGAAGGAAAGGATCTTAGGAGCAAGTGGGGAAACCTCTGGTCTTGGCTCTGCAAGAGTTGCTGTCATGATGTTGAGGATGTGCATCCTGCCTTCCTTGGCCTGTGCAAGAGCCTTGCTCATGATCTCAGGAGTAACGCCTGCAATCTTGATGTCCATCTGGAATGCTGTGATACCCTTTGTTGTACCAGCTACCTTGAAGTCCATGTCGCCGAGGTGGTCTTCCTCACCGAGGATATCGGAAAGGACCTTGTATCTAGCGTAGTCCTCACCCTCTGTGATGAGACCCATTGCGATACCTGCAACTGGAGCTGAGATTGGAACACCTGCATCCATGAGGGAAAGACATCCACCACATACGGAAGCCTGGGAGGAGGAACCGTTGGACTCCATGATCTCGGAAACGACTCTCATTGTGTATGGGAAATCTTCCTTTGAAGGGATTACAGCCTGGAGAGCTCTCTGAGCGAGGTGACCGTGACCGATCTCTCTTCTACCTGTTGTAAGTCTTCCGCACTCACCTACTGAGTATGGAGGGAAGTTGTAGTGGAGCATGAAGTTTGAATATGACTTCTCGCCATCGATGTTGTCGAAGAGCTGCTCGTCCTGGACTGTTCCAAGTGTTGTGACTGCGAGGGACTGTGTCTCACCTCTTGTGAAGAGTGCAGAACCATGTGTGCAAGGAAGTACACCAACCTCACATGTGATAGGTCTGATCTCTGTAACCTTTCTTCCGTCGATTCTTACGCCGTCGTTGAGGATGGAGGATCTGAGGATCTCGTACTCCATGTCATCGAAGAGCTTGTCGAACTGGCCAGGTCTCTTCTCGTCTGCTGCGATTTCCTCTGCAAACTTTGCCTTGACCTCGTCCTTGACTGCTGCAACTGCGTTGCCGCGTGCCTGCTTGCCACCTTCGTTGAAGAATGCAACCTTTACAAGTGGCTCAGCGAAAGCTCTTACTGGCTCGAGCCATGTAAGGTCTTCCTCTGCGATCTCCATCAGTGGAAGCTTCTCCTTGCCGCAGAGCTCTCTCATCTTCATCTGTGCCTCACAGATCTCTGTGATGACTGGCTGTGCTGCTGCGATTGCATCGAGCATGTTCTGCTCGCTTACTTCCTTTGCACCACCCTCAACCATTGTGATGCCGTCATGTGTACCTGCAACGACGATGTCGAGCTTTGCATTTGGCATCTGCTGGAATGTTGGGTTGATTACATACTCATCGCCGATGAGGGCAACTCTTACAGCTGCAATTGGTCCGTAGAATGGAATATCGGAGATTGTAACTGCGCAGGAAGCTGCGTTGATTGCGATGATGTCTGGTGTATGGATCATGTCTGTGGAGACAACTGTTGGAACGATCTGGATCTCACGGCCGAAAGCCTTGTCGAAGAGTGGGCGCATTGGGCGGTCGATGAGTCTTGATACGAGAATTTCCTTGTCCTTTGGCTTAGCCTCTCTCTTGAGGAAGCCTCCAGGGATCTTACCTGCTGCATAGTACTTCTCGTTATACTCTACAGATACTGGTACGTAGTCGATTGGTTCTGATGGAGCGTCACCGCAGCATACTGTTGCGATTACTGCAGATCCAGCATAGTGTGCGTAGACTGCACCGTTAGCCTGCTTAGCGATCTTGCCTGTCTCGAAGACGAGCTCACCGTCTCCGATCTTTACTGAGATTTTCTTTTCGTCAAACATTCTCTTTCCTTATTAGTTCTTTTTTTGTTCTTGTCTGAATATAAAAAGCGGAAAGCATATATACGCCTTCCGCTGATTCATCTGTTTTCTCTTACTTTCTAAGACCAAGCTCAGCAATGAGTGCTCTGTACTCGTTGATGTCCCTGTTCTTGATGTACTTGAGAAGGCGTCTGCGCTGACCAACCATCATGAGAAGACCTCTTCTGGAAGCGTGGTCCTTTGGATTTGCCCTGAAGTGGTTCTGAAGATCGTTGATTCTTGCTGTGAGGAGAGCTACCTGAACCTTGCTGTCTCCTGTGTTAGCCTCGTTTCCGCCAAACTTTGCGATGATTTCTCTTTTCTGCTCGATTGTGATCATTTTACTGATTCTCCGATTATAGATATGTAGTCTTTCTGAGTCATTGTCTCATCCCAATGCTTCTCGAAACCGGATACGGAAGATCCTTCTGCAGCCCTGAGATGAAGAAACTCCTCATCCAGGATAAGTCGACATCTGTAACTCTTCCCGTCTTCAAGATGACATTCGGCATCATAAGCTCCTGGTGGCGGCAGCAGCTGATGAACGGATATGCGCTCAAGAACGATTCCCTCTTCCTCTACTCTGCAAGGTAATGGGTCCAGATCGATTCTGAAGGCATCGCCGGCAAATTCAAGATACTTCCTGAGTTCGCCTTTTACTATATATGTCCTCAACCTTGTCGATGAGATCTTCTCACCTTCATCATCGAGAACGTATGGTACTGTTACAAGCTCTGTTCCAAGTCCATTCTCATGGAGCATCTTCACAAAGCGAGGTCCGTCGGCACTTTCGGATGGGTGTCCACATCTGAAATCATCTCCGACAACCAGGTGGGTGATGTTGAGAGCCTGGGACAGACTTTCTGCAAACCCAACAGCTGAAATTCTACTGAAATTTTCAGAAAAGTCAATAACTGTAAAGGAATTGACTGAATATAGTGCCATTTCACGGGCTCTCAGGCGGAGAGTGTCAAGCTCACCTGCCTTCCTGCTCTTCGGGTTCATGCTGAACGTGATTGCCATGGTCATCGAACCGGGGTTGTCACGTCTAAGTCTGTCCAGGGTATCGAGGACCATCCTATGTCCCCTATGGACTCCATCGAATACTCCGATCGTGAGTATGACAGGAGTGTCTCCATACTTCCTGCCTTCAAGCAGGTCTGAAAACGACAATATATCCATATATCATATCCTGAAGATGAACTTCAGCCTACCTTCCTCGTCATATTCTCCGATTGCGTAGAGCTCCCCTGCAAAACGGACGAACTTGTACTTCCTCTCCCTGTCGGAATCCGACTTGATGAAGCTGTAGCGCATCCTTCCGTTGTCGATCTCGAACCTGTGGTTCTCATCGAGCTCCAGGTCTGAAAAGAGTCCTGTCCTCCTGAGAAGCTCTTCAGAGTCATCGCTCCCGACATCCTCGAGACTGTATGGCCCGATAGTCTCTCGTCTCAGTGCAGAGAGATGTGCCTTGAGTCCCATCCTATCTGCAATGTCGCGGGCAAGGCTCCTGATGTAGGTTCCCTTGGAAACCTGGCATCTTATCTGGAGATACCTGCCATCGAAGGAAACCTTCTCGATCGAGGAGATCGTTATGTCACGCTCAGGCATCTCTACGATGTTTCCCTTCCTGATCTCCTTGTATGCACGCTTTCCGTTTACGTGGATTGCTGAATACTGAGGTGGAACCTGCTTCTGAGGTCCAAGGAATGTAGGAAGCACTTCGTCGATCATCTCCTCTGTAGGAAGACCGGAGGTTGCTATGACCTCACCCTCCGGATCGAGTGTATCGGTCTCGGAGCCGAACTCGATAGTTGCCAGATAGCTCTTTCCCATGGAAGAGAATACAGGATTGAGTCTTGTAGCTCCTCCACATAATACGATCATGAGGCCAGAAGCGAACTTGTCCAGGGTTCCTGCATGTCCGATCTTCTGTCCCCTGTAAGCCTTCTTTACAGGAAAGAGAGAAGAAAAGCTTGTCTCTCCTTCTCTCTTGTCCATTAGAAGTACCTTGTACTCACTCATCGATATCCTCTTCGTCGTGGATGTCCTTCATGGCGTTCTGGATGATCTCGTTGATCCTCTCGCCTTCCCTGAAGGACCTGTCGACCTTGAACCTGAGGACAGGTGTGTTCCTTGTCTTCATGTTCTGGGCGATGCGTCCCTGGATATAGCCCGATGCACTGTTCAGAGCCTTTACGCTCTTCTCGAGAGATCCATCTCCGAGGACGGAGGAGACATATACATCTGCATATGCTCCGTCCCTTGAGAGTTCAACCTCTGTGATTGAAGAGAGTGTATTGAGGTTCTGGTTCTTTATCTGACCTGAGAGGATCAGTGTGGAAACGAGTTCCCTGATCCTGTTCTCAAGTCTCTGCTTTGTATACTCACTCATCTATTTCAAGTGTCCTCTTGATTTCCTCAGTCTCGACGATCTCAAGGATGTCTCCGATCTGGAGGTCCTGCCAGTTCTCAAGTCCAATACCGCATTCGAATCCTTCGTTGACTTCCTTGGCATCGTCCTTGAATCTCCTGAGGGAGGAGATCTTCATCTTGTTAGGGTTGATCTGGATGGAATCCCTGATGACTCTTACGAGAGAGTTCCTCTTTACCTTACCCTCGATGACCATGGCACCTGCGATTGTTCCAACCTTTGGTACCTTGAAGAGCTCTCTGACCTCGACCTTACCGATATCGACTTCCTTGATCTCAGGGGAAAGCATTCCTTCCATTGCATCCTTGATGTCTTCGATACAGTCGTAGATGACATTGTACTTCTTGATCTCGACCTTCTCCTGCTCTGCAAGGATCTGTGCCTTTGGTGTAGGACGTACGTTGAATCCGATTACGACTGCATTTGAAGCGGAAGCAAGTGTGATGTCACTCTCGATGATTGCACCGGCAGATGCTCTCAGTACGCGAAGCTTGATTTCAGAAGTGCTGAGCTTCTCGAGGGAACCCTTGAGTGCTTCTACAGAACCCTGTACGTCACCCTTGATGATGACGTTGAAGTCTGTAACCTCGCCTTCCCTGATCTTCTCGTTGAGGTTCTCGAGTGTGATCTTGTTCTTTCCACCACCGTCTCCGAGTCTCTCGAGCTCCTGTCTCTTTGCAGAAACCATCCTTGCCTGCTTCTCGTCCTCTGTTACCTGGAACGGATCGCCAGCTGATGGGATGTTGCTTAGACCGATGATCTCTACTGGATCTGAAGGGCCTGCGGACTGGATTCTCTTTCCCTTGTCGTCGAACATGGCTCTTACGCGACCGCTGTAGATACCTGCAACGTAGTAGTCGCCCTGCTTGAGTGTTCCCTTCTCGATGATGATGGAGGCAACTGTTCCTCTACCTTGGTCGATCCTGGACTCGATGATCTTACCCTGTGCCCTGCAGTTAGGATTTGCCTTGAGCTCGAGCATCTCGCTCTGGAGGAGAATTGTATCGAGAAGATCGTCGATACCTTCCTTCTTGAGTGCGGAGATCTTGCAGTAGAGAGTTGTTCCACCCCATTCCTCAGGCATGAGTCCGAGGTCTGAAAGCTGCTGCATAACCCTTTCTGGGTTTGCCTCTGGGAGGTCTACCTTGTTGATTGCAACGATGATAGGAACACCAGCTGCCTTTGCGTGGTCGATGGCTTCCCTTGTCTGTGGCATTACACCGTCGTTTGCTGCAACAACGAGAACTACGATATCCGTTACCTGTGCACCACGGGCTCTCATCATTGAGAATGCTGCGTGACCTGGAGTATCGAGGAATACTACATTGCCCTTTCCACCAGGAACTGCAACCTTGTAGGCACCGATGTGCTGTGTGATTCCACCGAACTCATGACCCTGTACGTTACCGGACCTGATAGCATCGAGAAGCTTTGTCTTACCATGGTCAACGTGTCCCATGATAGTAACGATTGGTGCTCTTGGCTCGAGATCCTCCTCTGCATCCTCCTCAACCTCGATGATTGTCTCATCGTAGAGGGATACAAGGTGTGGCTCGCAGTTGTACTCGGAACAGATGATCTCGACTGTATCGAAGTCGATCTGCTGGTTGATTGTAACCATGAGACCCATCTTGAAGAGCTTTGAGATGATGTCGGATGCCTTGAGGTTCATCTTCTTTGCAAGGTCTGCAACGGAGATGTTCTCCATGATATCGATCTTTGCTGGTACGGAAGCAAGCTTGTCTTCCTCCCTCTTCTTCTGCTGGAGCTGGAAGTCGATTTCCTGCTGCTGGCGGGATCTCTTGTCGTAATCCTTCTTCTTGTTTGCTCCAGGATTTCTCTTTGCACCCTTCTGGTTCAGCTCGAGAGACTGGTTTGGCGCACCTGCACCAGGACCCATTGGTCTCCTGTTGCCGAATGCCGGTCTCTGACCATCCCTGTTGAAATTAGGTCTCTGACCGTCCCTATTGAATCCTGGCTTGCCATCCCTGGAGAAACCGTTCCTGTTGTTCTGTCCAGGAGTATAGCTCTGGCCAGGTCTCATCTGGCGCTGTCCGTCACGAGGGCCGTTGCTGTTGAATCTTCCGCCGCCGTTTCTCCTGTCGCCATTGTTGTCGTTCCTGTCTCTTCTCTGGCCATTGTTGCTGTAGCGCTGTCCAACTGGCTTACCACCGACAACACCTGCAACTCTTGGTCTGGAAGGAGTTGCTGCAGGAGTATCCACCTTCTGTCCAGGTACTGGAGGAAGGTTCTTGCTCTTGATGATTACAGGACCGTTGTGAAGAGGAGATGAGATACGGGATGATGGAGTCTGGTGCTCATCTCTCTTTGGTTCGAGATGCCTTCCGATGACTGTACCGTAGTTCTTCTTGATCTCCTCGCTCTTGGAGGAACCTGCATTTTTCCTTACTGCATTGCTGCTGTTTTCCCTAGGAGCTTCGGCCTTCCTTGCCTCTGGCTTCTTCTCTACTGGAGCTTCTGCCTTTGGTGCCTGAGTCTGGGCAGGACGAGCAACTGTCTTTGGAGCCTCTGCCTTGACCTTTACCTTTACTACCGGCTTCTTCTTGATTACGATCTTCTTCTTTGCCGGAGTATCTTCCTTGATGTTTGAAATCTTATCTTCTGCCATTTTCCACCTGTTTTTACTCGAATTCGAACTCTACGCCGCACTTAGGGCAAACTGTTGTACCTGCAGGAAGCTCTGCACCGCAGTTAGGACACTCGAATGATTCGTCCTCTTCCTCGATCTCAACACTGTTTCTGACTTCATCGATCTCTTCAGCTGTAAAGCCGAGTTCGATGAGCTCCTCATCTGCATAATCGAAGAACTCCTCGATTGACCAGATGTCCCTGTCCTGAAGCTTCAGCACGAGAGCATGCTCAAGTCCGATGTCGGAGATTGGTGTATCGTCCGGATCGATTCCGAGCTGGTCGTTGGAGAGGTCCCTGTATTCTGCCTCTGCCTCCTCTTCAGGAGTCATTTCACCCTCGACAGCAACCTCCTCGACTTCCTCGTCGTTGGAGAAGAGGTTCTCTACGTTAGCGTAGATGTTCTGTGTCTCTTCCATCTCTGCGAACTGTGCAGGTGTCTTGACTTCGATATTGTAGTCGCAAAGTGCCTTTGCAAGCTTTACGTTGACTCCACCCTGTCCGATGGCGATTCCGAGCTGGCTGTCATCTACGATGGCAACGATGTGCCTGGATGTTGGATCGATTGTTACGACTCTCTGTACCTGTGCTGGGATGAGAGCGTTTGCAACGAATGCAAGTGGATCCTCGGAATATCTGATGACATCGATCTTCTCGCCTTCGCACTCTGTCATTACTGTAAGGATTCTTGAACCCTTAGCTCCGACTACTGCTCCGACTGGATCGATATCAGTCCTTCTTGTGTCGACTGCGATCTTTGTCCTCTGACCAGCCTGTCTGGCAATTGCCTTGATCTCTACGTCTCCGGATGAGATCTCAGGAACCTCGGACTCAACGAGGGACTTGACGAAGTCCTTGCTTGCTCTTGTGAGGTAGATCCTTACGCCGCGTGCACCCTTGCCACGTCTGCCGTTCCTGTCCTGGAGCTTTGGATCGTTCTGGGAGTCAGCCTTCTCGACCTTCTCTACGAGGAACTTGTACTTGCTCTGGATTGAATATGTCTCTCTTGGGGACTGTGCCCTTACTGGGAAGAGAGCCTCGATCTCGAGATTGAGGTTTACACCGAAGTCTCCGTTGTTCCTCTTGCTCTTGATCTCTCCGTAGATGAGCTTTCCTTCCTTTCTCTTTGCATCAGCGTAGACCTTGTCGTTGTAGTAGTCCTTGACGATCTGCTGAGATCTCTGCTTGGCGCTCTGGACGGAAGAGGACTCGAATGTCTTTGGATCGAGTGGAACCCTTACCTGCTCACCGATGACGTACTCACCTGTTCCAAGTGCGTTTGCATCCTCAAGTGGCATCTCTGCTGTCTCGGAGTACCAGTTGTCCTCATCGACTACTGTTCTCAGCTGATAGACATGCATGACCCTGTTGTCATCATCGAACTCGATGAGACAGTTCTCATCAGTACCGTACTTTCTCTTGTAGGCACTCTTGATCATATCGACGATGAGAGAAAGAACCTGCTCCTCACTCATGTTCCTTTCGGAAATCATCTCGTTGATTTCACTAGTTAAATCCAAGCTCATTTCGAAGCCTCCCAACAATATTCTAGCTTAGCCTTTGAAATGTCGGAGTAAGGGAGTTCAATCTCCTCACCCTTCTCATTCCTATCCTCGATGAGGTAGGAGGACAATGTCACAGAACTGTCTCCTGCAGCCTTGATTGTTCCAACGACGTAGCAAGAGTACTCTGTAGAGTAGCATCTTACTTCCCTGCCCTGGAAAACACCGAATTCAAGGACATCCTTGAAGTTCCTTGTAAGTCCCGGGGATGAAACCTCCAATTCCAAATCACGTGAAATGATTACCTGATAGCGTGGGTAGACAACCTGGTACACCTTCTCGAGATCGTCTGTTGTTACATCGTGATCCTCTGCCGCGATGAGAACTCTCATCTGGGTGTAGCCCTGGTGCTCCGATCTTGATGCCTCTACAAGCCTATAGCCCATAGGAGAGACAATTGAGAGCACGTCCTGGTAGATCTGACTGCTTCTTGCGTCTGTGCTAAGCATATTCCTCCAAATCATAAATAAAGGGACCTCGTTTTGGGTCCCTTAAATACTTTAATGAAACTACGTTAAATTATAGCCGTAAAAGAATTCCTGTCAAGTCCCCTAGCCGATATAAATCCTTTATAACCAATGATATCTAAAGTTTTATACCCTTATGTATCATCAAGAGACATTATACACCAGGTATTCCATTCCTTCCACACCTGAAATGCATCCTTATTGCAGATGTGGAAGATATTTACCTACAATTGAGCTCAAGATGCCTACTCATCGAGCTTTCTCTTCATATCCATGAGGAACATGAAGGCTGCCATAGGGGAAGAGTTCTCTATGTCGAAATCCCTTATTTCGCTTATCACCTCATCCTTGGAGTCATCAACAGTTCCTGCATCCTGGTCGATGAAGAGGTCTCCCTGGTCATCGTTGAATACATCGTAGGAGGCAAAATGCCTCTTCTGGAAGCCCGATGCATCCTTGATGACTTCCTTTGGCAGTCCCGCAAGCTTCGCTACATGTATACCATAGGATGATGCCGCTATTCCCTTTACAGCCTTCCTCTTGAAGATTACAGAGCCCTTCTGCTCCTCTACAAGGAGTGTAAGAAGCTGCATTCCATAGGTATCGAGTCCGGTAAGCTCATGGTAGTGGGTTGCAAAGAGTGTGATGGGACTCAGTCTCTTCAGGTAGTTCATTATTGCATATGCAATGGACATGCCATCCTGGGTGGAAGTACCCCTGCCGATCTCATCCATGATTACCAGGGACTTCTGCGTAGCACTTCTCAGGATCTGGGCTGACTCACTCATCTCCACAAGGAATGTCGATTCACCGCGGGCAAGGTTGTCGCTTGCTCCTACCCTGCAGAAGATCCTATCCATGATTGGAATGCGAGCCTCCCTTGCAGGAACGAAGGATCCCATGTGTGCAAGGATCGAGATCAATGCGATTTCCCTGAGGTATGTGGACTTACCTGCCATGTTAGGACCTGTGATGAGTGCAAACCTTCCTTCTGTTGAACTGAAGGAATTCGGGACATACTCGTTCTTACCGATGTAGTTCTCAACTACTGGGTGTCTTCCATCGATGATCTCAAGCTCCCCCTCCTCGAGCATCTCGGGCTTCACATAGTTCCTTTCAAGAGCAAGGGATGCAAGGGAGGAATAGAAGTCAAGGCGGCTTATTACCTTTCCAACCTTCTCGATGTCCTCATATACGTCCCTCAGTCTCTTCTGGAGGTCCCTGTAGAGCTCAAGCTCCTTTACAGCTCCCTTCTCCTTTGCAATGTATATCCTTTCCTGGATTTCCTGGAGCTCAGGAGTCGTGAACCTTTCAGCACCTACCAGAGTCTGACGTCTGATGAAGTATTCAGGAACCCTATCAAGCTGTGACTTCGAGACCTCGAGGTAATAGCCGACGATGCGGTTCTCTCCAGCCTTCATGATTGTGATTCCGGTCTCCTCGCGGATACGGGAAAGGTAGTCGTCGAGGATCTGGGCAGAATTCTCCAGGTAGTCCATCATGGAATCGAGTTCCTCATCATATCCCGGATTGATGATGGTTCCTGGATTCAGGAGGTTCGTGCATTCCCTGTTGATTGCCCTTGTCATGTCGTAGGAGAGCTCGACAAGGCTGTCAAGCGATACCTTCTCCCTATCTTCAAGGAAGTCAAGGTAATCCCTGTTCTCGGAGACGAGCTCGACGAACATCGAGATTGTATCGGAGATGGCAACCATATCGCGAGGTGTGGTCTTCAGCATGCTTGCCTTGATCGAGAGTCTTTCGAGGTCGGATGCTTCCTTCAGGAGGTTCCTTACCCTGTCAAGCTCCCTAGTATCTCTTGTATATCTCTCGATCCAGAACTGGCGATTCTGGATCTTCCCTATGTCTGAAAGCGGATGGAGTATCTCCTCCTTCAGCATCCTCGAGCCAGATGATGTCCTTGTCCTGTTTATTGCAGAATAGAATGTCATCTTCTCAGACCCGTCGTTCTGGTTTCTCAGCAGCTCAAGGCTCTTGATTGTTGCGGCATTCAGGAAGAGGATCTTCTCGTCCGTATCCCATACGATTCCACGAAGCTGTGGAAGGTCGCACTTCAGCATTTCCTTGAGGTATGAGAGAAGTGCACCCATTGCAGTGAGGATGCTGTCCTTATCCTTGATGTCGTTCTGTACGAGGGAGTCCTTTCCGAACTGCTCCTCCACTTCCTTCCTTCCCTCCTTGAGGGAGAAATACCATGTAGGAAGCTTTGTTATGATTGCATCCTGCCTATCGAGAAGGTCGCGAAGCTTCCTGTCCGAGAAGTAGAGGTCGTCCGGCACAAGGATTTCCTTTGGAGAGGTGGAGAACAGGATGTCCTCGAGCTTGCTGTATGAGGAATCGAGCGGGATTCTCCTGATATGGAATTCCCCTGTAGTAACATCGGAGAGCGACAGCAGGACTCCAGTCCTATCCTGGTTGATTGCCATGATATATGATGATGAAAGGCTGTCCAGGTACTCGTCATCGACGACGGTTGCCGGTGTGAAGATCTGTACGACCTTGCGCTCTGCAAGCTTCCTTGGAGAATCCGAGAGGTTTATCTGCTCGCAGATTGCAATCTTCTTTCCCTCCTCAAGCAGTCTCTTTATGTAGTTCTTCGCTGCATGGAACGGGATTCCGCACATCGGAGCCTTTCCCCTGTGTGTCAGGGTGAGATTCAGGAGCTTCGATATCTCCAGCGCATCGTCTGCAAACATTTCATAGAAGTCGCCCAACCTGAAGAAGAGCACCTTGTCCTGATGCTCCTTCTTTATCTCCAGGTACTGCTTCATCATCGGAGTCAGTTCCTCTTCCTTGTTCTTCTTTTCCTTTTCTGCCATTTCTTCCCCGTGTGTATGAAAAGGCACCGTTTCCGGTGCCCTTTTCCATCAATAGATGCTGGTTGTGATTGCGAGTACCAGCTTGAGTCCTCTTCCGTCATCGGTCTTGCCGGTGCCGAAGATGTAACCTGTATCCCAAGCCGCTACATTATCGACGATGTAGGCGTTCTTTACAAGGTAGAGTCCAAGCGGGAATCCCGGGATCCTCATCCTGATTCCTGCACCGAGTGCAAAGTACCAGTCGACATTGCTGATGGAGCTTAGGTCTGATATCTTGTCAGCAACTCCTGTTGCCGATCCGAAGAGCTCGACATTGAGTACATCGAGTACCAGTGGATAGCTCAGCTCGATCTGGTTGTGCCAGAGGAAGGACTTGTCGGTCTTAGGACTGAAACCACGGCCTATGTTCATTCCGTCGATGTAGAGCATCTCATACTGTGTTGCGCCCTGTGCAGCCTCATACCAATCCCAGCTGTCAGCACCTGGCTTCTTCCAGTACTGGTCGAACATGAAGGATGCAGATGTGTTGAGGGAAAGCACGAGGTGCTTGCTTCTTCCTTCATCATCTGAATGGCTGAAGATGGAGTGGTACCAAGCAGCAGAAGCCGAGAGCTTGTTGTAGTTGGAGAGTCCTCCAAGGAAACCACCTGCATATGTGTAGCCGAGGGAAAGCATGTAACCCTTGGTTGTATTTGTATGAAGGTCTCTTCCATCCCATGTAAGGTTGAAGCTCAGCCTGTTGGAGAACTGCCAATCCTTACCGTAGAGGTAGATGAGTGCTTCGTATGGATCATACTTGTCGTGGTCGTACACTGCCCTATTCAGGCCGATGGAAAGACCACCGGAAAGGGAGAGGTTGCCAGGAAGGAAGTTCCATGTATAGCCTGTGCTGTATGCAAGGGAAAGCCTGTAGTAGTCGTAGTCCATCAGGTATCTGGCACCCGGTGTAGTGACTCCTGCATTCCTGTAGTCTTCGGCATTTGCAAATCCAAGAGGATATGTCTTCTTCTCGCTGTCCCTTCCATCGTAGTAATCGGATCCGATACCTCTCTGGAGCTGGTTCTTCCTTACGGAACGCTCAGCTGAGAATGAGATCGAGTTGCCCCATCTCCTGTTGCCTACCCAATCATCGGAAAGGCTTATGGATGCACTCTGTGTATCAGGGGAGAGTGTTGTGTTGATTGCAAGGTCCCTACCTGTTCCGAGGACGTTCTTGTCTGACCACTGGAGGAATCCGGAGATTGGGAATCCATCGATTGTACCACCGAATGTAGCACCGAACTGGAGTTCCACCTGGTTTCCTTCCTCGATCTCGATGAGGAGGATTACACCGTTCTCAGTGTTTCCCTGCAGGAGGTCGGCCCTGATGCTCTTGATGATGCCAGTGTTGTAGATGTTCTGCTGGCTCTTGATGAAGGCATCCCTGTTGAACACCTCTCCTACATGTACTGTAAGCTCTCTCTCGAATACATGTGGCTTGGTCTTTGTGAGACCTTCGATCCTGATCTCCTCGATGACTGCCTGTGGGCCTTCTACGATTGTGATTGCGTAGTCGATTGTATTCGTATCCTCATGCTTTGTTGGGCGTGGGATGATCTGGGAGAAGATGTAGCCATTGTCATAGTACATGGATGCAAGGTTCATGAACTTGTTCTGGAAGATCTCCGAATTGTGTACGCTGTTCTCCTCTACAGAGAGGACTGCTGCAATCTGCTCATCGGAGTAGACCTCATTGCCTGTGAATGTGATCTTGCCGAATCTCCACTGCGCACCCTCTGAGATTACGAAGGTGATGTTCACATACTCTGCCTTGTCGTCAGCCTCTGTTACGTTCTCCACCTTCACATCGACGATTGCTGCATCGATGTAGCCGTTGTTGTGGTAGTGTGCAAGAAGTGCAGCCTTGTCCTTCAGGAGGTTTGCCTCGATGAAGTTGCCGCTGTTGAAGAAGGACTTCTCGCTGGTGGCAAGCATCTTCTTGAGTTCCTTGGCATTGAATGCCTCGATTCCCTCGAAGAGGATGGACCTTACCTTGAACTGCTTTCCCTCCGAGATGCGGTAGAGGATGGACTCTGTATTAGTCTTCTCATCAAGGGAAGCCTCAGCGGAGACGATTACATCCTTGTAACCCTTCTCGCGGTAATAATCCTCGATGAGTGATGCGTTCGCTTCTAGGTCGTTGGAGTTTACGAAGTCTCCCTTTTCATAGTTCTGCTTCGTAATGAGGGAATTCGAAGAGAATGCATCGTTTCCCTCGATGCTTACAGAACTGATCATAGGGTTCTCCATGATGGTGAACCTGACTACGAGGTCAGTCTTGCTTTCGCCGCCCTTGATGGCTTCAGCTGAAACATACTCGACGTACTTCTGAGAGTACAGCGTGGTGTAGATCTCAGAGAACAGCTCGTCTGTGAACGGTTCGCCCAGATAGGAACCCAGAAGGGAATCCAATGTCTTTTCGCTTACGTTTACCAGTCCGGCATATTCGAAATCCGTAATGGCCTTTCCCTGCCACCACTGTCCATCATCTGCAAAGACTGCAGTTAGGGAAAGGAAGAGGCATACGAATATCAATAGTTTCTTTTTCATAGAATTCTAAAACTCCTAATATGCGATTTTAGCAAAATCTCGATCAAAATACAAACCTTCGGCTGAGAGTGAATCCCATTGTATCGAAGATTTCAAACGTATTGATGCTGGTAGGACGCGTGAAGAATCGGAAATTGCATAGAGGGTTGTCCCACTCGATGGAGATCTCCATATCAAGGGAAAGGTCGGAGGTGAGGAAGCTCTTGCGAGCTGTATCCAATCCTCCGGACCTGTCAGCTGCCAGGTGGACCATGGCACCGAGATATATATCAGTCGTCAGATACTTACCCATGTAGAGTGTAGTACCGTCAAGGTAGGAAGCCAGAGGGCTTACTCCCTTGTTCACACTGTTCGCCACGAGGCCGACTGCATCGTAGACCAGATTTTCAATTATATTTGTATGTAAACTGAATGTATCAAGATTCAGTGAAGTTCTGATGGATTTTCTGAACGTATCGCTTTCATTGCCCATTGAGAGGAATCCGATGCGGTTCAGGGCATCGACTCCTGTAGATACGAGATGTACAACAGAGTTGAGTGTTCCCGTATTGTCCTTGCTGATGATGGACTGTCCAAGGATGCTCATGATCTCGCTGATATCCTTTGCAGGACTGCTCTCGAACGTTGGGTTGAAGTTGGATAGGGATGCATCCCTCAGGACGAGATAGATATCCACCTTGTCACCGTTCTGGTCGAAGTCCCTGAGCTGTGCACGGAGGTTGATCAGAGGGTCGATCATGGATGTCTCGCTCTCCCTGAGTTCGATGTTTCCCTCCGTGATGAGGAAGTTCTTCTGGAAGTAGTATATCTCACCTGCCCTGAGTCCGATCGATCCGGATGCTCCGAATCCCCTGCTCTCGTCGAAGGTGAGCTTCAGGTTCTGGTTCTCGGCTGCATATGCAGTGATGATTGGATTAGGTCCGAGAGGATATACGAACTTGAAGTTCTCCCTGAGGTTGAGGTCGAACATGAAGTTGGTCCTCTTGTCCGGATTCACATGCAGCCAATGAGGATATTCATTGAGACCGACAGATACTACGAAGTCATCGCAGTTTGCCTTCGCCTCCATGTATATGTCGTTGAGTCCTTCCTGTCTTATCATGTACCATCCGGATACCATACCCTTCATGTCTATGTTCTGCTTGATGAGAGGAAGCCTGAAGCTTACCTCGTTACCATCAGGTACATAGGCATCGATCTGGTAGTAGTCGAATCCGAAGGTAGGCAGGAAGTTGAATTCACAGACAACGGTCGCCTCCCTTCTCTGCAGTGTGTACTTGTCGATTGCAGTGACGGCAGTCATTGCAGTCTTCATGTTGTTGTCCCAGATGACGAAGTGTACGTTATGGGCGATGAGGTCATCGTCCGGTACCCAGAATACATTCACATCGAGCCTGTCCGCCCAGACATCTCCATACATGTGGATATCCCCAAGCTTGCCGGAGACGGCAACGGAACCGTAGGCGATGCTCTGAGGTCCGAAGCTTACAACCGGTGCATTGAAGAGGAAATTCACTGCAGATACGTTGAAGTACTCGATTACCGCGCTGAGGTCGAACTCCGGTGCAAAGGTTCCCCTGACGGAGAAGGCACCTATCGGATCGAGGTTCAGTTCGATATCTGCATACATCCTGGAAAGGTCGACCATGCCGGATATGAGATTTCCATCGAAGAGGAGGCTTCCATCGCTGTATCTGAATGTGGATGAGAGCTCATCGATCAGGAATGTATTGTCCAGGTTGAAGTTACGTAGGCTTACGCCGAACTCTATCGTCTCGAAATCATCGGCGGCAAGTTCCTTCCAGAGACCGTAGAAGTCCTTCTGTCCCTCCATCTCCATGGAGAGGAGGAGTTCAAGGCTGATAGGATAGCTCCTGTCCTGGTTCTCCTTCACGATATCGAGTGTGATAGGAACAGAAAGCCTGCCATCTGTTGTGCTGAAGAGGATATCCGGGCATGTAGCAACCATGGAGCTCCTCTTGTAGATGAGTTCCGTGATGCTGAGTGTATCCTTGTTGATGTAGAGCTCACCGCTCACCTCGAGTGGATCGTTGATCATATCAGATCCGTTTACAGTGAATCCACCTGAGAATGAGAGGCTGTTGAGGTCCTTCCCCCTTCCTACGAGGGAGAGGCTCATGATGCCGTCGTCCAGACCAAGTCTCTGCAGGTTGTAGTTGCTTATGCTGAAGAGACCTGAGTAGTAGTCCTCTATTCCGACAGAGGAGAACTGCACGAGCTCATCCTCACTCCTGAAGACCATGGCAATCTCACTTGTCCTGAGGTCGATGGATGCGATTCCACTCATGTCAGGGAACTTCCCTGTACTGAAGAGCGCATCATATACATCCAGCTTTCCATCCTCGAAATCGAAGCTGAATACCAGGGATGGATCGAGAGGGAGATGCCTCATGTTGTCGATATGGAAATCCCTTGTGAATGCCCTGTACTTCTGGCTTGAGAAGTCGAAGTCGATGTTGATGTCTCCCGTAAGAGTACATGGAAGTATGTTCTCGTCGGCTACAGGAAGGGCGAAACTGTCAAAGGATGCAATGGCATCGATTCCTTCCTCCCAGTTCACATGGACATGTGAATTGCTGTTGTAGAGGTCGAAATCCTTCGTATTGAGGTCCATCTCAAGCTGGAATGCATAGTCTGTCGAGAAGCTTCTGAGCGTTGCCTCGCTGAGGAATATTCCATCGGCAAAGTCCAGCCTTCCCTCGAGGTTTGTCTTTCCAAGCATAGGAATGTCGAGGTCGAAGATATACTGGTTGAGGTCATTCAGGTCGATCATCAGATTGAGGATCTCGGCGCCGCTGTTGGACATCTCGAGGCTGACCTCCCCTTCTGGAAGGAATTCATCGAGGTCGAATGAACCGCTGTACCTGAGCTTCACATAATCTGTAGTGAGGATGAAGGACTCGATGTCGAGGATATCGCTTCCGATATTTGCAGAGAGAGTCGATCCGATATTGAAGGACATCTCATTGAAGTTCACTCCCCTAAGTGCAAAAGCGTAGTCCAGAGGGCCGGTAAGACCGAACCTGGCATTCTCGTCTGCAGCTGCGACAAGGTTGACCCTGCCGTTCAGGATCGTATCCTCTGTGATGTAGTTCTCAAGATCCGGAACCAGTTCATGGAGTATTGGAAGCATATCGGAAAGATGCAGCTCATCGAACTTCAGCTTGATGTCGAGCGCGTCTTCATATCGGATATCAACAAGATTCTTCCTTCCATAGTCGATGGCAAGGGAAACCGCCCCCTCATCATAGGATGCATCAAGTGCAAGTGGATGGAGAATATAGCTGTTGCTTAGGTTCGATATGCTGAGGTCGGCTGTCTTGAGAGTTCTTTCGTCAGATTCGATCTCAAGCTCGAGGTCCGCTGTAATACCATCAAGAAGCGTATTTCCAGATGATATCGAGACACTTGAGACAAGATCGAGGCTGCCACTTCCATCAAGGCCACTTAGGTTGATTCCGATATCAGAGACAAGTACATCCTTCACAAGTCCCGATGTTACGCTATCCATGTAGTTCGATGTGATTGTATCGAGATCGAGCTTCAGCCCGTTGTCCTTCAGTGTAGCAGAAAGGCCTCTCATCCTTCCCAATGCAACCGTATCCTGATACATGGTGACTGTATCGATCGAGAGATTGACATTCTCCTCTGCAATATCGAGTCCAGCTGAGATTGCTTCAAGGGACAGTGCATAGTTCTCATAGGAGCCATATACCTGGTTGAATCCAGCTGCAATCCTCTCTCCATCGCTTGTGATGGAGAATGGAAGGCTCTTGAGATACAGCGAGTCATCGGAATTCTCAACCTCGAGAGAGACGGCACCGAACCTGAATGGAATGTCCATAGGGGATGCGAGGTCTTCAAGAGTAAATGATGTATCGAATGCGAATGCATTGAGGGTTGCGACGAACTCATCGAATGTGAATCTCGTCTCATCAAGGCTAAGCTTTATCCTGTACTCGGAGTCGATATTGTTGCATCTCAGCCTGAGGTCCTCAAGCTCGAATCCCATATTGCTGTATCTAAGGTTCACTTCCCCGATGTCTGCCTCTGCAGATACGAGGCCCTGAGTTGTATCGAATCTCACGATTGCATCGCAGCCCGGGATGTTGACAAGCTCTCCAAGGGAGAGTTCGAGATCCTGGAAATCAAGGTCGAATACCATCTTCCTGGCATTCTTCTCCACTTCCACCTCATCTTCAGGCACAGATGAAGGATGCTCGGACCTGGTGCCGATGATGTCGGAGATAGTCTTGAAATCCTCGCTTGATAGCATGACACGTGGATTCCTGATCTTGAATTCGAAATGTGATGAATCGCTGAAGAGCTCCTTGAAGATCGATACGATACCCTTCTCTATCGTGACCTTGTCGACCTCGAGGATCGTCCTGTCACGTAGGCTTACCGATACATCGTTGATCGTAAGGCCTTCTGAAAGCCTACGGTCGATGGAGGAATACGAGAGGCTTATATCCGGATCGGCTGAACTCAGGGATGCTATTGCATCCTGCACGAGGATCTCGGTTGGAGAGGAAATACCGAATACCAGGACAGTGAAGATCGATACCACTGTAAACAGCAGTACCAATATTATGGAAATCACTATAGTCGAAAATGGTGAATGGTATTTCATCTAGGCCTCATTCCGTATTATAATATAATCTGTTAAAAACAAAAGGTGAATGGAATATTATTCATAACATCAACACATTCCTTCGCCCAAAGTTACCACAGGAGACAGAACATACATGTCAATTAAAGGATTCATAGTACTCGAAGGCCTCGATGGCGCAGGGACGACAACCCAGCTCGACATGCTTACAAAGGCATACCAGGATAAGGGAAGGACAGTCAAGAGAACCTTCGAACCGACAGATTCCGAGATCGGAAAGCTCATCAGACGTATCCAGAGAGGTGAGATCAAGACCACATCCGAGTCCCTTGCACTCCTATATGCATCGGACAGGCATAACCATCTCTTCGGGGAGGATGGAATAGTGGAGAATGCAGAGAAGGGAAACATCGTCCTAAGCGACAGGTACTTCTACTCCTCCTATGCATACCAGTCATCCTTCTGCTGTCCTGAATGGGTTCGCGAGATCAACAGCTACCCACACCCTGAGATTCTCATCTTCGTCGATCCTCCGGTTGAGGAATGCCTCAGGAGAATCAACGCAAGAAACGAGAAGAAGGAGATCTTCGAGAAGCGCGAGATCCTTACACGTGTAAGGGAGAACTACCTCAAGAGCTTCGAGGACCTTCCTGAAGATGTACGCTTCCTCCATATAGAGGGAATCCTCTCCATCGAAGAGACGACGAAGAGGATCCGCGATTTCCTCAACCTCTGATATACATCGCATCTCCATAACTGAAGAAGCGGTATTCCTTCTCTATTGCATGCTGGTAGGCTCTGAAGATCTCATCCTTGCCAGCCAATGCAGAGACAAGCATCAGCAATGTCGATTCCGGTGTATGGAAGTTTGTAAGAAGGTTGTCTACGAACTTGAACCTGTAGCCTGGGTGGATGAAGATATCCGTCTTTCCGCTCTGGCGTACGAGGCGACCGTTTTCATCTGCAGCACTTTCAAGTGTCCTTATGGATGTAGTTCCAACTGATGTGATCAGCTTTCCCTCAGCCTTGGCCCTGTTGAGAGCCTCCATGACATCCGGTGCAATCTCGAAGTACTCGGTATGCATGTGATGGTCCTCGATGTTCTCGGACCTTACAGGCAGGAATGTACCTGCTCCGACATGGAGAGTCACCTCATATACCTGGATTCCCCTAGCCTTCACCTTTGCCATGATCTCCGGTGTGAAATGAAGTCCTGCAGTCGGTGCTGCAACGGATCCTTCCTTCTTTGCGTAGATTGTCTGGTATCTTGTCTCGTCGGAGAACTTGTCCTCCCTCTTGATGTATGGAGGAAGTGGAACATGTCCACAGCGAGTGAAGAAATCATGTCCGATCTCCTCCTCGAAACCTACATTCCTGGTACCATCCTCGTTGACCGATACGATTACAGCGTGTGCAACTACGACATTCTCGTCGTTCTTGTCCCTGAACTCGTACCTCTTTCCTACCTTCTGCTTGCGGCTCTTCGTGACCATTGCAGTCCATGTATGGTCATCGTTCTCACCGAGGAAGAGGAATTCAACCACTCCACCGGTTTCTGCAACACCATAGCAGCGTGCCTTCCTTACCTTCGAGTTGTTTACGACAAGTACGGAGTTGTCCGGAATGAGGTCCGAGAAATCGGACATCATGTGGTCCTCGAACTCGCCTGTATACTTATCCAATAGGAGAAGTCTGTCATCTCCCCTTCTTTCTGCCGGGAACTGGGCAATCAGATGCTCCGGCAGGTCAAAATAATAATCGTGTGTCAGCATTATCCTTATCCTTCATCTGTAAGAGCTCGTAGGCCTTGTGTGTTACACATCTACCGCGTGGGGTCCTCTTCAGGTATCCCTGCTGTATGAGGTACGGCTCATAGAAGTCCTCGAGTGATTCCACAGCCTCTCCAACGGAGATGCTGAGGGTATCAGCTCCAACCGGGCCTCCATCATAATATTCGATTATGGTCTTGAGGATGTTCCTGTCCATCCTCTCGAGACCGAATTCATCAATTCCAAGTCTATCGAGTCCCTGTCTTACGCAGTCTGCTGTGATGACACCATCAGTAAGTACGTATGCAAAGTCCCTTAGACGCCTCAGGAGCCTGTTTGCAATTCTCGGAGTTCCCCTGGAGCATGCTGCAAGGATGTTCACAGCCTCATCTGTAATGGGGCACTCGAGGATCTTTGCAGAACGGGCGATGATGTCTGCAAGCTCTTCCGGCTTATAGAAATCGATATGCAGGTTGATTCCGAATCTTGAGGCAAGTGGAGAGGAGACAGATCCCGCCTTGGTTGTAGCACCGATAAGCGTGAAATGCGGAAGCGGAACCCTCATGGTCCTTGCTGCCGGTCCCTGTCCGATTACCCAGTCGATCTCATAGTCCTCCATTGCAATGTAGAGCATCTCCTCGATTGCAGGCTTGAGCCTATGTATCTCGTCTATGAAGAATACCGTGTTCTCAGATAGGTTCGTAAGTATTCCCGCAAGGTCCTTCGGCTTGTCGAGTGCCGGAGCACTTGTCATGCGGATCTCGGAATGCATCTCGTTTGCAATGATGGAGGCAAGGGTTGTCTTGCCAAGTCCCGGAGGTCCTACGATGAATGCGTGGTCCAGGCATTCCTCCCTGCTTCTTGCAGCCTTGATGAATACGGAGAGGTTGTCCTTCAGTGCAGCCTGCCCCTGGAAATCCTCAAGCATCTGAGGGCGCAGGATGTTCTCCTGCCTGTCCTCTGACTCACTGAACTCACGCCCCATCAACCTGTTGTTGTTCTCTATCGTATCTTCGAGATTCCTGATCTCGCTTTCAAAATCTATAACCATCAACGCCTCTTGAGTATCTGGGAGAACAGGAATCTCTCCTTCTCTTCATGCGACTTTCCGAAGAGCATGAGTTCGTTTTCCTTGAGACTCTTTGCAATCTCATCCCTTACCCTCTTCCTATCATAGCCCATATCTACGAGAGACTCCACCAAGTCACCGAACTCTGCAGCCGGCCCCTTCTTCGGAGCAACGGAAACAGAAGACTCCTCCTCTTCGTCGATGACAAGGACATTCCTCAGCTGGAGAATCAGCTTCTGGGCTGTCTTTGGGCCAAGGCCTGGAAGCTTTGAAAGCCTCTTTACATCCTGTGCATCGAGTGCATTGATGAAATCCTTTACTGTGATTGCAGAGAGGATCTTCAAGGCAACCTTGGCTCCGATTCCCGAAACCTTGGTGATCTCCCTGAAACACCTCCTCTCGTCTTCCGTGTAGAAGCCATAGAGGTACATTCCCATCTCCGTATGTACGAAATGGATGAGAAGCTTCACTTCCTTCCTGTTCTCAGGCTTGAGGAGAAGGAGCTTGGCAATCGTCATCTGGGAGCATTCTATCTCGAATTCGATACCGGATGTGTTCTTCAGGAAAACATAGCTTTCCTCTGTGGACGTGAATTCACCTGTGATTGAATTGATCATCTGTTAAGGCCCAACCTTTCATTTGTACCGTTATAGGAAATCCAGCAGATGCAGTCGGCAAGTGCGTCTGCAGCATGGTCAGGCTTTGGAATCGTCTTCAGCTTCAGCTGAAGCCTTACTAGTTCCTGGACCTGATGCTTGTCGGCAGTACCGGTTCCGGTAACAGCTGTCTTGATCTGAAGTGGCGAGAAGTAGTGGACAGGAATGCCCATGTCCTCGAGCTTGTAGGTCAAGGCACCAATAACCTTTGCAACCGGAACAGCGGATGTGATGTTCTTGCAGAAATAGATGTCCTCCATGGAACATACCTCGGCACCGTACTTCGTTGCGACATAGACTATATCGTTCACGATGGTACCTATCCTGTTCTGGATCGTATCCTTGCTATCCGTCTTGACCACTCCAAAAGAAACAGGCCGGATGCGACCGTTGCTATATTCAACGACGCCCCAGCCTGTTGAAGCGAGTCCCGGGTCAATACCTAGGATCAACACTTGGCTTAGTCTTCGTAATCTTCAGGAAGATCGAGGTTTGTGGAAACCTGCTGGACATCATCGAGCTCCTCGAGCTTGTCGACGATCTTCATGACCTTCTGAGCCTTGTCCTTCTCGAGGGAAACTGTCTGATCGGCAATCTTGTTGATATCAGCAGACTCCTGCTCAAGACCTGCAGCCTGAAGAGCCTCGAGTACAGTTACGAAATCTGCAGGAGCAGTTGTAACCTCGATTACACCGTCCTCGTTTGTAACATCCTCAGCACCATTCTCGAGTGCAACCTCGAAGATCTGGTCTTCTGTGTACTTCTCAGCATCATATGTGATTACACCCTTGGTCTGGAACATGTAGGATACGCATCCTGAAGCTCCGAGGGAACCGCCGAGCTTTGTAAGAGTGCTTCTTACATCTGCTGCTGTCCTGTTCTTGTTATCTGTAAGTGTGTCAATGATGATGGCAACTCCACCTGGTGCGTATCCCTCATAAGTGAGTTCGTAGAAGTTTGAACCTCCCATTTCGCCTGCACCCTTCTTGATGGCGCGCTCGATGTTGTCCTTAGGCATGTTCTCAGCCTTTGCCTTTACGATAGCTGTCCTGAGAGCTGCGTTGGAATCCGGATCACCGCCGCCCATCTTTGCTGCGATTGTGATTTCCTTGATCAGCTTGGTGAACTTCTGTCCACGCTTTGCGTCTGCAACACCCTTCTTGTGCTTGATTGTTGCCCATTTACTGTGGCCTGACATAGATACCTCTTTATACTAATAATAAGAATCGATTTCATCCTCCATCATCACTTCAATGAAACTAGATGGAGCCTTAGGTACAGAACCTAAGCAATTATACTTTAAGGAAAAACGTTAATGCTTTCAAGTGGTTTTCCCTAAGTGGATGAATAGAGTCGGAATATTATCGCATCCAACATCATATATCCCTTCTCAGTTAGTGAAAATGACGTAGGTGTATCGACATATTCCTCTTCCGGTATGGTAGATATTGCATCCGAGAACAGCTCGTCGAAGTCCTCGTGGAACCTCTCCAGGAAGATCCTCTTGTCCACTCCCCAGATGGTCCTCAGCGATACCATCATATATTCAAGCATCGTCCTCGTGTCATCGAGTGGCTCGAAGTCGAGTACAGGGTCGGTAAGGAACTTCTTCAGCTCGTCGTTGCATCTGACTGAGCAGCAAGGGGAATATCCAAGATTGCTCTCCGCTGTAGGGCCTATTCCGATGTACTGTCCAAGGCGCCAATATACACGGTTATGCTCAGCGTAATGGCCATCCCGTGCAAAGTTGCTTATCTCGTAATGCTCGTATCCAAGCTCACCAAGTCTCTTCCAGCCAGCTTCAAGACAGGCGACCTCATACTCTTCGGACCTCTCGCCAACCTTCCTGTAGATGGGAGTCCCCTCTTCGTAGCAGAGGCAGTAGAAGGAGATGTGGTTCGATCCGTATGATGCAATCTCGTCGATATCTGCAATCGTATCCTCGGGAGTGAAGCCGGGAATTGCAGTGATGATGTCTGCGTTGTACTCGATGTCGAATCTGGAAAGAAGCTCAAGTGCCTTGAGATTCCTCTCCCTGTCAGAGTTCCTTCCCAGCGTCTGGAGCATCTTAGGATTCATCGACTGGATTCCCATGGAAATCCTTGTAACGAGTGGCTTCAGTGCAACAAGAAGCTCTTCAGTGACTTCCTCTGGATTGAGCTCGACTGTAACTTCCCTGGGCATCCCGCGCTTTTCAGCAAGGGTCAGAAGCTCTACAAGCCTATCCTTACCAAGCATTCCGGGATTTCCGCCACCGATGAAGATCGTGTCGTATGCTCCGTCATATTCCCTCTCAAGTCCTTCGACCTGTAGCTTTATTATCTGGAAATATCTCTCGAGTTCCCTTTCACACCAATCGTTCCTTCCAAGGGAATAGAAGGCGCAGTAGTCGCACTTCGAGAAGCAGAAAGGTACATGTATATATAGGGATAGAGGCCTATCCTGATCTATGTATCTTCTCATTTCTTCGTTACCGATCCGATCTTGTTGAGTGGCCAGAACCTTCCGACTACCCTGCCGTTGATATCCTTCTCGTCAACTGGTCCGAAATATCTTCCGTCCCTTGAGTTGTCCCTGTTGTCTCCAAGTGGGAGCACATGTCCAACAGGCACGTAGATGCCGTTCTCATACTTGTTGAGCTCGCTTCTTGCAGCCATGTCGCTTGGATCGAGTCTTACCTCGGCTCTTGCCTTCTGGTGGTCGACTTCGTAGAAATCATAGATCTGTGCATTCTTCGGAAGTGTCTCGTAATCCCTGAATACATACTTAGGAGCCTGATTGAGGATTCCCCTCTCATCATATGCCTTCAGGAAACCGAAGGCCTTGAGGCCATCGTAGAGATTCATGTCTACGCTTCTGTGAGGTCCACGGCTAAGTCCATTCTCATCCCTGAACTCATCCTCTGGCATGAAGTCTGCGTATCCGCTTGGCTTGATGGAGACATTTCCCTCGTCGAAGGTGACTACATCGCCAGGGAATGCTGCAGCTCTCTTTACATAGAGTCTCTCAGCTGGAGTTCCGTCTGGATTCCTGTCGATGTTCACAAGGGAAAGGGTTCCCATGTATATTGCCTGGCTCATGATGTCGAAGGCAGGTCCTCTTGACTCATACTCTGGATTGTAGAATGTGATGATGTTGTCTCTCTGGACTCTCCTATTGTCGGAGCCGAGCTTTGGACCTGTTGGATATATTTCCGTACCATATGCATTCTTCTGGACCACTACCCTGTCCCCGACACCCAGAGTCGTCTCCATGCTTGGAGATGGGATTACGAAGAACTGTACGAGGAACTGGTTGATTACCATTACCCAGAAGACTGCAAAGAGGAGTGCATCTATCCACGACCAGATCTCTCCTCCAAGTGTCTTCTCCTTGGTCTGCTGATATAGCTTAAGGGCCTTCTTTCTTGTAAGGCGCCTTGAAACTGCATTTTCAATCTTAGATAAGAACTTGTCCATATAAACAAAATACATCTATCGCATATAAGTTGACAAGCATCAATCGGAATATTAACTTAGTCGTATGAACAAAAAGGTACTCCCCGAAGTAGAACCAGTGGTTCTCGATAAGATATGCGGTATCAGAGCCGGACTCTTCATCCTGATAGCGGCAATTGTAGGACTTCTCATCCTTTTCTTCCTTGTATTCATGCTTCCAGGCATCCTGAACGGGGGCTCCTACGTCTCCTTCCATTCAAATCTCCATGATGTCGGCGTGGTACTTGACGGCAGATATCTCGGAACAACTGAAGACGGCAGATACTATATCGAGGCAGGTATCCACGACGTGGAATACATCCATAGCGGCAAGACACTGAAAAGCGAGAGACTCGATGTGGATAAGCATATCTTCTTCACACTTATCAGACATCCTGGAATGGATGTTGATGTAAGCTTTGAAAGTTCTACAGAGCTTGAGGAGACCGTCAGGGCAAACTTCATCAGGGACATAGCCCTCTGGACAAAGAGCTCTGCCTACAGCGAGTTCTACAGCTACCCACCTCTTGTCACGAACTTCGCAGAAGATGCAGTGAACATGAAGTTCTCAGATGTATATGATGAGATGCTCTATGCACTGATGCATGTATCATCATTTGAGGCTGCAGCGGATTTCGAAAATGGCTATGAGATCCTCAAGAAAGCTGGCTTCAGGCTTCCTGAGTACGATATCGATCTTGATGGACTCTTTACAGAAGAAGGAGTCGGCAATGTCACCGCAGCAGAGAATCCAATGACGGATTCAGCCTATTACAGGGAATTCCATTTCTATGATGGCGGACTGATCACGCTCGGAAGATCCGGCAATATCGCCTATCCAGAAACAAATACATATCCAGTCGAGGTATTCGTCGAGCCATTTGCACTTGCCCACCATCCAGTTACGGAATACGAGTACGCGCTGTTCCTGGATGACAATCCCGAGTGGAATATCGAGAACAGGGACAAGCTCATCGAGAAGGGTCTTGTAGACGAATTCTACCTAGAAGGTGTCTTCACCTCCACATCCTTCATAAGCAACAAGCCGGTAAGGAACATATCCTGGTATGCCGCAAAGGCCTACACAGAATGGGCTTCCAAAATCACAGGTGAGGAATTCTACCTCCCTTCCGAAGCTGAATGGACCTTTGCAGCCCTATCTGCAAAGGATGCTCCATATGCAACCACACTCACATACAGGAGTGCAGACCATGACCATCCATCTGCAATGCTCGGTGGACTCTGGGAAATGACGGATACAGCATATATGCCTCTTTCCAGGCTCTTTGGTTATGAGGAAGCCTCTACCCTTTCCACATCCTTTGATGATATCATCGTCAAGGGCGGTTCCTACATGAACAGTGGAATCGATGAGATGACAGTAGGTGTGCAGGAGAGAAGTACCTGCAGCGAGTATACAGGCTTCAGAGTAGCCAAGAAGATATGAAAGACAAGACTAGACTGATACAGAAGAACAAGAAGGCATATTTCAACTATGAGATGATAGAGGAACTCGAGTGCGGAATCGCACTCGTGGGAACCGAGGTAAAGTCGATAAGGGAGGGAAAGTGTTCCTTCTCCGACTCCTATGTAACCGTGAAGAACGGCCAGCTGACACTGGTTGGATTCCTTATCCAGCCATACAGCCATGGAAACATCTTCAACCATGTAACAGACAGACCTCGAAAGCTGCTTGCCCATAAGCAGGAGATCAAGAAGTTCCAGAGGAAGGTAAACGAGAAGGGACTCACGATAGTTCCAATCGAGCTCTACTTCAAGGACAACCTCGTGAAGATGAAGATCGCCCTTGCCCGTGGTAAGAATGTCCACGACAAGAAGGAGGCCATCAAGGAGCGCGACGCTAAGCGAGACGCGAACAGGATCCTCAGGGAAATCAACGGCTAAGAGAAAACCCCAGTTCTTCAACTGGGGTATTTATTTGCACTGACAATAGTTGCTAGCAAGGCATGAATGCGCTCTGTCCATTCACTATGAGCTTATTGAGGACCCTTGCAACTTCCCTTGGATCATCCTTGCATCCATCCTTGATCCAATCCTCGAGGATTGCAATGGAGCCTCCTACTATGAACTTGTAGACCATTGCCGACAGATGGATGTTGATGTTGTACATGTTTGCCCAGAGCTCATTCGCCATTGGGAAGATCCGTGTGATGAGATCCTGCAGGATCGACCTATCCTCTCCCAGGATTGTCTGGCACATCTCGATCTGCTTCTGGATCGAGGTCAGCAGGCACATGAAGAAATCATAGAGGGAATTCACCATAGGCTTCTTCATTGCAGATTCCACCTCACTTACGAAAAGGTCCAGGAACTGGCTATTGAGCTCGTCCTCTAGCTGCTTCACAGAGTCGTAGTGGGAATAGAATGTATTCCTGTTGACGTGCGCTGTCTGGCAGATGAGAGAGATGGAGATGCTGTCGACATGCTTGTCCTTCTTCAGTTCAAGAAGAGCTGCCTTGAGCTTGTTCCTCGTAACTTCAATTCTCTTGTCTGTCTTGCGCATATCAAAGTCCTTTATTAAAAATCAAAGGACAGAAATCCTGTTTCTGTCCTTTGTTGGAGGTGGGGAGATTCGAACTCCCGTCCTGACAATCCATCCGAAAACGTCTACGGAGCCTAGTCACAGTTCTTGAGTTTCCCATGAAGTAAGGCAGTGTGACCAGCGTTCGATCATGGTAGCATCCACTTCAAGTCCCGCCATCATAGATGCTGTGATAGCGGCAAGTCCCTGTTTCTGTTGACTAGTATCAAGCTAGGAACAGCGCCTGAAGTAGTCATGCAGCGTCAATTAAGCTGCAAGTGCAAGTGTGTCGTCGAGAACGATCTCGTCTTCTTTCTTTGCATTTAATTGTTTTTGCCGGTTTAACAAGTCAGCTCTTGGCTCGCAGTCTCCGACCTGGCAGAGCCAGTCGAAACCGAAACACCCCCGTTTCGGTACTTACAATATACAGAGAGAAGGCCTGCATTGGCAAGCCTTCCTTTATATGATTTCGAACAAAATGTATGGAAATTGTGTGAATTATCCTAAGTACCTGTCAAAAGCAGCGAAAAACTCCTCAAGGTCGTCGAACTTGAGAGCTGCATACTCATCAAGATATGTCGGATCCCTGTTGACGATCACAATGTCGTGTCCTGCCCTTGCTGCAAGGAATGGTAGGCTTGCTGCAGGATTCACGATGAGAGATGATCCCAGTACAAGTACCAGGTCCGAGTAGCTGAAGGAGGCAGAGGCCCTGTCCAGGATAGAGCCATCAAGAGAATCGTCGTAGAATACGATATCCGGCTTTATGACTCCCCCACACTGCTGACAGCGTGGAACCATGCCGGTTCTCACAATCTCTGCCATCTTCTCATATGGCATGAAGGAATGGCAGTCCATGCAGAATCCCCTCTCGAGTGTTCCATGGAGGTTGTAGACCTTCTTCGAGCCTGCTCTCTCATGCAGGAAATCGATGTTCTGGGTGAAGATGCCATCTGTAAGCTTTCCATTGTCCTCAAGCCTCTTCAGCACCCTGTGGATGAGATTTGGCTTGAAGTCCTCGATATGGTACCAGTACTCCTCAGCCCAGGAGAAGAATATGTCCGGATGGCTCCTGAAGAAACCAATCGAGACCAGCTCCTCCACAGGAAGCTGACCATACTCCTTCGAATATAGTCCATCGCTGGACCTGAAGTCAGGGATGCCGGACAATGTTGAGATGCCGGCACCTGTAAGGACAACCATACGTCTCGAAGCTTCGTAGAGCTTCAGGAAATCATCAAACCCTTTCAATCTCCTCTCCTCGATAGGTGTTTCCATTGAGGCTTTCAACCCTTACCCAGGTCATGTCACCTTCCTTGAGGTCCCTAGTGGATGAGAAGGATACCATGTCGTTGTGGGATGTTCTGCCAAGGAACCTGTCATGTTCATCACGTGTCCTTCCATTGACGAGGACTCTTGCCTCGAATGGAAGTCTCTCTTCCTTGATTCTAGCACATCTTCTGAGCTGTTCGTCGATAAGTCTCTCAAGCCTTGCTATCTTGGTCTTCTCGTCGATCTGGCCATCCATTGTAGCTGCCCTTGTTCCCTCTCTTGGATTGAAGTAGTACATGAATGCCTCAGTGCATCCCATGATCTCCATCATGGAGAGGGTATCCTCATACTCCTCCTCGGTCTCTGATGGGAATCCTGTCATTACGTCGGTTGCGAATGTAACGCCTGGGATCCTCTCCCTCATCTTCTCGACAAGTGCGATGAACTTCTCACGTGTTGTCTTGCGGTTCATCAATTCAAGGATCCTTGTGTTGCCGCTCTGCATTGGAAGATGGATATGGGAGCATACCCTCTCGTTATCTGCAATGACCTGGATCAGGTGGTCGGAGAAATCCTTTGGATGTGGGCTTTCGAACCTGACGAACTCGATGTTCCTGAGTCTTGGAAGGATCAGCTCGAGAAGTGTCGGGAAATCGATCTTCCTTCCCTCGTACTCATAGTCGTAGGAGTTTACGTTCTGTCCAAGCAGGCAGATCTCCCTTACTCCATTTGCCTCCAGCTCATCGATCTCGTGGAGGATATCCTCGACCGGTCTGCTTATCTCCCTACCCCTTACATATGGTACGATGCAGTATGAGCAGAAGTTGTTGCATCCGTTCATGATAGGAACGAAGCTGGAGTATGCTCCAGGCTTATAGTATGAATTGAGGAAGGAGTACTTCTCCATCTTCTCGAACTCACCGCCCAGGATGATGTCTGGAATCTCGTTCTTCTCGTTTGTGCCGATTACAGCATCGATGTAAGGTGCCTTCTCAAGAAGCTCATCATGGATCCTCTCTGCCATGCAGCCTGTGATGATGATCTTGAAGTTGCCCTTCTTTTTCTTCTTGATCGATGAGAAGTATCCAAGTCTTCCCCAGATCCTGTTCTCTGCAGTCTTGCGGACAGAACAGGTATTGAGGATTACGACATCGGCATCCTCTGCCTTGGTTGTCTTCTCAAGTCCTCTTCCGTCGAGAATTGTCTCGATAGCCTCGCTCTCTGCAATGCTGAGCTGACATCCGTATGCTTCCATCATGTATTTCATATTTGAGTGATTCTCCCTCGATAAGATTTCATGGTATTTGCCATCAACATCGTGACTGTCATGATACCGACTCCACCTGGAACCGGAGAGATGGCGACATCGCGGTCCCTGAAGGAATCGTAGTCGACATCCCCTACAAGCCTGAAGCCCTTCTCCCTTGTCGAATCTGGGATCCTGTTGACGCCCACATCTATGACGGTAGCTCCATCCTTCACGTAGGATGAGTCGATGGTTCCGGGAACACCTGTTGCCACGATGATGATATCTGAAGAGAGTGTAGCAGATTTGAGGTCCTTGGTCTTCGTGTTGCAGACAGTTACGGTTGCATCCACACCCTTTCCCATCATCAGCATGGCCATAGGCTTACCTACGATATTGCTTCTTCCTATTATCGAGACTCTCTGTCCGGATGTAGGGATACCATAGAACTTCAGCATCTCCATTATTCCGTAAGGTGTGCAGGGAATGAATGAATCCTGTCCCTGGCAGAGAAGTCCTACATTATATGGTGAGAATCCATCGACATCCTTTCCTGGATCTATCCTGTTGATGACTGCATCCTCTGAAATATGCCCAGGAAGTGGAAGCTGCACCAGGATTCCATCGATATCATCACGGGCATTCAGCTCGTCGATGAGCCCCAGGATATCCTCTTCTGATGCATCTTCACAGAAACTATAGTCAAAATGCATAAATCCGATTCTTTCGCAAAGATCCCTCTTATTGCGTACATATGTCTGGCTCGCAGGATTGTCACCCACGAGTATCACAGCAAGAGACGGAGCTCTAAGTCCTTTTGATGTATATAATTGTACTTCTTCCTTGAGGCTTTCTACGAGAGCCTCCCTTACAGGTTTGCCACTTAATCTCTTCATACGGTCATTTTTACTATATTATACGTCTAAACTCAACCGAGTTTGATAAATTCCCCTAAAATGTGTATCATATCGACTAGGAGACACGATGAAAAAGTTAACTACAATTCTTCTTATCGGATGCCT
>SAMEA104404097__coassemble_233_pt1 | contig 57186 bp, 46 predicted proteins | sample SAMEA104404097__metabat2_low_PE_002 | metagenome-assembled genome bin SAMEA104404097 (sample SAMEA104404097) | Balaenoptera acutorostrata | reverse complement strand
CTTCTCTCTTCCCTTCTCTAATATATCTGTCAAAAATCTTCTTGTTTTAGTGGTTTGCTCCGCTCTCGCGGTGCCCTAATAAACTACATCGAAATGGCTATAAGTGTCAACACATTTTTCAATATTTTTTCACAATATAAATCATTTGTATTGTAATTTATTATACCACCACTAATTAGACAAGAAAAAATTATTTTGTTAAATCATATAGCACGCTTGCAAAGGCAATACCGCCCGGCTTATTGCAGCAATGCGATGGCAAATATCTGAAATTACCCTTATTCCTGATCACCCTCTCGTTTCCAACCGAATATGGGATCAGATGGAACATCTCTTCATCATTGGTACCATCTCCAAAGGATATTGCCCTATCGACGAAATCATCGAACTCCACATTTCCCATACCTATATGGTCCCTGTATATCCCATAGAAGTTCTCGATGGATGATGCCTTCGAGTAATCGCCAAGCACTACATTTGCATGAATGCTCGAATAGAGGACCCTTCCACCATTCATTCTCACAGATTCCTCAAGCCTATCCTTCTGCTCTGGCGAAAGGAACTTCAGGTCATATGCAATATCATAGAGTCTGCAGTACTGGTCTGATGAGAGTGCAGTCCCCTCATTCTCGCGAAGTACATTCTCACGCCTTTCCCTGAAGGTTGGGTCGTTTCCTAGTACCGGATTCTCTATATATCTGATATTCCCCTCATCGCGAAGGAGCATGAGAGCTCCACTTTCCGTGATTACCGCATCGACAGGCCACTGTCTTATATATATGTCGGCCCAACCGGCAGAACCACCCGTTACGAGAAGTGTGGATCTTCCACTTTCCCTTACCCTATATAATGCAGAAAGGGCCTCTGGAAGCAGAAGCCCGTCATTTGTGATTGTGTCATCCACATCACTTATGACAGTCCTGATCCGGGCCCTCTCTTCGGCGGTAAAGCCGCCGAACTCTGAGAAATGACTCATATTATCTTGTAAGACCGTTAAGTGCCTTGCTCTTTGCAATGGATACCATGTAGGTAATGAAGCTCATGAGGGAGGCAAGTGCGGAAAGTGCGAAGAATACAAGAAGTACCTTGTTCCAGATTACAAGTGCATTGCCAAGCTCGAAGAAAGTCTCTGCAATGATATATGCAATTGTGAGGATACATGTTGCTGCGTACAGGCATGTCTTGCTCTTTCCCCAGATATTTGCTGGCATAGCCTTGCCGACCTTCATCATCAGCATCCTTGTAAAGAGGATCGAGAACTCTCTCCACATGATGATTATGAAACACCAGGCTGGCATAAGGCCCCTGTCCATGAAACAGACGAAGAATGTAAGGTGAGAAAGTGTATCTGCAAATGGATCCATTACCTTACCGAGATCTGTTACAAGCTTGTACTTTCTTGCAATCTTTCCATCCAGGAGGTCGGAAAGCTCTGCTGTTGCGTAGCAGATGAGCATGAGTACAGTACTGAGAACCTGCACTGAAGGACCGCCCAGGGCACCAATGCTGTAGGCGATGAAGAATACAGGAACCATTATCAGTCTGAGTACTGTCAATTTATTAGGTAGATTCATCCAGAATCCCTCCTTTAACCAAATATCTTATAGAATTTTTCCGAGAGGTACCTTACATAAGGTTCAAGGGAAAGATCCTTGCCTGTTGCCTTCCTGAGAAGAAGCTTAGGCTCGTATATGCTTCCATTATACCATATGTTGTCTCTCTGCCATGAGGTTATCTCTTCAAAATGCCCTGTGGAAAGAGCTTCATCAAGCTTATCCTCTCCACCGAGATGCTCGATGAGAGCCTCACGGAACATAGCTGCATAGACATTGCCGAGTGCATAGGTCGGGAAGTAACCGAAGGAACCACCAGCCCAATGACAGTCCTGCAGACATCCTTCAGTATCGTTCTTCGGAGTGTATCTTACGATCTCTGTAGACATCTTCTTCCATTCGGAAGGGATGTCATCGACCTTGATCTCTCCCGAGAAGAGCTTCTTCTCGAGTCTATACCTCAGGATGATGTGCAATGAATATGTAAGCTCATCGGCGTTTACGCGGATTGCAGATGGAACAGACCTGTTGGCAGCCTTCATGAAGGAATCGAAATCAACATCCTTCAGGGAAGGGATCCTCTCCTGCAGGATTGGATACTCGAAACGCCAGAATGCATCGGACCTGCCCATGAAGTTCTCCCAGAATCTCGACTGAGACTCGTGGATTCCCATGGAAACGCCATCGGAAAGGCTTGTTCCCCTGATTTCAGGGTTGAGTGCGCAGTTCTGCTCATAGAGAGCATGTCCTGTCTCATGGACAACCGAACCGATAGGGTCGAAGATGCTGTCGTCTGTATATCTTGTAGTTATCCTTACGTCGTCCCTGCCAAGTGTTGTAGTGAAAGGATGAGCTGAGATTCCAACGGCACCGCGGCTGAAATCGAATCCCATCCTCTTCATCACATCGAGACAGAAACCATGAAGAGCCTTCTCGTCGTATTCCTGCATGAGGAATGAGTCATCAGTGGATGCAGCCTTCTCACCGATCCTGTCCATGATCTCGTGGATCCTCTCCTCGAGTTCATCGAAGAGCGGGTCGATGTCTGCTGTAGTCATTCCCGGCTCGTAGATATCGAGCAGTGTATCGTATGGTGCACGGTCTGGGTAGATCAGGAGACACTGCTCCTTCAAGGCCTCGATCATGCGTTCAAGCGGATCACGGAAGATGGAGAAGTCATCCTTCTCCCTGGCCTCAAGCCACTTCACATGGCATTCAGCCTGGATTCTCGAGATCCTCTCGACAAGTTCCGATGGAACTGCCTTCTCCTCTCTCAGGTCCTTCTTCCACTTCCTTACAAGAGCACACTCGGCATCAGAGAAGCCATCCGTATTCTCGATTGCATCGACAATGGAAGCAAAACGGTCACCTACAACCTCATCATGATACATGACAGAGAGCAGAGACATCTGCTCTGCTCTCTCGTCGGATGCCTTTTCAGGGCTTCCGGTTTCGAAATCCCATTCAAGGACAGAAATTGCATGCTTGAGTGCGACCAGCTTCCTATCCTCGGCTTTCAGAAGCTCGAGGGCATCCCTATCTGTCATCAGAGCTGCTCCTTGGAGTCGATCTTATCCTTGAGCTCCTTCATGAAGTCATCGACAGTTACGCCGAATGCCTTCTGGCCGTTCCTGTATCTGATGGATACAGTACCGTTAGCCATCTCCTTCTCACCGAGAACGAGCATGTATGGAACCTTCATCTGCTGAGCCTTGCGGATCTTGGCGTTCATCCTGTCGTTGCTGAGATCGGAGTAGGCGCGGAAACCAGCCATCTTGAGCTTCTTCTCAAGATCCTTTGCATAGTCGTTTGCAACTTCTGCAACAGGAATGAGAGCAACCTGGTCAGGGCTGAGCCATGGTGGGAAAGCTCCTGCATAGTGCTCGATGAGAACACCGAAGAATCTCTCGATGGATCCAAGAAGTGCCCTGTGGATCATGTATGGCTGCTTCTCGACACCGTCCCTGTCGACGAATGTGAGATGGAATCTCTCTGGGAGGTTGAAGTCGAACTGTACTGTGGAAAGCTGCCACTCACGACCGATTGCGTCCTTGATCTTGAGGTCGATCTTTGGACCGTAGAAAGCGCCGCCGCCTTCATCGATGTCGTAGGCAAGTCCTTCCTTCTCGACTGCCTTCTTGAGTGCTTCAGTTGCAGCATCCCACTTCTCAACATCTCCTACGCTCTTTGCAGGCTTTGTCGAGATGTATGCGTGGATATCCTGGAAACCGAAGGAATGGAGCATGTAGAGGGAGAATCTGAGAACCTCGATGATCTCATCATCCATCTGCTCTGGAGTTACGATGAGGTGGGCATCATCCTGAGTGAATCCTCTTACTCTCATGAGTCCGTGGAGTGCTCCAGCCTTTTCGTATCTGTATACAGTACCGAGCTCTGCCCATCTGCATGGAAGGTCTCTGTAGCTCTTCTTGCTGTCCTTGTAGATCATGATGTGGAATGGGCAGTTCATTGGCTTTGCATAGTAGTCGACGTTGTCCATCTCCATTGCTGGGTACATGGAATCCTTGTAGAAACCAAGGTGACCGGATGTCTCCCAGAGCCAGGACTTACCGACGTGAGGTGTGTATACCATCTCGTAGCCGTTCTTGTAGTGCTCCTCTCTCCAGAAGTTCTCGATTACCTGTCTGATCCTTGCTCCTCTTGGGTGCCAGTAAACAAGACCTGGACCTGCTTCCTCATGAAGTGAGAACAGGTCGAGTTCCTTTCCGATCTTCCTGTGGTCTCTCTTCTCGATGTCTGCAAGGTGGTCCATGTAGAGTCTGAGCTCCTTTGGATTTGACCATGCTGTTGCATAGATTCTTGTGAGCATCTCCCTGTGCTCATCACCTCTCCAGTATGCACCTGCAATATTGAGGAGCTTGAATGCATCTGGATTGAGTTCCCTTGTGGACTTCACGTGAGGTCCTCTGCAGAGGTCTGTGAAAGCACCCTGGTTGTAGATGGAGATCTCGCTGCCATCCTCGATTGAATCGAGGAGCTCGAGCTTGTATTTCTGGTCCTTGAAGATCTCGCGAGCCTCGTCTCTTGTAACGACGCGTCTCTCGAATACCCTGTCGGACTTGATGATGTTCTTCATTCTCTCTGTAATGTCTACCAGATCCTCTTCCGTAAGCTTTCTAGGAAGATCGAAATCATAATAGAATCCGTTTTCGATTGCAGGGCCGATTGCAATCTGTGCTGTAGGGAAGATCTCAAGCACTGCTTCTGCCATGACATGTGCCATGGAGTGTCTGATCATCGCCAGCTTCTCTTCGTTTGCCATAATTTTCCTCCTGAAAAAAGAAAAAGCCTTTTCAGTCTCATCCTTTCGCATTTAGCGCAAGGACGAAGCTGCAAAGGCCTTTTGCAATTCCGCGGTTCCACCTTGCTTCCCACCCGGCATCATACCTAGGGGACGCTCTGAACACTGACGTAGTTGAACGGCAAGATATACTCGTTTCCTTTCCACCTTGCGACTCGGAAGTGGTTTTCGCGCCCTAGCTCCAGATGTCTCTCACCCATGCAGTCTCCTGCAAGGACATCCTCTCAGCGGCAGCATCAGACGTTACTCGTCTTCGTCTCAGTCGTTAACGTAATTCTAATCACATTAGGGCATTTATGCAAGAATCATAGATGCCAATGCTTCCAATAGTTCTCTTTCCCTCGATGTGAAACGGTCAATGAGTGGGCTATCCACGTCGATAAGTCCGAAAAGCACTCCATCCTCATCGACAATCGGAACCACAAGTTCACTTCTTGAAGCAGATGAACATGCAATATGACCCGGAAACTTCTCAACATCCGGAACAATGATGCTCTCGCGCCTCTCGGCAGATGTTCCACAGACTCCACGACCGATCCTGATCTCCTCGCATGCAGGTTCTCCCTGGAATGGACCGAGCCTGAGGGACTCACCATCATACAGGTAGAAGCCAACCCAGTTTATATCCTCGAGATACCACCAGAGATATGCTGAAAGGTTTGCCAGCGTTCCAACCATTGCAAGGAAATCCTTCCTTCCAATGACAAAAGAGGATGCAGACTCCAGAAAGAGCCTGTCATCCTCCTTGATATTTCCTGTCCTATCGAAAGGTACGAACAACTCAAGCCTCTGGCTGTGCAGCAGCTGCAGCCTTCTCGGCCTTTGCCTTTGCAAGGGCAGCCTTGTTTGCATTTCTCAGTCTGAGAGCAACAGCTGGCTTTACGATTGTTCCAGGACCTGCGATACATCCACCTTCACAGCACATTACCTCTACGAGGTCAGCATCAGGTGCCTTTCTCTGCCATGTCTTCATGAGTCTTACGTTCTTGACATCAAGTCCGTCGATCTTCATGATCTTGACCTCTCTCTCAGGAAGCCTGTTCAGTACGCATCCTGCAACTCCACCTGTAACGGCAAAATCACGGCAATCCTCGAAGTTGTCTGTATCTCCGAGATCGTCAGCAGGCATCTCCTTTACGTCGATACCGCGGGCAATGAACATTGCAGCGAGCTCAGCGAATGTGATGACACCATCGATTGTGTCGTACTTTGCAGCCTCTACACGCTTAGCAAGACATGGACCAACGAATACGGTCTTGCATCCAGGCCATCTTTCCTTGCAGATCTCAGCGGCATAAGCCATTGGAGAGAGGGAATCGCTCTTCCTCTCCTTGAGGAATGTAAGATGCTTCTCGATGAGGTTCATGTATGCAGGGCAGCATGATGTAGTCATGTAGCCAGCGCCTTCCTCGATCTTCTCGGCAAGTTCCTTACCTTCCCTTACAGCTGTAACCTCGGCACCTTCGGAAACCTCGAATACATCAGAGAAACCAACCTTCTTGAGGGCAGCCTTGATCTGTGGGAGAGTTCCTGGGAACTGACCGTCGATGGCTGGAGCGATCATTGCGATGACAGGAGCGTCGCTCTTGATCATCTTGAGAGTGTGGAAGAGCTCGGACCTCTCGGTGATGGCACCGAATGGGCAGGATCTTACGCACTTGCCGCAACCGATGCACTTGGCGTGGTCGACCTGTGCAACTCCTTCCTCGTTCTTCTTGATTGCGCCAACTGGGCAAGCCTCTTCACAAGGTACTGGAATATGTACGACAGCGTGGAATGGACATACATCCATGCACTTTCCACAGCGGATACATCTGTCTTCCTGGATGTGAGCCTGTCCGTTGATGAATACGATTGCATCCTTAGGACAGTTCTGCATACAAGGACGAGCAAAACATCCACGGCAGGAATCGGAGATCTTGTACTGTGACTGTGGGCAGCCATAGCATCCTGTCTTGATTGTCGTGAGAAGTGGAAGAGTTGGATTGTCCTCCTCGAGAACTTCCTTTACGTATTCTGCAAGAGGCTTGATCTCATCGTCGTTCTTCTCGAGGTCTACGCCGAGAAGAGTGAGGATCCTGTAGCGGACCATTGCCCTTTCCTTGTAGATGCAACAACGTGAAGGTACTCTATCTTTAGGGATGAGTTCGAATGGAAGCCTGTCAATGTCATCCAGGATGGTATCATCGAAGAAGCTCTTGACGACAGCTGTATCGATTCGTCTCTTCATGAGAGTGTACTGGTTGTTTAACTCTAGCATCCCTTGACCGCCTCAGCAAGGAGCTTGCAGAACTTCTCCTGTGATACTCCATCGTAGATCTTTCCGTCGATTTCAACGAAAGGTGCGCTTCCACCAACCTTGCACTGCTCGAGACATGAGCAACCTTCGATCTCGCATGCAGCAAGGACCTCTGGCTCCAGGAAATCATTGTAGAGAAGGAGGTCTGCTCCCCCCTGAACGAAACATGCTGTTCCAAGACAGATTCTTACCTTGATCTTTGACTTCTTCATAATTATCCTCCTACAGATATTCTTGTGAAGTTTCCTTGATATAGTTCTCTTCTAGGGCCTTCCTAAGGCGTCCTATAATAGTTCTTCTTATTCCGATCTCCACCGGGATGTTCGGATCCTGGTGAGCTTCGTTTATCTTGGTTCCAACCAGGAAGTGCACCTGGTCCGAATCAAGCAGTATCTCGACGAACTTCCTGGCAGGGTCGTTCGGAAGCTCTGATACATCCATCTTCTTCTCGAGTATCGTCGCAACCTTCGAGAGTGTCAGCATTCCCTCGGTTACCAGGTCGATTCCCTCCATATTCGAGGATGGCGGAACATCCGGTGACCAGCAGGTCATGTCGAGTGTGAGCTTCCTGTCGAAAAGTCTCGATACAATCAGCGCCGTAGTTCCCCCCGAGACGATCTTCTTGCCGTTGAAGGCTGCGATCTTCTCACCAAGTACAGCATCGGCTTCCCTGGTAAACGGAGGACCTGTCACGACGAGAGTACGGCGTGGACGTCGGATGTAGACTACGACACATGTTATGTCGTCCTTGCTCTTTCCCTTGTCCAGTTCGCATGCCCTGTCGACTATCGCACGCGAAAGCTCACGCGATGAGATGTCAGGATTCCTCTCGATCTGCTCGGAGATGAAATCCCTTACACCATCAAGTCTCCAGCCCAGGGGAAGTGTTCCCAATCCGGACTGGGTGACTCCATCGGAGAACATCACAAGACGCTCTCCATAGTTCATATCGAATGAGGATGTAGCGACCACCTCGCTCTTGAAGGCGCCGGCTCTCCTCAGTTCAGTTCTCTCTCTTTCCCACTTCATCGGCTCGGAGCCATTGAAGCGGAGGGAGGCAGGATTGTCGTATTCGACCAGGTTCACCTTGATGTTCTCCAGGTTCTCCTCATAGTGGATGTCCGCTATGGTGAAGGTCGAATAGCTGATCTTCCTCTCCTTGCACACAGGAAGCGTGTCCATGATGATCTTCGCTGAATGCTTCAGGTCGATCCTCGAGAACGACAGCTTATGTGCCATATGGGCAGTAAGGGACGCAAGCACGTTCGCCTTGACTCCACTTCCGAGTCCATCGGAGAGCGTCGAGACGATCTGGTTGTTGTCGGGATTTCGGGAAAGGAGGAACACATCCCCTCCGATTCTCTGACCATACTTGTAGACCTGGGCGTAATCGACATCGATGAAGATATTATCCATACCTATGTGATATCCCTGTCATCTTCAGTGCTGAAGGTCTTCTCACCATCTTCGGAATGTACGCTGAATGCATCGATCAGGCTGTTGAGCATGATTTCCGTCTCAGCTGCATTCTCTCCGAGGAGCGAAGCGATCTGCTGTACTGTCTCAAGCGACTTCTGGATTACATCCTCCGCCTTCTTCACGACAGTCTCCCTCTTTACCGTAGGACTTGTCACGTCGTCGAACATAGCTCCAAGGAGCCTGTTCTTCTCGACGAGGAAGAACCTTACACGGATGAACCTGTCCTTGTAGTGCATCCTGTACAGTCCAGGACGTTCCAGGTTGAACTGGCGTCTGAACATGTCGGCAAAAGGTATGAACCTCTCGACCGGCAGGCTGCGGACCAAGGAGAGCATATCCTCATCGAGGACCGTATCATCCATATCCCCGAACTGCTTCAGGAACTGGATATTGCAGTCGGCAATCCTCAGGTCGTTGTCTACGATGACGACTCCCATCGGAATGGTCCTGAGAAGCATATCCACCTTGCTCTGCGCTTCCTTTCTCATCCTTGTGGCGCACATCTCGGGATCTGCCATTCCCTCGAGATATGCCATTGCCATCTCGCGGCAGGTGGAATATCCACAGCCACCGCAGTTGAGCTCGTCCTTGCGCGAGAACTTTCCAATCGCTTCAAGGGCTGCCCTTATCTCCTCTTCAGTGTGTTCCCTATGGAAGGAATCGGCTCTACCTGGTCTTTCGGCTCCGATTATCCCATAGCCCTTCTCGAGGATCTCCTCGACGAATCCATCGTCCCCTTCAAAGAGGTCTCCCTCCTCGAGTCTGGCGGCGACGTATCGTCTTGCATTCTTCTTCCTGTCCGCAAGGGAGATTCCCCTGTTGGACGCAGGTCCATTGATGCAGCTTCCATCGCATCCCATGAGTTCCAGGAATGCCTCATTGTCCGTCTTTCCCCTGAGAGCCGATTCAATCTGCTCGGCACCGGAAAGTGCAATGGCTTCCGGATGCAGTATTGGATTGCTCCAGGAAGCTAGACTCATGATCTGTCCACCTTCGATTGCATAGAGGGACGAGAGTCCAGCCTTCTTCGGGATGAACTCCACTTCCCTCTTGACCTCGATGGTATCCAGGTTTATTCCAGACAGCCTCATCCACTTCTTCAGTTCAGTGAACGTCAGGGCGTAATCCGGATAGCCTGGATATATGTCAGCCTCATGCTTCCTTGCAATGCATGGTCCGATTGCAACTATGAGGATATCCTCCCCATACAGCTTCCTCAGATATGCAGAATGCGTCTGCAGAGGTGACGGAACCGGAGCGAGGTCGTCGACCTTCTCCGGATGGTATTTCCTTATGAATTCCACAACGGAAGTACAGCTTGTACTTATCCAGTTGCAGGAACCTGTCCTTTCCTTGTATCTGTCGATAGCAGAAGATACAAGATGAGCTCCGATAGCCGTCTCGCTGACTGCATCGAAACCCAGCTCTGTAAGTGCATACAGAAGTTCCCTCTCCTTCCCCGCAAACTCGGAGGAGAAGGTCGAATCGAGAGAGCAGATGGCCTTTCGTCCTGAAGACATGGCGATCTTCACCCTCGAGATATCATCCCTTACCTTTTTTGCACGTGTTGGACACACATGGACACATCGACCACAGAAGATGCAGCGGTCACGCTGGATCATCGCATGGCCTTCCTTCATCTGTATGGCCTTGACTGGACAGACGCGGACACATTTGTAGCAGTCACGGCAACTGGTCACTTCGGAATAGACCGGATACTGCATCACACCTCCAGTAGCTTCTTCAGGAGCGCGATGACCTCATCACTGGTAAGTCCGGAATATTCCCTACCGTCTATCTTCACATGGGGACCTGATTTGCAGTCACCTATACACAGGTGTCCTTCAAGCTCGATCCTATCCACGAGGTCGTTCTCCTCGATAAAATTCTCGACCGCCATCAGAACGCTGCTGTTACCTCTGGCGAAACAAGACGAGCCCATGCAGAGCTCAATTCTGATTCTGTCAGCAATCATGCTGTTCTCCCTCTGTTCATAACAAAGGGTAAAACAAGTATCTCAATTAGTCAATAAAAACACAATTACGGTAATAAAAAACTCCGCATATCCTCAGATAATAAAACAAATTATTGAGAATACGCAGAGTTAATGTGAACATAGACAGATTAACTGCTAGTTACTATCAGATAAAGTCAACATCCAGTGCATCTGGGTCGTTCTTATCGTTTATTTTCCTTCCAAGTTTTACGGAAAGGACTGCAAAATGCGTTGCAAGGTCGGTTCTCTGCACAACAACACTCTCAGGGACCTTGAGGTCCTTTGGAGCGAAGTTCCAGATACCCCTGATTCCACATTTCACAAGGAGATCCGCAACTGCCTGTGCCTGGTTTGCAGGTACTGCGATTACTGCAATCGTGATCCTGTTGTCCTTGATGTATGAGTAGAGATGGTCGATCGACTGTACCGTAAGGGCGCCAACCTGTGTACCGACCTTCTGTGGAGCCTTGTCGAAGATGGCAACGATCTTGAGGCCATAGGACTGGAAACCTTCGTAGCGTGCGATTGCAGCACCGAGATTTCCCGCTCCGACGACCAGTGCATCGGTTGTATTGTCCCATCCGAGTACATGGATGATGTACTGGATCAGCTCATCGATATCGAAACCGATCTTCGGCTTGCCCTCGATTCCAGTGCAGGAAATGTCCTTCCTTACCTGGATAGGCTTCAGTCCAAGCTCATCTGCAAGTGCTGTAGCGCTTATATGCTTCTTTCCGTTGTCCTTCTCCTGATGCAGGATCCTGAGATAGGAAGGGAATCGCTTTACTGTGGGAATTGGTATGCTCATAGGTCTTCAAGCCTCCTTACAACTTCTTCTATTACGACATCCGGAGTGGAAGAGCCGGCAGATACTCCAGCAGATGCGAAGCGCGAAAGGGATTCGTCCACGTCATCAGCTCCTGTTACGAAGAAGGATGGAAGGCCTGTTGCCTTCGCCTCATCGAAAAGTGCCTTGGAGTTGGCGCTCTTGCTGTCTCCTATTACGACGATGCATTCGACACCCTTGTCCTTCAGGGCCCTTACTGCGGTCCTTCGCATGGAGGATGCCAGACAGATCCTTGTACATACATTGTATCTGACATTGTCTTCATCCAGCTTCGAGATTATGGAATCAAATGCCATGCTGTCGAAAGTCGTCTGAACTATTATATCATATTCCTTCTTCAAATCGAGACCCTCCAGGTCCTCGACTGAAGAGATGATCCTATACTCCTGACCTGTAGTTGCACCGACTATTGCACGTACCTCGCTATGTCCTTCATAACCAAGGATCAGCAGGCTTTTCGTACTTGTCCTTGCAGCTTTCTGGTTTCTCAGGACATTCGGGCATGTCGCATCCTCGACCACTACACCGCGCTCGAGGAATTCCTGCCTGTCCCTATCCGGCACTCCGTGTGCACGGAGCACTACAGTATCTCCTTCAGGGACTGCATCGGTTGAATGTATGACCTTCACCCCGAGCTCCCTGATATGGTCCATGACGAACCTGTTATGTGCAAGTTCGCCATATACGTAGACATTCCTCGCTGGATCCTCCTCTGCAAGGCGGCATACCTTTGCAACCGCATTCCTTACACCACCGCAGAATCCAAGTACAGATGCTTCAACTACCTTCATATCTCAATCCACCAATGAATAGTCCTCTTCGACCTTGACCTTCTCCACGTCGATCGGACTCAGCTTATGGAAGTAGTGGAGAAGTCCCGGTGCAACGTAGTTGGATGAGTAGCCACCAACGAGGATTCCCCATGTAAGGTTGATTGCAAAGAGCTTGATGTCTCCGGATGCGAAGAATGCAAGCGGTACGATTGCAAAGAGGGTTGTAAGAGTCGTGATGACGGTTCTTGTGATGCTCTTGTCGACACTGTCGTTGATGAGTACATCGACATCCGTACCACGGCGCAGCTTCACCTCTTCCCTTACACGGTCGAAGATTACGATTGTATTGTTCAGGCTGTATCCGATTACAGTGAGCACTGCAGCGATTGTAGTTGTAGATACCTCAAGATTGAAGATGAGGATCATGGAGAGCATGCAGAGCACATCATGCACAAGTGCAATGATGGATGAAAGTGCATAGGCAAGCCTGAACCTTACAGAGATATATACAAGGATGAGTACCAGTGCAATGAGGATTGCCTTGATGGCAGAGGAAATCAGCTGACTTGAGAACTTAGGGCCGAAGAAGTCGGACTGCATCACTACGATCTCATCGGAGCTGAACGACTGCTCGAGGCGGGAGGATATCATCAACTCGGCATCCTGCTGCTTCATTCCCTCGGTTACAGGAAGCTTGATCTGGAAGATTCCATCGTTCGGATTCCCGACAACCTGTACGCTCACTCCATCGACATCATCGAGAGCCTTCCTCATGTCCGCAATCGTGATGTCCTTGCCGACTGTTGCGAAGTTGAGCCTGTTCTCGCGTCCTGTAAGCTTCATCGGGAAGCCGAAACCGGAAACGAGATGGGCTGTCTCGAGAGAGGCGTCAACTACATCCACATCGATTCCCCTTGCCTGGAGTGCAGATGCAACATCCCCTGCTGTTGGATAGGAGGATGCCGGAAGGGACAGTGTATCAACGCCTTCGGCGCTTCTAATCTGCAGGGTCAGCACTCCGCCGTCGACGGAGAGCTGTGCACTGTCTTCCCCTGAGTAGGAAACCCACAGGCCGACAGGGGAAATCTGGATCTTCTCCGAGTAGCCAGAGCCGAAGTCGATACCTGTATTGAATCCACCACGGATGAAGAATGCTATGATTCCTGCAACGATGAATACCGTGGAGACGATGAATGCAACTATCCTATGCTTCACTACATTAAGTCTTACCTTCATTATCTTCTCCTCCAGCTCATCCTTACGCGCCTGAAGCTCTCTTCAGGTACGATATAGTCGAAGATCAGATGGCTTACCACAAGGCTTGTGAAGAGTGAGCAGGCAACACCGATTGTAAGTGTGTTTGCAAAGCCCTTTACGCTTGAGGAGCCAAAGACCGAAAGGATCACGCCGGCGATGATGGTCGTGATGTTGCTGTCCAGGATTGTCCAGAATGCGCGTCCATAGCCAAGCTTCAATGCTTCCCAGAAGAGCTTTCCTTCCCTGAGCTCGTCCTTGATCCTCTCGTAGATGATTACGTTTGCATCGATTGCCATTCCAAGTGTCAGTACCAGTCCTGCAATGGATGTAAGTGTCAATGTGAAGTTCATTGCAGAAAGCACCGAGATCATCATGTAGAAGTTCAACAGCAGTGCAAGGTCTGCAATGAGGCCGGCCCATGAGTAGTATGCAAACATGAAGATGATTACCAGGCATACTCCGACGATGATGGCCTTGAGGGCGATCTCGACTGCATCATCACCGAGGGATGCACCGACACCCTGCTGGGAAACGACCTCGAGCTCGATCGGAAGGGCAGATGTCTTCAATGTGATTGCTATATCGTTGGCTTCCTTCTCGGTGAATCCACCGGAAAGCTGTACATTCTCCCTGATTCCATCGGAAATGGATGCCATGGACTTCACCTTTCCATCCATTACGATTGCAAGGCTGTCTCCGATATGCCTGCTTGTGAAGTCATAGAAGAGGCGTCCACCTTCAGCATCGAACTGGAAGTTAACGACAGGACGCTGACTCATCTGGTCACGGCTTGTGGTAGCGGAAACGAGATGGGATCCATCTACGATCACCTCTGGATAGAGGACTGCAAAGCCGACGAGATTGTCCATACCGTAGTCATCGACTTCGTAGTAGCCTGCAAAGATCCTGTCCTCAGGAACGAAATCAGGCCTTACAAGTCTTCCCTTCTCATCGAATGCCTCGCTTGGATGCATCGAGAGATACTCGGAGACCTTCCTTGTGAGATTCCTGTCCACTTCATGGAACTCCAGTGAACCCTTTCCTCGGAGGAAGCTGTTCACCCTCTCAGGATCGGCCTCTCCCGGAATCTCGATGAGGATCTGGTCCGTTCCCTGCATGCGGATATCCGGCTCGGTGACTCCGAACTGGTCGATACGGGAATTGAGGATTGCGATATCATCCTTCAGGAGGTACTCGAGCTCTGCGGATGTAGGCTTTTCTCCATGCTTCTCTTCATATGCATCTACATCTGCTTCCAGGAGAACCGACATTCCACCCCTGAGATCCAGGCCAAGCTGGAGGACACGGGTCGAAAGTTTCTTGACTCCCAGGAGTTCATCCCTGTAATGTTTCTCTACAGCATCAAGGAGGTCCTTCTCGGAATGGAATGCACCCATCAGGTCATAGAGTGTATCCTGCTTTCCGACAGACTTCTCGAGATATGAAAAAGCGGACGGAACCTTCTGGGTCCTGTCCTCTCTAACACTGGCCTTGAGGAATTTAACATCCTTTACAGCCTGGCCTCTTGAATAATCCCTGATCTGCTCGTTCTGTGTAAGTGCCAGTTCCTTCACGTCCGATGGTACGAATAGATACCACTTGATTGTTGGGTATAGCAATAAAGTGGAAACCACCAGAACAAGAAGGACCAGCAACAAGCGGCTGGTCTTCTTCATAGGTCTTACTTATTCTCAGTCTTCTCTTCGGACTTGGCCTCAGCCTTTGCTTCAGCTGCAGGTGCCTCGACTGCCTTCTTCTCCTTCTCCTTCTTTGGAGCTGGAGCCTTCTCCTTGTTGAGGACGGAGGAAACAGCTGACTTGGAGAACTCGATCCTTGCATTGTCATCGACCTTGAGCACTACGGAATGCTCCTTGACTGTGATGATTGTTCCATGGATGCCGCCGATTGTAACGACCTTGTCACCCTTCTTGAGAGCCTCGATCATAGCCTGAGCTTCCCTGTCCCTCTTCTTCTGTGGTCTGATGATCAGGAAATAGAAGATGAGGATGATGAGTCCAAATGTGATGAATGTTGTAATCATTGATCCTGCTGCAGCTGGATCGGATACAAATGCCAATGTATTCATTCTGATAACCTCTTGTTGTTGAATATATTACGAATATAGCACGGTAATGTATCTAAATTCAATTGTTGATTTTTTTATCGAATGTGTAGAATCCCAAAAGAAATGGCGGTCGAGCTTGTCTCGGGACCGCCATCTGATGATGATTCAATCTATCACATCATTCCGCCCATGCCTGGGTTTGGAGCAGCCATTGGTGGCTCCTGTGATGGGATATCTGTTACTGCGCACTCAGTTGTAAGGATGAGAGCTGCGATGGAAGCTGCATTCTGGAGAGCGGATCTTGTAACCTTCACTGGGTCGATGATTCCCTTCTCAACCATGTTGCACCACTCCATCCTGTTGGCATCGAAGCCGACACCGTTCTCGCTGTTCATGCACTTGTCAGCGATGATGGATCCATCGAGACCTGCATTCTCTGCAATCTGTCTGATTGGCTCCTGGAGAGCTCTGACTACGATCCTGTAGCCGACCTTCTCCTCTTCTGTAAGCTCGTCGAGGTTCTTCTCGGAGAGATCCCTTACAGCCTGTACAAGAGCAACACCACCACCTGGGATTACACCCTCTTCGATAGCAGCTCTTGTAGCGGAGAGTGCATCCTCTACCCTGTGCTTCTTCTCCTTGAGCTCAACCTCTGTTGCAGCACCGACGTTTACGACAGCTACACCGCCAGCGAGCTTTGCAAGTCTCTCCTGGAGCTTCTCCCTGTCATAATCGGATGTGCAGTCAACGATCTGTAGCTTGATCTGTGCGATTCTCTCACGGATTGCATCCTGGGAACCTGCACCGTTGATGATTGTTGTGTTCTCCTTCTCGACCTTTACGCTCTTAGCGCGTCCGAGCATGGAGAGGTCTGCGTTCTCGAGCTTGAATCCGAGTTCCTCTGTGATGACCTGGCCACCTGTGAGAACTGCGATGTCCTCGAGCATTGCCTTTCTCCTGTCGCCGAAGCCTGGAGCCTTGACTGCAACTACGTTGAGTGCGCCTCTTACAGCGTTTACAACGAGAGTTGGGAGTGCCTCGCCGTCGACATCCTCAGCGATGATGAGGAGTGGCTTGCCTGTCTGTACGACCTTCTCGAGGATTGGAAGGAGATCCTTCATGTTGGAGATCTTCTTGTCGTAGATGAGGATGTATGGATTGTCGAGGACAGAGATCATAGTGTCCTTGTTTGTGCAGAAGTATGCGGAGAGGTAACCTCTGTCGAACTGCATGCCTTCTACGAAATCAACTGTTGTATCGATTGTCTTGGACTCTTCGACTGTGATGACGCCATCCTTGCCGACCTTGTCCATTGCGTTTGCAATCTCGTCACCGATTGTCCTGTCGTTGTTAGCGGAGATGGAAGCGACCTGTGCGATCTCCTCCTTGTCCTGGATCATCTTGGCCTCGTTCCTGATGACCTCGACTGCATCCTGGACAGCCTTGTCGATACCGCGGCGGATACCCATTGGGTTTACACCTGCAGCAACGCTCTTCATGCCTTCCTTTGTGATGGCCCATGCAAGTACTGTAGCTGTTGTTGTACCGTCACCTGCAACATCGTTTGTCTTGGCTGCAACTTCCTTGAGAAGCTGTGCGCCCATATTTTCAAATGGATCCTCGAGCTCGATCTCCTTGGCAACGGATACACCGTCCTTTGTTACTGTAGGAGCACCATACTTCTTGTCAAGGAGAACAAGTCTGCCCTTAGGACCAAGAGTAGTCATAACTGCCTTGGAAATCTTTTCAACACCGTTTACGAGAGACTTCCTAGCCTCTTCGTTGAACTGAAGCTGTTTTGCCATTATCTATATTCCTCCAATTTACCATTTCAGTCTGTCTTCCATAAAAATACATAAATAAAACAGAATCGGCAAGGCAGAAGGATGCAAGAAGATGTCTAGAAGAAGAAAGCCAGCGCAAGAGCTACAGAGAAGGAAAACATACCGGAGAGGAAATTGACCATGTCGTTGTCCATGAACCTGAGGCCTCTTGCCCTCTCGTTCCTCTTCCCATCGGTGAACTCGTTCTCGGTCAGGCTTCCATCCTCCCTCCTGTAGTGGACCTGGAGAGTTCCGCCAAGGAAGGAATCGAAGAGCGCTCCGAGAGCTCCTGCAACCGTTATGATGGATAGAGCTGCAAGACCTGTAAGGTAGCAGCCTGTGAAGAGCAGTCCCATCAGGAAGGATGCAAGAAGGGATGCCATGCATCCAAGTGCACTTATCCCGCCGCTGAGTCCCTTCGGAACCTTCGTGAAGGTTATTATCGAAACAGGGTCATGCCTGCTCATGACTCCGATGTCCCCAGCCCATGTATCGCTCATTGCCTCCGCAAGAGAGGCGGCAAACGCAATGAGGCCTGGCATCTCATATGGAGTGAACCTGTAGACAAACAGTCCCAGCACAGCAGGAACCGAGTTTGCAAGCACCTGGGCCATATCCCTGCAGGAACCCTTCTTCTGTATATTTCCTGTCCTATGAGGAACAACCTTTGCTATGAGGGCCGAGGAGAGGAAGAAGAACATCAGCATTCCGATTGCAGATACCCCTCCTATATACAGTATGATGGAGCCTACCACGAAGGCGGCGAGTGCACCGGATACGGTAAGATGCTTCAGCTTCCATGCTGTCACTGCAATCACGGCAAGTACACCGAAGGCAATCAGGATCCTTGCTAGCGGTGAAAGGGCGAAATACAGGTTGTCTATGTAGTTCATGCAATTGCCCCCAATAGGATTGCCGTCACCATCGGTACCGTTATGTTGTCGAAACCAAGTGGAGTGGACATCTCGAATACAGTTGCAACGAGTGCCAGCGTAAGAGATACGTACCAGGCGCAAGGTGTGAATATCAGCAGTACTGCAGCAGAGACGATGAACATCGTAAGGGATCCCTCGATGCTCTTTGCTCCTCCAGTTCCCTTGTATGGATGATTTCCTATCTTCGTTCCGACGAGGGCTGCAAGTCCATCGCCAAGTCCCATGATGAGGGTCGGGGCAATCATGCCGTAGGAAGGAAGGTAGCCGTCATAGTACATGATCGTCATGAAGAGAAGCGACATTGGATAGTATATCAGTCCATTGTCACGCTTACGGTTTCCCATTCCAAGATACTTGCCAAGTCCGGAATATACGAAGATGGTATTTATCACGATGAAGGCAACAGGGCCTGTTACCGCATACCAGAAGCTATGGTAGCAGTAGACAAGGATGAATACCCATCCGGAAACAAGTATATGGATGAACTTCCTCACACCCTCCGATCCGATCCTGGTGAACTTCCTGAGAAGGAAGCCGACACCTACAACGGAACATATATATAGGAATGAGTACAGGGTCGCAGTCATTTCACTATTCAATTACCAGCTCCTTGCTCCACCACCCGAGAAGCCTCCACCGGAGAATCCAGAGGAACCTGCGGAGCTTCCGCGACCTGCAGGACCACCGCCCTGGATCTTCGGGGCAACCTCGGAATAGGCATTCTGGTAGCAGCGTCCGTACCTCCTGTTGAAGGAAGACCAGTACATGTAGTCGATCATATCAGGTCCGTCGTACCAGTAAGGTGCGTACATCCTGAGTCCCCTGAACTTCTCCATGTATTCATCTGACAGTCCGAATGCTATGGCGTAACAGAGTACATGATAGAAGTATTCCGGGTCTTCATCAACAAGCATTGCAATCCTATCCCTCTCGGCGAACTCGATGAAATCACGGAATCCCCAGAGTTCACCATATGTCCTGGTTGCATACTCTGTCCTCCTGCGGCTGGAGCCGGAAAGGAGGGGAAGGCTTATCGAGGCTATGACTTCCACAACAGGAAGTAGGAGTCCTATGACTGGACTCATATCGTAATCCATCAATGCAAGGACACCCATCAATATAAGGCCGAAGAGGACATTGATGGCAATGCCGAATATTAGCCTTACCTTCGAGCCTATCCCCGACTTCCTTGTACCGTTGGTTGCATGCGGCCTGATGAGCATGAAGCTGAATGCAACCTGCATGATTGTAGGAACAAGCAGGAAGAGAGCCATATCCATATCCCCCCTTCCAAGTCCGGAAAGCAGCATGAGAGGGGACAGCAGGATCGCCATCACGGTTATTATCGAGCTTGCCCTGTCCCCACTCTTCTCGTAAAGTGGATTCTCCTTCTCGAAGAACAGGTCCTCATCCCGCCTGATGTCGGAAAGTCCCTCAAGGGAAAGTCTTGCAAGATCCTCCATTCCGACGAGGTCCTTCCTGCCGAAGACCCTGCTGAAGAATGTCCTCTCGCGCCTTGGAGCGCTGTCCGGAAGATCCTGCAGCTTCTCGAATGCTATGCTGTTCCTCTTCTCCTCTCCATCGTCGTAGACCTTCACATAACCCCTGTCTGCCCAGTAGAGGAGCATGGAGACGACACCGACCTTGAAGTCCTTCGCACCGTCTGCCATATATGAGCAGTCGTATGGAGAAAGTCCCTCGGGTGCGTTGAAGCCGACAACTGGAACGATCTCGTCATCGACTCCGTGCCTCCTGTAGAGGAGGAATGCAATTGCTGTCATCGAAGCCATGACTGCGATCACGATGAAGCCAAGGAGATTGGAATGGTCCTTCTTCAGGACCTTCTCGTTGAAATATCCCTCCGGGAATTCAGCTCTTACGGTTACTCCATCGTATGGAGCGAGCCCACCGGTCTTTCCGTAGATCTCCATTCCATCGGGACTTATCCTGAATGCATCCATGTCCGATGAAGTGGACCCATATGCTCCGGTTGTCACCCAGAGTCTCGTCTCGTCGATTGGATAGGGAAAGGATACATGGAATTCCACGTTTCCTATGGTGGTATCGAATGAAGGGGATACTATATTGTAGTACCACTCGTCGTACTCCCTGTTATAGTCGTCATCGAGGATGAAGTCGTACTTCATCTTGATCTTGTGCCGACCTGTAAGGACCACATCATCATCCCCAAGATAGTATGAGATGTAGTTGTCGATGTCGTTTCCCCTGTGGTCGACTATGAGATTCGACTGGAAGTCCTGCACCGTTGCCTTGAGGCCATCGAAATCCACCTGGATATCCCTTATGATTCCATGGCTTGGCCTTGTGAATACGAGGTCCATGACCTCGAATACATGATTGGTTCCATCCGCATCTATATCTATATCTATATAGTAGTTCTCGATGTAGAAGTTCTCTGCAAGGAGGACTGGGATGAAAAGCATGCCCATCAGGGCGATGAGCAGAAATCTCTTCCAGGTCTTCATATCACACTCCAATCAGAACTTCACATCAACTCTCTGTCTTGCCTCGTCGGCAACCTCAGTGTATGGAGCCTTCTGGAAATGCATCATTCCGGAAATGAGATTGACAGGGAACACGAGGATCCTGTCGTTGAATGCACGGGCACATCCGTTGTAGTACTTCCTGGCATTGAGGATCTCGGTCTCCACCTTCTCCAGCTGGTTCTGCAGGTTCACGAAGCTTGTATCTGCCTTGAGCTCTGGGTAGTTCTCGGAGAGGGCGAAGAGACTCTTCAAGGTTCCTGAAAGGATGTTGTTGGCCGCATCCTTCTCGGCAACTCCACTTGCAGTCATTGCAGAATTCCTCGCTGCAATCACCTTCTCGAGAGTCTCGCTCTCATGTCTTGCATATCCCTTTACCGTCTCTACGAGATTCGGTATGAGGTCATATCTCTTGTTGAGGTGCACATCCACTGTGGAATCAGCCTCCTCAAGCCTGTTCTTCATCCTTACGATATTGTTGTATGCGCTGATGAGCCATATCACGATTACAGCTATGATTGCAAGAATCACCCAAACCATATTGTCTCCTTCGGATGCATGCATCCCAATCATTGGAATTATAGTGTCCAAAGAGTCGGAAGGAAAGTGTAGAGATGATGTAGAGACGATAAAATATGCATAACAAGGTTGAAAATGCACAGTTCTTCGTATATTATGCATAAATACTGCATATATATACACAATACGCAGCATGGAGGACAAATGGGCGAAAGACATGAAAGACTTAGTGTCGTAAAGCAGCTTATCAAGAACAACAGGATCGATAACCAGGACACTCTGCTCGAAATGCTCAAGGCTGAAGGCCACGTAGTGACACAGGCTACATTAAGCCGGGACCTGAAGATACTGAAGGTTTCCAAGGTATCCGACGGATGGACAGGCTACTATTATTCCATGCCGGATGAAGATTTCCACAGCGAATCGGAAAAGAGCTACATTCAAGACGTAAGAAGAGGTATAATCTCAATTGAGTTCTCCGGAATGATAGGAGTCATCAAGACAAGACCGGGGCATGCATCCAGCGTATGCTTTGCGCTGGACGTACTGGCATTGCCTGAGATTCTCGGAACAATCGCCGGAGACGACACCATCTTCACCATCCTTAGGGAAGGTAATACAAAGGAAGATCTTCTGGAAAGCTTCAAGACAAGGATTCCAGACATAAAGGAATGATGCAATGAACTACGCTAACCTTGATGGGATGGAGGCCTACAAGGCCCTCCTAAGTGCAGACAAGGCTTCAGTGAAAGCCCTCCTCTCTCCGGAGAGAATCCAGTCATCCAACGTCAGACTCGGCGGCGGCTTGACATATAACTGGGCTGCTATGCCTATCGACGACAAGATCATCTCTCTCCTGCAGAAGCTCGCAGACGAGATGGAGCTCGTAGACAAGTACAGGGAAATCCTTTCAGGAAAGATGATGAACCCAGGCGAGAAGCGCCTCGTTCTCCACCACCTCGCAAGAGGAAACGTCCTCAAGACAAGGATCGAAGCAGACGGAGAGGACAAGGACGAGTTCTACAAGGGAGAACTTGCAAAGATCAAGGATTTCACAAGAAAGGTCCATTCCGGTGAGCTCAGGGGTTCAACAGGAAAGAGATTCAAGACTGTATGCCAGATCGGTATCGGTGGATCCGACCTCGGCCCTAGGGCACTCTACATTGCAATGAAGGGCTACAAGAGGAAGATGAAGGCTGAATTCATCTCCAACGTAGACCCGGACGATGCAGCAAACGTAATCAACAAGCTCGATTTCGAGAGGACACTCTTCATTCTCGTATCGAAGAGCGGTACAACACAGGAAACACTTACAAACAGGGACCTCGTACTCGAGACATTGAAGTCCTCCCCTATCGAGGGACTCGATCCATCCAAGCACATGGTTGCTGTAACAAGCAAGACATCCCCACTGGCAAAGGACGAGAGCATGCTCGCATCCTTCTTCATCGATGACTACATCGGAGGAAGATACTCATCCACATCTGCAGTAGGCGGAGTCGTTCTCTCCCTCTGCTATGGATACAATACATTCAAGCAGCTTCTCGATGGAGCCCACGAAGAGGACAAGCTCTCACTTACCAAGAACATCAGGAAGAACGGAGCACTGCTCGATGCACTCATCGGTGCATACCTCAGGAACGTAAGGAACTATCCTACAACAGCAATACTCCCTTACTCACAGGAGCTCTCAAGATTCCCGGCCCATCTGCAGCAGCTCGACATGGAATCCAACGGAAAGCATGTAAACCGCTTCGGCGAGAAGGTGGACTACGAGACAGGTCCTGTAATCTTCGGCGAGCCTGGTACAAATGGACAGCATTCCTTCTACCAGCTCCTTCATCAGGGAACTGACATCGTTCCACTGCAGTTCATCGGATTCAGGCAGAGCCAGTACGGAAAGGACCTCGAGACAGCAGGTTCCCTCAGCCAGACAAAGCTGAACGCAAACCTCGTTGCCCAGATTGTGGCCTTCGCACTTGGCAAGGATGACGAGAACCCGAACAAGCAGTTCGACGGCGAGAGATGCTCATCCCTCATCTACGGAGACAAGCTCACACCAAAGGCACTCGGAGCACTCCTTGCACACTACGAGAACAAGGTGATGTTCCAGGGCTTCATCTGGAACCTCAACTCCTTCGACCAGGAAGGCGTACAGCTTGGAAAGCTCCTTGCAAAGAAGGTACTTGCAGGTTGCGAGGGCGATGAGATCCTCAAGACATATTCAGATCTCCTGATCTGATTGCAGGGGACAATCACAGGCGGGAAGTCGGAGCTAGGCTCGGACCTCCCGTTTTTCTTATATCGACTCCGGGGCAGATGCCGAAATTCACATCTTCCGGAGTCGATGCAACTGGAAAGTCATAGGGGCAACATGGTAAGATTGGCCCAAGGTTTTGCAACATATATGAATAAGATTGGATTTGACAGCGAGAAATGGCTAAGAGAGCAGAAGCAGTACATCCTCGAGAGAGTAAATGCTTCTGATGGTAGACTATACATTGAGGTCGGCGGAAAGCTCCTTCACGACAGACACGCAGCAAGAGTGCTTCCCGGCTACGACGAGAACAACAAGATGAAGATCTTCGAGTCCCTCAAGGACCAGCTCGACATCATCATCTGCATCTACGCAGGAGACATCGAGCAGAGGAAGATTCGTGGAGACTTCGGCATCAGCTATGATGCAGACGTCATCAAGATGATCCACGACTTCGCCGAGTATGGAATCAAGTGCAACAAGGTACTCATCACAAGATACGAGAACCAGATTGCAGCCAACCAGTTCAAGAGGAAGCTCGAGCAGCGTGGAATACAGGTCTGGACACATACTGCAACTCCAGGATATCCAGGAGACATCGATGTAGTCGTATCCGACGAGGGATACGGAAAGAATCCATACATTCCAGTGGAGGCACCGGTTGTAATCGTAGCAGCCCCAGGACCTGGATCCGGCAAGCTCGCTACATGCCTCAGCCAGATGTACCACGAAGCCAAGATGGGAATCACCTCCAACTATGCAAAGTTCGAGACCTTCCCTATCTGGAACCTACCATTGAACCATCCAGTAAACCTTGCGTATGAGGCTGCTACACTCGACATCGGAGACAGCAACCTCATCGACCACTTCCATCTCGATGCATATGGAAAGGTAACGACAAACTATACAAGAGACCTCGAGGCATATCCTCTCCTGAAGAGGATCCTCGAGAAGCTTACAGGAAAGCCATGTGCATACAGGAGTCCAACCGACATGGGTGTCAACAGATGCGGTTTCGGAATCTTCGACGACGATGCATGCAGGCAGGCAGCAAACCAGGAGATAATCCGCAGGGTATGGCATACGAAGGTGGACTACCTTCAGGGAGTATGCTCAAGGGAAGTATACAACAGGGCACTTGCCCTCCTCGACAAGGCCGGACTTGAGGAAACGGACAGGAAGACTGTCATTCCTGCAAGAGAGGCACTTGAGAAGGCAATTGCAGAGAAGAGGGGAAAGACTGACGGAATCGCCTGCACAGCAGCAATCGAGCTCGAGGACGGGACAATCGTCACAGCACACAACTCCGACCTCATGCATGCAGGAGCTGCCCTTGTACTCAATGCAGTGAAGGCCCTGCTGCACATCGACCAGAGCGTAGAGATCATCCATAAGGAGATCATCGAGTCGATCACGGTCCTCAAGAGAGACATCCTGTCCTCGAAGGGCGTATCACTCAATGTGGATGAGATCCTCATCGCGCTTTCAATGTCGAGCAACTACAACGAGATGAACAAGGCAGCATGCCAGGCTCTCAAGAGACTGAATGGCTGCGACGTACACTTCTCGCATATTCCATCAGCCGGCGACATCGACGGACTGAGAAAGCTTGGAATCAACTACACATCCGAACCGCAATATCCGGCAAGGAACATCGAGTAGTAGAGATAAAGGGACAAGAAAAAAACAAAAGGGGTGTGTCTATGAGAGAAAGGGAGAAACTTTCCACTAGGCTGGGCTTCATCCTGCTTTCTGCAGGATGTGCAATTGGATTGGGTAACGTCTGGCGTTTCCCATATATTACAGGACAGTATGGCGGAGCTACATTCGTTCTCATCTACCTGTTCTTCCTCCTCCTGATCGGAGTTCCTGTAATGACCATGGAATTCGCAATCGGAAGAGGTGGCAAGCAGAACATCGCAGGAGCATACAAGGCTCTCGAGCCGAAGGGAACGAAGTGGCATATTGCAGGACCAGCAGCAGTCTTGGGAAACTACATGCTGCTCTTCTTCTACGTACCTGTAACAGGATGGCTCCTGTACTATTTCTACCTGAACTTCACAGGACACTTTGCAGGCCAGCCGACAGAGATGGTAACCGGTGAATTCGGTACAATGCTATCCAATCCGAACCTCCAGATATTCTGGGCCATCATAGCACTTTCGATTACAGCCATGATTGCCGTAAGAGGACTTGCAAAGGGAGTCGAGAAGGTTTCCAAGGCCATGATGGTAGTACTCTTCGTACTCATGATCATCCTTGCAGTACACTCGATCCTCCTACCTGGCGGACATGAAGGACTCATGTTCTTCGTCAAGCCTTCCATGGACAAGATAGTCGAAGCTGGCTGGGGAGAGGTAATCTTCGCGGCAATGGGTCAGGCCTTCTTCACACTTTCCCTTGGAATCGGAGCTCTCACAATCATGGGTTCCTACTTCGGAGAGGACAAGACACTTACAGGAGAGACACCGAGAATCATCATCCTCGATACCACCATCGCAATACTTTCCGGTCTCATCATCTTCCCTGCATGCTCAGCATACGGAATCGAGGCTGGCCAGGGCGCAGGCCTCATGTTCGTAACACTTCCGAACGTATTCTCCAAGATGCCGGGCGGTTCCCTCTGGGGCGGAATCTTCTTCCTTGCGATGAGCTTTGCAGCTCTCACTACACTCATTGCAGTATTCGAGAACCTCAACTCATACTGGATGGACATCCATGGATTCTCCAGGAAGAAGGCGACAATGCTGAACTTCGCCCTCCTTGCAGTATTCGCACTTCCATGCATCCTCGGCTTCAACGTATTCTCCAGCTTCCAGCCATTCGGACCTGGATCTGCAATACTCGACCTCGAGGACTTCATAGTATCCAACCTGCTGCTGCCACTTGGCTCACTCGTGATGGTAGGATTCTGCTCATGGAAGATCGGCTGGGGATGGGACAGGTTCTGTGACACAGCCGACAAGGGTGAGGGAATCAGGTTCCCACGTTGGCTCAAGGTCTATTGCCAGTGGGTACTTCCTATTATTATCTTATATGTGACAGTTGTAGGTATCATCCAGAAATTCTGATGAATGCAGGGGAGCCTAGACTCCCATTACATAAGCAAAGGAGAGGCTGCAGGACAGCCACAGAGAAATGAACATCAAAGCAATTGCAGACAGACTCGGAATGGATTACGAGGACGCACTTGAGTATTACGGAGGAGAGGTGAGCCTTCTTCAGGCAAAGCTCGATTCCTTCATCGCCGACGCAGATTTCGCTGCACTCAAGGCTTCAGTAGAAGCAGAGGACGAGGAGGCCATCAAGGCCAGGGCACACAAGGTGAAGAAGGTTGCAGAAAAGGTATGCATGAGAAACCTCGAACACCTCGCTGCAAACCTTGAGAACTCCAGGAGCAGCAATGCATTCGTACTTCTCGAGAAGGAGTACGAGGATATCGTAAGGGCTCTTACTGAGCATGCTGTAATCAAGGACGTACAGTAATAGCCGATATAACGACTCTAATCAGGGCTTTTCCTCCGGGAAGAGCCCTTTTTTCATTGCAAAAACGAATAAATATCTATATATTAGCTGGACTTACTGGTAAAATGTAGGAATAGAAAAATACCGGGGAGCCCTCCCCTTCAGGTTTCAGTTATGGATGAATACAGAATTTCAAGCAAGATGAAGACGATCATAGACCTGACAGACGAGTTCTGGCAGCGCTCCGACCTCAATCAGTCTGCTGAAACAATAGATATGATAAACAACCAGGAAGTACCGAAGAAGATGAAGAAGATCCTCCTCGATACTCCAAAGGAGATAGTTGACGCCTCCTTCATCATCCCAGTACAGGATGGTGCGATTTCCGCATACCTCTTCTCAGAACCGGAGAAGACCATGAGAGGACTTTCCCCTCTCATCATCTTCTTCCATGGTGGAGGCTGGATGTATGGAAACATGGAGTTCTACTCATACTTCCTATCCCACCTCGCTTCCGTCACAGGAGCTTCGATCCTTTCAATCGACTACAGGAGATCTCCACGCTACAAGTTCCCTACAGCAATCGAGGACTGCTACGATGCACTTCTCTGGGCAGCTGAAGGTGTTAAGTACTGGAGAATCGATCCTGACAGGATATTCGTGGCAGGGGACAGCGCAGGTGGAACTCTCGCAGCTGCAATTGCAATCCTTGCAAGGGACAGGAAGGGTCCGCAGCTCGCGGGCCAGATCCTTCTCTATCCAATAACAGATGGAAGACTCAGGACCCTTTCGATCGAGGAGCATGCCAATTCCCCTATGCTGTCCAAGAGGATCCTGCAGAACTACATAGATGCATATCAGAGGGAACCTAAGGACATACTGTCCCCTCTCTTCTCGCCACTGCTTGCCCAGGACAAGTCCAGGCTTGCACCTGCGCTCATAATCGCAGCGGAGAACGATCCATTGAAGGATGATGCCATCCTATATGCAGAAGAGCTTGAGATTGCAGGAACCGAGACCAAGGTCTTCGTAGCACCTAACGCCTTCCATGGATTCATGAACTACAGGCATGCAGATGGAAGGGAACAGACAGAGTGCGCCATCAGGCAGTTCATCAGCGGAAGACCTATCAAGAACATACAGTACCTATGCGAGAAGATGCTCAAGAAGGACAACCGTATCAGGGCTCACGAGGTTGCCGTCAGCGGCGGTCCTGGGAAGTAAGATACTTCCTGAGCTCATCTACAACGAGTACATCAGCTGGAAGCCATCTGAGGCTGTCCAGCTTTTCTTTTTCAAGCCAAGCCATATCCTCATGCTCAAGCAGTACAAGCTTCTCGCCCACAAGCGAACAGATGAAGCACTGCATCGAGAGATGGAAGGAAGGGTAATCGTATTCAACAGTGCAGAGATGACTCTCCACCTCGATCTCGGCATCGAGCTCCTCGCGGATCTCCCTTACGATAGCCTCCTCTCCGGTCTCCCCTTCCTCTAGCTTTCCACCAGGGAACTCCCACTGGTCCTTGTAGTCTCCATATCCACGCTCAGTTGCGAGGATGAGACCATCCCTCATTATGATTGCCGCAGCAACAGATATCCTCTTCATACCCAGAGGATACTCCCCTCCAGGGATCTGCTTCAAGTGATGATGCAATTGAAAAAAAAGATGGTAGCCAGAGTAAGGACTACCATCAGGAATGTATGACCAAATACATGAGTTACAAAAAAACCCCACTGCGGACAAAAGGAGGTAAACCGCTTGGTGGGGAACAAAAGGAGGTTCGGTTAAGGGCCTATGTGTCATCCCTTCAACCAAGAGACAATATAACAGAAATAGAGAGTTATGGGAATACATTATTCAAATATTTTTCAAATTAATTCATTGTCAAACAACTAATTAGATGAAATAAATTACCAATACTTCCATTAATGTGATTGAATTCACATATACTTACTTAATTACAAGAAATTACACATATTAATATTACAGGTATAGCCTTAACTATAATTTTAAAAGCAGTGTATTCACTTCAAAGAATTTGTATACAAACTCAAAATTTTTATGAAAATATTCTTTTAATAGTATATATCGGGTGAAAATCAGTAAAACACGAGGAAAATCTTTTTCTCGATCGCTCTTATTCACGTCAAGACAATAAGTTACAAGGATGTGCATCCTGCAAGGAAATCTGACAGGAATATGTCATATGTACAATTTTCACCAGCTTTTTCAGTAAAAAAATATATCGTGTACAATTACTGGGCGTTCATTTTCAGCAATATGGACACATCTAAGCAGAAAACTGAGATTTCCAGGCTTTTCCACGGGGAAATCAGATGTAGAAGACAAGGTCAATGAAGACTCTTGCCTCGAAAGGTGTCATCTTCTTCCTGAACTCCTCATAGCCATTCACATCGACATTCCCTTCCCCTATGTTCCAGCCAAGGCTGACACCGGCATCTACGGAGAAGCTTGAACCACCGACACAGACAGTTCCCTTCTCGAGCATCCTCACACCCACATCACATCCGATTGTGGGCATGTAGTGCTCTACAAGCATTTCGAGCTGGTTGAGGACCCTGTCCTGCCTGAAATAGAGATACTGAGACATACCGGCCCATGGAGAGACGAATGGGGAGAAATGTCCAAGCTCCCAGAGGAAGCTATAGCCTATTGCAAAGGAGGCATTGCCGACTCTCCTGTCTGATCCCACCTCCAGCTCTCCTCCTATGTACTTGCTCCTGAACTGCCAATTGTGGTCTGTGAGCGTAAGGCGATGCATGTAGCCTCTCCATCCATACTCACCTCCGACAGCCAGACTTCGTCCAGTATCGTTGAAGGATTCCATATCCATGAATGCAAGAGGATTGAAGCCCATGAGTCCAAAGGATATCCCCTCGGAGAAATTGACAAGGTATTCGAGCGTGAATATTCCGGCATGGACCGAGGATTTCATCATGAAGCCAGAGTACCTTGCAGCCTGGACACCGTAGCAGCTGTTCCCTTCTGTCAGGTCCTGTTCATACGCATAGCCGAAGCTGAGGTCGAACCTTTCACCGAAGCGGAACAGGAGGCCTACATCGTTATGGAGTCCAAAGTGGATCCTATAGGAAAGCTCATCGTATATGCCGAGGCTGAAGCCATTGCTGAAATCATGTATCCAACCAGCCTCGATAGCAAGAATCGGCAGGAATATCGGTGTCTCATAGTCGTATGGAAGACTTACCTTCTGCTTGCCGATAACCTTATGTACAAGGTTCTGCACCCACTCCATCCCAAGGTTTCCCAGGAGGTCAAATCCTGCAAATGGCTGCAGCTCCAGCTCCTCGTGGCCAAACTTCCAGTTGAACCTGTAGCCGTAGCCTATGTTGAAGGAATCATATCTTCCCTGCACAAGTCCCTCTTCCGTCGTATATCCCCTTACTGTAATTCCGGAAAGGGATGCACTTACGTAATGGTTGTCGAAGGTCAGGTCGATCTCGGCTCCGAAGGACTTGCCATCATCGAGGTTCCTTCCAAGTCCGAATGTCATGTTGTCATTGCCTATCATCATATCAAGGCCCATCTTGGCGGAGACGGTCATAAGAGGAATGAGAAGCATGATCAATATGGCTAACGGTCTTCTTTTCATGGGGACATCCTTGTACAGCAGAGATGAACAAGGCCAGAACCGAGGTCCTGGCCGGAAATATGGAAGTCGAGTCTATCAGTTGTTCTTCATGGAAGAAGGCTGTCTTGTATTCTCGAGTACATCTCTCCAGAGTGTTCCCTCAGGATCGACGTGGGATCTTCTTGAAACTGCTACCTTGATAGGAAGGTATACATACTGGTTGTTGACTCTAGATGCGATGCACTGGGTCTTGCCGGCCATTGCAGCATGTACAGCATGTGCACCGAGTCTAGCACAGTAGATCGAGTCATAGCTGTTTGCAGGAGCGGACCTGATGATGTAGCTAGGGTCGATGTACTTTACGGAAGTCTCGATTCCCTGCTCCCTGAAGTACTCCTTGATCTTCTCCTTGAGGAAGATGCCGATATCCTGGTATACGATGTTGCCGGAAGCATCCGTCTTTCCTGTTGGAGGGACAAGGTCCTGTCCAGCGCCCTCAGCTACGAGGATGACTGCATGTCCCCTGTCGAGGATCCTTCTCCTCAAATGCTCGAGCAGTCCGTTTGGTCCTTCGAGGTCGAATGGAGACTCCGGGATGAGACAGAAGTTTACGTCCGACTGGGCAAGGGATGTATGGGCTGCGATGAAGCCTGACTCCCTTCCCATTACCTTTACAAGGCCGATACCGTTGATAGAGTTCCTTGCCTCTACATGTGCGCCTCTTACAGGAGGAACTGCAGAGGATACTGCAGTATCGAATCCGAAGGATGCATCGATGAAGGAAAGGTCGTTGTCGATTGTCTTTGGAACGCCGACAACTGCAATCTTGAGGCCTCTTCTCTTGACTTCCTCACCGATGTCGTAGGAACCGCGGAGGGTTCCATCTCCACCGACTGTGAAGAGGATGTTGATGTTGAGTCTCTCGAGAGAGTCGACGATCTCCTCAGTCTGCTTACCGCCACCACGTGCGGAACCGAGGATTGTACCGCCCTTCTCCTGGATGTCGTCTACAACATCCGGATCGAGTGGAATGAGTGGCCATGGGGAGTTCTCCAGAAGTCCAAGGTAACCATACTGGATTCCCGAGATCCTCCTTACGCCATATCTGTACCAGAGGCATCTTACCACTGCCCTGATTACATTGTTGAGTCCTGGGCAGAGGCCACCACATGTGCAGATGGCTGCATGTACATGGCTTGGGTTGAAGTAGATCTTCTGGCGTGGGCCTGCAAGCTCTACGGAGTCGGAATGGACAGGAACGTTCTTTCCATCGACTTCCATAGTGTCGATGTCATATAGGATCCTGTCGTCGTCTGTAACATAATCGGAAATTCCGTCACCTGCCTTCTGAGACATGCGGATAGGGGAATTCAACTTGGCTGGGCCAAGAGATTCAATCTTGAAATCATACTGAAGATCTGCCATTTTCTTCGCTCCTTTTGAGTTCTTCCAGAGCTGCGGTGAATCTCTGATAAGGTTCTACGGCCTTGTCCTTCACCTCCTGCTGGAAGGATCTGTAGAGTTCCAGGAACTCCTTGGCAAAAGGTGTAAGGGAAGAGCCTTCCCTGCCCTTTCCACCTTTTCGTCGATCCAGGAGAGGCACACCTAATGCCTCTTCGGCTCTCTTTATCATAGAATAACCTTTGCTATAGGCTATATCAAGATTTCCCGCTGCTTTTCTCAGCGAGCCGGTCTTGCCGACCTCGTCGAGAAGCCACATGACTCCGATTCCCATGTACTTCCCGCCATCGTCGTCTGTTAGGTAGATCTTTATCGTCAGCCCCATAATTCCTCTACTGCCTTATATAGAAGTGAAACGAGATCCGCGATCCTGTCCTCCTCTACTGAACAGTAGGCAAGCCTCAAGGTATTACCCATGATGTTGATCGCTCCGATCTCGTAGTTATCAAGTAAGTATACCCTAAGTTCCTCGGCATCGCGACCCATTGTGTCGAATGCCATGAAATATCCAGAATTGAATGGATATGGCCTGAGAAGTTCATCGTCCATATGAGGCTCGAGGACCTCCTTCATGATGAGATAGCGTCTCTTCATCATCTCGTGGGCCTTCTGCTTGTCCTCCAGGTAGTGCTCGCCATTGCGAAGTGCATCGAGAAGCATTGTCTGGCCAGGCCTGTCACAGTTGGATACTGTGCATCTGATTGCACCGAGAACCTTCTTCTCGAGAGCATCGAGCACCTCCGCAGTGATTCCCCTGTAGCCGCAGCTGATGAATCCGATCCTGAATCCCCATACCATCTCTTCCTTTGTAGCTCCATCGACCTTGAGAGCAAGGATGTTCTCATCAGCGTCGCAGAGATATGAGAAGAGGGATTCCCTCTCGGTCTCATCCTCGTAGAAGAGTCCGTAGTATGCATCGTCCATGATGACGAGGATCTTCTTGTATCTTGCAACTTCCTTCAGGGCCTCGACAATCTTCATTGCCTCTTCCCTGGAAGGTGTGTATCCAGTTGGATTGTTAGGGAAATTGAGTATGATCCTTGCAGTCGGTCCCTGGACCTCGAGAAGGGCTTCCTTCATTGCCTCTACGTTGAAGTGTCCATCTTCGGTGAAGAACCTGAAGAGCTTCAGGCGACCGTTTGCAAGCTCAGAGAATATGAGCTCGTAATTGTCCCAGAAGAGGTTTGGACATACGACCTCTGCTCCGTCTGGAACGAAGAGGGTTGCTATCAGGCTGATTCCATGTGTAAGGCCTGCTGTTACCAATGGTGATGAGAAGTACTTACCCTGCAGGGTAGGATTCTTGCGCATCATCTCCTGCTTCCAGATGGATCTCAGAGTCTTGTCTCCTCCACCTGGAGCGTAGTTGAAGATTTCCTTTGGCTCAAAGGTTCCTGGTACGAATCTTGAGAATATGTCCTCAAGATGCATAGGCTGGCCATTGCTTGTAGCAAGTCCTACAGTAGCGTTGTAACGCTTTGCCTTTCCGGCAGCCTCTGCAGACTGGGCAACGATTCCCTTAGGGAAATAGAGTCTTCTTCCTGTAGGAGAAAGAAACTGTCCGACAACAGATAAGTCGAGTATGGAGTTGAGCTCCACGGCTAGTTCATTCATAAGGTATTTCTCCTTCAGAATCCCATCATAGAATTTTTTCCATAAATTTGGCTACAGGAAAAGCTCGAGTTGCTCGTCTTTTACCACTTTTTCTTCAGTCTTTTTTCCAATCAGTGTAAGGAATTCCTCCTCATCGACTATCTTTATGCCAAGCTTCTCGGCATTTGCCCTCTTCGAACCACCGCCGGCACCTGCAAGAAGATGTGTCGTCTTTCCGGTTACGGAGCTGGTTGTCCTTCCTCCACGCTTCTCGATTTCCTCGAGAGCCTTTCCTCTTGGATTGAAGTTCTCAAACGATCCCGTAACGCACCATACGGTTCCAGCAAGGCTGTCATCCACAGACTCATCCTTCTCAGCTGCTGCGTCGAGATTGAGGCCTGCCTTCCTGAGAGCCTCGATCGTCTCGAGAAGGGACTCGTCCTTCATGCTCTCCACGATTATCTTCGCAATCCTTGGACCGACACCCTGTACCATCTGGAGGGAGATCTCATCTGCAGCCTTAAGCTTATCGATCGAATCGAATCCGCCCTTTATGAGCATCTCGGCACTCTTCTTGCCGATCTCTGCAATTCCCAGGGATGAAAGGACTATCTTGAAAGGCTGGCTCTTGGAGTTCTCCACAGCTGTCTTAATCTGGGAGATCGTCTTCTCGCCGATTCCCGGAAGTCCTTCCAACCTGTCGTAGTCACATGTGTAGATATCCTCGACCTTGTGGATGAGGTCGTTCTCGAAGAGGAGGTTTATCGTCTTTGGTCCGAGTGTCTCGATATCCATCTGGGTTCTTCCCGCAAAGAACGAGAGAGTCTGTCTTACCTGCTCCGGGCATTCACGGTTCGGACAGAATAGATGTGCTCCATTCTCGACAAGCTCATGGGCGCATACTGGACAGAGGTTGTTGATGTGGTAGGTTGTATTGCCTTCATCGTTCTTCTCCTCCACGTTCTCGACTGCCGGTATAACATCGCCTCTCTTTACGATGGAGACCATGTCTCCGATGGCAAGCTCGAGTGAATCGATGTACTCCTGGTTGTGGAGAGTTGCTCGGCTGATTACGGATCCTCCAAGCTTTACAGGCTCGAGTTCCGCTACCGGTGTGATCCTTCCGGTCCTTCCAACCTGCACTGTTATTCCAAGAAGCTTGGTTACAGCCTGAGGGGATTCGAACTTGTATGCAATTGCCCATCTAGGATGATGCTCTGTGTAGCCGAATCTCTCACGTGTATCGAGCTCGTTGATCTTATACACGAGTCCATCGATCTCGTATGGAAGTGTAGGACGCTCCCTTGTCTTGTCCTCGAGGTACTGCTGCATCTCTGTAAATGCATAGGCTCTGCCTTCAAGGCCAGCATCCTTCAGTGCCTCGGCACTCTTTAGCTTGCTGTCCGTGAAGTATGCAATATGTGGATTGATCCTGAAACCGAACTCCTTGAGCTTTGCAAGGATATGGAGGTGGTCCTTCGGAGTCTCCTCCCTGTCTGTCCAGAATCCCTCGTAGATGAAGATATCGAGTGGAATCTTCGCTGTCTCGGAGGACTTCTGGCGTCTTACTGTACCTGCTGCAAGGTTTCTTGGGTTTGCCGCCCTGTCATCCGGATCCTCTATCGCTGCATTCACCTTCTCGAAATCGGCCTTTGCAAGGAAGACCTCACCTCTTACAGCGATGTCCACAGGTTCGGAAAGCCTGAGAGGAATGCTCCTGATCGTCTTTATGTTCTCGGTTACGTCGTTTCCGACCTCTCCGTTTCCTCTAGTTACACCACGGACAAGACGGCCCTTCTCATAGTAGAGGACCATGCTTATTCCGTCGATCTTCTCCTCGCCGACGAAGGAGAGCATGGAGGAATCCTTGCGGATGCACTTTCCCATGAAATCGAGGACTGCCTCCTCGGAATATGCCTTGTCCAGGGAGAGTACAGGAACGGAATGTGTGAACTCCGGAAAATCATTCGAGAGGTCGGAACCAACCCTCTTGGTCGGGCTGTCCGGGAATGCAAGTTCCGGATTCTCATCCTCGAGCTCAGAGAGCTCGTCGAAGAGTCTGTCATACTCCATATCCGATACTATCGGATTGCCGTCTACATAATATGCCTTCTGGTAGGCCCTCAGGAGATCCGAGAGCTCCATCACTTTCTTAAGCTTGTCCATAACTGGTGGAATTATAGCACGTATACCCCTCTTTTGTTGATTCTACATAGCAGAGATGTTAATCTTTACTCATGGCTGAAAAAAAGAATTTTTCCCGCATTGGAATGCGTTTCGGATGCATAGTCTCCACTGATGTTGCAGGTTGCGGAATCAGGAATGTGATCATGCCTGAACTGGACCAGAAATATTCCGTCATCACCGCAGACGACATCCCAGGAGAGAATGACATAGACATCTTCGGAACAAGGATTCCACTCCTTGCAAGGAACGAGATCCACTTCAAGGGAGAGGCCATCATGGCACTCTTCGGGCCTGACTATGAATCGGCCGAGATATTGAAGCGTCAGATCGTCATCGAGACCGGAGAGATCCGCGAGCATCGCGACGATGTGACTCCGGATGCAATCACAATCAACAAGCCCATTCCCGAAGAGGAAGACGACGATGTAATAGAGGATGAGGCAGAACTCATCCTATCCGAACCTATAGAGGAAAAGCCTGCAATCGACATCGAGATCATGGATATGCCCGACCTCGAGGAACTCAGGAGGAGGACCGAGAGGACAGAATCCGAAGAGGAGAAGCTTACATCGGGAGAGTACGGCTGGGGAAACCTGGACGACTACAGGAACGGCAAGAGGGAAGTCCACGAGGAGGACGGCGTAGAGGTCGAGGTCGTAAGGGAATTCAGGAGGATCGAAAGCTCCTTCAGGCTGGATCCTGTGGAGACCTGCCTATATACCTTATATACAGCAACATGCTGGATGGAGGGAAACATCCTCCACATCGAGATTCCTACCCAGTATCCTGAACTGGTGAGGGAGAGCATTGCAAGAGTCACAGGACTCGAGAAGAAGAAGGTGATCCTTCATATAAGGGACTACAACTCACCTTACGATGAGTTCTTCTATCCACCTGCAAAGATTGCCGCCATTGCTGCAGTTGCATGCCTCAAGCTGAAGGCTCCTGTAGAACTCAGGACCAGGGCATACTCCAGGAGGGGAATGATAAGGACCGAAAGGACCACCTACATGAACGAGGACAACAGGCCGGTAGCTGAAGAGGTCGTCCATACAGTCGACCTTGGAGCCTATCCATACCTCTGGAAGGAATATCAGCGTCAGGCAATTGCCGGTCTCATCCCTTCCTATCCCCTTTCAGCCTTCAAGGCAACTGTAAAGGTGGAAAAGAGCATCAACTACCCATCCAGCCTCTTTGCATCCCTCGGCTACTCCGAAGCCCTTGCATCGACTGAGTACCATGTATCGGAGCTTGCAAAGGAAAGCGGGATGACACCTTTCCAGTTCAAGATCCACGTAAACAGGGACAAGAGGAAGTTCACCGACTACCTCCCAGCTATCGAGCTTGCAGAGCTCAGGAAGCTTACGACCTCCGTTGCCCTGAAGAGCTCCTTTGACAGGAAGTGGAGTGCAAACAACTTCCAGAGAGGTGACTTCGGACTGCTTGGCTACCTCAAGGGAATCGGAATTGCAAGCGGAATAGGCATTGCAGGATTCTCCACATCCTTCATCAAGGAGAACGAGTTCTCTGCAAAGATGACATATACGGCAAAGGATACGGTAACCGTAAACAGCTCGGCCTTCAGCCATGGCACTGCACTCAGATACTGGAAGGGACTCATACAGGAGGAGCTGGGACTCGAGAAGACAGATGATGCAATCTTCCTTTCAAGCGAGCAGAATCCAATAGATTCCGGTCCTAAGATCCTATCCAGGTTCGTCTGCAACTTCTCACGTCAGCTCCAGGCCGGAGCGAAGAGACTCAGGCAGCTCAAGGAAACGGAGAAACCTCCATTCTCACTTCTCGTAGACGTAGAGAACAAGTACTTCCCATGCGAATTCGATGAAGGATGCTTCGGTGCGATGGCCATCGAACTGAGGATCGACGAGAGGGATTACGAGGTTACGGTAGAGGAAGTCTGGGCGGAGTACTCGCTTGGTGTGATTGCAGACGAGGCAACACTGGTGAACACGATAAGACAGGCTATAATGAGGACACTGGTGGAAAACGGAGCAAGGCTCTCATCCAGATGTGAAGTCAACATCATCATAAACAGACGCATCACCGACAATATCGCAGCTGTCAGGAGCATAACGAGAGCTCTCACGACAGCAGCGCTGATGAACGCAATAACACAGGCATTCGGAAAGAAGGGTTCCTACCTTCCGACCAGTGCATCCTTCCTGATAAGTGCAGGAAGGAGATAGGAGGCTGAATGAAGATAGAATGTACAATCGATGGCAGCACCCTTTCACTGTCACTCAATTCAAACAAGCCGCTTTCCAGGATCCTGATGGACAACCTGGACAACAAGTCGATGAACACCCACTGCAAGGGAAAGATGTGCGGACAGTGCATCGTGCTCATAAACAGCAAGCCGGTACTATCCTGCATGGTTCCAGCCTTCGAGATAAGGGGAAAGAACATCATCACCTTCGAGGCATTCCAGAAGACGAAGAACTATTCGGATATCGAGAGGGCCTATGAGATAGTGAAGGCCAAGCCATGCCCGAACTGCTTCAATGCAAAGACCCTGATCTTCGAGTCCCTTATTGCAAGGGGCGAGCAGGAACCAGAGGACATCATCAGGGAACTGGAGATCGTGAAGTGTCAGTGCCTTAACGGTCAGGATGCAGTGAAGATCGTCAAGGAAGCAATCGAGATAAGGAGAAAGAGACGTGTACGAAGGTCTTAGAAGCCCAAACATCCATACGCCGAAGAACCTCAGCGAATACTCTTCGATCATCCAGCATTATCCGAAGGCATCCCTATGGGCAGGCGGTACATATATAATGACAAGGAAGGACAGCTACCCTTCCAAGACAACGAACAACGAGATCATCTATCTCGGTGAGGTCGATGACCTGCATAGGTTCCTCAGAAACGACAGGATGGCAGAGTTCGGTTCCATGGTCACCATGGACGAGATCCTATCCACAGGAAAGACGATCCTCCCGAAGGTACTCATAGAGAACATAAAGGCACTCGGCGGACAGATCGTCTGCTCAAGGGTAACCATCGGAGGCTCCATTGCAACTCCCGATTTCAGGACATCCTTCCCTTCCACATTCATCATACTGGATGCAATGTGCGAGGTGAAGTTCCCAAGGAAGAAGAGGATGCACTCCAAGTGGGTTCCCATGATAAACGTATTCGACAAGGCCGGAAGACTCAATCTTCCTCCAAACGGACTCATCTCAAAGGTAAGGATCGGCTTCACGGACAAGAGCTACCAGATATTCAGGGAAGCGGGATCCTTCATGACCGATCCGGAGAACGCAGTATCGGTAAGCTTCGTATGCAACCTCGAGGAGGATGTAGTAAGCGACGCACGTTTTGCTGTAACATACCCTAACCTCGGGTTCGTGACATCAAGAGACCTCGACAACCTCTTCTCATCGATCAGGCTGCCGATGGACAGGGTGGAAAGTGCAACAATGGAAGATGCAATCATACAGAACATATCATCTTCCCTGCTGGGCATCTCGGACCTGCAGAAGACAAGGACAAGAGGGATAATCAAGGAAATCCTCAGCGACCTCAACATGAAGTCGCTTACAAGTCCATACATCGAACAGAAGATAACATTCTAGGAGAGACATGAGCAATTTCGTACATCTACATAACCATACCGACTTCTCGCTCCTCGATGGAGCAGCTCCAATCGAACGCTATATCGCAAAGGCGAAGGAATGCAACATGCAGCACCTCGCCATCACCGACCATGGCAACATGTATGGAGCGATCTACTTCTACCAGGGATGCAGGGAAGCTGGAATCAATCCTCTCGTAGGATGTGAGTTCTACATGAACCCGAAGGACAGGAGAAGCAGGGACCCAAACAACAAGTACTACCATCTCATCCTCATTGCAATGACGGACAAGGGTTACCACAACCTGATGGAACTCAACGCAATCGCCTTCAAGGAAGGTTTCTACTACAAGCCGAGGATCGATGACGAGTCCCTCAAGGCACATAGCGAGGACCTCATCTGCTGCTCGGCATGTCTTGCAGGCGAGATCATCCAGATCCTCATGCAGCCTCAGCAGAAGGGAATGCGCGAGTTCATCCAGCCAATGCCTGAGCAGGAGGAGAAGAACTACGAAGCCGCCAAGGAAAGGATACAGTGGTTCAAGGATGTTTTCGGTGACAGATACTACATCGAGCTCCAGGACCATGGACTCATAGAGCAGAAATATACAAACCCGATCCTTGTGAAGCTTGCCCACGAGATGGATGTACCACTTGTATGTACAAACGACATCCACTACATCGAGAAGGAAGACTGGAATGCACAGGATACCCTCCTCTGCATCGGAACAGGAGCAAAGAAGCTAGAAGAGAACAGGATGAAGTTCCCTTGCCACGAGTTCTACTTCAAGACTCCAGAGGAGATGACCAATCTCTTCTCATGGTGTCCGGAAGCAGTCGAGAATACAGTGAAGCTCGCTGAGCGCTGCCATCTCGAGATCAACTTCCCAGGCCCTATCCTTCCTAAGTGTTCCATCCCTGCACCTTTCAGGACAGAGGATGAATACCTTGTATACCTAGCAAACGACGGACTGAGGAAGCGCTACGATGTAATCACGGAAGAACTCCAGACCAGACTCGACTACGAGCTCAACATCATCATGAAGATGAAGTTCCCTTCCTACTTCCTCATCGTACGAGACTACATCCACTGGGCGAAGGACCATGACATTCCGGTAGGACCTGGAAGAGGTTCCGGAGCAGGATCCCTCGTTGCCTATGCAATCACGATCACCGACGTTGACCCTATGAAGTACTCGCTCCTCTTCGAGCGATTCCTCAATCCTGAAAGAGTATCCATGCCGGACTTCGACATCGACTTCTGCTTCGAAAGAAGAGGCGAGGTAATCGACTACGTAACAGAGCACTACGGCAAGGACAAGGTAGGACAGATCGTAACATTCGGTACCTTGAAGACAAAGGCCGTAGTAAAGGACGTCGCGAGAGTACTCGACATCCCATACGACGAGTCCAACAAGATCTGTGCACTCATTCCGGATGAACCGAAGATCAACATCCAGAAGGCTCTCGACATGGAGCCTAAGCTGAAGGAATACGAGGACAGGGGCGGAGTGTATGCAGAACTCTTCGAGACAGCAAGAAGACTCGAGGGACTGCATAGACATACATCCCTCCATGCAGCAGGTGTCGTAATCGGAAGGGAGGATCTCGAGAAGTACGTTCCACTAATGTGCGATCCGAAGACCGGCGGTCTTGCCTCCCAGTACACCATGAAGCAGATCGAGGACTGTGGACTCGTAAAGATGGACTTCCTCGGTCTCAAGACGCTTACACTGATCAAGCATACGGAAGACCTCATCAGGAAGAGGGTCCCATCCTTCGACATCACCAAGATCGACGAACTCGACGGTCCGACATTCAAGATGCTCTGCGAGGGAGACTCATCCTGCGTATTCCAGTTCGAATCCCCTGGAATGAGACGAATCCTCAAGAGGGCACAGCCTTCCAACATCGAAGACCTCGTATCCCTGAACGCACTCTACAGACCGGGTCCTATGCAGTTCATCGACCAGTTCATCGACTCGAAGCAGGGAAGGATGGAGATCACCTATCCAGACCCAGACCTCGAGGATGTACTGAAGACGACATATGGAGTAATCGTCTACCAGGAGCAGGTAATGCAGGTAGCCCAGATCATTGCAGGCTACTCACTTGGCCAGGCAGACATCCTGAGACGTATCATGGGTAAGAAGCAGAAGGACAAGCTTGCTGCCGAGCTCGTGAAGTTCATCGATGGTGCCGTAAAGCGCGGCTACGATGCAAAGCATGCAGAAGACATCTTCCACATCCTCGAACCATTCGCAGGATATGGATTCAACAAGTCCCACGCCGTTGCCTACTCCATCGTCGCCTACCAGACAGCATTCCTGAAGGCGAACTATCCAGCGGAGTTCCTCGCAGCGAACCTCACGAACGAGATGAACAGTCCGGACAAGTTCACGGAATACCTGAACCTTGCACCTGTCATGGGACTGAGGATCCTTCCACCTTCAATCAACAAGTCCACCGTCCACTTCAACGTAGCGGATGGAGACATCATCTACGGCTTGGCCGGAATCAAGAACGTAGGTGAGAACGCTGTAGGAGTCATCATCGAGGAAAGGGAGAAGAACGGTCCTTTCACATCCTTCATCGAATTCCTCCAGAGAATGCCTGAAGCACTCAACTCCAGACTTCTCGAGTCCCTGATCATGGCAGGAGCATTCGACGAGCTCGGTGTAAACCGTGCAACCCTCATGGCAAACCTTCCGGATGCAATCAACTACGACAAGGCTACAAGGGAACTCACGGCAGGAGGACAGATGTCACTCTTCGGAGAGGAGGATGCTGCCATGAACGAGTTCACCATGAGACCAGTGGACGACCTCACAACCGATGAGAAGCTGAGGACGGAGAAGGAGCTTCTCGGCTTCTACATCTCCGGCCATCCTGTAGATACATACAGGGAGAAGATGGAGGAATGCGTAAGAATCCGCTTCAACCATCCTGAGGACATCCCTCTTGCAAGGTCAACCAACGTAATCGCAATGGTTGCTGGAATGAAGGTCATCAAGCTGAAGGACGGCAAGAAGATGTGTGCATACACTCTCCAGACAAAGGATGGAGAGATGGATTCCATCGCCTTCCCAAAGACATACGAGAAGCTCGAGGGAAAGATCGAGACGAACGTCGTCTACGGCTTCAAGGGTTCATTCTCCCAGAGGGGAGATGGACTCTCATATGCAATCGACGAGGTAATGGACCCGAACCTCATGCAGCCTGACCACATCAACAGGATCGTAATCGAGCTGAAGGAAGACCAGGTCATGGAGAGCGGCAACATCGAAATGCTGAAGAATACGCTCAAGGACAACAAGGGAGAGATACAGGTATGTCTCGAACTTCCAAAGCAGATGAAGGGATTGAAGCTAGGCTACAACCTCAGCGTCGGCTACAGGTCGGACCTCGTAAAGGAGCTCAAGGAGCTTCCAGTGGTCGAATCAGTCAGAATCTATTAACTTCTTTCTAGGAGACAAAAAGTAAATATGGCAAAAATTGCATTGTTCATAGCCAGGATGCTTGAGGTCTACTCATTCATCATCTGGATCCGCATCCTATTCTCATGGATCAGCCCATACTCAAGACCGGGCTCATTCTCATACTATCTCGGAGCGATGGTAGACCCATACCTCAACATGTTCCGTTCGTCCAAGCTCCGCGTAGGCATGCTGGACTTCTCACCCATCCTGGGAATCGGAGTCCTATCTGTCGTCCAGAGCGTATTCCAGATCTATGGATACTACGGAAGGATAACACTTTCCCTGATCATACAGCTCTTCATCCAGGCCTTCTGGGCATATGGACTGCAGATCTTCTTCTCCATAGGTTTCATCATGCTGCTGATGACAACGATCGCATCCTTCATGCGTCAGGGAAGATTCAAGTTTGCCATGAGCCAGATAGGAGCAACAGTATTCGGACCTATGGAAGCATGGATCCAGAGGACATTCTTCAGGAACAGGATCGTCAAGGCTACAACCATGAAGCTCCTCCTCTGTGCTGTCTATGTCGTACTCTACTTCGCATGCAGGTATTTCCTCGTACTCCTGCTGAACCTTGCAATGAGGATCCCTTTCTAGACAAAGCCCATGAAGACATCTCCTGACTCCATCCTCAACGTACCGAAGGTAGGAAAAGCATTGGGAAAGGACTTCGAGAACCTCGGAGTCAAGACGCTTTCCGATATGCTTTCCCTGCTTCCACGTGCGTACGAGGACAGGCGTTTCGAACGCCGTGTCAGGGATACGGATGAAGAGAATCCATACATCTACTGCAGGATATGCATCGAGAGGAAGTCCTACTTCCCTACAAGGAATGGAAGGACACTTAAGGTAACCTGCAGGGATGACAGCGGAACGGAAGTCAACCTCCTATGCTTCAACAGGGACTTCCTGGACCGCACACTCCACATCGGAGATACATATTACATCTCAGCTACCGTACAGCACAGCTACGGAAGCTACAACTCATCGGCATTCGACCTGAAGAGGACAAGGGAGGAAGCAGGAATAGGAACCATCCTTCCCATCTATCCCCTCTCGGGTTCCCTTACTCAGAAGCTGATGAGAAATGCAGCGAAATTCGCACTTTACTCACTTACACCGATAGAGGACGACCTACCTCAGTCCATGTACACACGTCTTGGTCTGATGCATCGGGATGAAGCCTTCAGGGCAATACATATGCCAAAGGACCCAGAGGATGTGAAGAGAGCAAGGACAAGTCTTGCCTTCACAGAGCTCTTCATGCTCGAGCTCAAGCTTATGAGGGAGAAGGGAGTCAACAGGAAGAGGACGCCGGGAAGGCTCTCGAAGAAGGAGAATGAACTACTCTCATCACTTCCATTCAACCTGACAGATGACCAGATGAAGGTAATCAGGGAGATCGACAGGGACCTCGATGGAGAGAGACCGATGAACAGGCTTCTCCAGGGTGATGTAGGATCCGGCAAGACACTCGTTGCATGGATGTCATCGCTCCATGCAATAGCAGAGGGAAAGCAGGTTGCCTTCATGGCACCGACAGAACTACTTGCACTACAGCACGCAGAGAAGGCATCGGAGCTTCTCTCCCCACTTGGTGTGAACATCTGCTTCCTCACAGGCGAGGTATCCGGAAAGAGGAGGAAGCTCCTCATAGAGAAGCTGAAGGCAGGAGAGATCGACCTTGCCATCGGAACCCACGCACTCTTCTCTACAGATGTCGAATTCAGGAATCTCGGTTATGTAATCATCGACGAGCAGCACCGCTTCGGAGTCGAGCAGATGAATACCCTCCTCAGGAAGGGCAGGCGTCCTCACATGCTTGCAATGACTGCAACTCCAATTCCAAGGTCGTTGGCACTCACTGTCTTTGCAGACCAGGACATATCCACGATCCATACGATGCCGTCGGGAAGAAAGCCTGTAGTCACTCACCTCGTCAGGGAATCCAGACGAGAGGAGATGTTCTCTGCAATCGAGGTGGAATTCAGGAGAGGTCACCAGGCCTACTTCGTCTATCCCAGGATATCGGACGAAGGGGACAGCGAACTCAGGGACGTAACGACGATGTACGATGAGCTCAGCAGGAGATACCCTGGCTACAGGTCCAGGATAATCCACTCAAAGCTCGAGGACGATGAGAAGATGGAGATCCTCAATGCATTCAGGAACCACGAGCTCGACTACCTCGTATCGACATCGGTAGTGGAAGTCGGTATCGACGTACCCAATGCAACAGTGATCGTAATCGAACATGCAGAGAGATTCGGACTTGCGGCCCTCCACCAGCTCAGGGGAAGAGTCGGAAGGTCGGACCTTGCATCCTACTGCTTCCTTGTATTCGGCTCATCACTTACAGACGAAGGTAAGGAGAGACTCTCGATACTCAAGAAGACCAATGACGGTTTCCAGATTGCAGAGAAGGACCTCGAGATAAGGGGACCTGGAGACATGGTCGGTTCACGCCAGAGCGGATTCATCTCATTGAAGTATGCATCTCTCACTGAGGACTATGAACTCATCAACAGGGCAAAGGAAGAAGCCGAGAGGATAGTCCTCGAGGACCGTGGCCTCATAAAAGGAGAGAATGCGATACTGAGAAAGGTTGTCACGGAAACAAATAACCTTTAATCTTAGATTCATGAGAATAACAGGTGGTAAATACTTAAGAAGAAATGTCGTCTGTCCTCCAGGCGTAATCCGTCCTGCCATGGATAGGATGAGGGAATCCCTCTTCTCGATCCTTGGAGACCTCACAGGATGCTCCTGGCTCGATCTCTTTTCAGGATCAGGCTGCGTAGCCATCGAGGCTGCAAGCCGTGGAGCAAGCCCAATTCACCTTGTAGAGATGGACAGGGGCAAGAAGACGACAATAGAGAAGAACCTTTCATTCGTCGAAGAGGACAAGCGCCTCTTCATGATGGACGTAAACAGATACCTTTCACAGTGCATCCATTCATATGACTATGTATATGCAGACCCTCCATTCAATATGGAAGGAAAGGTCGAACTTGCGAAGAAGATTGCAGACTACCATATCGTCAAGGACGGAGGACTCTTCATCATCCACTATCCAGAGGAGGAGAAGAGTGCATGGCCAGAGGAGATCCCAGGCTTCGAGTTCAAGGACGAGAGGAAGTACGGAAGATCCACTCTCCGCTTCTACAGGGCAGTAAGATCATGATCAGAGTCGACGAGAACGACGTATCCTATGATACATATGGAGTAAGGGCTGCAGACTGCGACAGGTTCAACGATGCATCCCTTACATTCTTCTTCTCCGCTATCCAGGAGATGGGAGGAGCCCATGCACATATGAAGAACCTCTCCATCGAGCAGATGCAGAAGGATCTAGGATGGACATGGATCGTGACAAGAAGCCATGTGGACTTCCACAGGATCCCGCATTGGTTCGATGATGTAGATATGGTCTCCTGGCCACAGAAGGGATATCACCTGAACTGTCCAAGAGCTGTCGAAGGCTATGTCGGTGGAGAACTCTATTTCGAGGCCATGACCCACTGGGTCCTCATGGACGCCAGGAAGATGAGACCTGTAAGACCAAAGGAGATCGAGAACATGCTTCCGGCTCCCGACGAGAGCGACCACTTCAAGGACCCAGCCCTTCCAAAGCTTCCAAGATGGGAGGATTTCAAGGCCGTCGAGGTGGGAAAGACATATACTCCCCATCCACACTACTACGACATCGACATAAACAGGCATGTAAACAACATCATCTACACAAGATGGCTCGCTGAAGCACTGGGAGAGGAATTCCTCGATGAGTTCAGACCATCAGTGATGGATGTACAGTGGATACAGCAGACCTATGCCCATGATGAGATCAGGGTCGAGACAATCTTCCTCGAGAAGTCAGAGGAGAGAATCGAGGTAGCCCAGAGAATCATGAGGAAGGAGACAGAAAAAGAGGATACCCTCCTCTTCGAGGCAGTATCCTCCTGGATCCACAAGTAGGAATATCAATAATGAGGTGGACGCTGGCTCGGCCTGTCCGGGCTGTTCTCCTCAATCAGCTCCAATACCTTCTTTTCAAGGTTCAGCAGCTGCACCTCGAGTCTGGTGATTTCCTTACCCTGCTCGATTACCACTTCATTGAGGACCGCATTCTGGTCCTCAAGGTAACATATCTTCATTTCAAGCTTATCCAATTCTTCGTTCATAGCTAGATATTATAATAAAATCGGTATCTTTACCAATCTTTTAGCAAGATGAAACAAACTGCAACAAAAATACCACACTAAAAGAATATATGTGTTACACTTTTAGTTACATTCAAGGAGAAACACACAATGAAAGGTGAAAGAGTAGCACAGCTGGAATTATTGCTGAGAAGCCATCCAGAGGGACTGAGACGAGCTGAAATCGCAAGACGCCTCGGAGTGCACAGATCCACAATATCCCGCTATGTCGAAGAGCTGGCAGAGAAGATTGAACTTTACGAAGAGAACAATCTGATAAAGATCAAACCAAAGGAAGATGAGACTACAGAACAGCTCTCCATCTACGAATCCCTTGCCTTCAACATGAGTGCAGAGATGCTCGTCAACAACCTGGATATCCAGAACCCACATCTTGCTTCAGGACTGAGGAAGCTCGGAATGAACATGTGGTCATACGCCCCGAAGATTGCAAACAACGTAATGGAGCTTGCCGACCAGATCGACAAGAACATCGAGGAGCACAAGAACCAGAACAGTACATACAACAAGATACTCGAGGTCTTGATAGACTGCTGGGTATCAGGCCGTATTGCACGCATCATCAAGGAAACCGAGAATGGTCCTGAAGAGATCGAGATTGCCCCTTACTTCATCGGATTCAAGGATGAGGCATCTGGAAGGATCCCTATCACAGTAACAGGAAGACTCCGCCATACGACAGATATCGTCACGATCGACATCACATTGATCTCGAACGCAATCATGCTGGACGAGACATACACGATTCCAGATAACCTCAAGCCGTTCAAGAGCAATCCAGAGAAGAACCACTACGATGCAATCGACATGATTCCACTTACCCTGAAGGTAAAGGAGAAGTCAGCCCTTAACAGCTTCTCCACCATCATCCATGGAAACATCGAATGCCGCGAGCAGGAGGATGGAAACTACTACTGCTCATTCAGTGCAGAGAACTCAATCGAGCTCATGCTGAGGATCATACAGTCCGGAACCTCCGTCGAGGTAATCGCACCGGATTCCTACAGGAACAAGCTTGTAAGATATCTCGACAGCATCCTGTCGATCTACAGGAAGTAATGCAGAGAGGGAAGGACATGCTCCTTCCCTTTTCACTTTCCAAGTGGAAAAGTAATTGGACAATTCATATGGGAAAGCCATTTGAATGTTTCAGTTCGTTGCATTTTACCTGACAGGCTGCAGTAAATGGTAGATTTATCGCCGGGGAGTACTGAAGTCAAAATAATTCTTTCTATTCTAGATATTTGTGATAGAATATGGGTGTGGTAACAATAAGCCTTTCCACACCCCCTTTGCTGAGCTACCTAGCCATAGGTAGCTCTATTTTTTACACAGCAGCACCCTTGCACAGAAAAGCCTGCCAAAGATTTGGCAGGCCTTATTCTTTGTTGGAAGTCAACAAAAAGGAGGGCGCCTTCCGGCGTCCTCCTATTGGATTCATGCGGATTTCCTATTAGAGGATCTCGCCCATGACCTGACCACACTTCTCGTAGAATGCGAGTCTTTCCTTAGCGTCGGCTGCTGCCTTAGCGAAGAGCTCGTCTGCATGGTTAGGGTTTGTCTTGTAAAGGGAAGCGTATCTGACCTCGCCCTTGATGAATGTCTCGTAATCACCTGTAGCTGGCTTTGTCTCCCAAGTAAACTTCTTGCCCTCTGGTCCTTCTGGGTTGAATCTGTAGAGTGGCCAGTAACCAGCCTCAACAGCCTTCTTAGCCTCGACCTGAGAGTATCTCATGTTGATACCGTGGTTGATACATGGAGCGTAGCAGAATACGATGGAAGGTCCGTGGTAAGCAACTGCTTCCTGGAGGCACTTCTGAGCCTGCTGTCTGTTGTATCCGAGAGCACAGGATGCTACGTAAACGTGACCGTAGGACATGCACATGAAGCCCATGTTCTTCTTGCCGATCTGCTTACCAGCGTTAGCGAACTTAGCTACAGCACCGATTGGTGTTGCCTTGGAAGCCTGTCCACCTGTGTTGGAGTAGACCTCTGTATCGAGAACGATGATTGTAACGTTCTTGCCGGAAGCAACAACGTGGTCTACACCACCGTAACCGATATCGTATGCCCATCCGTCACCACCGATGATGAGGACTGCCTTGTCTGTGAAGTAATCCTGGAGCTCGATGACCTTAGCGAGTGTCTCCTTGTTAGCCTCTGTTGCAACTTCTGCTGCGAGGAGAGCCTGGACTTCCTTCTGAGCTGCGAAGCCTTCTTCACCTTCGTTGTCCCAGAGTGTGTAGCACTTCTCGATACCAGCCTTGAGTGCATCGGAGCAGCCAAGAGCAAGGAGAGCGTCACACTTGATCCTGAGGAGGGATCTGTTGGAATCGACAGCGAGTCTCATACCAAGACCATACTCAGCGTTGTCCTCGAAGAGTGAGTTACCCCAAGCTGGGCCTCTACCATCGGACTGTCTCTTTGTGTATGGGATTGTTGGGAATGTACCGGAGTAGATTGAAGAACAACCTGTAGCGTTAGCGATGATTGCTCTCTCTCCACATACCTGTGAAAGAAGCTTGACATATGGTGTCTCACCACAACCAGCACATGCGCCGGAGAACTCGAAGAGTGGCTGCTTGAACTGAAGTCCCTTGACTGTGTTCATGTTGAGGCCATCGAGGTTGTCGTATGTGAGGTCTTCGAAGAACTCAGCGTTAGCTGTCTCACCAGCCTCTCTCTCTTCAACGAGTGTCCTGAACTCGAGAGCCTTCTCCTTAGCTGGGCAAGCCTCGATACATACACCACATCCCTGACAATCTTCTGGGTAGACCTGAATCTTGAAGAGGAGGTTTCTGTCGTTCTTTGTGTTGGACTTGATAGCGTGGAATGTCTCTGGAGCCTTCTCCATATCCTCTGGTGTGATCTGCTTAGCGCGGATAGCTGCGTGTGGGCAGGACTGTACACACTGGTTACACTGGATACACTTTGTGGAATCCCAGTGAGGGATGAATGCTGCAACGCCTCTCTTCTCGAGCTTAGCTGTTCCAGTTGGGAGGGAACCATCGTAGCTCATTGCAGAAACTGGGATGTTGTTTCCCTCGAGGTGCATGATTGGCTCGATGATGTTCTTTGTGAACTCGTCAGCATCCTCTGGGATGAGTCTCTTTGGCTCGTAGGAAACTGTGATCTCGGAAGGAACCTTGACCTCTACGAGAGCGTCAGATGCGCCGTCGATAGCTGCCCAGTTCTTCTTTACAACGTCCTCACCCTTTCTGAGGAATGTCTTCTTTACATACTTCTTGATGAGATCGATTGCCTCTTCCTCTGGGAGGATTGCGGAAATCTTGAAGAATGCAGCCTGCATTACAGTGTTGATTCTTGAACCAAGACCTGCTGCCTTAGCAATCTCAAGAGCGTTGATGTTGTAGAAGCGGATGTGCTTGTTGATGATCTGCTCCTGCATCTTTCTTGTGAGGTGGTTGAATACCTCGTCGGAAGGAATTGCGGAGTTGAGGAGGAATACGCCACCGTCCTTGAGGTCGGAAAGCATATCGTATCTGCCGATGTAAGCTGGGTTGTGGCAAGCTACGAAGTCAGCGTGGTCGATGAGCCATGGCATATCGAGGTTGCTGTTTCCGAATCTGAGGTGGGAGATTGTGATACCACCGGACTTCTTGGAGTCGTAAGCGAAGTAAGCCTGTGCGTTCTGGTCTGTGTTGTCACCAATGATCTTGATGGAGTTCTTGTTTGCACCAACTGTACCGTCGGAACCGAGACCCCAGAACTTGCAGGAAACTACTCCCTTTGGAGTTACGTCGATTGGATCGCAGATGTCGATGGATCTGTTTGTGACGTCATCGTTGATACCAACTGTGAAGTCGTGGTGTGCCTTCTCAGAAGCGAGGAAGTCGAATACAGACTTAGCGTGTGTAGGAGTGAAGTCCTTGGAGGAGAGACCGTATCTACCACCGATGACCTTGATGCCCTCTCTGTGCATGAGATCGAGAGAAGCTACAACGTCGAGGTAGAGTGGCTCACCTACTGCACCAGCTTCCTTAGTCCTGTCGAGAACAGCGATTCTCTTTACTGTCTCAGGAAGAGCTGCTACGAAGTGCTCAGCGGAGAATGGTCTGTAGAGTCTGACCTTCATGAGACCAACCTTGTGGCCGCGCTCGTTGAGGTAGTCAACTGCCCAGTCGAATGTGTCAGCTGCGGAACCCATTACGATTACAACGTCTGTTGCATCTGGAGCACCGACATAGTCGAAGAGGTGGTACTGTCTGCCTGTGATTGTGTAGACCTTGTCCATGTACTTCTGGACGATTGCAGGAACTGCATCGAAGTACTTGTTGACTGTCTCTCTTCCCTGGAAGTATACGTCTTCGTTCTGAGCTGCAACCTTTGTCTTTGGATGCTCAGGGCGCTGTGCTCTAGCTCTGAATCTCTCGATGTACTTCTCCTCGACGATTGTCTTGATGTCGTCGTAGGAAATCTCCTCTACCTTCTGGATCTCGTGGGATGTCCTGAATCCATCGAAGAAGTTGAGGAAAGGAACCTCAGACTCAAGAGTGGAAAGATGAGCAACGAGTGCCATATCCATTGTCTCCTGGATTGAGGAAGCAACTGTCATTGCGAAACCTGTGTTGCGGCAAGCCATAACGTCGGAATGGTCACCGAAGATAGCAAGGGACTGTGCTGCAATAGCTCTAGCGGAAACATGGAAGACTGTAGGAGTAAGCTCACCTGCAATCTTGTACATGTTAGGGATCATGAGGAGAAGACCCTGTGATGCTGTGAATGTTGTTGTAAGAGCACCAGCTGCAAGAGCACCATGTACTGCACCAGCTGCACCAGCCTCTGACTGCATCTCCATGATGTCTACTTTCTTGCCCCAGAGGTTTTCTCTACCTGTTGAGGACCACTGCTCTGCATACTCACCCATTGGTGAGGATGGAGTAATAGGATAAATAGCGGCTACATCGCTGAATGCATATGCTATATGCGCAGCAGCGGTGTTTCCATCAATGGTAACCATTTTCTTGTCTGCCATTTTTTGTTACGCTCCCAAAATATAGTATTTCCGTGGTTTTACACGGTCTTGTGACTAATCACTATTATTAGCATATCTCAAGTAGTGTTGATTGACAACCTTGGAATAGAGTAAAGAGATAAAAAAGCACTGACTTGAGACCTTTTTTGAAACATTGTTCCATCATCGTCTTACAACATGCACCATATCGAATTAAAATTATCTACACATATGTTGCAACCTGTTTCGGCAGCCTCTCTCCCAAGCCCTATTCCAAGGCCATTATCCAGACTGCACTGCACTCCTGAAACCCACCTGAAAAACATACAGAAACGCATTTCTGTGCAAAAATATATTTGACTTACCTCCATGCCCATAGAATAGTTCTAATTATGCAAAGTTCATCACATAAAAGGAGAAACAGATGAAAGGAAACAAGCTCAGAGCAGTATTGTCGTTCCTGATGATACTCATTACATTATCATCCTGTCAGACCATCCCGCCAGTGGATCTCGAGGCAAAGGTTTCAGGTCTGGATCCGAACAATCCATATGCAGCAATCTACACAGGACTCTTCCTCGAACAGAAGGCATCGATTACAGATCCTTCCATTCCGAAGGGAGCTGAACCGACTCCATTCCAGAAGGCAGAAGCCGAATATGCTATCTACATCCCGGAAGGCACAGAGACAAGAAGCCCTGCAGTCATCATCCTCGTTCCAGACGGAATGACAGCCCATGATTTCGCAGCAGGCCCAATTGGAATGGAATGGATGGCAGCGGCAGGAAAGGATCCTGTACATAAGTATGCAGTTGCCTTCGTCCAGCCGGAAGGAACCTGGAACAACTCATTCGATGAGGACAGGAGGAACGAACCTCTTGCCATCTACGGTGTGTTCAAGGCAATCAACAGCACAAGCGTACCGGATGGAAACGCCTTCTACTCACTCGACAAGAACCGCGTATCCCTGGTAGGTTACGGTGAAGGTGCAACGGCAGCTCTCTATGCAGCCGCTGAATATCCTGCAGCATATGCAAACCTCACATTGGTCGACATGCCTTCCTTCGATATGGACAGACTCGAATCCCTTCTCTCAGAGGATGCATTCCCATACATCACAGGCAATACAGACGGCCTTGGAGAGATCAGGAACAGTGATGTTCCAATGCCTGTATTCACACTCGACAGGAACGGTACAGCCGGTGCAGATGCAGCTGCAGTATTTGCTGCAGACAATGCCAGGCACGAGAAGGTGGATGTAACCGAGAAGCCAGAGCTCATCAGGACTGAAAAGCTCAGCAGGAACATCAATGTCGAGAGACTCTACTCAGAGTACCTCTCCTCCAACGGAAGATATCTCGGCTATCCAGGTGGAACAATAAGGGACAACATCACAAGGGACATGAAGGGATTCACTGTAGTTGAAGACACAACATGGACATTCGAGGAAGTGCAGACAGGCAGGGACAGGAAGCCACTCCTCGATGCAGATGGAAATCCAGTGATGAAGGAGAGGACACACTACAACAAGTTCTTCGTCTACGTACCTGAGAACCTTCCTGAAGGACCAAGACCTCTTGTACTTGCCCTCCACGGAAACAGTGCCGCTCTCAACGACCTCATCAGTGAATCCAGATGGACAGACATAGCAGACGAGGAAGGAATCATCATCTGCTTCGTCCAGGGAACAATGGCCGATGGAGGAAAGGCTCCAGTTCCAGGCTGGCCGGCAAGCAATGCCATAGCTCATCTCGAACACGACATCGAGTACATGAAGGAGCACTACGACATCGACGAAGAGAGGATCTATGCAGCAGGTCACTCACTTGGTGCAATGACGATCGGTGGAACAATCATCAATGAAAAGCCGGAGCTCTGCGCTGCATATTCCATGAACGGAGGAATGATGGGAGGAAGTCCAGAAAAGGGCAAGGCACTTGCTCCTTGCACAGGACAGATGGCTCAGTATGATTTCGGTGCCATGCCTCCTACCTACCAGGTAATGAAGAGCTTCGTGGATCCGTTCCTCACAGTAAACGGACTGGATCCAGCTACAGCTATGCAGGAAAGGGGAAAGGTCGAGGAACTCGGCAATGGCAAGTACAGCAGATACACAGCAGAAATCGACGGCGCTCCAGTAGTCGAATTCATCGGCGTATGGCAGTCACCTCACGTATTCATGGCAGAGGAAGCACGCCTTGCATGGGATTTCATGAAGCATTGGACAAGAAACGGGAATGGTTCATTCTACGATGGCAGGCTTGTAGAGCTTCCATAGTCCAAGACATATAAGCAACATCCAGGGGAGCACTGCATTGCAATGCTCCCCTTCCCTTTCTTCAAGGAAATTGATGAAGGGGAAGGAAAAACATGGTATCTTCTTATCTTGAGGGGAAAGGAATAGATGGGAAGACGACTGGTCATCGGAGATATACACGGCTCCTACCGAGCTCTCATGAGAGTGTTCGAGAAGGCATCGGTCAGCTACGACGATGAGGTGTTCTTCGTCGGCGACATCTCTGACGGCTATCCCGAGACGCTTGAATGTCTCAGACTCTTCTACAGCATGAGCAACTTCCATGGAGTCATCGGCAACCATGACTTCTGGCTTACAAACTACCTGTCGTCCAGGGAGACTCCTCTAATCTGGCTTGGACAGGGTGGAAACCACACAGTCACCAGCATCGACAAGGCTCCAAAGAGAGAGCGGCTGATGTATGCTGAGTTCCTTTCCTCCTGGCCCTATGTCCTGAAGACAGGAAACGACCTCATAATGCATGGAGGACCTGCAGACTTCACAGTAGAGGAGCTTGAGGAGATAGCAGGTATCAAGCGCCATGCATACGAGGAGAACGACAGGACAAGTCCCGGCTACAGGATTGCCTGGGACAGGAACTACTTCTACAACACATTGGACGGCAGGCAGAAGCATCTGGAGAGAAGGATCATCACAGGACATACTCCTGTCAGGAACAGGCCTTATATATCGAAAGATGGACTTCTGATAAACCTCGATACAGGAGCCGGCTTCAACGGCCCACTTACCATGATGGACATCGACTCGATGGAGATCTTCCAGTCGAATGGATCTGATACATACTACCCTGGCTTCATTCCTCGTCCCGGCATGGAAAAGCACATTGCCGAGATGATCAACTTCGAGGAAAACCTATTCTGAAAAATCAATGAAAAATGCGCTTCCTTCCCGAATATACGAGACAGAAACGCATCTTTCTTCACTAGAGGTTACATGACCTTCTTTTGGGGAAGAGTCCATCTGGGCCTTCCCCTATCATCTTACTCAATAGCCCATTGCACACATTGCATCGGCAACCTTCCTGAAGCCTGCGATGTTTGCACCCTTTACGTAGTTTACATAGCCGTCAGCTTCCCTGCCTTCCTTGATGCATGCAGCATGGATGTTGACCATGATGGTCTTGAGCTTCTCGTCGACTTCCTCTGCTGTCCATGAGAGGTGCATTGCATTCTGAGTCATCTCGAGTCCGGAGCATGCAACACCACCTGCGTTTGCAGCCTTGCCAGGAGCAAAAGGAACTCTCTTGCCGATGATGTACTGGATAGCCTCTGCTGTGCATCCCATGTTGGATGTCTCGATGATGTACTTTACACCGTTGTCGATGAGAGTCCTTGCATCCTCAAGTCCGAGCTCGTTCTGGATTGCGCAAGGGAATGCCATGTCTACTGGAACCTCCCAAGGCTTCCTGCCTGGAACGAACTTGGCACCGAACTTCTCAGCGTATGGAGCTACGACATCGTTGTTGCTGAGTCTGAGTTCTCTCATGTAGTCCCACTTCTCCTGGGTTGAGATTCCCTCTTCGTCGATGATGTATCCATCAGGACCGGAGATTGTGACTACCTTTGCTCCGAGCTGAGTTGCCTTCATTACAGCACCCCATGCTACGTTGCCGAAACCTGAGATTGCAACTCTCTTTCCTTCCATTGTGTCGCCAGCTGCCTTGAGGACCTCATTTGCAAAGTACATTGTACCGTAGCCTGTTGCCTCTGGGCGGACAAGGGAACCACCGAATGGAAGGCCCTTTCCTGTGAGGACTCCTGTGTTCTCGTCTCTGAGTCTCTTGTACTGACCATATAGATAACCGATCTCACGTGCGCCACAGCCGAGGTCTCCTGCTGGAACGTCTGTGTCTGGTCCGATATACTTCTGGAGCTCTGTCATGAAGGACCTGCAGAAACGCATGATCTCCATGTCTGACTTACCCTTTGGAGAGAAGTCTGAACCACCCTTGCCACCACCCATTGGAAGGGATGTGAGGCTGTTCTTGAAGATCTGCTCGAATCCGAGGAACTTCAATGTGCCGAGTGTTACGGATGAATGGAATCGGAGTCCACCCTTGTATGGGCCTATTGCGTTGTTGAACTGTACGCGGTATCCACGGTTGACCTGGATCTCCCCATTGTCATCTTCCCATTCAACCTTGAATGTGAAGACCCTATCCGGCTCTACGATCCTATCGAGAATCTTGTTCTTGAGATAGACAGGATTTGAATTTACGACATCTATTACGCTTTCGCATACTTCGCTTGCAGCCTGGATGAATTCTGGCTCTGCAGGATTCTTCCTTTCCAGTTCCTTGATGAATTTGTCTAATTCGTACATGGTAGACTCCTTTTGTCTCTTCAGCTTAAGCCTTAAGAGACCAATTATCAACAAAAGAAATTATTCTGAATGGCAATTATTGTCAATATTTATGTTTATGTAAGTAAACATCACGATAACTACTGTAAAGATAAATAAATATCGAAATACTTACTAAAAAGCGAAAACTTCCATATGCCTTCGATTATCTGTCCGGAAACATCTGTGAAAAAAGTCGGCAAAAGCAACTCGTTATGTCACTTCATCCCTGTCTTCCCATGCTATCGTAATGATTGTAACGGAAAAACAATGTCATTGGCCTGCATCTAGATTACAATAGCAGGCAGGGGATG